>Ga0315291_10012513_pt1 | contig 10293 bp, 7 predicted proteins | sample YL17G12_20_MG_FD_203070 | JGI IMG/M metagenome (GOLD analysis project Ga0315291, IMG submission 203070) | Sediment microbial communities from Yellowstone Lake, YNP, Wyoming, USA - YL17G12_20 | ecosystem: Environmental > Aquatic > Freshwater > Lake > Sediment | place: USA: Wyoming | collected...
GAACCTCAAGCGGCCGTCTATGCTGGGGGGACGGATCTCCTTGTGAAGCTCCGGCAAGGTCTTGTCGATCCGTCTTACCTTGTCTGCTTGGAGCGAATCGAAGAACTGAAGGGGGTTCAAGAGTTTGGACATGAGGTGCTCATTGGAGCCTGTTCAACCCATGCCTATTTGCTTGCGAATCCAATCATTCGAAGCAACTTTCCTGTTTTGACAAGAGCTCTCGAACTCCTTGGGTCTCCACCCATTCGAAACATGGGAACCATTGGCGGCAACATATGCACTGCTTCCCCTGCTGCAGATAGCCTCCCGCCATTATATGTGCTGGAGGCAGAGGTGGAGATTCGGTCAAAAAATACCTCCCGACGGATGGCACTGAAGGAATTTATTCAAGGGCCAGGGAAAACCTCTCTGCAGCCCGGTGAGATAGTCTCTGGGATATGGGTAAAGAAAGCCCCCGGGTACAACCTCTATCACTTCGAGAAGGTGGGGCAGCGAAAAGCACTTGCCATTTCCATTGCCAGTCTCGCAGGGTTATTGAGAGTTTCTGAAAAAGGAGTGATCGAAGAAGCAAGATTTGCATGGGGGAGCGTCGGACCCACGATCATCACTTCTCCTGAAGTGGAGAAGGCGGTGGTCGGAAATCGTCTGTCACGTCCCATCTTGGAGAAGGCAGCTTGCCTTGCACGAAGTGCGGTCGAACCGATCGATGATATCCGTGCAAGCGGTGAATACCGGCGCCTTGTATCAGGGAATCTAATGGTACGTCTTTTGACTCTTCAGAGAGAGGTTTGCCATTGAAGCAGGAGCAGAAGTCAAATCAAGAAAAAATCCTGACCAAAGAGTTCCTTGCCCTCAATGTGGTCATCTTCCTCAATTTCTGCAACATTGCAGTCTTCTTCCAATTTCATCAATATCTCCAAAATGAACTGCGAATCCCCCTGGAGTGGATAGGATTCCTCATCGGCCTGTTCGCCTTTACAGGTCTTGTCATTCGACCTTTGATCAGCCCATTGCTCCATCCCGGCAATGCAAAAAAGTGGATCTTTCTCGGCTCCATAGGCATCATTGTCTCCCTTCTCTTTTACCAGCCTGCTCGCGGGTTCTGGTCCATGGCCCTTGTCAGGGTCATTCATGGAGGCGTATACGTCGTTATGGGAACGGCCATGATGGCCAAGATCGTTGGGGCCATCCCCCCTGGCAAGAGCAGCCAAGCCTTTGGAGTTATCTCTGTCATCACCCTTCTCCCTTATGCGGTGATGCCACCCATTCTGGAACCTCTCATCAAAATTTTTGGTGGCTTTATTCCCGTACTCAATCTCACCGCTTTACTGATGGTCTTGGTCTTCCCTCTACTTCTGTTTGTGAAGGGAGCCCGCTCGTCGAAAGATTCTTCACCTTCGGAGAAGATTACGAAAAGGGACCTGATCGACAATATCAAAGATCCAAAAATCTTCTCGCTTCTCGCGGTCTCGCTTCTCCTCTACGTGGCCTTTACTCCGGTCTTCTACTTTCTCAAAGGCTATGGACATAAGATTGGAATTCCCAACCCGGGCTGGTTTTTTACGCTTTCAACTTTTACGGAAATTGCGGTCCGCCTCTTCGGGGGACCTTTCTTTGACAAGATGAGCAAGCCCCGGTTCCTAGCCTACTCCCTGATCGGACTTGTTGCAGCCTACCCCATTCTGGCTAATACATCAGGGAAGGTTCTCTTTTATGCGTTAGGATTATTCTTTGGGCTCTGCTGGGGTGTTGCCATGCCCCTCCTGAGCGGCCTTCTCTTCGACTCTTCACCCGCCAGGCTCCGGGCCCTGAACACGAACCTGGGGGTGGAGATGTTTCAGGGAGGCCTCTTTTTAGGGCCGGTGATCGGAGGCTGGATATTAGCTGCCTGGGACTATAGAGCGCTATATTACTTCTGCGGCGCTCTCATCCTTCTATCTCTCAGTTTAATACCACTTCTGACAAAAAAAGGAGCTTGAGATGAAAGATATCGAACCTGGACAAACTTATGAGTTTGATCTCTTCCGGCCCGAAGATGCGGAAGGGGTGTCACAACTCTTCAGGACCGTTTATGGCGATAGCTACCCGATTAAAACATTCATCGAGGCCAAATTTCTGATCGAGGAGAACGCTACTGGCCGGACTATTTCGAGTGTTGCCAGAACACCCAAAGGCGACATCGTCGGCCATTGCGCTCTTTTTCGCAGTGCACCTTATGATCGAATCTATGAATCCGGAGCCGGCTTGGTGCATCCCGCCTATAGGGGAGGTAAAGGCATCTTTACAAGCCTTGGAGTGCATGGAGAGGAGATGGCTGCTAAGAAATTTAATATCGAGCTTATCTATGGAGAGCCCGTCTGCAACCACCCATTTGCTCAAAAGGCCATGGCAAGTGTGGGTTGGATAACCCAGGCCATAGAGATTGATCTCATGCCGGCTCAAGCTTATGATAAGGAGAAAAGCGCCTCAGGCCGTGTCACTGCTTTATTGGATTTTAAGACGCTTAAGCCCAAACCTCACACCGTCTATTTGCCGGCGGTCTACGAGGAGAGCATGCGATTCATCTATAGTGGTTTGGACGACGGTCGCGATCTCGTTCTTTCCAGAGACGAGTTGCCTTCTCCGATGAAAACAGAGGTCCAAGCTCAAGTCTTTGACTTTGCGCAGGTAGCTCGCTTGGCGGTGCATGAGGCAGGGGGGGACTTTGAAGGCGTCCTTGAGAGGGAGGAGCGATCTGTCTTGGAAAAAGGAGTGGTGGTCCTTCAAGTCTGGCTGAAGCTAAGTTGGCCCTGGATCGGCCACGCTGTGAATATCTTGCGGAAGCGCGGCTTTTTCCTGGGTGGAATCTTGCCCCGATGGTTTGACGTTGATGGGATGCTGATGCAAAAAATTATTGGAGAGCCGAATTGGGAAGGAATCCAGCTCTATTCCGACCGGGCCAAGAAGATTCTCGAAATCGTCAAAAAAGATTGGGAGAGATAGGTAATTATTGCGAACGCATTAAGTCCCTTGACATCGTCATTGCGAGCGACCTACGGAAGCAGGCCAATCTCACTCCACAAACACGAATTTGTAGGGTCGGCGACCCTGCCGACCGAATGCGGCAGGCGAGACGCCTGCCCTACGTTTCACGTAACCGTCTGCCCCTAAACGAAACGGGCTTCCTAACTTGGGCTCGCAATGACAATCCATACTTAACGCAGTAGTATTAGAAAATAGGATACATCCCTGATCACCGCCCCAAATATAAACATAGGAAGCGTCCCTCATTATCCCTATTCCTCTACGCCCATTAGACGGTCGATTAGTTCATCCCTCCAGGATAACGGTTTTTCACGGACGACCACTTTCAGTGAATCCCAGGCATCGCCTTTGGTCGGGTCGTCCAAATCCTCAAGGGAAAGGCTTTGGGGTCAGGCATTAGAAATAAGATATTTCTTCTTTCCCCTCCCAATCAGATGCCTCTCCATCAACTCGACTCTTCTGGCTAAATCCTTATCTCTCCGTAAAAGATCTTCCACCTTCTTGATCCCCTGACTGATCGTCATCGGCTCTCGACAAAAATATTTTGCCACATCTTTTACCAAATAGCCTGCCAATTTCCTCGCCAAAAAGGCCACTAAACCCCGCCCATAAGCACTCGCACGATCTCGCCTCAAAGAATGCATCCGATCCCCGGCAACTCCCACACATTTCCCCACCTCCTTCACAATTTCTCCTATCGGGATCTCGTACAACATGGGCCCTTCCATCTCCTTGATAGACTCAATATGCTCAACAAATTCATCTTCCCCCAAAAAACGCTGGTCCTTCACCTCATAGTATTTATCCTGGTGCCCCAACTTCAAACCATCCAAAATAAACTTTTCATATCCTCTTCGAGCAATCCTCTCATTCCTCCCAAATTGACTCAGTATCAATTCCTCATCTATCAGATCATCCTTGATCCTACCAAGATACCTCAAATGACTCACCCACCGATATTTCTCAAGCCCCTTCACCACCATGGATCGTATCGGGTTCAGATGAATATAACGCACTAATTCCAACAGGTAGGAATCTTTGTCGCACAGAATAGCTTTATACCGCCCCTGAAAAAGATGCCCTACTTTTCCATAGCGTCGGTTAAAATACTGAGTGTAACGAAACTGTAGCCCCTGCATGATCTTGGACAATGGGGTGGCTTTCACCTCCAGCAGCAAGTGAACATGGTTCCTCATGAGGACATAGGCATAAAGGTGAAACGGATACCTGGTTTTATACTCTGAAAGAAGAGAAAGGTAGGTTTGAAAGTCCTTCTGATCCAGGAAGAGATCCTGCCTTTGGTTCCCCCTGGCGATGACATGGTATAAGGCATTGGGAAAATGAACCCGAGGTCTCCGAGCCACGCCGCTTTTGTATCATAGAGACGAGGTCATGTCAATACATTATTATCAATGCCTGACCCTATTATTTTATGACCCTATTATTTTACTCCTGGCGGCCTTTTTGCTTGACATTCAACTCCTATTTCCGTATATTCAACTCAAGCAAAAGCGAGCTCTTATCATTTTCGGAACGGTCTTAATGTCATGGGCATGCGTTTTTCTCGCGTTTTATTACGTACTCTCATTTCGCCCATAACCCGATAGAGTGAAACTACGCCCCGTGTCAAGAATATTCATACAGGATAAACATTCATGCTTTGGTACCAGGGATGTCCATGACACACCATAGAGAAGAATACTCTAGGGAGATCATCGATTTCCTCCCGGACGCGACATTTGTGATAGATGTTGAAGGGAAGGTGATCGCGTGGAACCATGCCATGGAGGAGCTCACCGGAGTATCTGCGAGTGTAATGATTGGGAAAGGGAACTACGAGTATGCCATTCCCTTCTATGGTGAGCGAAAACCGATGCTCGCCAACCTGATCCTCATGCCGGGACAGGAGGTGGAGAGCAGTTATCGTACCGTCCAGCGGATCCGCGATACTCTCGTAGTCGATATTTTTATCCCGACGTTTCGGCCCGGGGGTGCGTACTTCTGGGCAAAGGCAAGCCCGTTGTACGATCCTCAGGGAAACGTTGTGGGTGCGATCGAGACGGTCCGGGACATCACCGATCGCATTCAGATCGAAGAACGCCTGGCACGGTCCAAGGCTGAGCTCCAGATCGCTCTGGAAGTGCTTGAGCAGCTTATTGTCTTGTGCAAAGAATTCGCTGCTGGGAATTACGATAAGGTTAACGATCTGGTGGAGCTGACCAAGGAACAGGAGCAACCGAGACTGGTCGCCGATTTGGCCGAATCGTTCAGTATGATGATCCTAAAGATAGAAACCAGGGAGTTCAGGCTCGAGCAGATCATCGAGGACCTAGAAAAGACAAAAGAGGAGCTTGAGATCGCCAAGAAAAAGTTAGCCTTAGAAAATATTGAGCTCAAGAACGAGCTCCGTAAGGTCCGAATCGAGATCGACCATTCTCAAAAGGCAAAGGATGTAGCAGAAATTACAGAGACAGAATACTTTAAATACTTGCAGAAGAAAGCGAAGGATTTAAAAGGCGAGGGGCGATAATGTCTCATGCATTGAAACCCTTTGTCTCTCGGAGGGAAAATGGGCAAAATTGTTTCTGTTCATAGTTTCCGTGGCGGAACAGGTAAATCGAATATGACGGCTAACCTGGCGGTCTCTGTCGCCAGGAAAGGGAACCGGGTTGGAATTGTGGACACAGATATCCAGTCACCGGGCATCTATGTTCTGTTCAACCTGGACATCGAGAAGGTCGATCACACTCTAAATGATTATCTATGGGGAAAGTGTTCGATCGAAGAAGCTGCTGTCGACGTAAGTTCCTTATTTCCGTGTGAGGATGAAAAAGCAGCCGTAGGTGGTAGATTGTATCTCATCCCCTCCAGCAACAAAACGGGTGAGATCACACGGATCCTGCGGGAAGGATATGATGTGGGCGCCTTAAATGACGGATTCCGGGATCTCATCCGTGGACTGAAGCTTGATTACCTCTTCCTTGACACCCATCCTGGCCTCAATGAAGAAACGCTCCTTTCCATTGCTGTTTCCAACATACTGATTTTGATTCTCAGGCCGGATAAACAAGACTTTCAGGGCACGGCAGTAACCGTGGGGGTAGCCCGGAAGTTGCAAGTGCAGAACCTTTTTTTAATCGTAAACAAGGTGCTTCCTGATTTCGATTTCGAGGATATCAGACGCCAGATAGAGTCGATATACCAGGCCCCTGTTGTCGGACTTCTACCCCTGTCTTTGGATATGGTTCGTCTGGCCAGCGGCGGGATCTTCTGCTTGAAGCACCCAGAACATGAGATTTCAAAAAAGATCGATGGGATAGCCAACCGGATCATCGCCAATGAATAACCTCTCATTCAGGTGTCTCGATGTCCTCCGATGATTTCCTTTCAAAAGAAGAAATTTTGGGTGGCTTGCCTGCAAAAAAGGCACGGACCCTTCTTTTTCTTATCGAAAATCGGTTGGGGCTGCTTGCCGTCAGGTCCAAACGCGCCATGGACCTCTTTTCTGGCGAGGAAACAGATCGGGAACTGGATACCGCTTTTTTAGAGGCCTTCGTGACCGGCCGCGAACCACCTGAGCCCCCAACTATCAGAGACTTGGAACGCTTTTCTCTATCCTGGGCTCATCTCGTGCCGGACAATCCAAGGCTTCGGGCATCTCTCGCCCACCTGATTTCGGAAAAGTACGCCTTTACTTATAGGGATATTCCAAAAATCAGAGCCTCACTTGGCCTTGATCAGGAGGAGGTGCGATCCGCCTTTCACCACTTATACCATCAGCCCTTAGCTTCGATTTACCGCACGCGGGTCCGGTTTCCGGATAGGGTGCGTTTGGTATTCTCCAGGCTTGCCGACCGGGTCGAATCTCTGCCGCCGTTCTGGACCGCCTTTTCGCTAACTCTAACCGAGACTGTTGGGGCCGCCATTCTGGCTTTGCCCATCGCCCTGGCGAGGGTGGGGCCGGTAGCAGGTGTTTTCCTCCTTGTTGTGTTTGGCCTAATGAATGTGGCGACCATCGGTTTCATGGCCGAGGCCATCACCCGCAGCGGCACGATGCGCTATGGTAATGCCTTCCTTGGGCAAGTACTATCTGATTACCTGGGACCGGCAGCTTCGATCATCCTCTCCTTTGGGCTCGGTCTGCTCTGTTTCTTTGTACTACAGGCGTACTATATAGGTTTCTCAACAACGCTCGCTGAAGCCACCGGGATTCCTCCATGGTTCTTTACAGCAGCCATTTTTGCTCTCGGAATGTATTACATCACGCGGGAGTCCCTTGCCTCCACCGTTGCTTCGGCCATCGCGGTGGGTGCGGTGAATTTGGCCATCATTCTCTTTATCTCCATCCTGACTTTTGGCCATTTGAATCCGGAACTTTTTAAAGTCAGGTTATGGGGTGGCAAGGCATTCGATTTTTCTCTTTTGGAGCTGATTTTTGGGGTCGTCCTCGCGGCCTATTTCGGCCACTTATCCATCTGTAATTGCGGCAAAGTAGTACTCCGGCGGGATCCGAGCGGTCGTTCGCTGATATGGGGAAGCATGGCCTCTATGGTCCTTACCATTATCATTTACTCCGTTTGGGTCATCGCCGTAAACGGAGCCATCCAACCGGGGGTGTTCGAAGGACTGCCCGGCACTGCCTTCACGCCACTGGCTGCGAAGATCGGGCCTATTGTCATCATCCTGGGATCACTCTTCGTTGTTCTGGGTATGGGCATGGCCTCTGTCCACTTTTCTCTTGGATTGTTCAACATGGTTGGGGAAAGACTTCCGAGCCACAGAGCATTGATAATGGTTCTACCCCGTCGCAATGGACGAATCACCTTTCTCCCACGAGGACGTAAAGCCAGAACGGGACCTCGGGTCAGTCTAACCTACTTTGGACTGAAGAGAACAAAGGAGTGTTTTCTACTGGAAACAGAGTTTGGAGGGGAGATACACCGTGAAGAAATCATCTCCTCTGGTTGGCTGGACCTTAACCGGATGCTTAAGCCGCTTAAGGGATTCGAAGGTGGGGGAATCGCCCTCTCCTTCGAAGTCATGGAAGCTCAGCCAGAATTTGTTCGTTTGCGGTGCGACACATCCATGGCCATGACCTTTGAAGGTGATCTGGAACAAATCGGAATAAGTGTGGGCGATGTTCTGGACCTTCCTCAATCTGAACGGAAATTACTTAACCATATATTGCGAAGCGGTGAAGTCAGCCTGAATCAGGCGGCAACTCTTATGGAGATTCCACTGGACTCGGCCCTTGAACGGTTGAAGAATTTGGCTCACAGGGGATTCATTCTGAAGACAGGAGTCGGTACCGAAACGATATACCGTGCCCTCGTTGCGCCTAGGCGGAAAAGCAGCTTACCGGGGCATATTTGGGAAAGATTGGACAAAACGGCGTCGAATTCAGCGGGTCACAAGGCAGGGTTTCCTTCTCCTGGACCCCTGTCCGCTGTAGTGGTGGCTCTCAAATCCCTTCTGTTCAGCGCACATGGACGATTCATGATCCGCATCAGCCCCATTGTGATTGCCTTTCTGATCACGGAGTGGATGCTTTACGCCGGGACCGCCTCGTTTTCCAAAGTTTTGAACTTTGTAGGAGTCATCGTCGTACCGCTTTTGGGAGGTGTTTTTCCGGTCCTCATGCTAGTCGCAAGCCGCAGGAAAGGAGAACATATCCCCGGAACAGTCTTCAATTTTTTCGGTAACCCAATTGTTCTAACGGGTATATATCTCATTTTCATGGCAAGTCTCCTCATCTATGGCCTTTTCATCTGGCAGGAACCCAGAGCACGTGCCGCTGTTCTGGTTGTTGGGGTTTTTATCCTGGTCCTGACGATCTGGATTATTATGAAAAAGTGTTTCGTACGGCGAACTGCAATCGAACTTCGATGGACTGAGGAAAAAGGGGAACAAAATCTTTTTAGAATTATGTCCGCTAGTAAGCCATTGGAGGCCGAAGTTAGCCTGATGTACCGGGAAGGGACCAAAAACCTTCGATCCTCGGGAGGAATTGTAGAAAATGCTTCGGAACTGAAAAGTGCAGCCTTTTTAATTCCAGCGAAGGGGACAAGAGAACTTAAGATCCTAGCCCACAGAGTGACTGCCGACGGCTGTTCATGGCCCTTGGAAGGGACCTTGGAAGTCAGTGGGAACGGAGAAACCCGCTGCTTTGACCTCAAGCTGACGAGTGGTAGCCTATTGATGCCCATCGGTGGCAATAGCTACCGCGTAGCCTTTACATTACACAAACCGTCCTCCTCACCATCCGAAGCCTGAAAGATATCCCTGGACGTGATGTTTCGATCGTTCCGTATGGGTGAGACCCGCTGTCCTCGTACAGAACATAAATGGAACAAAATGGGAATAACTGTGATTCAGACATTAGACGATAGACTCCAGACATCAGACCGAAGGGGAGGAAATGGCCAGAGATTTCACAAAAAGGTTTACAAGGAAATTCGGAAAGATGGACATCAGCGAGGGTTGGTTTGTCTTATAAAGAGTCTGATATCTAATCCCGCCTTAGCGGGACTGGGGTCCAGTGTCTGAATTGCAGTGGGAATAAGAAGCGTTTTGATTTCAGGAAGCAGGTATGATATAGGATTGGATGAGAGAGAATCAGGGAATCTGAACTTTAAAACCTTTCTGCAACGGACAGCTTCATCGATGCAGATCTATCTCAGCATAAATTTAACTACCCAGCTTAAAAATCTTGAAAGTTTGAGGGAATCTGTATCGGAATGTGCAAGGGCACAGGGATTTGACCAAAAAAGGATCAGCGAGATCGAGCTTTCAACAGAGGAGGTATGAGTTAAATCCCTTCGGGTTGTATTCCCCGCTGCTTGCGGCGAGTTCGTCATTCCGGCGGAAGCCGGAATCCAGAAGACTGGACTGGATTCCGCATCAAGTGCGGAATGACAGAATTTAAAGTTTTTGATACCCCGCTGCTTGCGGCGGGGTAGTTCATTGATAAAAAAGTTAAAGGATGAGGTAAGATACCGCCGGGAAAATAACCAGAATATCCTGAATCTTATCATCAAGAAGGATAAATGATTAGAATCCTGTTGTTCATATTTCTCGTCCTGTTTGGAGCAACTCCCCCTCTCCATGCTGCGGAGAATGTCCTTAAGAAGGCGTCTTTCATCCCTCATTGGAGCCCACAGGCACAGTTCGCCGGATATTATGTTGCCTATGAAAAGGGATTTTATAAGAAGCGGGGCATCGATCTGACCATTCTTCAAGGGGGCCCCGATCGTCCTTCCTCTCAATTTC
>Ga0315291_10012515_pt1 | contig 10292 bp, 10 predicted proteins | sample YL17G12_20_MG_FD_203070 | JGI IMG/M metagenome (GOLD analysis project Ga0315291, IMG submission 203070) | Sediment microbial communities from Yellowstone Lake, YNP, Wyoming, USA - YL17G12_20 | ecosystem: Environmental > Aquatic > Freshwater > Lake > Sediment | place: USA: Wyoming | collected...
ATGAACGCTGATACACCTATGTAAAATCAGCGTGTATCTGCGTGTATCTGCGGCAAGAAACCCTGACCACTCAAACAATCCTTTTTATCTGCGGCAATTCATTGCTGGATTCACCCTGTAAGTAACCCATTACTCGCGTGTTCAATTTTATATGTACTTCTTCTCAAAAGGTGGTAGACTATATTAACTCGCGGCCGCGATGTGATGACCTGATTGCCACACGGCTCGGCCCTGTACACAAGGAGATCCGGCAATGAGGATGAGCGATTTTAGGGGAAAGAATCAACGAAAGTTTGAGCGTCTCACGACCGATCTCCCCGCAACGTTCACCGCCCTTGAAGCGGATATCGCAGCGGGCGGTGCGGTAGCTCTTGACGGCAGGGCTCTCAACCTGAGCATGGACGGGGCAAGTATTGAGACCTACCTCCCTCGCGAAAGGGAGCTGCTGCACGACACGCGTCGCGTCGCGGTGGAGATCTCTCTCCCTCATGATCCGGAACCGATCAGGTTTACTGGCGAAGCGATGTGGAGCACGGAAATAGCTGATCCGGCGGAGCAGATGACCACGCTTCGTTTCGGCGTTAAAGTGCTGGATATATCGGCCCGGCACTCGGCACGGCTCGCATCCTTCATTAAAAGAGAACTTGAAGAAGCTTCTTCTTGACCCGACTCTACTTCCTCCCATGGCCACGATTCCTCACCTTACAAGTTGTGTGATAAAGGCTTTGTTTCAGGATTGGCGGAATCAATTCCCGGATGCATCGGCTTCCCATCAGTCTGCGCGCAATGAATGTTGAATTATTTTCTGGATTTTACAGAGGAGCTGTCGTAGAATGGCGCTCAGAGAACCCGAAGAATCTCTTGCGTGAGAGAATCTCGAGCGGGGCAGTCACGAGCAACACACATATGAAGGGAGGGTACCATGGCTGATGTGCTCGTAGTGGTGAGTAAGGTAAAGGCGTACATCAAACAAAAGGGATGCAACACATCCGCGGAGAGCATCGAGGAGCTCAGCAAGCGCGTCCAGATGATTCTCGACATGGCGATCAAGCGCACGAGCGCGAACGGCCGCAAGACCGTGAAGGCGCAGGATCTTTAATACGCGAAGCCTTTGAGAATGCGAGCGAGGTGATGCAACCCATCACCTCGCTTTTTTATCTCCTGCTTTTTCGATGCGCTCCATTGCCGATTGCGCATCCTCCCCCAGTTGCGCCCGATAGAACTCGTTGCCGCGCGGCAGCACCATATGGAACTCCGAAGCCTCGTCAATCGCGACCCGTGCGCCCTCCACACGGCACTCGAGCACATGTCCTCCCGCCCTCCTGTCCCTGGTGATAAAGTGGAAATGATACGCCGGGACATTGATCTCCTTCATATACGCCGGGCAGCGCAGTCCCACCAGCACCCCCTCCGTGTCGTTGAACTCACACGTGCGCTGCTCCTTCACCGCCTCGGCGAGCGGGCGATACGGCCTATCCTGGGCGGGGACGCTCCTTGTTTTGACATACTGAAAGCTCCCCTCTACCTTGACTGCATAGAAGATATTCTCGGTCGGCAAAAGGCCGTCGAGGGCCCGCTCCAACCCTTCGAGATCAAAACTGCGGCCCAGGATGGACGTTCTGTCGGGGGTGAAGAATGTCACGGCAGCAAAAGGTACCCGCACCAGGTCGTCAGGTGTGCGCACACTCCCATCCGCCCTTGCCTGATAGATGGTGCCATCCGCGAGGATCATCTCTCCGTCGAGGCGGTCGAACGTCCCTATGCCGAAGTCGCCGTGCTCCCTCAACTCTCCGCAGGTGATCTCTCCACCATAGACCCCCTGAGCCAGCGCACCGATCGTTGAGACCTGGTACACGACATCCGTGCGATGCGGACGTTGCGCGCAACCGCAGAGCCCCACCTGAAGCATGAGCACGTAGAGGATGAAATAGCGCTTCATGTTCACCTTAACTTTTATACTTTCAACCGTCTACTATACTTTATCCCACAGCCGCTGATACACCTGCAGATCGCGCTCTGAGAAGCAGATATATCGAATCTCTTCAAAATCTTTCTCATATTTCTTCCCGGCGGCGAGGGCAATCCTTGTCGCCTCCTCTAGGGGATAGCCGTAGACACCCGTACTGATGGCGGGGAAGGCAATTGTTCTCAGTCCATTCTTCTTCGCGAGGGAAAAGCTGCTTTCATACGCGGATTCCAAAAGGCCGGCCTCCCCCGTGTTACCGCCTCTCCACACCGGGCCGACCGCGTGAATGATCTTTTTTGCCTTCAGTCTCCCCGCATTCGTGATCACCGCGTCCCCCGTGGGGCATCCGCCTATCCGGCGGCACTCCTCCATGACCGTCGGCCCCGCCGCCCGATGGATAGCCCCGTCAACCCCGCCGCCGCCGCGCAGGCCTGAGTTCGCCGCGTTCACAATGGCGTCAACGTCTTCACGAGTGATGTCGCCGAGCGTGACAGTGATCACTGTACGTGCCCTCTCACAAAATGTGCGACGCCTCACTACCGGCGTCCTCATCTTTCCAGAGCTTCTGGACGGCGTACGTCGGGTGACGCCTGAACCGTCTCGCGACACTCGAGACCGGCTCCCCCTTCAGTCCTTCCAGGCTGTAATCGCCCCGACCCTCCTTATACAGATAGTACAGGTAGCCGATCTCCCCGGGCTCGAACCCCATGAGCCGCGCGCCGATGCCGTCGGCTTTCAGCGCGTCCGCCGAGGCGACGGCAGCCCTCAGCTCAATCCGGTCCCCGTCGACAGGGCCGTCCCCCTCCATCCCCTCCCACGCGTCAAGCACCACGAGGTCCGGCCACGTGTGCTTCGTGACGCTCACCACGTTATGGTGAATGACACGCACTGCCTCCAGGTACGCGACCGAGTGCGTGAGGAGCGTGTTCACGATCCATGGGGCCCTGCGCCTCATCCGCGCGATCCAGGCGGTGGGAATCCGGCTGATGAGCGAGGGAGCTCTCGGAGCGCTCGGCGTGCGGAGACCGTGAATCATCGACTTGTCGCACTGCCGCAGCAGCCCCATCATATTCTTTATTCCGAGTGTGGCGATCGCGTAGTTGTGCGTTTTAGGGAGATTCAGTGAAATCCTGTAATCAAAGTCGCGCACGATCGCCGCGAGCCCCACCCGCTCCCTGCCGGCGATGGAACGAACGTCAATCTCGATGAATTCGCGGCAATCTTCAAGCGCGACGAGTTTAAGATTGGGGTACTCGCGCGCGAGCTTTCGGTAGCCGAACGCCGCAAACACGTCATGGGTCGAACAGTGCTCGTAATAGGCGCTCCCGCTCCCCTCCAGGATGGTGAATGTCTTATCCGGGAAATCGTCCAGGTAGGCCGCGCAGAAATCGAGAAGGCCGCGGACGCAGTCGGGATGGGTGTTCGCGTGCCACACCTTCGTCGCGGTGAGATTCGGCTTGATGAGTATGCGCTTTTTCGACCCGAGCGGTTTGAGATCATCTTTTATAAGCTCAAGCGCGCGCCGCACATTCTCGCGCCTGTCATCACCCTTGACCAGCGCAACCGACTTCACCACTGCGTTCCTCTGTTTCTATGATCCGCCCAGCCCCTCAGGCGACACGACCGTCACCTCATCTATCTCTTCCTTCATGAACAGCCGGCCGATTTCCTTGAAACGCTCCGGCATGTCACTCACAAAATATCTCACCCGTCCGCCCGCCCGGCCCTTGTTCTGCGGAGCCATCTCATCGCGAACGGCCGCCGCGCAACACCTGCCTGAATCAACGAGCGATACCCCCTCTCCCATCACAAGCCGTATCGTCTCCCGGAGTGCGGGATAGTGTGTGCAGCCGAGGATGAGCACGTCGATCCCTTCCTCCTTGAGAGGGAGGAGGTATTCCCTCGCAATCTCGACCGTGGCCGGTCTGTCCAGCCAGCCCTCCTCCGCCAGAGGCACGAATAGGGGGCATGGCCTGCTGTACACCCTCACGGCATCGGCGAGCTCACGCATTTCTCGCTCATAGGCCCCGCTCCTTATGGTGGCGTGGGTGCCGATGACCCCTATCTTCCCCACGCGGGTGAGTGAGACCGCCTTCCGCGATCCCGGCGCGATGACATCATAGATGGGGACGCGGTGCTCCTGTCTGAGCGCGCCGAGCGCGAGCGCTGAGGAAGTATTGCATGCCACGATGATCATTGTGACATTCTGAGACACGAGAAAACTGCAGTTCTCACGAGAGAAGCGTATGACCGCTTCCGGAGACTTGCTGCCGTACGGCACCCGCGCGGTGTCGCCGAAATAGACGATATCCTCTCCGGGGAGGAGCCTGTGGAGATGCCTCACCACCGTGAGGCCGCCCAGCCCCGAATCAAAAACGCCGATCGGTTGTTTCATTTATGTTCTTTGTGCAGACAAAGCAAAACGCCGGAGGGATATTGCGCGGCTCGAAACTGACCTTCACCCTATCGAAAATCCTTCGCAACGTCTTCAGCAGGTAGAGGGAGTACTGATACGCGATGAATTTACCCCGCGGCTTGAGGGCGCCGAAGGTTTCCTGGAGAATGCGCTCGCGCAGCGGCGCGGGAAGTGTGGTAAACGGAAGACCTGAAAAAATGTAATCGGCGCCCTCAAGGCCGCGCACGGTGAGATGCTCCCTCACCTTCTCCGCGCTGTCGTTGATGAGCACGAGGCGGGGATGGGCGTGATCCCTTTGCAGCAACGTGTAAAACTCTTCGTTTATCTCAAACGCAAACAGCGTCGCTTCCGGGGACAGCAGCTCAAGGATCTTTCTCGTGAGGCACGCATTCCCCGGCCCGAATTCAACCACACAGTCGCATCGCGACAGGTCTGCCGCACTCACGAGGCGCCGGCAGAGCCACCGGCTGCTGGGAGTCACCGATCCCACCTGGCGCGGATTTTTAAGGAAATTCCAGAGGAAATGTGCACGGCTCAATGGTGCTCGCGCTCCTTTTCCAGAACAACATTCACGGCATAGCTCACCTCGCCCGGTCTGACCGGGATGGTTAAACGCTTCTCCGCGTACCCCTCCGCGCATACACGATAGGTCACCTGGGCCGGCAGCGCAGGATCTATTACCTTGCCCTCGCAGAAGTAGACGCCCGTCATCTCGTTCCATTGCGGCCTGCCGAGCGACACGTTCCGGCATGTCGCATCATCCGCACCCCTCCTGCCGGAAACCTCCTCGATCCTGAGCGGCGGCATGATCAGTTTCCCGTCTTTCAGATACACAACCTTTCCCTCAGGCATGAAATACGCGTCCGGGTTTTCGTGCCGGTTCACCCCCCCTGCAAAAACCCTCACGAGCGTCCCGAATCGCCGTATCCGGAAATGCTCCGGCTGCATCTGCGGGCCGAGCGCTCCATTGAGAAATGAGACCACGTAGCGGTAGGTGGGGTGATCCCGTGACGCCACGCGGCATATACTGAAATGCGCGTAATCGGTATATCTCACGCTGGCCCCTTTATAGCCGATATCCTCGCCTGAGTGCGTCAGGTAGGTGTGATTGAAATTGGCGTTGTAGCTCTTGACCAGCCCGTCATCCTCCTCGCGCCGCAGCGAACTGAATATTTTCACGATGCCGTCGATCCGGAAAATTTTCCACACCCCACCGAACTTGAGAAAACCCTCTTTGTGCGTGAGCGATTGAATCTTTACCGGGTCTCCGATGATGCAGAGCACGGGGATTTTTTCTGCGCGGAGCCGCTGCACGGTCCCCTCTCCGGGACGGGAGGTGTCGGGGAGGAAACGGGTGAGCGCATGAGGATCAAACGGGCACTCCGTGTCGAGCCTCCAGAAAGAGTTGAGGTTCACGGCGCTCCCTATTTGATTTTCCCTCACCTGGATATCGCCATAGCCGGGAACACCGCCGCGGAACGGGGGGAGCGTCTTACGGAAGAGATGCTCTCTGGGGATAAACCGGTCGCCCGCGATATTCGCGATCTCACTCCCCGACAGTGACCCGGCAACCGAGATGAAGCTCTTCACCGCCTGGTGAAACTTCCCCCCGGCGTAGGATTTTACGAGCGCGGCTGCCACCTCCCCGGGAACCGCCCGGTCAACTCCCTCCAAGAGCTGGTCCACTGCGAAATTCACATACTTGAGACCGAGCACCGCTCCGAAACTGTGACCGATCAGGTGGACGCTGTCTACGCGCTCCTGCATGAGCACATCTTTTATAAACCCGTCGAGCTCCTTCTTAAAACCCTCCACGCTCTTGGAATCCTCCACCGTGTCATATGAGAAGACATATACCTTGAAGTACTTTCCGGTGAGAGCCGGATTGACCACGTCCTCACGGGCGAGCAGCTCCGGAAATCTACCCCATGAGCCCCTCGTCTCGCTCAGCCCGTGCACGAACACCACGACCTCCTTGACCCGCCCCTCGGCTTTCCTCTTCTGGTCCAGCTCCTTCTCTTCCCCAACGAGACGCTGGTACTCGTCAAGGCTCTTTGCCCTGTAGAAGGCATTCACCTCCCCCGCGGGGGGGAGATCATTCGGGACATACTCCTCCTTGAGGCGTCCGAAGGCGAATTCGGCGCGTGTGCGAGCGAGCCACCGCTCATGTGCGTCAGCCCCGGGGCGCGCCACGATTTCAAGGTACTCGCGATCACGGTTCAGGAACTCCTTTTGAAAATGATCCGAACGGGACTTCTGGAATGGATATTTGTTGATGTAGCGGGTCCAGGTATAGGGCCAGCCCACATAGTAGCGGTGAACCTGTTTAAATATTGTGTGGAGCTTCTCAAGATTCTCCCTGGAGGGGCGCCGCTTGTATTCATACGCGACGGTGGCCTGCCCCCCTGCGCCTGGTTTTTCCTTGACCTCAATCTGCTCCTCGAGGCCGTTCACCCTGACGCACAAGCGGTTAAAATAGATCTTAAACGGATCCCGTACTCTCTCGCACAATTTTTTTTCCTCAACAGTGGCGAAGCCGCTCTTCCGCCGGACACACTCACGGCAGAGGTCCTGCATCTCGAAATAACGCCGTTTGAGCTCGGGCTCGGTCCACGGGTCATCGATCGCCTCGGTCCATATCCGCTCAGATTCCGAGAGGCTCTGGTCGAAGGCGCGCAGCCGATCGACGGCATCCGGCTGGGCGCGCCTGCCTGCTGAGGCGCACCCCCCCACGAACAGCGCCAGCGTGAGCGCGACGATATTATTCAGTCTCATTATTCTTGGATTATAGCACAGCCGTCCCGCCACGGCCTCCAATTTTGCGCGCGGTGGAAAATGGCCCGTGACCCTCACCCTGCAATCCTGTAAAATGATGGGGGGGGCACAATCATGCTGTGGAAAACTCCGGATGTGGATGAGGGCGCGGTATCGCTGCTCGCGCGCGACGCCTCATTGCCATCTCCCCTCGCAGCCATACTCGTGCGGCGGGGGATCACCACCCCCTCCATGGCCCGCGTGTTCCTTGAGCCGCGCATCTCCGATCTCCACGATCCATTTCTCATGGACGAGATGGACAAGGCGACCGAGCGGCTCCGGCTCGCGCACGAGAGGGGCGAGAGGATTCTCATTTTCGGAGACTATGATGTGGATGGCGTCACCGCGACGGCAGCGATGGGGAAAATACTGGAGTGCCTCGGCCTCCGCTATGCATTCTGTCACCCCGACCGCTTCACGGAGGGGTACGGTTTCAACCGCCGCGGCGTGAGCCTCGCGAAAGAGAGCGGCTCATCGCTCATCATCACCCTCGACTGCGGCACCGAGAGCGCGGGGCCGATCGCCGAGGCGCGCGCCATGGGCATTGATTGCATCGTGATTGACCACCACCTGCAGCGGGGAGAGCTCCCGCCGGCGAACGCGGTCGTAAACCCCAAGAAGGCCCAATGCTCCTATCCATTCGAGGGGCTCGTCAGCGCGTCGGTCGTCCTCAAGTTTGCCCGCGCGCTCGTCGATAAAGTACCGCTCACGGTCCCGTGGAATGAGCTCCTCCAGCTTGCCGCTCTGGGGACCGTTGCCGACGTGGCAGCGCTCAGGGAGGAGAACCGCATCATCACCATTCTCGGCCTCGCTGCGATCAACCACTCGCCGCTGCCGGGCATCTGCGCACTCGCGCGCGTGGCAGGTCTCGGCGGGGGGAAAATCGGCGCACGCCAGCTCGCGTTCCAGCTCGGCCCACGACTGAATGCCGCCGGCCGCATCGGCACGCCGCAGCTCGCGACGCAGCTCCTGCTCGAATCGGATGAGGGGAAATGCCGCGCGATCGCCCGCGAGCTGGATCGCCTCAACAGCGAGCGTCAAACCATGGAAAAGTCAATCGTTGAAGAAGCGGTCGCGCAGATCGAGCAGCGGGAGGAAATCGGGGGGCGCAAGGTGCTCGTGGTGGCCGGCCGCCGGTGGCACCGTGGCGTCGTAGGGATCGTCGCGGCGCGCATCCTGGAGCGCTACTACCGCCCAACGGTCGTCATCGCAATCGAGAACGGGATGGGGCACGGCTCGGCCCGCAGCATACCAGAATTTGACCTCTTCCGCGGCCTCTCGCAGTGTCAGGATCTGTTTTCCGCATTCGGCGGCCACACCCACGCGGCAGGCCTCTCACTTTCCGAAGAGATGATCGATCCCTTTCGCGACCGGATCAACACGGTTGCCGACGGCGTTCTCTCCGAGGATGATCTCCAGCCGAAGCTCCGCGTGGATGCGACCGTACGCCTCGGAGAACTCAGTTTCGACCTCATGCGCCTGTTTGAAAAGCTGGAGCCATTCGGTGCGGGCAATCCCCGCCCGGTTCTCGTCTCCAGGGGGGTGCGCCTGCTCGGCCAACCGAGGATCATCGGCCGCACCAAGAACCACGTCAAACTCACACTCGGCCCCGCAGGCGGAATGGGGGCAGCGTTTGAGTGTGTCGGGTGGGGAATGGCGGGACGCCTGCCCGCAGGGGGGACAGATATCTTCGATGCCGCCTTCGTCCCCCAGATCAACGACTGGAACAACGTTCAGCGCATCCAGCTCGTCCTCAAGGACATCCATGGGGGACACTCTTCATAACTTACTGCTATCGTAGGAGTTGGCTTACAATTTAATGCATTCTACTGGAGGTAAATATGGCTCGAGTATCACGAAGTTTTCAGCTTCGGAAGTCTATCACATTCCATGTGCTCAATCGTGGCGTACTGAAACAGCCTATTTTCCACGATGAACAGGATTATTTAGTATTTCTTAAAACATTGAAACGATACATCAGCAAATTGAACGCCAAAATATACCACTGGTGTCTAATGCCAAATCACTACCATATCGTGATAGAGCCTGCAGCAGCGGAGGCGCTATCGAAGCTCATCGGCGGCGTTCAGCAAGTGTATGCGGTGAAATATCACCGTCGATATAACACAGCAGGGCGTCTTTTCCAGAGCAGATTCAAAAGCCAAGCTATTGACAAGGACTTGTATTTACTCGCATGCGGTAGATATGTTGAAAGGAATCCCGTGAGGGCAGGTTTATGCCAGAATGCATGGGAATGGGCATGGTCGAGTGCGAGCTTCTACGCCAAAGGCAAGTTGGATTCTGTCACCTCGCCCGATCCCACTTTAAGAGGAAAATCAGGAGAACAATATGTTGAGTGGCTAAGGCAGGAATGCTCCTCAGAGGAAGAAATGTTGAGAAGCAATAAAGAGGTAATTGGCTCGGATGCATTTCAAAATAAGATAGTGAGAAGGCACGGTCGCTTGATACAGCATAGGCGAGGGCGAAAGCCAAATAATTAGGTGTTATCTAGCTGCGGATTAATATGTTATGAAGAGTGTCCCCAACAGGTTTCTCAACTATTTCATCTATGCGTCCTTCACCTGCGTCAACAGCTTCACCTCCTTCTTCCTCCCGATTTATCTCATGGGGATTGGGCTGAGCGGCAGCCGCATCGGGTTGCTCCTCATGGTATTCACCGCCACCGCCCTCCTGAGCTCCTTCGCGATCGGCATCTTTGAAGACAGATTCGGCGCGCGGGGGAATACTGTCTGCGGCCTTCTCCTGATGGCGATTTTCTACGTGGGCCTTGTTGCCGGTCGGGAGATTCTCGTCCTGCTCCTGGTCTTTTTCGTCGGCGGACTCGGCAGCAACATCGTCCGCATCACGATGAACGCGCTCTTCCTGAAATCACATGACAGTGACCGACAGGGTCGCGAGATCGGCTCCTTCAATTTTGTCTATCAACTATTCATGGGGTGCGGCATCATTGCGGGCAGCCTACTCCTCACCAGAATGCAGTTCAGCGCCCTGTTTAGCGTATCAGCGATCCTTGTGCTTCTCCTTATTGCATTCGCGCTCTACCTGCGTCCGTCATCGATTCACATCGCCGCGCTC
>Ga0315291_10012517_pt1 | contig 10291 bp, 13 predicted proteins | sample YL17G12_20_MG_FD_203070 | JGI IMG/M metagenome (GOLD analysis project Ga0315291, IMG submission 203070) | Sediment microbial communities from Yellowstone Lake, YNP, Wyoming, USA - YL17G12_20 | ecosystem: Environmental > Aquatic > Freshwater > Lake > Sediment | place: USA: Wyoming | collected...
GAGTATATAGAGGCGGAGGTATCGAAGCTCTGGGGGGATGTGGTAGAGGAGCAGCAGGAGGGAGTAGCTATAAACAGGGCGAGATTTTCACAGATTCACCCCACCTTGCGGGGGCATCTTGTTCGTTCTGCTTTGCAGCGCACGCTGGGCGACCTTCAGGACATAGAATCTGTCCATGTCGAGAGCATTATCGAAGCACTGGGCAAGCCTGCGGGGAAGCTGCTTTCCCTGCCCAGAGGGCTGGCTTTCCACGGCGATTATGAGCATGGTTTAATTACAGCTAAGAAGACACTCGCCAGCCCTTTTCCTGCCCTGGAGGGAGAATACCGTCTTAAAGTCCCTGGTGTGACCGAGCTTGGCGGCTGGAGGGTAAAAAGCAGCATCCTTGCTCGCAGGTCGAAAGTGGGAGTTGAAAACAGGTTTAAGTCCTATTTCGACCTCGATGTCGCGGGGAAGGAGCTTGTGGTTCGGGGGCGAAAGAGGGGCGAAAGGTTTCAACCTCTGGGCATGGAGTCGCCCAAGAAGCTTCAGGACTTCATGGTTGATGCCAAAATCAGCCGAGTGTGGCGTGACAACGTGCCGCTGGTCTGCTCACCTCAGCATATCATCTGGGTGGTGGGTTGGCGCATAGACAACCGCGCCAGGGTTACTGATGCAACAAAGCAGGTGCTCTGTTTGGAGTTTGAGCGTGCGGATTAATGGGTAGGTCGGAGCGGATGCTCCAGGCTATCCCCTGAAAGTTGCCCCCTTTTGCATTTTGTGATATAAATAACAATGGATTAGATAAAAACTCAATAAGTTCTCCGATCTACTGTGCCTAACCCCCGATAATTCAGGGTAGGGCAGGTGGACGATAGGGTATCGCGGGAAACGGCGATGCCTCCCTTTTGGAAAGGAGAGCGACTGTTGCTGACATTTGTGTCGCATTGCGCCTCCTTTCGAGGCGCTTTTTATTTTGGGAAAGAGTCCTTAATCCGTTCGCCGTGATCCGGTCGAAGGGCCGTTCATGGTTCGACAATCCTTCGACAGACTCAGGACAGGGCTCACCACGAACGGCATATAACGAAAACTTAATACAATTCTCCGAGCCTCATCTCCTAAAGGTGTATACCTATGGAGACTGGCCGAAGGGTATTGCGGGAAACGGCAATGCCCCCCGTGTTTGGAAAGGAGAGAGCGATGGGAAACAAGCTCCGAATTATGCTCGGGCGCTCACCACCTGACTAGGTATTCTACAGGTAGTCGAACTACAAAGATTTGGAGGTTTAAAACACATGAAAAAGATTTTAATGCTTCTTTTAACATTAGCTATGTTACTATCCCTGGTAAGCGTGCTACCGGCTTGTAATGAGGAGGAGATAGCCTCCACACCCACACCTACTACCACAGCAGTGCCTCCCTTGAAGCCTGTAGGAAGGCTTACGGTAGCTACAACTACCAGCCTCTATGACACTGGGCTCTGGGGCTATTTGGAGCCGATGCTCGAGCAAAAATATGGCGTGAATCTGAATATAATCTCTGTCGGCAGCGGCAAAGCGTTTCAATTGGGGAAGAGCGGTGATGTGGATGTCCTAACCGTCCACGAAAAGGCTTCCGAGTTGGACTTTGTAGCGGGTAACTATAGCGCAGCGCGGGTGCCTTTTGCCTACAACTATTTTCTCATCATAGGTCCGGCATCTGACCCGGCAGGTATCAAGGGCATGAGCCCGGAAAATGCTTTCAAGAAGATGATGGCAGAGGGCAATGTGACTGGAAGCCAGGTCAAGTTCGTTTCCAGAGGGGATAATTCGGGTACGCACGCTGCGGAGCAGCGACTCTGGGCCGCTGCAGGCTATCAATATACAGATGTCAAAAGGTCCGGTTCCTGGTATGTAGAGGGTGGTGGAGGGATGGGGCCGATTCTTGTGATGGCAAATGATAAGCTGGCATATACCCTGACCGATATGGGGACGTTCATTTCATACAAGACCAAGCTGAGTTTAGTCCCGTTGGTAGACGAGGGCGACATACTGCTCAACGTGTATTCGGTTCTGGTGGTAAATAGTAGTAAGAACAAGGATATGGCCAACAATCTGGTGACTTTCCTCACCTCGTCGGAGATTCAGGACCTGATAGGCAGATACGGCGTGGCGGAATACGGCCTACAACTATTTACCCCGTGTGTTGGGCAGGACTTGTAGAAAGCCACTGAAAAAAGTACACTATACATTCCTCAGGGGGAGCCCAGTCTCCTCCTGAGAACGCTTCATAGTATCTAAATTCGAAATCCCAAACAGATTCAGAATACAAATGCCCGCAAAAGGGAGCGAATAATAGCGTGCATGCAATAGCCGATGCCTTCGTACTCGCTATAAAGATGATATTTACGGGAGACCCCGAGGTCTACGCCATAACGGCCAGGACTCTGGAGATTTCTCTCAGTTCTATACTCATTGGCGCTCTGCTGTTTGTGCCCCTGGGCTGCCTGATATATTTCAACAATTTCTGGGGCAAAAGGACACTAATAAGTATTATCCAGACCTGCTACAGCCTGCCTACGGTATTCGTCGGATTGTTAGTGTTTCTGGTATTCTCCAGGGCCGGGCCGCTGGGCGTCTTCGGCATAATGTTTACCCCACAGGTGATGGTGATAGGGCAGATTATATTGATAGGTCCAATTGTGACAGGTCTTACCATCTCAGCCTTAAGCGGGGTGAGCCCAGCAATGAGGGAGACAGCTATCTCCCTTGGCGCCAGCAGGCTGCAATCAGTGTGGGCTGTTCTGAGGGAAGCCAGGTTCGCTGTGTTAACTGCTATCATGGTCGGTTTTGGGCGCGCGATTTCTGAGGTTGGCCTTGCTCTCATGGTCGGTGGAAATATAAGGGGCTATACCAGAGTGCTCACTACGGCGATTTCACTTGAAACAGGTAAGGGCGAGATCGCACTATCATTGGCGCTGGGATTTATCCTGGTTGCACTGGCGCTCATTGTAACTGTCCTGGCGAACAGATTTTTAAGGGTGAAAGAGGCAGATGTTGCTCAAAGTCGAGCACCTACATCATAGCTACGGCAAAGCGGAGATACTGAAGGGTATCGACTTCGGTGTCAGGCAGGGCGAGTTGTTCGTTACGATAGGCCCTACCGGCTCGGGGAAGACGACACTTCTGCGTCTGGTAGGCCTGCTCGAAAAGCCTACCTCGGGTTGTATCTATTTCGATGGGTACCAGGTCAACAATTCTGAGGGACAGAGGCTAGAGATACGCAGAAGGATGGCAATGGTCTCACAGAAACCTGCTGTTTTCAATGCCAGCGTCTACGATAATGTTGCCTACGGCCTGAGAATCCGGAAGGAGAGAGGAGCCAGCCTTCACAGTAGGGTAACGAACGCGCTGGAGATTGTGGGACTCCTGGGCTATGAGAAAAGGAATGCGAGGACTCTATCGGGGGGGGAGACTCAGAGGGTAGCCATAGCCAGGGCGGTGGTTATCGAACCGGAGCTGTTGCTGCTCGACGAGCCTACTGCAAACCTTGACCCCATATCCACATCACACATTGAGAAGCTAATCACGGATGTCATTAAGAAATCGAATATGACTGTGGTGATGTCCACGCACGACCTTTTTCAGGGGCAGCGCCTCGCCAGCAGGATGGGGGTGCTCATGGGCGGGCAGATGTTGCAGACAGGCGACCCCCGGGAGATATTCAATCTGCCGAGGGGGAGGGATATCGCGGAGTTCGTGGGAGTGGAGAATATAGTTGCTGGCGTGATAGCTTCCGCTGCGGAGGGTATAGTTGACATAAAAGTTGATGGCAACGCTATAGAGGCAGTATCAAGCCTCGGAGTGGGGGGGGAGGTTTACGCCTGTATCCGCCCTGAGGAGATAACGCTGGCGAAGGTGAAGGAGCCTACCAGCGCCCGAAACATCTTCAATGGCGAGATAACACGCATCGTGCTATTCGGGCCGCTCGCCCGCATCGAGCTGGACTGCGGGTTCCCGCTGGTTGCCCTGATAACCAAGAGGTCGGCGGAGGAGATGAGCCTGCAAACAGGAAATCGGCTTTACGCGTCGTTCAAGGCTACGGGGGTGCATGTGATTGGGAAGTAGGGCGGATTTGCCCAATGAATTGGACGACTACATTCTGTATTATTGGCAGGGGGCGTGGGGATAGGATAGTCTCTGCTACTTAATACTCTTGATGAAATCGTCCACCTTCATTGCGGACATGGTCATGGTCTGGAGTGTACCCCGTGATCCCAACTCAACCGCCACCTTGGATATTGTCTCGTTGCTGGGAGCATCCAGGACATTGATGAAGTCGTAAGGTCCCAGGAGTGCGTATTGGGCAACGATTTTGACTCCCATCGCCTCCACCTCCTTGTTCACCTCCTTGATCCGTCCCGGGTGCTCCTTGATGGTCTTGCGACCCTCGTCAGTAATGTTTGTGAGCATTACATAGAGACCCATACCTCACCTCCTCCTCGGTAAGACTTCGCTCCCCACGCCCCCACACCTGCGATTCGGGAGATATTCCCCTGCGAAGAGTGGCACAATAGTAGCACATGAGCAGGCGTTTTTGCAACAGCCGACAGGATATGGCGAAAAGGGAGTTAAATGGTGGGAGAATTGAAAAGTGCAAAATGCAAATAGTAAACTGCAAATTTTATTTTCCGGTGGAGCCGTGACCGCTGCTGCCGCGTTCGGTGGGGGAGAGTTCCGCTACTTCGACCGGGGGCAGGTCGGCAATCCTGCTGATGACCATCTGGGCTATACGGTCGCCATGCCTTATCTCGAAGGTGGCATCGGGGTCGAAGAGGTACATGGTGACCAGTATCTCGCCACGGTAGTCGCTGTCTATGGTGCCGAAGGTTACCCCCACGCCTTTAGCTGACAATCCTGACCTGGGGCGTATCTGGACGTCGTATCCCGGGGGCACCTCGATGGCGATGCCGGTGGGGATGAGTTTGGGCTTGGTTCCCTCGAGTTTAACTACGCCTTCACCATCTATGCAGGCGAAGACGTCCAGCCCTGTGGAGCCCGGTGTGGCTCGTTGGGGGAGTTTGGCGTTCGGGCGCAGCTTCTTTATTTTGAGGGCTGATTTACCCTTGGTCATAGGTGCCTTAATTGTAGCATCTGATTCATTTCATGGCCAGATGACTAAAGTATAGCAGCTTGCAATCGGTCTCCGCATCCGCTGCCCTGGAGGGTTTTGCCAACCTGTCGTCGAAAATAGCCTGGGGGAATACCTCACGGAGTCTTGCGACTACGGCATTGAAATTCACAAGGGAAGAGGGCGCCTTTTTTGCTCCCAGAAACGAATAGTTCATGTGATGCTGGAGGAGTTCCACGCTGAATTCTGGGGATTTCTGGTCGTAGAGCCTGGCAAATAATTCGGTTTGGACAGCACTGTCGCTGGTTTTCTGAGTGACCCTGCGCCAGATAGGAATTCCGCCCGTCAGAAGCGTTGCGCCCCAATTTAATTTCATCTCGGTCTTTGTCATATCTTCCTCTGCATAGGTTCGCATCTTTCCCACTAAAATCAGGAATGCATCGGTTGCTGCTACTCTGCTCTCATGCCCCATCCTGTCCCGGAATAAAATCTCCTGCTCACCGAACTCCAGGGTAAGCGCCTTGAAGATTTGTGAAGGTTTGCGCAGCTCCGAATCTCTGAGTACAATCGTCGTAAGTCCTATGTCTCTTAGACTTTGGGCTACCGATTCTGCAGTCTGCATGCCAGGGTAGTGAGCTATGATTCTGGGAATCGCCCCGGTCAGGAGAAGGCGTGTCTCATAGGAGTTCTTGTTGACAATGGCTGCCACCCTTTCTATGAGATTTGCCTCGAGCGCAGGCGGCGGAGCTATTGCCACATGCACGATATCATACGCAGCCATCGGAGCCTCGCTTTACACCAGGGAAAAGAAGAAAGAGCGGGCGATTCTCCCGCTCTTTTAGTATATTAGCATTTGCTTTAGATGTTGTGGGTTTTGCCGCAGTGCGGGCACTTGACGGAAACCCTGCCGAGGTTGGCGGGCACCTTCAATCTGGTGCCGCAGCCGCAGTCTATAATCCTGTAGCCGCTCTTCTGCCAGAGTAGATCTCCTACCTCGCGTGTGCGCTCAAGTCGGCTCGGCTGCGGCGCGCCCAGCGCTGCTTCCGGTTGTGCTGACCTCAGTCCCACAGCGCCGGCAGTGAGGGCTGAGGCTGGCATAACCCTGCCGCCAGCTTTGTGTGATTGCAGGTAAGCCCTCTCGTAATCTGCATAGGAAGCGCCTGCCATCGCACGGAGGATGCGTATCCTCTCTTGGATGGGCGGGTGGGTGCTGGTTAACGCAGTGGGCGCTCCGCTGCTCTTACGGAAGGGGTTGGAGATATACATGGGGGCTGTTGCCTGGTTGGCTGTTTTTAACTGGTAGGTTGAAGCGCCGATTTTCTCCAGCGCTGAGGCAAGTCCTTCGGGGTATCTGGTGTACTGTGCCGAGCTAGCATCTGCCAGGTATTCCCTTTTTCTGGAGATGGCGAAGTAGATGAGCTGGGCGAAGATGGGCGCCAGTATCATCAGGATGATGGCTACGGCGAATATTATCAACTGAGCCTGTCCGCCGCCTTTGGACGACCGCCTTGTGTTACCGCCGCTGAAGAAAAGGGCTCGCGAGCCGTACCAGGCGAGGATGACGATGGTTCCCAGGATGATGCTGCACATCGTCATCAGCAGCACATCGCGGTTCTTTATGTGGGAGACCTCGTGCCCTATGACGCCTTGAAGCTCATCGCGGTTCAGTTTCTCCAGCAGCCCTGAGGTTATGGCGACCGAGGCTTTCTTAGGGTCGCGTCCTGTGGCGAAGGCGTTCAGCGCCGGGTCGTCTATGATATAGACGTCAGGAATCCTCTCTAGTCCTGAGGCTATCTTCATCTCCTCGACCACATTGTAGAGGCGGGGGTGGTCGTCGGGACCTATCTTTATTGCCCTGGACATAGCCAGCAGGATGGAGTCTCCCTGGAAGTAGGCGATGAGGTTCATAAAGAACCATACAACAAGGGCGATGACCAGTCCGGCGATGCCGCTGCCGAAGGCAAGCCCCAGGGCATAGCCCACCAGGAGCAGCAATATGCCCATGGCTGCTACCAGTATCACCGATCTTGTCCGGTTAGACCTTATCTGTTCCCACATAGCTAGGTTTTGGGCTGTTCGAAGCTAACCTTGGGTGCTTCCCTCTCAGCTTCTGCCTTGACCTCGAAGAACTCGCTCTGCTTGAAGCCGGTCATTCCTGCCACAATATTGGAGGGGAACATCTGGGTCTGGTTATTGTAGCTCAATACCGAATCGTTAAAGAACTGTCGGGAGAAGCTTATCTTGTTCTCGGTAGAGGTCAATTGCTCCTGAAGGTCGAGGAAGCTCTTATTAGCTTTGAGGTCCGGGTAGTTCTCTACCACAGCTAACAACCTAGTCAGGGCACTGCTGAGTTCACCCTCGGCTTTAGCCTGGGCACCGACGCCGGAGCCTATCGCCTGCTGAGCGGTGGTGCGGGCTTTGGTTACAGCTTCCAGCGTGTCGCGCTCGAACTTCATATAGCCCTTAACTGTCTCTACCAGGTTGGGGATGAGGTCATGCCTTCGCTTGAGCTGGACATCAATCTGCGCCCAGGCGTTCTTCACCTGGTTGCGCAGCCTCACCAGTCCGTTGTAGGCAAAGATGAAGAAGATGCAGAGGACTACTATGATTCCGGCTATGACATAGACTGCTATCATGAAACACCTCCTGAACAGGTTTGATACTCGACCTGTTTATTTCAAGACCGTGAACACTTTGCCCATGAAGTTGACTATGCGTCCCTGAGAGCTTGCTGTCTGGGGTGATTTACCTGCAAGCTGTTTTATCAACTGCTCCACCTCTCCGCCGTCGAACCAGAGTCCGTCGCCTTTGTTGCAGGCATCTATGAGCACCTTGGGCTCTTCGCCTATGGCAGCTTTCCTCATTTTTTTGCCGCAGATGGGGCACTTGCGCTTTTTCTCGGATGTCTTAGCTTCCGGTGAAGAGGAGACGGCGGCTGGAGACAGCCCGACTTTATCCAGCTTGAAGGTCTCCAGGAATAGCTCCAACTCGCCGGAGTCGAACCAGACACCGGAGCAGTTGACGCAGTAGTCAAGCTCGATCTTCTCGTGCTCGACCACAATCATGAGGTTTTTGCATACAGGGCACTTCATTGAACCAGGCTCCTCAAGGCATTAGCGCAAGTGTAGACAAAGAACGGTGCTGTGTCAAGGGTATCGAGTTTGGCTTGACAGCTTGCATAGGAATTGGTAATATAATCGAGTACGCTAATTTGGGGAGGACGATGATTTACGCTGTAGTTGAGACTGGTGGGAAGCAGTATAAGGTCTCGCCGGGGCAGACCATCGAGGTGGAGAAGCTGCCTGCGGGTGGTGAGACTGTTGAGTTGGACAGAGTTTATCTCATTGCCGATGGCGATAAGGTCACTGTGGGCAAGCCCACTATCGAGGGGGCGAAGGTTATTGCTTCTGTGGTGGGCGAGGGCAAGAAGGATAAGATTATCGTTTATAAGTTTAAGGCGAAGGTGAGATACCGCAGGAAGAGGGGACATCGCCAGCCTTACACCAAGCTCGCTATCAAAGAGATAGTTGTCGGCTGAGGGAAGGAGACTGAGAGGAAATGGCCCATAAGAAGGGTGGTGGCAGCACCAGACTGGGGCGCGATAGCCAGCCCAAGATGCTGGGTGTGAAGCGCTACGATGGTCAATTCGTGCAGGCTGGAACTATATTGGTGAGACAGCGGGGCACGCGAATTCATAAGGGAATCAACGTGGGGATAGGGAGGGACCATACTCTGTTCGCTCTCATGGATGGCGTTGTGAAGTACGCGCCAGCCTCGAAGGACAGGAGGAAGGTGAGCGTTCTGGCTGCCGAAGGAGTGAAGGCTTAATGAAACCCAAGATTCATCCTGACTATAAAGAGGCGAAGGTTATCTGTGCCTGCGGCAACACCTTTGTAACTCGTGCTACAAGACCGGTTATGAAGATAGAGCTCTGCAACAAGTGCCACCCCTTCTATAGCGGCGGCGGGCGCAGGATTGTGGATACTGCTGGGCAGGTGGAGCGCTTCAAGCGCAGATATAAGGTGAAGGCAGCTAAAGAAGCAGTGGAAGCAAAGGAAGAGAAAAAGGCTGAGGAATAATCGTAGCGAATGGTAAGCAATTAAGCTGGGGCGTCTGCCATTGGCGGGCGCCCCTTTTGTTTAGGGGGACTTTGAGCAAGAAATTTTACTACGGCGGGCAGGCGGTTATCGAAGGGGTGATGATGCGCGGTCGCAAGAGCGTGGCGACTGCCGTCCGTTTGCCCAGCGGTGAAATCACCACGCGCGATGAGCCTCTACGCGGTTGGAGTATGGGCAGGGTGAGGGATATTCCCCTGGTGCGGGGCATCGTTGTACTGGTGGAGACGCTGGTGCTGGGGATAAAGACGCTCTTTTACTCAGCCTCGATGGCGCTGGGTGAGGAGGAGAAGATCAGCCCCTGGCTGCTCTGGGGCAGCGTGGCGCTGGGCTTTGTTCTGGCGTTGGCGCTGTTCCTCGTCCTGCCGCTGGTGGCAACCCATTTTCTAGACCCCTATGTTTCTTCCACGGTGAGCAATGTTATAGACGGGGTTATCCGCCTTGTTATATTCATCATTTATCTGGGGTCTATATCTCTGATGCCCGATATTCGTCGAGTGTTCGCCTATCATGGGGCAGAGCATAAGACGATAAATGCTTATGAAGCCGGACAGCCTCTCGAGGTGGAGCAGGTTCGGAGGTACAGCACAGCCCATTCCCGCTGCGGCACTAACTTCATTCTCATTGTGATGGTGCTTGCCATCTTCGCCTTCGCTTTCCTGGGGCGTCCTCCGCTGTGGCTGAGGTACGTGGAGCGCATCGCTCTTCTCCCTGTAATCGCTGCGGTAAGCTATGAGATGATAAAGTTCGGGGCTGCTCATGTGGAGAACAGGGTGGTGCACGCTATCCTGACGCCGGGGCTGGCTCTTCAGGCGATGACTACTCGCCAGCCCGATGACCAGCAGATAGAGGTGGCTATCTCAGCGCTGAAGCGTGTCCTTGATAGTGAGATCCCTGTCCAGCTCGCGGAAGAAGCAGGTCCTGTTTCCGGTGTGGCAGGTGGGTCCAGCGGGGTCGCACAGTAGCAGAAGCGTGTCCTCGTCGCAGTCTATAAGTATCCTCTTCACGTTCAGGAAATTGCCCGAGGTTGCCCCTTTGTTCCACAGTACTTTCCTGCTTCGGCTGTAGAACCATGCCTTTCCTGTGGA
>Ga0315291_10012518_pt1 | contig 10291 bp, 13 predicted proteins | sample YL17G12_20_MG_FD_203070 | JGI IMG/M metagenome (GOLD analysis project Ga0315291, IMG submission 203070) | Sediment microbial communities from Yellowstone Lake, YNP, Wyoming, USA - YL17G12_20 | ecosystem: Environmental > Aquatic > Freshwater > Lake > Sediment | place: USA: Wyoming | collected...
GTCTCAAACTCATACGGCACATCAGGAAATTGATATCCCAACTGGTGCACATAATCTTCTGCGAGTTGATACTTATAGCCTGCACGATATTTCACAATTTCACCATTTTGGCAAGTTCAATAAGACCTACCACTGCATCATGGATCATCTTGTTTAATTCTAAGTTATTCTTGAGCGCAATGATGTTCTTGAGGGTTTCCACATCAACCATCAGTTCAGCGTATTCATGTTGAGTGATCGTCCCCCCATTAAGGGAACCCTCAATATCATTTAACAAAATCGATAATTCCAGCACTTCTGGGCTATCTTGTCTTTCTAATAAATCAGTGATTGCTTGTATCATTTGCTCTTTCCTCCTGCGGCTTGGGCCAATGTTGTGGCCATGGAATTTATTACACGCAACTTCAATTGACAGTAAGTATCAGAGATTGGGGGCTCTACTGATCCAGGGTGGGTGCGCTGATTCAGATTTTGGATAGACTTATCCATCGCCGCCACACCCTCAGCCATGAGTTCATTGTGTGGTTGGTATGTGGAATAAAAATACAGATGATTCGATACATCTGCCAAATGCTCAGTCTGCGCGGGACTACATGACCCATGCGCGGTCGAGGCTGAGATTTCAATCAACTGTGTATACTCCGACTCACTATAGGTTGGCAACGAAATGATTGAGCATCCATACCAAAAAGGTAGAATCAACATACTACACAATATGGGAACACCAATCCAACGTCTCAGTTTTAGTTTCATAATTGGCATACCCCCGTAGGACAATCCATCACGGCTGCTGTCCCTGTTGTGTGTGTTTCATAGAAACGCTTCTTCGCCTCTTTCAGTGGAATCGCAGTCAATGGGGGCTCCTGAAGCTCTCCCGTAGCTGGATCAACATAACCCCTTGTTTTCTCACGATAAAATGTCGCGCCCTTGAGGTGTGGCAAATACTCAAGCCACAACTTCTCCATATCCTCAATAGGATAATCGTGGGGGAGATTGATCGTCTTGCTCACGGCATTGTCTACATGCTTCTGAATGATACGCTGCACCTCAAGATGATCGCGCACAGTCAAATTGTGAGTGCCCACAAAATGTTCCACACTTTTCTTCTCAACCATAAACTTCTCAAACAGCGGATGAAAAACCAGTTCAGTCTTACGAGCATCCTTCTCCCAGTATCGCCTCTCGTAGGCTGGGGCAAACATGGGCTCGATTCCTGAACTACAATTCTCAGAAAGAATGCTGACAGTCCCTGTAGGAGCTTGAGTGAGGATCGCGCAGTTACGAATCCCATGCTCCAGAACTAACGATCTCGTCTTGGCTGGCATCCGTTTCATAAATCCTGATTCTACATGCTTAATCGGGTGACACAGTGGGAACGCACCCTTCTCAATGGCGAGTAAGACACTGGCTTCATATGCTGCTTTGCTAATAAATCGATAGAGTTTGTCAATGAACTTATTCCCCTCTTCTGATCCATATCGATGTCCAAGCAAGGCCAATGTATCTGCTAATGCGGTGGTGCCCAATCCGATGCGTCTGAGATTGCCCGATTTGATTTTCATTTCATTGAGTGGAAAATGATTCACACTCAGTGCATCATCAAGGAAGCGGACAGCCAAACGAATCGTATCACCCAATGCAGGATAGTCGATCTCTTCACCAACCACAAATCTACTTAGGACGATGTGACCCAGGCAACAGGGCTCCATGGCCGACAATGCGAGTTCTCCACATGGGTTCGTGGTCACCAACTCTTCGATGTAGTAGATATTACTTTCGTGCTCTACAAGTTCCCAATTCAAAAATCCAGGTTCGGCTGAGTTGTACGCATTCTTCACAATCGTATCCCACAACACCCGCGCCTTAATGAATCTCTTATACTTCCCCTTCCAATGCAATTCAATCTCTCCATCATCCTTCACGGCTTTGATAAACGCTTTCGTGTGTCTGGATTTCACGGAGATATTCGCATGACTCAATTCACCTTTTATAAGTTTGGCGCTTAGAAATTCTTCAATGTCAGGATGTGATAAGTCAAGTGAGAACATAAGTGCCACTCTGCGTTGACCACCATTCCTGATCGGTTGGGCACAACCATCGATGAGTCGCATGAGTTCAACCGCTCCTGGCGCGACACCACGCTGACCCGCAATACTTGCACCCCTGGGCCGCACATCAGAGAAATCATCTCCACATCCACCTCCTGTCATTGACGTGACAATCATATCATACGCTGACTTACCCCATCCCTCTTTGCTATCTTTGTTTGGGTCCAACACAAAGCAATTTAATAATTGAGGATTCGTGCGACCTGAGTTATACCAAATGCGTCCACCTGGCACAAACAAATTCTTGACCAGAACATCATAGAATCGATCCACATAGCACTTTTGTTTATCTGGGGCTTCAGCAATGGCCATTTGGTGCGCCACACGGGTGCAGGCTTCTTGCCATGTTTCTTCTGGGGTGAAGGCATAACGATCATGAAATATCTTGAGTGAGAACCCCTGGGGTTCGTAAATTGGTGCATCCATATTCTGATTCCTATTTCTTGGCTAAATTTAATTCTTCCCATGCGGCAACTGCAATGGGACAGATTGGTCGAATGAGTTCTAACATAGCTAGGGCATAAACTCTGATTTCATGTTGAGCGTGGGAATGAGTTCTGAGTCTGAGATAATGAAAGAGATTGTGTAAACTCACCGTCCCGAACATTTGTGAATAAGTGGCCAACGGTAATACTGTTCGCGCCAGTTCGCGGGGGCATCCCATATGCAGCAATGAACGATACGCCACAAAACATGCTTCATTATTCAAGCGCATGATTTCTCGCATCGCTTCGGCTTCTGGATGCTGCTCCTCCGTTCGCATTTGCTTATTGGAGGTTGATTGTGTGGTAATGACATCTACTGCTGGGATATAAAACTCTTCCGGTAGTTCAGTATACCTGGCGGATACCTCATTATAGGCCCATGTCCTATGTCGGTGCCACTGCCTGAAGACGAAAATCGGTGATTTCACATCGAACGTAAATGCCACAGACTCAAATGGAGTGGTGTGGCCATTCTTGATGAGATATTGAATCAACTTAGCATCTTTGCCTTCATCAATTCCTGTTCGCCACACTGCGTCATAACTCACTCGTGCCGAGCGCACAATCGACAAATCAGATCCCATATGATCCACCAAGCGAACGTGTCCATGATCTAATATTTTCACACCATCTTCATTCATACCATCTTCATTCATACCAAAATTCCTTTATTGTTTGAGGTTTTCTTCCAATGTGCCAAATGTGTCAATGCAGTCAATCCAGAAAAGGTGCATCCCTTGATAATGTCCTTCGGCCACCGTCCAGCCAAGATCATCGCATTAATATCTTTTTCCTTCACAAATTCGGGCCAGATCACCACACTATATCCTAGCTTGATTGCCTTCTCCATCTGCTTGCCGATCTCAGCCGACCTGGGCTCATTATCGAAAACCAGAATAATCTGCGCGGCGGACAATTGTTTGGCCGTAAGGATCAAATTGGCATCTCCAGAGGCCACAGCGTTCTCCAGAAACAAACTATCAATGGGACCCTCAACTATATATACAACCTTAGATTGGTCCACTCTCTCCAGGCCATATACGAGCTTGGTGGCATCTTCAGTGGTCCTCACGGTGATATAGCGAAGAGCGGAGTCGTCTAAAGCACGTCCCGAAACCGCCACAACTGCCCCATACGCATCGTAAAAAGGAATGACGAGCCGTGGCTCATCTTTGATCGTTTTGCCATGTTTGGGGGCTATTTCGTCGAGGAAATCGCGGTAACTCTTTGTAAAGTAAAGCTTATTCCAGAATTCTTGTGGAATACCACGCTTCTTAATGTACTGTCGGCAGTAATGATCTTGGGGCAAATCACTAATCTTTTCAGCATGTTGGTAGATAACTGGATCAATGGTACCAAATCGCATCGAGGTGGTGACCTTATTTGCGTCAAAAAATCCAGGATTCTCTAACAGTTGACCCATTCGGGTGGCATCCGGTCGATTGTCTTTGAATGTTTCGAGTAGATATTCTTTGTAGAGATTGGGGGTGAGGTGTTTAATGATCGCACCGAGCCAGGTTGAGACATTGCAGTTGTGGCACTTGTAGGCAAGCCGTTGTTTATTTTGATAGATATAGCCTCGCATCTTGGTTTTCTTGGTTTGTGAGTCTCCACACAATGGGCATCGCACGTTGAAAAGGTTGTTCCCTTTGCGGGAAAACTTCTCAAAGTGGCAAGAGATAAGATTAACGTATTTGAGGTCGATATAGAGGCTCATGGTGGGTCATTATATACCAAAGTTCACTAGAATGCAAGTAAAATCTTTTACTGTCCGTGGAATGAAAGAAGGGAGAAGAGCGTTCCCCAGGGAATGTTGAGATGAGCAAGTAAATAACCAATCACGATAGCCGCACCGGTTATGATGTACTTCCACTTTTTCAATTCTGCTAAAGCAGCCTCCACTTCCTCCTGCTTGAATCCCTTGATGTTCTGAGATTCTAGAGCGCGTTTCGCACTCAGCAATTTATCAATTCTCAATGCAAGTGTCTTCAACTCATCTTCAATATCATCGTGGGCCTTCTCGGCGCTATCGTGTTTGAGTTCGTGCAGCGCAATCATCTTACATAGATTGGCGTTCATCTCCTGAATTTTTTCAACGGCTTCAGCGAGTTTATCCGAAACCTTGGCGTGTTGTATAATATCTTTTTCGATGGAAGCCACCGCGATACGAACGTCCGTAAACCCCGCAGTGCACTCAGGTAATACTTCTAATGGTGACATGTAAATGAGTCCTACTTCTTACCGTTTATCATTGTGGAAATTTGATCCGTCTTGCTCGCTGACCCCACAGATGATCCAAAGTAATAGCCCAGGACCAAACCTACGGCAGCATCCAATGTTCCGAGTGATCGCATCACGATATTTATAGAAGCCTCTGGGACTACGTAACCCAACACATACGCCTGTACACCAATATACAATGCCATGATTGCGAATGCCAGGACTCGTGGCGTCCAATCCTTTGTAGCAATCTCACGAGCACGAGCATCCTTGGTATTATCAGCACTAATTTTTACGAGATCTACATCGAGCTTCTTGAGATCGAGGATCAATTGGGCTTCTACTTCTTTGAGCTTTAACATCTGCTCAGGTGTTGCCCCAGCGATAGCCTGCATAACTTGTTCTTTGCTCGCATCGGGAGCCAATCCCAAGGCGTTAATCACGGCTGTAGTTGCCATACCCGCTAGAGGTCCGCCCATTACCGTAGCGACTGTGGGGGCAATCGCGGCAAGGACTCCACCCGCTTGTTTCAGAAAGTCCAGGTTCATGTTGATGCCTCCTCACGTTTCATTGCTTGATGATGAGCATATGCTAATTCCGACGCAGACGCATCGACGTGTTGCGTCATCTTTCTCCAATTTTGTCGGTCTTTGTGTGAGACCGTATCCCAATGTTTTTCATGGGCGGGTCGCGCTTCTTGTTCCTTTGCCATGTGATCGTCAAGATGCTGCTTGTACTGGCGGATGCTATGAATCGAATTATCTGGGGTTCGTGTTTCATCTCCATATCCATACTTGCCATGATGATAGATTCCATGTCCCCTATGGAGACCCCTGAACACGGGATTTTTCATCGATTCTTCGATGTGTGACTTGAGTGAATACATGAGTTCCTCTTTGAGCCCACTGAATGTTTTTCGTCGTACCATCGAAGCCATAACAGGTGTCTTGCGTTTCTTGGGATTCACACCAGGTTCACCACTGGGCCCAATACCAATGCCAGCAATGTTTCCTCCACCCACACCCATCTCTTCTTTAATGGCTCCAAGAAAGTCTGGTTTCTTAGACAAATCTAAATGTGAGATTCGAAACCCATGCCACCCATCTTGTGTGGCTCTGGCTTTGATCTTTTCTACATCGGCTGATGTTTTACATTGGGTGGATAATACCACCTCATGCAATCTGTCGGTCTTGCCTTTGGGTAATCCCCATAAGACCAATTCATGATCTTCGGCCATATTTATGGGTCCTGTTGGCCGTGTTGTATCGGGGGACGCCGCGCCCAGAGAATCATTGATAGCATCGGCTGGCGGGGGAACCATGTTGTGGGCATTAAGATCAAACATCTCAGGGTGTAGCTTATTGAAATCGCGCATGAGCATACCCGCTACGGCATTTGCTTCGTATTCCATTTCTTCTAGGGACATCTCTCGTCCCTCGGTTATTTGCTTGTGGTGGACGAGTTCATGTGCGAGTGTGCGAAGCACATCAGAGGTGTGGCGACCTTCTACAGCAACAACGACAACACCATTGGATGGTTGATAACTACCAAATGAAGTTGTACCTGTAGCGGATTTGAAAATGGTGAGTGGCGAATCTGTGATCCCAAGCTTGCTATATGCAAAGTTGGTGAAGGAAGCTATGAGGACATCTTGCTTTTCCGTGGTGCACTCGATTAAGAATTTCATATTACCTGTGCTTGCGATTGAATGGTTTTCCTGTCATGGCCGCATCTTCCAACCGATTGATACGATTTTCTAGTGCTACGGATTGACGAGCTAACTCTGCCTGCTCTTGCTCATTGAGCCGTTTCGAAATAGATTTATTCCACTCCCTGAAATTATTAAACTTCTCTTTTGCATCTTCCTCTTCAGCGACGAGCCTCTCTTTGAGATCATTCACCTCGGTGTGGAGCACTCCAATTTGCACCGCATAGCCCTTAATTTGTTCATCCCGTGCTGCTTTGGCGGCTGAGAGGTTACCCGATAGATCCGTATACATTCCCCACAATGTGGCACAGAGAGCCAAGGCACCGATGATAGTAGCAATCGCTCCCTTCTTTTCTGCAACTTTTGGGAACAGCGTCGGAAACAATTTTAGGAGAAATGTCAAAATGGCATTCATGGATTCTTTATATTCCTCAATACCGTCACGATCATGGGATCTAGCTGCAAGTCCGTTGACACAATCGTGAGTCCTTTGATTCCATACACACGATCTGGCATATAATTCAAAAATACCAAAAAGGTTTTCAACACCGCATAGTCATCAGGTCTCGTATGATAAAACAACAGCCGAGTTGCGGCTGGTACTCCAAAAATATTATAGAGGATCACGATATGATTAAGGATTAATCTTTCCCTTAATTCTCCATATTGGGAGTAGCGCCGAAACAATCTCCGCACATAACTAAAATGCTTCAAATCCTCTTTGATTTCACTACGAATATAAATCGGTTTATCATATGCTTTGACTGCATAAATTAATGCGGTATCTCTATTCAGGTCTATCATTTCATCCATAATCAGTTAGTACCTAATCGGGTTCGTATAATATGACCCCAAGTTCATCGGTGGTCACCACCTCAGCAAGCACATCATACTCCGTGCCAGCTTGAGCGAATGCGAAATACAAATAACAAATTTCGTGTTCGGGGGAATTCGGTGGCTGAGGGCGGGTCATCCCAAAAATTTCTTCTCCCTCAGTATCATCGAACAATTCTGGCCGAGCACAGACAGGAGGAATGGAATATCCGATATCCAGAAGGACTTGGCGAACTCGTTCATAGACGACTTCTGGACGCAAGACTAGACCATCAGTGATATCGGATAGCACAAAATTAACTGATTCTCGATCCGTTGGATTAAGAAAGTCAATAGCAGTATCCGTACCAATAATGGCGGGGAGAAGATTCTCCCCCTCCATACACTCTTTCAAGTGCTGCCGAAAACCCCGCATTATCCACCAACAATCGCGTCATCTGTGTTGGCGTCACGGCTCATGCTGCCTGATGCAACAAGCGTGATATATTCCTTGCGGCCTACACGTCCACCCATCGTCACTACGAGTGTCGCTGGTGTGGTGAATGCCACAACTGCGTTGGCAGTCACAGCGATGTTGTAGGTGTTGCCTGGGTTATTCAAGGTCACGTTGGCGATACTTCCACCCGCGTTCACCTGATAACTGGCATTTGCAAATACTCCGCTACTACCAACCGTTGAAAATGTCAAGAATCCTGGGCCTGGAGTGTAGCCGGTTCCACCGTTTGTCACGGCAACCTCTGAAACATATCCTGTACCAGTCTTACGAGAGACCCAACCCGAATGGGTCATCTTAGGTCCTTCGAATGAAGCGTTGGCTTTTTCAAACGTATCCACGCCGAATACACCAAGACCCATACCAGTGACCAGTGCGCCCACTTGGACGTTTTGGTATAGCTGCGATCCGTTGGCGGCACGACCGGAAGAAAGAATATTGCTCTTCGGTGCTCCTGCTGCGTTGTCTGTCATAGTCCATAATGGCATTGTAATTCTCCTTGTTAATGATATCCCAAATCTTTTAGCTGTATGATCGTTGACTTTGCATTATGATGAAGAATGCCTATTCCACCTGCTGCTTGAAACTCCTGGACATTCTCCAGATGGTCATCAATGAGAATATTCTGCACTTGACCACTCCGTGCAAAGTTTCGTTTATTTTCCCGATATACAACATGAATATGACTCTGAGGTAATGAAGGGATGTGTTTCCGGTACCACTCTCGTTTCCCTTCTTCGACTTCCTCAAAATTATATTTCCATGGTGCACTCGGTACGGCTGTCAAGATATGGCAGTCATACTTCGCAATAAAATTCCAATATCTTTCCCAATCTGGCATCGGGGGAAGTGTTTCCCAAAATACTTCATGCTGGTTCAATAGTGCGCCCTGTTCGGCTTTTCTTAGGTGACCAGCTACCCAGGGATGTCCCAATACTTTTGCGGCACCAGCCTTAAAGTCACATATAACACCATCGCTATCTGAATAAATCACGGCCAGTGGGTTTCTCATGGTCTATTTATGCTATCTCACACCTTGACTACCGCTCTTTGGTGAGGCGGTATCCGGCATCGTGGTTACAGGCGTCACAATCGGTGCGTCCTGGAACTTATCATCAGGTCCTGGACCCTTCACCTTGATTTTATCGGTCTTTTTCTCTGGTTCTGGCGTATTGTTCTTTTTCTTCTCCGCACCTGGCTGTGGTGCTCCACCGTCCGAACTTGGCGTAGTGCCTAGATCTTGTGGGGGTGGCGTACCAGGGACTTCTTTGTTGGGTTCCTTGGCACCTTCATCGGGGAGCGCATCTTTCTTAGCGAAGGGATTCTTCCCCTTCTTGTCTGGCGCGGTATCGGTTTTGCCAGCTTTCTTATCTTTTGCTGCTTTGAAGACTTCTTGAATCGTTGTATTATTGATACCCCTGATTCCCCAGGGTTTCATGGTCATTTCTTTTAATGGTGCACGAGTCACCTGTTCTGGGTGCGCCTTTGCTGCGCCGAGACGGTATCTATTGCGGGCTGGAGCCACACGTTCTGGCTTGATATTCAAATGTCCCGTATCATGCACATGAATAACCGTGTGGACTTGACCGGCATGTGGGCCCACTTTAGGAATAACGCGATCTCCAACTTTATAGGCAAGACTTTCCCCATCTTCATTGAAGGCCATTTCAAACGCTTCATTCATTTTTATCGTCTTGTTTGCCTGTTGATCCACTCCACCTTGTGCGAGATTCTTACGCACATTGTCATTGGTGTTATCATGCTTCACAAGTGCGGTCTTCAATTCTTGGGTTGCATCAACGGGTGCTGGCTTCTTTGGTGCTAGACGTTCGTGGTCTGAAACTCTTTCTCGTGGGGTTAATTCTTCACGGAGAGATTTTGGTTCTGGGATCTGCTTGCCTCCTCGTTGACGATACCCCAAGACGGTTGCGGCGTCGTTTTGTTGGTCTCCATACTTCCACATGGCTTTCTTATCATGAGCGCCAATGGCCTTCTCGGCTTCTGCGGCATCCTTCATAATATAGCGCAATTCGGCATCAGTCTTGTGATGATAAGGATGTCCAGGCAACACATGATACTCTTTTTTCTTCCTCTTTTCTGGAGAGACTCGTGGGTCACTGAGGTGTGAAGGAAGTCGGCTCATCATGGCATCCCCATACTTGTAGCTTTCATTCTGTGTCTTCTGTGGCTTCTCCCATACTGAAATGTCTGGGTGAAAATCGTGCGTTCCGACAAGGTATTTCTTCAATTCCTTAGGATCTTTGTGTGTTCGGTACCGCAAGACCTCCTGTCGTTTCCCATGAAGGTGCACATGATAGACATGAGGAAATTCATTGGCTTCTTTGAGTTGTCTTCCCCCACGTTGCCGATACGCAAGGATATCTTGTGCTTTGCCCCGTTGTGCGGCATATTCTTCTCCAACGGCAAGGTCATGGTGTCTTTT
>Ga0315291_10012521_pt1 | contig 10291 bp, 12 predicted proteins | sample YL17G12_20_MG_FD_203070 | JGI IMG/M metagenome (GOLD analysis project Ga0315291, IMG submission 203070) | Sediment microbial communities from Yellowstone Lake, YNP, Wyoming, USA - YL17G12_20 | ecosystem: Environmental > Aquatic > Freshwater > Lake > Sediment | place: USA: Wyoming | collected...
TCTCCCGCAGGCGTTGCCGCTCCCGCTCATGGCGTCGGTCGTTTTTCTTCATGCTGAACCTGTCAGTTTATATTTAATACTTATAAGTTCATTCATAATACTCAAGAGTTCAATATAGCCAGGATACCAGGCCGCGGGAAACGTGTCAAGTCCGGCGGTCTCCGTCCGGAGATGGCGTGCGTTTGAAACGCGGGAAACAGTCAAGGTACAATAGGAGGGCCATGAAGATCCGGCAGGCGCTCGCGGGGCTCCTCTTCGTCATGCTCCCCTCCGCCGTCCCGAAGGGACCGCCGCCCGCCGCCCCGGATCCTTCATCCTGGTTGATTCGGATGACAGTCGATGTTCGCGGCGATTACCGGATGGAAGAAACGTCCACGCACTGGACGGGAACGTACGCATTCGTCTTCAATTGGGAAGGGATGATCGAGCGGGACGGCGAGGATTTTCTCCTGATCCATAACAAATGCGACCTGGCCTCACGCCGGTTCGAGGAACGGGTGTTCGGAAAAGACACGTTCCGCGTCCTGACCGCTGACGACGTCCCCGATAGTCCCGAGCTGAGCGTCAAATACGTTCTCCGGGACAACGGCCGGATCCGTTTCAACTTCGCCGTGGAGGGCTTCGAGGTCCCGCTCAACGACGCGCCCGAGACATTTCCTCTCGTCCTCCCTGCCTCGGCCGAAAACACCGACCGGCCCGGCGGGTTCAATTACAGCCTGTTCGTGAAATCGGGCTCCAACGACATCACTCTCGATGAAAAAGCCATCCTGGCCGGCCCCGCCGAACGTACGTTTTCCTGGACGTGGGTCTGGCAAACGCGCGTCTTGAAGGCGGACACGACCTTGTCGCAATCGAACCGGCACGAGGTCAAGGTCAAGCTGTTCTTCACCCCCCGAAAAGACTGAGACCCGGCCGTCTCAAGCCCGGGGATGAAATTTGTCGTAGACCTTGCGCAGCCGCTCGCGGCTGATATGCGTGTAGATCTGGGTCGTCGTGATCTGGCTGTGCCCGAGCATGAGCTGGACCGCCCGCAGGTCCGCGCCGCGTTCCAGAAGATGGGTGGCAAACGAATGGCGGAGGACGTGCGGGCTGACATTGGCCGGCAAGCGCGCCGCTTTGGCATACGCCCGGAGCATCTTCCAGAAGCCTTGCCTGGTGAACGGCCGGCCGCGCCGTGTCAAGAAGAGGGCGTCTGTCGGGTCCTTGAGGAGCGACGGCCGCGCTCCATCAAGATATTTTAGGACCGCATCGACCGCTACCCTTCCGACCGGGACGATCCGTTCCTTTCCTCCCTTTCCCCGACAGAGAAGGAACGAGTCCTTGAGATGGACGTCGTCGAGGTCGAGCCCGACGAGCTCGGACACACGGAGTCCCGCGGCATACATCGTTTCGAGCATCGCCCGGTCCCGGACGCCGCGGGCGTCCTTTTTATCGGGCTGGCGTAAAAGCGTCCCGACCTCTTTAATCGTTAGGAACTTGGGCAGCGAAAACCAGGCTTTGGGGGAGGATAGGTGAACGGTCGGGTTCCTCGTCACCCGTCCGTCCAGGATCAGGAATTTATAGAACGCCTTGAGGGTCGAGATGAGGCGAGCCATCGATCGCGGGGCGAGCCCCGCCGCGCTCTGTCCCTGGACGAACCGGACGACGTCGGTTTCGCGCACCCGGTCGAGCGGGACTTTGGCCTGGCCCAGAAAGACGAGGTATTTGGCGATGTCCCGGCCGTACGATTGGACGGTGTTGTCCGAGAGGCGGCTTTCGAATTTCATGAACGCCAGGAACTGCGCCCGGACGTCCTCGGCCGCGGGATCGGCGGGAGTCATGTGAGGAGGGAGTTGTTCTCGCGTTCCTGGCCGACGGTCGTGTGCGGGCCATGGCCGGGCCAAACGACGGTCTCGTCGGAAAGCGTCATGATCTTGGTCCGGATCGATTTCTCAAGCTGCTTGGCCGACCCGCCCGGGAGGTCGGTCCGGCCGACGCCCTCGCAGAAAAGCGTGTCCCCGGACAGAAGAAATCCGTCGCCGAGCAGGCTGATGCTTCCCGGCGAATGCCCCGGCGTATGGAGGACGCGGAGCACGCCGCGGCCGATCTCGATCGCGTCGCCGTCGGCCACGAACCGGTCCGCGGGCGGCGAATCCTTCGCCCCCAGGAACAGGCTGAGCTCGAGCGACTGCGTCTTGCCGAGCATCGGGCCGTCGGCGGCGTGGATGACGAGCGGCACGCCGAATTTGTCCTTGATGTCCCGGTTGGCGCCGGTGTGGTCGATATGGCCGTGGGTGTTGATGATCAGCGCGGGCTTGAGGCCCTCGTCGTAGATCTCGGGAAAGATGCGCTCGGGCTCGGCGCCCGGATCGACGACCGCGCAGACGCGCGTCTCTTCGCAATACACCAGGTAGCAGTTGGTTTCGAGAGCCCCCACGACGATCGTTTTGGTCTTCATCGCGCGTCCTTGCCCCCATCATAAATCGGGACTTTCGCTTTAGTCAAGATGCCGGGATTCTGCTATAATCGACGCCGTGGACGCGACGCCCTGGCAGCTTCAGGTCGCGAAGAAATCCCTGAAGAAAAAAGAAAAGATCGACCTCATCCGCGACCGGCTGTCCGTCGCCCCGACCGACGTCTGCCTCGACCTCGGCTGCGCCCAGGGCATCCTGAGCTATTTCCTGCGGAAAAAAGGCGGGGCCTGGGTCAGCGCGGACCTCGACTTCACGAACCTCAAAACGAGCCAGGCTCTCCTCGGGTCAAACCTCGTCCGGATAGGCGAGTCCGGGCTGCCGTTCAAAAACGGCGCGTTCGACCGCGTCGTCTGTCTCGATTATCTGGAGCATGTCGACGACGACGCCCTGACGCTCGCGGAAATCCGGCGCGTTCTGAAGGCCGGAGGTCAGCTCGTCCTCGTCACGCCGCACACGGGGCGGTTTTTCGTTCTTCAGAAGCTCCGGCCGCTGGTCGGTCTCAAGCTCGAGTTCTACGGGCACAAACGGGCCGGATACTCGCTCGCCGGCCTCCGCGACAAATCCGCGAAGGCGGGCTTGCGCGTCACGCGACATCGGACGTATTCGCGCTTCTTCACCGAACTCCTCGAGCTTATCCTCAACGCCGCGTACGTGAATCTCCTCTCGGCGAAGCCCGAGGCCAAACTCCGGGACGGCCATATCCGGCCCTCGACGTCGGACGAATTCGCCGCCCAGAAAAAGGCGTTCGGTCTCTACAGGGTCCTTTATCCTTTCGTCTGGCTCGTCTCGCGTCTCGACCTGCTGCTGTTCTTCCAGCGGGGCAACGCGATCGTCATCTGGGCCGACAAGGACTGACCGGCCCGAAACGCGCCGGCCCCGGCCGCGTCTTGTTTCTCCGGGAAAATTGGGCTAATCTATGAAGCCCATGGATATCCCTCAGGAGGCTCGTTATGGCTATCGTTCTTGATGGAAAATCATTGACGGCCGAAACGCTCGTCCGCATCGCCCGCGCCGGCGAACGCGTCGAGGTCGCGCCCGAATCCCTAGACAAGATCAAGCAGTGCCGGGCGATGATCGAAGACAAGATCAAGGCCCGCGAAATCATGTACGGCATCAACACCGGCATCGGCGAGTTCTCCGAGGTCGTTCTGACGGACGATCAGGTCAAGGATTTCCAGCGCTATCTCATCTACAACCACGCCGCCGGCATCGGCGACCCCGCTCCCCTCGAGCACGTCCGCGGAGCCATGGCCAGCCGGATCAACGTCCACGCCAAAGGACGCTCCGGGTGCCGCCCCGAAATCACGCTGACGCTTGTCGAGATGCTCAACAAGGGCGTGACGCCGGTCGTGTGCGCGAAGGGCTCGGTCGGCGCGTGCGGCGACCTCGCGCCCATGTCCCAGATCGCGCTGCTGCTCATGGGCGAAGGGGAGGCCTTTTTCAAGGGCGAGCGCCTCCCTGGCCGCGTCGCCATGGAACGCGCCGGCATCCCCATCCCCGGCCTCGAAGCCCGCGACGGCCTGGCCGCCATCAACGGTTCCAACCTGACCGCGGCCATGAGCGCCATTCAGCTTTACGACATCAATCGCTGGCTCAAGCAGGCGGAGATTGCCTGCGCCATATCGCTCGAGGCGCTCGTCGCCAACCTTAAACCCTACGACGTCCGCCTTCACCGGGAACGAGGCTTCCCGGGCGCGATCCGGTCGGCCCAGGCTATCATGCGCTGCATTCAGGGCAGCGACCTCGCCACCGGCAAGATCAAGACTAAGGTCCAGGACGCCTATTCCATGCGCTCGACGCCGCAGGTCATCGGCGCGGCCCACGACGCCGTGGCTTACGCCCGCGCCCAGGTCGAAACCGAGCTCAACGGCGTCGCGGACAACCCCATCTTCCTAGCCGAGCACAAACTGACCCTGACCGGCGCGAACTTCCAGGGGTCGCCGGTCTCGCTTCCCATGGACATGGTCGGCACAGCCGTGACGATGGTCTGCGTCCTGAGCGAACGCCGACTCAACCGTCTGACCAACCCGGCGCTCAGCGTCGGATTGCCCGCGTTCCTGACCAAGGGCGCGGGGATGTTTTCCGGCATGATGCTCAGCCAGTACACCGCCGACCATCTCATCGTCGAACAGCGCATCCTGTCCGCGCCGGCCTCGATCCAATCGATCCCGGCCGCCGCCGACCAGGAAGACTTCGTCTCGATGGGCATGAATACGGCGTTGAAGAACCAGCAAATCCTGGACAACGCTTACGGCGTTCTCGGCATCGAGCTCATGGCCGGCGCCCAGGCGCTCGACTTCCGCGAGTTCACGCCCGGACACGGGGTCCAGGCCGCGCGCGCCGTCATCCGCCGGCACGTCGCCCACCTCGACGTGGACCGCCCTCTCTATACCGACCATAACACGATGAAGGCGCTCGTCCGTTCGAGCGAAATCCTGGACGCGGTCGAACACGCTGTCGGGAGCTTGGAATAAGGACGAGGCTCCCCTCTCTCACAAATGGAGAGACCTGGCCCCGATAAATAAGTTATAATTCCGCCATGGACGCGTTCCTGGCCAGGGAAGCCGTTCAGGCGCTCGAAGCTTTAAGCGCCGTCTCTTCCGCGGCCCATCTCAAAGGCTGCCTCCTGGGGCATAAGCGCGGCCGCCGCGTCATCGTCGAAAAGGTCCTCCCCGTTCCCGCGGGGTTCGACGCCACGCTCGAAAATATGATCCGCCTTGACCGCATCTTTCGCGGCCGGATGGTCGGTTTCTTCGCCCCGCGCGGTTCGGCCTTCAAGAAAGCGCTCCTCCAGCCGATCGCCTGCGGCCGCCTGTTCCTCAGCGTCCAGCCGCGCCAACAAGGCGGCCTCTGCCTCAAGCCTTTCCTGATCGACTACGACGGCCGTTTTTCGTTTACCCCGGTCAAGCTTATCCGGGAAAAGGAGGGGAGGTTATGAGCGATCTCCTCGACGACGGACAGAAAAAATATCTTCTCGCGCTGGCGCGCGAAGCGATCACGGCCAAGCTCGTGGACCGTAAGGCCGTCAAAGCCGCGACGGAGGACACGCTGTTACGAGGCAAGCGCGGCGCCTTCGTCACCCTGAACATTCACGGCCGGCTCCGGGGCTGCATCGGATACCCTCTGCCCGTCAAGCCGCTCGCCGAAACCGTGGCCGAGATGGCCGTCGCGGCGGCCACCCAGGATTACCGCTTTCATCCGGTCGAAGCGTCCGAGCTTCGCGACCTGACCATCGAAATTTCGGTCCTGACCCTCCCCCGCCGGGTCCCGGACCCGCATGACATCGTCGTCGGAAAACACGGGATCATCATCTCCAAGGGCACGCGGAGAGGCCTTCTCCTCCCCCAAGTTCCGCTCGAGTACGGGTGGGACCTCGAAACGTATCTCCGCCACGGCTGCCTCAAGGCCGGGCTCCCGGACAACGAATGGAAAAAAGGCGTGGAGATCGAGGTCTTCGAAGCCCAGGTCTTCGGCGAAGAGAGCTGATTATTTGATCTTTTTTTTGGCCGCGGCCATCTCGGCGTCGGCTTCTTTTTTATATTCCGGGTCCTTCGCCGTCGTGGGGGGCAAGTCAAGGCATTTCTGGAATTCTACGACGGCTTCCTTATACTTATCCATGGCCACGAAGGAACGGGCAAGCTCGATGTGATGGTTGATGTACTCGGGTTTGAGCTCCGTGGCTTTCTGCAGAGCTTTCACGGCCTCTTCGAAACTGCCTTTCGGAATGCTGCCGAAGAGGATGCTGCCGAACAGCCGCTGGGCGCCGCCGATCTCGGCCATTCGGCGCTGCCACCGGCCCAGGGCGTGATAGGCCAGGTCGTTGGCGGCATCGAGTTCGATAGCCCTGTCGATCGCCGTCTTGATCTCTTTGGACATCGCGATCTGCTCTTTCTTGCCGAGCATCAGCGCGTATTTACCGAGGGCGGCGGAAAGGTAAAAATGGCCCCAGGTGTCGTTCGCGTTGAGCACCACGGCTCGGCGAGCATACGTTTGCGCGTCCTTGTAGTATTGCTTTTGCTTTGCGACGTTCTCTTTGACCTTGGCATCAAGCAGGTCGCCGACGTCGATCAAGGACCGGCAGGCTTTCCAGGCCGCTTCGTAGTTCTTGGCGTCGGCCTGAGCGGCGGCGAGATATTCCTCGAGCGCTTTCGCGTCGTTGAGCTGGGCGTAATACTCATCGCCTTTCTTGAGATGTTCGTCCACCGTCTGGGCCGAAGCGGCGATCGCGCCGAAGACGAGGAGCGCTGCCCCGAGAATGATCGTTTTTCGCGTGGTCATGGTCCCTCCAAGAGTCGAGATTTTTTCTTTTTATTCGTTTTTCCCATAAAAGTCAAATCGGATATAGGCGCGTAAACTTTCGGGCCGATTTCACGTATATTACGAGTGAACCCTTTGGGAGGTGCGGAGCATGCCAGACCACGTGAAAATCATAGGCATCCTATGGATCGTCTTCGGCGCGCTCAGCCTGTTCGGCGCGCTCGTTATTTTCCTCATCCTGATGGGGGCTTCCCTTATCCCGGACATGGGAGAGATCGCCCCCGGAATCCTGCGTTTCGTGGGGTTCGTCGTCAGCAGTTTCCTGGCCCTGCTCGGCGTTCCCAAGATCATCGGCGGGCTCGGGCTCCTAAAAGGCCTCGAATGGGCCCGCATCCTGGTCCTGGTCGTCTCGTTCCTGAGCCTGATCAACATTCCCTTCGGAACCGCCCTCGGCGTCTATTCGATCGTTGTCCTGTTCGATAAGGAGACGGTCAAGGTCTTCCAGACGAGGCCGCCGGCCGTTAAATAATTCCCGAGGGCGGGAGTCTTCAGGGACGTCTCTCGAAGTATTCGTCCACCGTCCGGTCGAAGTCAACCAGGATCCTCTCGACGCGTTGCCGTTCGAGTTCCATCCCGTGCGCGTCGAGCTCCAGCGGAATATCGACCGGAGACCCGAACGCGGCCACGACCCGCGAGAACGGATAGAACATCAGCATCTGGTCCCAGCTCTTCAGGTGCTTTTTCCTGTCGGTCGAGAAGGAGAAAGGCAGGAGGGCGGCGCCCGTCTGGGCCGCCAGCTTGATGCAGCCCAGCTTGAGTTTCCTGTCCGGGCCGCGCGGGCCGTCGGGCACAATGAGGATTTCGCCTCCAACCTCGAGTTCCTTGATCATCTCGAGCCAAGCGCCCTTCATGGAATGCGTGCCCGACCCCCGGAGGAGCTTATAGCCCCAGCCGTCCATGATCCGGGCCGCGATCTCCCCGTCCCGCGACGGGCTGATGAGAGGCATGATGTTCCGTTTTCGGAAAAAAAACGGGACGATGAAAATTTTCCGGTGCCACATTAAATGAATAATGCCCCGGCCCGAGGCGCGCAGTTTCCGATAATGGTCCGCGCCGAGGACGGTCAGGCGCGTTGATTTCGACCAGACCCAGACAACCGGACGGCCGAGATGGTCGATGACCCACCAGCGGACGCGTTTTTGGGACGCCATGGCCTCATCATAGCCGAATCAAGAGCATGAGTAAATCATGGGGGTTAGATCTCAGACCTGACCCCGGGTTTCCGCGGGCTTCGCCCGTTCAAGACAAAGCCGAGACAAAAACCCGTCAGGCTGAGCCCCAGACCGAACGGCACGGAGTGCGGCCACACGGGAAGAGGAAGGTCCAGAACATGAGCGGCGCAGAGGAAGCTCAAGATGGAAAATCCGCCGCCCAGGCTCAGGCTTAACAACCCGGCCAACGGGGCGCGCTTCTTCAGGAAGATCATGGCCATGCCCGGGACGAACAGGCCTTCGGCCATGATTTCGGATGCCAGGCCGATCGTCGTGAGAATGCTTTGAAACCTCGTCGCGACTAGAAATCCGGCCGCGGCGATGACGACGGTCGCCAAGCGCGACATCATCATCGACCGCGACGCGGCCGAAGGCCAAAGCCGTTGGAGGACGTCCCGCGTCAGGGCCAGGGCGCCCGTGTTGACGGCCGTATCCATCGTCGAAAGGACGGCGGCCAGGACGGCGACGAACACGAGGCCGCCGAGACCAAAGCCCAGTTTTGACAAAATAAGCTCCGAGACGAGCGGATGGACCGGGGCCGGGTCCGGAAAAAACGGCAGCGCGAGCATGCCGATCGCGACGACCAGCGCATAAAGCGCGAAGAGCGTCCCGGCCGTGGCGACCAAGCCGGTTTTCGCGGCGCGTTCGCTCCGGGCGGCCTGGATCCGCTGCAGGGCGATCGGGGAGATCGTCCAGGCCAAAGTGAAGGAAATCGCGATAAGCGCGTTTTCGCCGATATTATAAAGCGGAGAAAAATAGCCGGGTTTTCCCGACGCGGCGGCCTGCTTGACGATTTCCGGCCACGGCGCGCGCCCCGACAGAAAAAAGGCCAGTCCGGAGACTCCGGCCGCGAGGAGGACGAACTGGACGGCATCGGTGAAAACGACCGACCTGAGCCCGCCGGCGGTCGTATAAATAAGGACGACGGCCGTTCCGATCGCCAGGCATGATGTATAAGACAATCCGAGAAACGTCTGCAGGAACCGGCCGAGCGCGACCATCTGCGAAGCCGCGAGCAGGACCATGTACCAGATGATCAACGCTGATACGAGATGGCGGACGGCGCGGCCGTAGCGGAGCTCGGCGAGGTCCGGTATGGTCATGACCCCGAGGCGGCGCAACGGACCGGTCATCGCCACGGCCAGAAGGACAACCGTCGCCACCGCGGGGACGCCGACGATCCAGACCGCGCTCATCCCCGTTTTTAGAGCTTCGTCCGTGGTGACGAGGATCGAGGTCGCCCCGAACCAGGCCGAGGTCAGGGAGAGCCAAATCAACGCGGCCGGAAGGCTCCGCGACGCCAGAAAGAAATCCTCGATGTTCCGCGTCCTGCGCCGGAACGCCAGGCCAGCCCCGAGGACGACGGCGAAATAAGCGCCGGCCAAAACGACGAACCCCGTCGACATGCCCGGGATTATAACAGAATCTGGGATATGCTATAATTCATGGGATATGACAAGGATCGCGTTCAGCTTGGCGGTCCTGGCCGCCCTCGCCGCCGGCGTGGCGGCCCAGCTCACCCCGCGGGATATCATCACCCGTCTCGAAAAAAACCTCCTGTCGATCGAATCCTTCCAGGCCGATTTCGAACAGTCGTCGTATCAGTCGGCGGTTTCGACGCCTCTTCGGGAAAAGGGGCGTGTCGCCTTCCAGAAACCCGAGCGGATGCGGTGGGACTATGCGGACCCCGAACCCAAGACGTTTGTCTTCAAGGAAGGCCTGCTCCTGTCCTATTTTCCCGAGGACAAACAGCTCTGGCGGCAGCGCATCCCATCGGAACAATCCGAGAATGACATCCTGGGGCTTCTCTCGGGGAAAGCGCGCCTCGCCGATAAATACGCCCTCGAGCTCAGCCCGTTCCCCGGAGCCGGCCCGAACGCCGCCCAGATTAAGCTGACGCCCAAACAGGACGAGGACAACGAATACATCCTGCTCGAGGTCGACCAGAAGAGCTGGCTCATCCGACGGGCGGTTCTGTTCGACTGGGCGGGAAACAAGACCGAATTCGTTTTTTCCAAGGCTAGAACCAACATCCGGCTGGCTAAGGACGCTTTCGATATCAAGGTCCCGCCCGACTGCGAAGTCATCGACGGAGAAGCGCCCCGGAAAAAATCAACCCATTCGACTCCCCGGGCTGAAGCCCGGGGTATGCTCAGGGTTGATACTGAGCGGCGCTTTTTACCCCGATTTGAAAATCGGGGTTTTGCGCCGCGAACGTATAAACTTTCCGGCCCGCCGTCCGTATAAATGCTTGAGGACAGCGAGTCCTCCATGTATGAAGACCAAGAACTCGTTCGCCGCACGCTCCGG
>Ga0315291_10012522_pt1 | contig 10290 bp, 10 predicted proteins | sample YL17G12_20_MG_FD_203070 | JGI IMG/M metagenome (GOLD analysis project Ga0315291, IMG submission 203070) | Sediment microbial communities from Yellowstone Lake, YNP, Wyoming, USA - YL17G12_20 | ecosystem: Environmental > Aquatic > Freshwater > Lake > Sediment | place: USA: Wyoming | collected...
CGTGCCATGCGCCGAAATTCTTAAGCGAAACAATCAGCCAGGCGCAGGCGGCGGCGGGTCGGGCCGCCCGGATTCTCGCACACAGCACATACAAGTCCACCGCCGAGATTGCTGTGCCCAATCCCGACCTCTGTTCCGGGTGCGGGGTTTGTGTTGAGGTCTGCAGTTATTCCGCCATTGAACTCAAATCCGAAACGGTGGATGGTATTAATCGCGTTCGTGCGAGTATCAATGAATCTTTGTGCAAGGGATGTGGATGCTGTGTGGCGTCGTGCCGGAGCGGTGCCATCGACCTGAAGGGCTTCACCAACTGCCAGCTCGAAGCCATGATATCCGCCGCATTGCATTCATAAACGAGGATTCAGGAGAATAAGAGGGCTCATAAGGAGTGACTCCATGACTGAGGACAAGAAACAGGTTTCTGTTTTTATCATGGGAAAGAAATTCTCCGTGCCCGCCGGCTCCACCATTATGAGCGCGCTGGAATATTCAGGCTTCCAGTTGAAGCGGGGGGTGGGCTGCCGCGAGGGTTTCTGCGGCGCATGCGCCACAGTCTATCGCCTTCGTGATGATTACAAAATCCGCACAGGACTCGCCTGCCAGACGGTCGTCGTGGATGAGATGCTTGTTGCCCAGATTCCCTTTGTTCCCGCCGGCAAACCCGTCTATGACATAAGAGAGACCGGTCCTGCGATAGGTATTTTCAAGCAATTATACCCTGAGGTTTTCCGCTGTCTCGGCTGCAACACCTGCACAAAGGCATGCCCTCAGGATATCCGCGTCATGGATTACATCAACGCCATTGAGCGGGGTGATATTGCGCAGGCGGCGCATCTCTCCTTCGATTGCATCCGCTGTGGACTGTGCGCGCTGCGATGCCCCGCCGAGATTGGACAGTTCAACGTGGCAATCCTCGCCCAGCGGCTTTACGGGCGATATCTCGCCCCGCCCTCCAGAGAGCTCGCAGAACGTGTGGAACAGATTCGCAGAGGAGAGTTTGTCGCCGGGATGGCAGAGATGAAGGAGATGGATAATGCGAAATTGAAAAAGATATATTACGAGCGGGATATTGAACCGGGAGAATCGGTGTGAACGCTGTGCCGCAAGTATAAATCATGGGGGAATAATATGTATCCCGATTTCATGCACGAATCGCTGAAGAGGGTTGAGGAGACGCGTCCTGCGCGCCTGAAAATCGCACGGGAAAAGGGGCGCGAGCACATCTTTCCATCCATGTCCGCCGAGGAACGGGACGAGGTGCTTCACAAGTTCCATCCCGATTACAAAAAATATGCCAAGAGGGTCATTCGAATAGGACCGAATGCGGGAGAGGAAATCACAACAGAGGTCGCCGATATTCTTGAGTCATGGCCCCGAATCAACCCGGCTAACTTTGACCTGACCAGCCCCGATATTGAAACAGACGTGCTCGTCATTGGCGGCGGCTCCGCCGGCTCGTCTGCGGCGCTCCTTGCTGAACAGGAGGGGGCGCGCATCATCCTCATCACCAAGCTGCGGCTCGGCGATTCCAATTCCATCATGGCCCAGGGCGGCATTCAGGCAGCCGTCAATCCCAATGACTCTCCCGTGCGGCACTACCTTGATGTGATAGGCGGGGGGCACTTTGATAACAAGCCCGAGCTTGTTGAGGCGCTGACTATGGATGCCCCCATAGTCATCAACTGGCTCACAGAGCTGGGTGTCATGTTTGACCGTATGCCGGATGGGCGTCTGAGGACGCGCCACGGCGGCGGGACATCCCGAACCCGTATGCTTTCCTGCAAGGATTACACAGGCTCGGGAGTCCTGCGCGTCCTGCGGGACGAGATTGAGTGTCGGGAGCGCATCCGCGTGATTGATTTCACGCCCGCCGTGGAACTCCTCATGGACACAGAGGGCAGGGTCGCCGGCGCTATTATGCAGAATTTTGAGACGGATGAATATTTCATCGTGCGGGCAAAGGCGGTGGTCCTGGCTACGGGCGGGCTGGGCAGACTGCACATCCAGGGCTTCCCCACCACCAACCATTACGGCGCCACGTGTGATGGCGTTGTGCTCGGTTACCGCGCCGGCGCAAAACTCATCTTCATGGATTCGGTGCAGTATCATCCCACAGGCGCGGTTTATCCGGAGCAGATTCTTGGTTTTCTGGTGACAGAAAAGGTGCGCGGACTGGGCGGACAACCGATAAATAAGAATGGCGAACTCTTCGTCTTTCCGCTTGAGCCTCGCGACGTGGAGGCATCGTCATTCATCCGCGAATGCCTTGAGCGCAAAAACGGCATCCAGACACCCTCCGGTCTGATGGGCGTCTGGCTCGACTCGCCCATCATCGAGGAGCTTGAAGGTTCAGGCACAATCGAGCGTGAGCTCCCTGCCATGGTGAGGCAGTTCAAGCGTTTCGACATCGATATCACAAAAGAGCCGATGCTTGTTTATCCAACGCTACATTTCCAGAATGGCGGGCTGGATGTAAATGCGCGCACAGAGACAAACATCCCGGGGCTTTTTGCCGCAGGCGAGGTGCAGGGCGGGACACACGGTCGCAACCGCCTCATGGGCAATTCACAATTAGAGATAACCGTTTTCGGTCGGCGCGCGGGGAAGTTCGCCGCGCAGTTCGCCCTTTCGCAGAAAAAGACCGCCCCGCTGACACTCGCTCACGTCCGCGCTCACTGCAAGGAGGTGAAAAAACTCGGGATTGATAAAAAGCAGGTCTCCCCCATCCTGCTTCCCGATTACATCCCGCCGCATGTGAAAGAGAGACAGTACACCACACATTATCTCGGAAACATCAGGGGTTGATGGAGAATTTGAGAATTGGAGAATTGCAGAATTTGAGAATTTAAGAATTGGAGTCCGCCTGAGGCGGATGGAGAATTGGAGAATTGGAGAATTGGAGAATTGAAGAATTGGAGAATTGAAGAATTTGAAAATTGCAGAATTTGAGTCCGCCTGAGGCGGATGAAGAATTTGAGAATTGGAGAATTGCAGAATTTGAGAATTTCAGAATTTGAGAATTGGGAAACCCTGAGTCTATAATAATAAAAGGGATTTGAATAAAGCGATTGGAGTGTGGGTTTTATGCTGAATATCAGGACAATACGGGATTTCATTGTGAATGAAGAGGGAAAGATACTTTCCCGTCCGGTCAAATGGGCGCAGAGAGGCATTGAGTTTCTTTACCTTTGGTATCGGGAGGTGACGCGGGACTTGTGTCTTCAACGAGCCGCCACCCTGACCTATACCACCCTTCTGGCAATTTTTCCCCTCCTTGCCATCATCTCGCTTTTTGTGCCCATCTTTTTCGGCGGCGTGGAAAAGATGGAAAACCAAGTTGTGGAGTTCGTGGAGGGCATCCTTATCCCGCAGAGCGGAATGGATATACAGGCAAGCGTCCGCGGCTATTTTGAGGTCTTCCGCAGAAATTCCACGGCGGTCGGAGTTTTCGGCATTGTCGGGCTCATGCTCTCTGCCATGCTCCTCTTCAGCAATGTGGAGAAGGCATTCAACGAAATCTGGCAGGCAAGGCGCCACCGCCGCATTGTCTCCATCTTTTCCCGTTTCACCACCATACTGGTCTGCGTCCCGCTGCTCATCGGAGCGTCTATCATCCTCACAGCCGAGATGACGCGCCGGTTATTCATTGTGGGCAGGCTCATATCCCTGATTATCCCTTATCTCATAACCTGCATGGCGATGACGCTGGCTTTTTTTGTGCTGCCAAATACCCGCGTGAAATTCACTTATGCCCTTATTGGCGGTGTATGCGCCGGGGTTTTCTGGGAGATTGCAAAGGTCGGTCTGGGTTATTATGTCCTCAGTCCACATCTCACAATACTCAGCAAATCCCTTGGCACCATCCCCATATTCCTCATCTGGATCTATTTCACGTGGTTTATTGTCTTACTGGGATGCGAGCTTGCCTTTCTCCTTCAGAATTACGCCCGTCTGCGAGTGGAGGCATTCAGAAAAAAAAGTTGCACCATCATGGACTCACGCCTTGTGTTCATGGTCTTCATGGTGATTGCGGATAACTTCCAGCGTGGGAATGGCGGGGCTGATTTCCACCGGCTCCTGAGACGAGTTTCCATCCGGGCGGTGGAGATGGACCATATCCTGCGGGCGCTCCTGAAGGCTGGACTTGTCTCGGAAACCACGGAGGGTCTCTTCATCCCCACGTGTCCGCTGGACAAAACAAAACCATCCGAAATTCTTGCCGCTGGATGCCGCCCCGCAGAGCTCCTTTTCAGGGAGAGCAAATCGGATGAAGCCATCATTCATACTATGGAGGATTTGCAGGAGATGCTTGCTCACTGGGCTGAAGAAAAATCCGTCAAAGACATCCTTTCCCCCGTATGATGCCACCCCTTCTATAGAGATTTCCAAGAGTCAGAGTGCGCATCACTTAATACTAATCTCACACAGAGGCACAGAGACACGGAGATTGAAACTCTGTGCCTCTGTATCCGCCTGAGGCGGACTGTGTGAAATATTTATTTAACGGAATAATATGTTTGAAACCGATGAATAAATCCTTTGCGTCATTGCGTTAAAAAAATTCTTATAGACAGGTCTTCCCATCGCTATGCCACCACAATATTCTGAGTTCCGACAAACTCGCCTTCCAGAACCGGTTCGCCATCCTCCAAAAGCATCTCAATGACTTCCTGGAGATTCTGCCGGAGTTCTTCCATCGTCTTGCCCTGTGAATGTGCGCCCGGAAAGCCCGGCACAAATCCCACCAAAAGCCCCGTACAGGGACACCGTTCAACAATAGCCGTAAACACACGCATTGTTTTCATACTCTATCGCCCTTATATACCGTATTGAACATAAATTGACTGTATATTGCGCTTACATGCAAATGACTGTCAATCACGTTTCAACCATCAACAGTATTAACAGGATTCAGATTTTCCGCATGAAATTCATGTTCATCTTGTCAAATAATTGGACGGAAGATTATTCTTCAACGCAAAAATGCGTCATTAACTTTTTGTCCTGGAGGATTTTGGCATTGCAGACAGAAGGGCGCGAAGGGCGTTGTTGACCGATTCGGGCGTCTTGAACACCTTCGCAATATCCGGTTCAAGCAGGACAATGAGGTGGTCTTTGGAGACGCGCCCTGCAAACCGGTTGGGACGCGACTGGGAATAATCAAATTTATATTCTGACTGCATACCGTTCGTTTTTGCGGCGCGGGATTTAGATTTTCGCAAAGTTTTCATAATCTTCATGCTCCTTTCGAGTAGCTTTGCGGGCGCTGAAGATGCGGATAACATCTTGAGGTCGCTCAGTAAAACAGACAATCAAAAGACGATGGGCGAGGGAATGTCCAATAATAATCTCGCAACGTTCCATAATCGAGTGATCCTCATCATCAAAGATGCGCGCCAGGGGATTATCAAAGACAGTCGCAGCCTCTTCAAAACTTACCTTATGTTTCTTCTGGTTTGCCGACGCCTTGAGCCGAGCCCACTCAAACTGAACTGTCATACATCTCTCGATTCAAGGCTAATTCTGTTTCATCAATGCCTGTGCCGTCAACCTGTTTCTGATGTAAAATTATAACGCAATCCCTTTTTGGGACATTTTAATCCCACTCCTCAATTTTTTCCTGAAACCAATGCAAATTCCTTTTTAATTAAGGCTTGCCCAGATATCAATGCAAAAACACGGAATTGTCCAAAGTCATCTCCTATCTCCCTTGACATGTCCTCTCTTTTTCCCCGATTTTTAAATAACCTTTGGAACGCTATATCTTTTGATTTCCCTGTGAAGGCGGGTGCATGTGGAAATATCCCTATCTCTGCCTTACCCGCGAGGCTCTCGAGGTTGAATGGCGGCAATGCGAGGATGAGGGGAGGGAGATTGTCCCCCACGCGGGGAAATTCAAGCGCCTCGTCACCCTTGACTTCGAGCGACCCGAGAACCAGATTCAGGCGCAGGAATTTCTGGATATGACCATCAATCTCCCTATCCGCAAGGGTTTTGCCTCCTGTCATCACGTGCGTCAGGGCGCATCTTGACGTGCGTCATGGTGGATACATTGTAGTTGACTATGACCCTGATAAGGATATATATGTAAAGGTTTATTTACGTGAGATACATGAAGTCCTTACTGTGGAAGAAAAAAAACCAGACCCCACCCCCAGAGTGGAAGAAGCCACCATCCTCCTCGTCGAGGACGACGCCATAGTTCTTTTTGTGAACAAGACACGGCTCGAACGCCTTGGTTACAAGGTCATAACGGCAACCGGCGGAGATATGACTCTGGATATTTTTGAGCGGCATGCCCCGGATATTCAACTCGTGATTTCTGATATTCTCATGCCGGGAATCAGCGGTATGGAGCTGTTTACCCGCCTCAAACGGCAAAAGCCTGATGTCAAAATGGTCGCTGAGGTGGTAAGAGAGACTCTCCGGAAATCCGGGTAATCGCCAGATGTGAAGGTATGATAAGAGGATAATGCATTCCATGGCAACTGACAATGAGAACATGCCTGAACTGGAGGAACAGGTAAGGAAGCTGATGAAGCGGATGGAGGAGTTGGAGATATCCGAAAAGCGGAGAATCCACCAATCCCATCTGAAAGCCGGGGAACAAATGCGAAAGCTGCTATGTCATTTCCCACTCGGTATTTTATATTATAATACCAGTCTGCAGATAACCCACTGCAATGAGCAAATACTTTCACAAACAAAACTGAGCCGTGAGCAACTTCTCCATCTTGACCTGACAACGTTGAAAGATTCCTCCATTCTGCCCGCCCTTCGCAAGGCGCTTGAGGGGGAAGAGGGTTCTTATGAAGGGTATTATCAAGGCACCTTTCACAATAAACGGGTATATATTTCCTTCCGCACGATGCCCAATTATGACTCAAGCGGACAGGTGACAGGCGGTATGGCACTCCTTGAAGATATCACAGACAGGAAGATGGTGGAGGGCGCACTCCGGGAAAACATGGTGACTGCACGGGCATTTCTGGACTCCACACCGGATGACGCCTTTATTGTAAATCGCAAGGGTTATATAACCGCAATGAATCAGCCGGGGGCGGAGAATATCGGCAGACCTGCGGATGAACTTATCGGACAGAATATCTATGACCTGATATCACCCCTGAGGTCCGGAGAGTGGAAGAAATATGTGGAGGAGGTTATCACATCAAAAAAGATTGTCCATTTTGAGGAACAACACGAGGAGCGGTATTTTGAAACCATCATTTATCCCTTTTTCAATGCCCGTGGCGGCGTGGAGAGAATAGGCATCTATACTCGTGATATCACTGAACAGAAAAGGTCTGCAGGCGACCTTCTGCGCGCCCTGAAAAAAATGCGGGAACTGGAAGCCATTATTAACAGGAGCCCCGTCATTGTATTTTTGTGGCGTCTTGCGGATGACTGGCCTGTGGAATATGTCTCCGATAATGTGAAACAGATTGGCTACACTGCGGATGACCTGATGTCAGGCAGGGTCTCATGGCAGGACATCATACACCCTGATGATGCCCGGAAAGTCATTCGGGAACTCGCAAGTCATGCCCTGGAAGAGATACCAGCATTCCAGATGGATTTCCGCCTGCTTGCAAAATCGGGCGAGGTGCGCTGGGTCTCAAACCAGACAAAGGCAATTTTTGATGACAGGGGAATGCTGACTCACTATCAGGGAATCCTGGTTGATATCACGGAGCAAAAAAGAATTTATGAGGCGCTTCTGGAGAGCGAGACGCGCTATCGCGCCGTCGTTGAAAAGCAGATGGAACTCATATGTCGCATCACTCCACAGGCAGTTCTCACCTTCGTCAATGACGCCTGTTGCCGCTTCTTTGGAAAAACGCATGAGGAACTTCTTGGCCATAATTTTATGGAATTCATCCCCGCAGAGGATAGACTATCAGTTGAGAAACAGCTTGCAAGTCTCACCCGCGACCATGACAGCTCAAGCCACGAAAACCGTGTCATCACGCCTGACGGGGAGCAACGCTGGCTACGCTGGAATAGTCTGGGTCTGTTCAATAATGAGGGGAGATTGCTGGAGATACAATCCGTGGGGAGGGATATCACATACCGAATACAGGCGGAGGCGGAAATCAAGGCGCTCTCTTTTGAAGATGAATTGACGGGTCTTTATAATCGCCGTGGATTCATGGCGCTCGCCCGCCAGCAATTGATGCTTGCCCACCGTGTTGAGCGCGACATGATACTCATTTTCATCGACTTAGACAACCTGAAAGAAATCAATGACACCTTCGGGCATCCGGAGGGAGACCGCGCCCTCAAGGATTTCGCCTCCATTCTGAAAAAAACCTTCCGTGAGTCTGACATCATAGGTCGCATTGGAGGCGATGAGTTTGTCGTCCTCGCCCTTGAGGTGGAGACGGATGGCACAGATGTTATTATCCTGCGCCTTCAGGACGCCCTTTCCATGCACAAAAGCGAATCAACGCATACCTATCATCTCTCAGCCAGCATTGGCTGTGCGCGGTATAATCCCAAATTTCCTAAAACACTGGATGAGCTCTTGTTCATGGCAGACCAACGCATGTATAAGGATAAAAAGAATAAAAGAAGAAAAGACTGACCCCCTGCCGCACTGCAAAAAAACCGACCACAACGGCAAATTCAAAAATAAAGAAGAAATCGTAAAAGAAAATTTTAATGCATTGTCTTCTTGACAAATATTATAACATAGATATTAGTTTATATATACAAAATTGTTATTTAAATTTAAAATTATTAAATATATACAATTTTTATTTTAAGATTGACTCCATACACCCATTGTCTGGTAAAAAAAATATATATGGAAGAAATATATCCAAAATATCGTGGAATTCCCTATAATCTTATAACAGTTTTTATCCTGCTAAGTTGCGGAATCATTATAGCTGGTTACATCTATTATAATAATCAAAAATATAATTTTAAGAAACAGGTGTCGCATGAGCGCAGGACTCCGTTTTTATTAATCGGCAGCGCCTAAGAGGAAAGGAGTGATGAATATCCCACCAACAGCCTGAGAAAAGAATTGTGGGTGATTTATCCAATAAGGAAAGGTTGCTTATTAGTCTGGATTTAGAGGTAGTAAAACCAAGACAATAAACAAGGAGGAGAAGATGCAAACCAAAACAATAAAAAGCGCAGTGGAAAAAGTTTTTACTGGCATCAGGGGTCTTGACGAGGTCCTTATGGGTGGAGTGCCCAAAGGCAGATCAACCTTGATTGCTGGTGGAACCGGAACCGGAAAGACGGTTATCCTGAATGAGTTCCTCTATCAGGGGATAACTCAATTTAAAGAAAACGGCGTCTACGTTGCCTTTGAGGAAAGCAAGAGGGATATCATTAAGAATGTCAAGAGTTTTGGCTGGAATTACGCTTCACTCATTGCTCAGAAAAAACTTGCCTTTGTAGATGCGGGCGCATTGAGAGAGATGACTTTTGAGAGTAGTCAAAACTATGATTTAAGCCCGTTGATTGAAAGGGTGAAGTACGCCCTGAAAACAGTAAAGGCAAAACGGCTGGTAATAGATGGCTTAGATAACCTTTTCTCAAGATTCCGGAATAAAGATGCGGTCAGGCAGGCGCTCTATCAGATTACTGCCGAGTTAAAGACTTCAGAAGTTACTGTGCTCATGACCGCAGAAAAATTGGGCTCGGACAAAGGCTTGAGCCGCTACGGAGTAGAGGAATTTGTGGCTGATGGCGTGATTGAACTGGAATTAATCAAAGGCCAACAGCAATTCTTGCGCCGGATGTTTGCGGTAAAGTTTAGAGGCGCATCTTTTCGTAGCGGCATCATAGAGTTTGAGATTACTGACAAAGGCCTGCTTATCTATCCAAAAATCCCCGTTGAAAACGTAGTTGCCAAGACAGATTTTCAGGTGCGCAAGGGTTTTGGTATTAAAGGCCTGGATGATATTTTAGGTGGTGGCATTCCACAAGGCCATTTGGTATTGGTTTCTGGAAATACCGGAACCGGAAAGACGATGTTTGGCATGCACTTCTTAAAGCAGGGCATAGTTGAGGGTGAGAATGCAGTTTTTGTGGCTTTAGAGGAGCCTGTAGAACAGGTAAAAAAGACGGCTTTATCGCATGGCTGGGATTTCAACCGCTATGAGAAGGAACGAAAGGTTAACTTTGTTACCACAAACTTGATTGATATCTCCAATGATAAAATATTATACCAGATAATCTCTGCCGTAGAAGGCATCAATGCCAAGAGGGTGCTAGTAGATTCGATTTCTACTTTACTCTCTGCCACGATGAGCGAGGAGCAGGTCAGGC
>Ga0315291_10012524_pt1 | contig 10290 bp, 9 predicted proteins | sample YL17G12_20_MG_FD_203070 | JGI IMG/M metagenome (GOLD analysis project Ga0315291, IMG submission 203070) | Sediment microbial communities from Yellowstone Lake, YNP, Wyoming, USA - YL17G12_20 | ecosystem: Environmental > Aquatic > Freshwater > Lake > Sediment | place: USA: Wyoming | collected...
CAAGAAGCCGCCGGAGGCGGAGACGATGATCCCCGAGAACACCAGCAGCGCCACCCACCAGCGGCCGAAACCCATGTACAAGAGCACGAAATCCAGCAAGAGACACAGCGGCACGAGGATCATCAGTCGCTTGGTGGCCCGGACCTGGGACTCGAATTGGCCGGCCCACTTGTAGTAGTAGCCCGGCGGGAACTTCAGTTCGCCGCTTTTGATCTTGGCCTGGATCAGGGCATCGGCGTCCTCGACCACGCTCACTTCGTCGCGATCGCGGGTGTTCATCGTCACGTAGCCGACCGCAGGGTATTCTCGCTCTTGATCTCTTGGGGACCGATCGTGTAGCTGATGTCGGCGACTTGGGCAATGGGAATGTGGGTGCCGTTGGCAGCCGGCACCAGAATGCGTTCCAAGTCCTCCAGGTTGTCCCGCAACTCTCGGGGATAGCGGACGCGGATTGGGTAACGCTCGCGCCCCTCGACCGAGGTCGTCAGGTTCTCGCCGCCGATGGCGATCTCGATCACGTCCTGGACGTCGCGGATGCTCACGCCGTAGCGGGCAGCCTTCTCGCGGTTGATCTCAAACTGGATGTAGGGCTTGCCGGTAATGCGGTCGGCCACCACGTCGGTAGCGCCGGGAACCTGCTTGAGGATCTCCTCCAACTGCAGCCCGATGCGTTCGATCTCCTTCAGGTCGGCACCAAAAACCTTGACCCCCATCATGGCGCGGAAACCGCTCTGGAGCATCACGATCCGGGTCTGGATCGGTTGCAGCCAGGTGGGCAGCACGCCGGGGATGTCCGTCTTGTCGCGGAGTTCTGCGAGGATTTCCGCCTTGGTCATGGGCCGCTCATCGGGCCAGACGTAGCGGAAAGGCGGCTGCAGCCAACCGGGCCAACCGGCATAGAACCGCTCGACCTGCACCCGCCGCCATTGCTCGCGCGGCTTGAGCATGATCACGGTCTCGATCATCCCGATGGGCGCCGGGTCCAAGGCCGATTCCGCCCGGCCAAGCTTGCCCACCACACTCTCGACCTCGGGCACGCTGCGGATCGCCATGTCCTGGGTGGCAATCACCTTTTGCACCGACGAGAGAGAACCGGCGGGCACCAGCGACGGCATGTACAGGAGCGATCCCTCGTCCAAGGGCGGCATGAACTCGCGGCCCAGACCAGGCAGCCGATGCTTCAGATAGCTCCAGGGTTTCCATTGGTTGAGGTCCACGCCCAACTGGCCGAAACCGGCCTCCAGCGGATAGCCGACCCGCCCCCAACCCAGCCAAATCGACACCCCCGCCAATACGATCAGCACCGGCAGGCTCAGGAAGAGGGCCTTATGGGCGAGCACCCACCGCAGCGCGGGGACGTACACCTTCAGCACGCCCCGGGAGACAATGTTCTTTTCCAGGGGCAACAGACGCTCACGGGCCATGCGGTAGACCAACAGCGCCGTTCCCACACCGGTGGCCAGCGCGAGCGGCCAGCCTTGCCAGGCCGGGGACGTAGAGTCCAGGACAAACGTGCGGAAGGCCAGCCCGGCCACGATCGTCATGACCACGCCTGCCAGAGTGGCCAAGGAGAGGCTCCGCCTGCGGCTTAGCCTGATGGGCTTCAGGACGTGGTAGGACAAGAGAGGCACCACGGTGACGGCGAGGATGGCCGACGCCGTGATGGCAAACGTCTTGGTGTATGCCAGCGGCGTGAACAGCTTGCCTTCCTGGTCGGTCAGGGCGAAGACGGGGATGAACGAGACGATGGTATTGGAGACCGCCGTCACGATGGCACCGCCCACCTCGAAGGCCCCCTCTTCCACGCACTGGTAGTACGTCTTCGACCCGTCGTTCTTGGCGATGTGGCGGTAGATGTTCTCGGTCATGATCAGGCCCATGTCGGCCACGTCGCCGATGGCGATGGCCAAGCCAGCCAGCGACATGATGTTCGAGTCCACGCCGAGAAACCACATCACGATGAACGAGACGCCGACCGACAGCGGCAGCGTGCTAATAATGGCCAGCGAGCTGCGCAAGTGCAGCAGGAAAAACAGCACCACCAACGCCGCGGCAATGGCTTCTTCCGTGAGGGCCTCGCGGAGCGTGTCCATCGTCTCGTAGATGATCCCCGTGCGGTCGTAGAAGGGGACGATCTTCACCTTGGAGACGCGGCCGTCGGGCAGCGTTTTCTCCGGCAGACCGGGGGAAATCTCGGCGATCTTCTCCTTGACCCGCTTGATCACCGACAGCGGGTTCTCGCCGTAGCGCATGACCACCACCCCGCCCACCGCCTCGACGCCCTCCTTGTCCAGTGCCCCCGGCGGAACTCGGGCCCCAGGCTGACCGTGGCCACGTTCTTGACGTACAGCGGCGTCCCTTCCTTGGCGCGAATCACCACGTTCTCCAGGTCCTCCGGCCTCTTGATGAAGCCGATCCCGCGGACGAAGAACTCGACTTCGTTGATCTCGACGACCTTGGCCCCCACGTCGATGTTCGACTTGCGCACGGCTTCGGTGATTTCGGGCAGCGTGACCGCGTGGGCCCGCATCTTCACCGGGTCCACGTCGATCTGGTACTGCTTGACGTGGCCGCCGACCGAGGCAACCTCGGAAACCCCTTCGACGGCGTTGAGCTGGTAGCGGACGTACCAGTCCTGGATCGTCCGCAGCTCGGCCAGGTTGAAGCCCTCGCCCTCGACGGTGTACCAGAAGATCTGCCCCAGCGCCGTGGCGTCGGGGCCGAGCACCGGCTCGACCCCGGCCGGGAGGCGGGTGCGGGCCACGTTCATCCGCTCCAACACCCGGCTGCGGGCCCAGTAGTAATCGATCTTGTCCTGAAAGATCACAAAGACCATCGAAAAGCCGAAACCGGACGCCGAGCGGATCACCTTCACGCCCGGCGTGCCTTCCAGCGCGACCGTCAGCGGGTAGGTGACTTGATCGTCGACGTCCTGCGGGCTTCGCCCCGGCCATTCGGCCAAGACGATGACCTGCTTCTCACCGATGTCCGGGATGGCGTCGACCGGCGTGTTGCGCAGGGCGTACCATCCCCCGCCCAACAGTGCCAGCATCGCGACGATCACCAGGAACGTGTTGTTCAGACACCAGCGGATGACGGCGTTGACCATGACCGGCGGCTCCTGTGCCATGGGTTCTCAGGTTTGAGGAAGCATCCTCAAAGTAGCCATCAGACGTTGCAGTCACCCGGCTCGTCCGCCACCACGTACGGGTGCATGGGGCACACATACTTGCCCTCCAGCCCGGTCGGCGCCGGCTTCCCGTCGGGCATGATGGGAATTCGCAGCGCTGCCTGGGCGTACATCCTGGGCTTGAATTGGCCTGCCGTGTTCGGCAGGATCACCCGGACCCGAACGGTACGCGTCGCGTCGCTGGACAGCGGCTCGATGAACCCCACCGTCCCCGTCACCGGTTGGGTGGGCTGGCTCTCCAGGGCCACGTGCACGGGCTGCCCAAAGCGGACCCACGACAACTCGGACTCGTAGATTTCCAGGATCAGCCATACCTGGCTGAGATCGGCGATCGTGTAGAGCACGTCGCCTTCCTTGACGTACTGCCCGGCACGGATGTTCTTCTGGACGACCGTGCCGCCGATCGGTGCGTACACGGTCAGGTGTGTCTGGACCTTGCCCGTTCGGGCCAGCTCGTCGAGTTGCTGCTCGGTGATCCCCCAAAGATCGAGTCGCCGCCGCGAACTGGTCGACAGGGACAAACCAAGGTCGGCTCGGCTGGCGCTGCGCTGCTCTTGCTCGCGCCGAGAGTTGATCAGGAACTCCCTTTGCGTCGAGACAAGGTCGGGGCTGTAGATGCTCACCAGGTGCTCGCCTTCCCTTACGGGCGTGCCGGGGAAGTTCGCGAACACCTCGTCCACGCGACCGCCCACCCGCGCGGAAATCTCGGCAACACGCGTCTCGTCCAGTTCCACCCTGCCGACGGTGCGGATTTCCTTGAAGAGCTGCTGCCTTGTCACCACCGACGTAGCCACCCGGGCCATGGTCCGCGCGTGCTCGCTGAGCGTGAGGTGATCGGCCTGGCCGGATTGATCCCCGCCAGCCGTCGACTTCACCGGCTCCAGGTCCATGCCGCAGAGGGGACATTGGCCGGCGTGATCCATGCGGATCTGGGGGTGCATCGAACAGGTCCACCACTTGACGCTCGATTCCGAGGCGGCCGGCTCAGGCGGCGCAGGGGCACTGGCGTCACGCCAGTGGCGGCCGGCCAGCCGGTACCCGACGGCTCCGCCGACCAGCAAGGATGCCCCGCACACCACGGCCAACAGCAAGCCGGCCAGTAGCCAGCTTGACTTCTTACTCCCCCGGCCCGACGCGGCGGACGCGGCACTCCGCTCGGTTCCGGGTTGAGGATCTTTGTCGGCAGTCATCACACCACCTCATCGACAGAGCAAGGACAACGCAGTCCATCAACGGCTATCGGACACAAAGCAGCGCCAGACGCGGCGCGTCCACAGGTGTCCTCACCTTTGGCTCGCGCGGGAAGGCGCACGCCGACTCCGCGCAGCGTCAAGGGCAGCCCGCGCACAGGTGGAGCATCAGAGCAGAAAACGCCCTAGAAAGATCGTCAGCGCGCAGCCCAAGTGTGCAAACCGTCCGGGCGGCTCGGCCAGGCTGAAATCCTCCGGCGAATTGGCCCAGGCCAACCGGACACTCGGGGCAATCGCCGTGGGAGGGACCCGCGAGGTGAGATCCAAGGCAGGCACAGACTGCAGAGGCGGATCGGCCACCGCCGGGACGATTTCGCACGGGCGGCACCGGCAGGGCTCGGGCGTTTCGGGAACCGGAGCAGAGGGGCCGCTGCCACAGGCATGGCAGGCCGGCCGGGCCGCCGGCTTGCTCCCCTCCGCCCAGCCGCAAAGGCAAAACGCGTGCGGGAAACCGCCCAGCACCAGCCCCGCCAGCAGCGTCACGCGGAGAACAACGTTCATCACCCGGTTCCTCAACAATCCTCAAGGAAGTTCACGCCGTGGCCGCCGCTAGGACCAGATTGGCTCGCTGTAGGATGCGTGCTTGCACGCACGCGATGCGCGGTACAAAACAACTGCGTGGGTGCAAGCACCCCACCCTACTGGGTCTTTCCGCAAGAGAAACTCGTCAGCTCCTCAACTCCTCATCCGCAATGGCCACCCACTGAAGCGTGGGAATGGCCTCCACCAGAGTGCGGGGAATCTGAATGTTCCCGCTCCGGCGAAGATCCCGGCGACGGTTTCGTACCGCCGGGCGACCGGCTGACTGCGACCAGCTCCATGCCGCAGATGGGACACTTTCCCGGCCCCGGCCGGCTGATCTCCGGGTGCATCGGACAGGTCCAGATGACCTCGGGCGTCGAGCCCTCAGCCGGATTGGGCTCCGCCGCAGGCGTAGGACCCGGCAGCGGCTCTCTGACGGCGGGGGCGCTGGGTGCAGCGGGCCGGGCCGTGCGGCAACCGACGCTTGGCAACACGACCAGCACGACCAGCACGATCAGCACGATGCGCCAGGCAGTTCTGTGAATCAGCGTCATCACTTGCCTCCCTGTGAGATTGGCGGCGATGGACCAGGAGATTCGGGGCCGGTGCCTCGTGGAGCCGCGTTGTGGAAGTAGTGCTCGGGATTCCCTCGCACCTTCCCCAAGCACCCCCGGCAACAGAGAAAGATGTCCTGCCCGTCGATCGTCACCTTCACCGGTGTGCCCATGCTGCCCAGTGGCGCGTTGGTGACGGGACACACGCCTTGGGCCTGGATCGCTGCCCGATCGGCCGCCGTGGCGGCGGTCACCGTGATCCGACCGCCCGAGGTGGCCTTGTCGGGCGGATACACCTTCCGCAAGTACAGCTCGGGGTCCTTCTGGACTTTCTCCAGGCACCCCTTGCAGCAGAGATATACGGGCCGGTCGCCGATCAGCACCTTGACCGGCGTGCCGTGGCCGCCCAATTCGGTTCCCGTCACCGGGCAAACCTTTTGCCGCGCGATACCCGCCTGGTCGGCCCTGGTCAAGGCAGCCAGCGTGACCTTCAGCGGGATCTCCGAGAGGGCGAATTCCTGGGTGAAGCTGGCCTGGGGTTCTTTCGGGTGGGGCAGGTCTGCCAGCTCGAACGTAACCGTCATGCTGCCGTCGCGAACGCGGCTGACGTCGACCTTGGCCGCCAAGTAGTCCTGCTCCCGGGAACCGGCCGCTGGGGCGACGTACCTCAGTGGCAGGCGGACGATCCGCTGCTGCCCCTGCGCTTTCATCGCCACTCGGCCTTGCACGCCCCGCGCCGTCACGGGCCGCATCGACGACTCGTACAGATACACGCGGATCTCCTGCGGCCGGTACACGACCTCCAGGCAGTAGGACGCCGTCTGGGTGACCTGCCCGCCGTGAGCGCCCCGCGACGCGGCAGGGGCACGGGCCGTGTCGTCTGGCTGGTGCTCTGCGGGCTGTCTGGCCTGGTGTTCTCCCGCGTCGTGGCCGGCGTGTTGGGCCCGGGCCGGCAGGCCCGTCCAGCTTCCTGCCCAGATGAAACAGGCCACGCTCAGCAGGACGACGGCGTTGGCTGCGAAATGGTTCTTGTGCATCTTGATTTCTCCTTTGGTTACACGCTTTCCGCGCGAAGGCTAACTTGGGATGAAACGTCACTTGCGGCGGGCTGCGTAGCGGCCAGCAGCGGCCCGGTTCTCCCCGGTTTCTCGGCCGGTCCGCCCGCCCGGCGAACCGCCGGGCCAAGGCGACCCAGCAGCTCGACCGTCAACCTCCAGAGGTCCCCGCCATAGTCAATCAGCTCATCTACCTCGACGAACTGGGCCAGCGCTGCGTCGACGGCCGATGACCGGGGCGCGTAACCCCAAACGCGGGCAGCCGGGCAAGACAAGCGCAACTTGGCGGTCAGTAGCCAACTGCTCTGGTCGGGCAGATCGACGTTGGCCAGAAGCAGGTCGGCCGGGCGGTGGGCATATCGCCGCGAAGCCTCCGCCCCGCTTACGGCCCGTTCAACCCGCACACCGGCCGCCCTCAGATCGGCCGCCAGTCGGGCAAAGACCTCGTCGCGGTGCTCCGCCACGAGGACGGTGCGGACACGGGAAGTCCGCCATTGCCGTTTACCGGCCGTCGCCTTTCTCGGGACGCTCTCCGTCGGAGGGAACGACCGATCGATCAACAGGCTTTCGTACATGCTCTTCCACCTCCGGACGCAGGCAGTTGCGCTGCGCCACATATTGAGCCGCGAGATCGGCCGCCGGGCACCGACGGGGCACCATGCGAAGCATGGTCACGTTGGTCGGCAGGCAATTCACCGCGGTATGGAACAAACAAATTCATAGACATGGTCTTTCCCCTTGAACGCGCACCGTCGCGCTATGCCGTGGATCAGGACGAGTCCTGAAAAATAATTCCTACAGCACGCCCAGACGCAACCCAGGACGGGTCCGCGTGTCAGAAGCGGGGAGACATCGAAGCCGCGAGCAAGCGCGCAGTGTCCCCGCCAGGGGAGAGAATCAGAGAAGCAACCTACAGAGAAGGATGCACCGCTGGGAGGCGGCGAGAAACACGCTCGGCGCCTCGGCCGCCAACCGTTGGCCGCCAAGCTGCAACGTGCCGAAATCCAAGCATCCGGCCGCCGGAGGTTGAGTCTCTTGCTCGGTGGCTTGGCTGCGGCCGGGCGGCGGGGCCGGACAAGGCGTCGGCGGGGCGTGGTCGGCCTTGCAGGAGCAAGCATCCGAGCAGTGGCGCCCGGGACAGGCAGCCCCTGGTTGCACACAGCGGCAGCAGCAGGAGGTTTTCCTCCCCTTCCCAGTGCATCCGCGGACGGCTTCGCGTCGGCAGCACTGGGCCTGCCCGGCAGTCTGCGGCCTGCCTACGTCGCTGCCTTGCCGGCTGGCCCTCGCGCAGCAACAGGCAGCCGCCGACAAAGGCCGAACCACGACCAGCACAGCCGCCAGCCAGACGAGCACGCTCGGCAAGAATCGTCTCGGGCCATACATGACCAAACTACTGCTCATAGGTGCTCGGGAGCCTTGCCGAAAACGGCTACCCACCCTTATCGGAGCCGGAGGCTTACGGCTTGAAGAGAAAATGGCGATTGTACCGCCGATTGTTTTCACCACAAGTAATGATTATGTCCGCCCGCCTGCTCGGCGTCAATGGGAGATCACGGAATCGCGTAAGGACCGTCAATCGGACTCCTCGGCCCCGCCGGCCGGCCGCTCCAGGACCATGCCGTAGTGATACGGCGGCAGATCGATGATCGCCGGCCCCCGCAGCCGGAAGCCGACGCGCTCGGCCCATGCCCGGCACTGCTCGGGCCGCGGCCGGACGTCCATCGACGGCCCGCGGGGCGTGGTCGGATCGTAGTTCCAATGGACGATTCCCAGCCTGCCGCCGGGATGGTGAACGTTCCGTAGCCGCAACCGAAATCGACCAGATCTCCGCACGCGGGCGTAAGCCCCAGTTTCTTCAGGATCGCCTCCGGCTCGAAGAAGCCCCGCCAGACGTTTTCCTCGGGCATGCCACTTTGACGAGCGTTCATCGTGACAGCTACCGGGCCGGCGGCGGCAGAGGTGCCTCGGGCGGTTGAGATTCGTCGGCCGGGTACCCTCCGGGTGGCGGCGGCCAGGCCGTCACGGCGCAGCCCACCGCACGCTCCAGCGCGGCGATCGCCTGCTCCCGCAGCGCCTCGCGCTGGTGCAGGTCGATCCGGTAGTCGAGCAGGTCGCGGTAGTTCTGGATCAACTGCTCGAACGGCAGTTTGCCCACGTCGTAGGCCTCGATCGACAAGTCGAGCGTCTGCTCGGCACGGGGCACGATCTCCGCGCCGAGGATCTCCAGGACCTGGTCGTGCTGCGTGAACTGCGCATACAGCTCCACCACCTCCCGGCGTACCTCGTCCAGCCCGGCCGCGTACTGACGAGCGCTGCGGGCCAGCGCCACGGAGGCCCGATCCCGGCTGATCTCGCGCCGGCGGGCGTCCAGCTCCGGCGTGTACGACTCGGCCAGATCGACCAGCAGCCGGGCGGTGTGCGTCACCTTGGTGCGGTCGAACCGGGCCGCGGCGTCGATCCGCGTTTGCGGCGGCAGGTGCAGCAGGGCGGCCAGCCGTGCCTGGGCCTCTCGCTTCTCCTGCTCGAGCTCCACCAGGCGGATTCTCAGGTTCGACAACTCGGTTTGGGCCTGGTAGAGGCTCTCCAGCCCGGCCTGGTTGTTTTCGTACTTCGTCTTGGTAATCTCGACGACGTCCTTGATCCGCGGCTGGAGCGCACGGATCACCTCCACGGCCCGCTGGAGGTAATAGACCTCGTAGTACGCCCGCTTGACCTGCTCGACCACCCTCAGCTCCGCGGTCATCGCTTCGGCGTATGCGGCCATGGCGTCGTGATAGGCGACCCGACTTCGCAAGGGCAACTTGCCGAACCAGGGGAACCGCTGGGAGACGCTCAGCATGAACTCCTGCGGCCCGTCAATGGTCTCCATCGCCCTCAAGAACGTGGTCGTCATCAACTCCGGATCAGGCAGAGAGGCGGCCTGCGGCACGCGGGCTCCCAGCGAGCGGGCACGATACCGGGCAGCCTGGATCTCGGGATTGTTGGCCAGGGCGTACGCGACCACCGTCTCCACCGGTACCGGGCCTGCAAGGCCCTCAACGGCCGGTGTTTCTTCCGGTTGCAGAAGATAGGAAGTCTGGCTGACAGGTATTGATGATTGATGATTGATGATTGATGAGCTCGCGCCCGTTGCCTCCGCGTGGCCCCTCACCCCTCGCCCCTCACCCCTCACCCCTCGCCCCTCCTCTCCTGGGCGGCTGAGGGTGACTGAGAGCGTACCGGGGCCTTGGCCGGGCCATCCGCGCGGATTCTGAGGACCGGCGGCAGCCGCGTAGGTCCCTCGGCCGGCCAGCTCGGCGACCACCCACAAAGCAACAGCCAACCGCCCACCGTCAGCAGAATCCGCATCTTCCGGCGAGTCACTGGGACCTCCTTGCCCCGCAGCGGTCGGCCGTCGCGTCCAACCGTCGTAACCCGGCCTGTCACGATCATCGACAGGTCTTGCCCTACGCTCATAGCCCGCATTTCTCACCACAGTGTGCCACTGCTTGACGTAAGGCAAGCAGTGACGAGGGATTCCGCCCCGCACTGCTTCTGCGAAGCAGTGGCACACTGTGATCCGACGTCGGGTGTTGGTGAGAAATGCGGGATAGCCAAATCCCTCCGCCCCGCGCCCTTTGTTTTCTTCCCAGACCGGCGGATTTGCGCCGCCCACGGCTTTGAGTATCCTGGAAGGTCCGGCAAGACCGGCGGCCGGGTCCCAAGGCCGTTCATTGGGT
>Ga0315291_10012527_pt1 | contig 10289 bp, 11 predicted proteins | sample YL17G12_20_MG_FD_203070 | JGI IMG/M metagenome (GOLD analysis project Ga0315291, IMG submission 203070) | Sediment microbial communities from Yellowstone Lake, YNP, Wyoming, USA - YL17G12_20 | ecosystem: Environmental > Aquatic > Freshwater > Lake > Sediment | place: USA: Wyoming | collected...
CGTGGAGCTGAACGCCTGGGTTCAGGAGTATCTGGAAACCTACAACACCATACGGCCCCACATGGGCCTTAACATGCTTACCCCAAAGGAGGCCATCGGCCTGTACCATAAGTTGCGAGAGATTAAGTCAGCCGCGATTTCTCCCGCTCCTTCCGGTACAATGTCTTGTCATACGATTCCGATGTGAAGAGGGTCACCCAATTCGCCGGCCGGTCACCAACTCTGCCCAGCGCCGAGTGGACTCTAAAGATGATCAGCTCATGACCCCAGGGAGGGAGGCCCCTGTAGAACTCCACCGTCACTTCTTCGCCTGGGAAGTAGTCCACGGCATAGCCGGCTTGCTCCAGCATGCCGGTGGCCGTTTCGACGAAGGTGGAATGAGGCTGTGTGAGGCTGAGCTGATCCACTATGGCTGCTCTAGGCCCAGCGGCAGAGCCAGCCATTGTTGGAGGTGGCAGCGGCCGATCTGGTTCGCCCGAGCGGTAGAAGCTGAGCAAGGTAAATACGACTACCGGGACTAGAACGGCAGCAGCGACAAGGATGGCGATCTTGTCGCGGAAGTCGACGCTCCATCTAGCGCGGCGGCGAGTGGCCTTCTCGGTTCCCCGCTCCTCCGCCTCAAGCTGTAGCCGCTTCTTGCAGTGCCGCTTCGCCTCTCTATAGCCGCTCATCTCGAAGCCCCTGGTAGCGTCAAGAAGCCCCACCGCCTCCTGGCGTACGATCCTCACTGCCAGCTGGCCGGCCAACCCGACAGAAACATGATACATCCCCTATACATGCTTCCAGAAGTCTGTCAACCAGCCAGGCAGATGACTGTCAGACTGGTTTGGGCCAAAGGACGTGGCAGCTTACCTCAAGCTCCATTCAAACACACCATGCCAAACGTGCAGCTCAGCCCCGACAACACCGCTGACCAAAGCCAACCGGGCGAGGGGAGGCCCAGAGCTCTGAGTGCTCGTCTTGGGGGAAAGAGCAGTGCATAGCGCCCCAGAGGAAAGGCGCCGACAGCCCCAGGATACAAGGCGCCTCCCTGCTGACCAGGCTCGTAAGCTGTGGGAGGGATAGTGACCCTTGCCATAGCGGTAATGTTCTGCTATTAACTAGAGCATGAAACGGGGTCTTATGGTCGCTCAGCTCGGTGCCATATGCTTGTGCGTTGTGATGGCGGTAGGGTGTGGCGGAGAAGAAGCGGACATCGCTGCCACGCCAACCGGGGCGGTCTCGGAGGCAACGCCAGCATCTCCCCCGCCTACTGGCCCCAGTCAGGAGGGCACCCCAACTACTCCCGGGGCGACGGACGTCAGCTTGGGGGCAGAAAAGGTTGAGACCCTAGCAAACACTATCGTGCGTCGGGTCACTTTCGAAGATGGCACAACTTACGAGGGAACTATCTCCGATCTGGTCTTCCGCACCGCCGGTAAGCCCGATGCCGGTCACGGTCACCGCGTGGTCGCTAGCTGGCTGGGCGGCGCTAGATGGCAGGTCACCATATTCATGCGAGTTGGCGATCGCTCGACCGAGCCACCAACGGTAACCGATCTGGTAGGCGAGTTCTACTACGACGAGGAGAAGGACGAATTTGCCGCTGCCAACGGTAGGGCCCTCCTTGCTCTAACCGGACGGAACCCATGTTCATCTGACCAGCCAGAGCCCGGTTACTGTCCCCTGGACAAGGAACTACGTCCTTAGCACCGTCTAACTGGCAATCAAGGCGCGGCGGCTGCCCCCAAGAGCGCTCCAGACCCCCTGAGGAAGGCGGCCAGCAGCAGGAAGGAGTCGCAATGGGAATAGGAGACTGCTACATCATCAAGATAAAGGCACCAGTGGCCCTTCTGGCTGCTCTAGCTGCTGTCCTGGTGATCGCGTCTGCTTGCGGCGACGGCGGAGAACAGCCCGGCCCTTCGCCCACGGGGGCGGCTACGCCAACGCCGGGATTCGCCTTCGAAGGGCCCATCGGCATCGACCTGACCACCTTCGGCACCCTCCTCGAGGAGGGTAAGCTCCTTCGACTGGCCATAACGGTCGCCGTCCGGGAGCCCATGACACTTTACTACCGAACTAGCCAGCGCTACGACCTGGCGGTCATCAATTCCGAGGGCCAGGAGGTCTGGCGCTGGTCGCGGGATCGCACCTTCGCCCAGGTCACGGAGGAGGTGCCGCTAGAGGCGAACGGGATGCTTTCGTTTACTGAGACCTGGGACCAGCGGGACAACGATGGCCAGCAGGTGCCGCTTGGCAACTACCGGATGGTAGCCGAAAGCTCCCACTGCGACGCCAACTACGAGAACTGCGGCCAGTTGACCACCTTTGCCACCATCCAAATACGGGCGCCGCAAGGAGGGCCCTAGGTTAGATACGGCTGGATCAGGAGCGTTTCCAGTCCGCCGACGTAACTAACCCCTCCAACAGGCGTCTTTGGAAGAGGAGAGGCGAAGAACTGATGAAGTTGGCTCGGTACGTCAATGGCGAGCCTTCAAGTAACATGCCGGATGAAGCCGACATTGGCGGTGGCCTGCAAATGAGGATGCTAAGCGTCTTGACTATCGTTTGCGCGCTGTTGTTGCAGGCTTGCGCTGGCAACGGGCACGACAGCGAGCCTTCGCTGGCGAGCACTACACCCACCTCGCGAATGGATTCCAGTGAGGTCGTGGCTCTTGCGCAAGAGTATCAAGTGCTGAAAACGGTCGAGCGCGACGACGGCTCCTCACAGATCATTCTTGTGTCGCTGGCTTCCCGAGTTGAGGAATACTGCTCGGATTCACCCCGATGGTCCGCAACTGAGAAGCCAACGCACTGGCGCGTCTTTGCCGAGTGCACAAAGGAGCAATCGGTCCCGGGCGAAAGTTCGCTGCGCTTCGAGTGGCTATTCTACCCTGATAGCCGGTCGTTCTGGCCCTTCAATCTCGCTGCACATGTGGCCCAATATCAATACCCGTGGCAGTAGGAACCCGGGGATCAGCACCCCTAGTGTCAACACCCCCTGTAGTAGCAGGAATAGTGGATGGCGATCTGCTCCGAGGGACGCCGGCGGGGACCGTATTCCGTCAGCCGCGCGAAGCGGCCAGATGTGCCCCCTTGGCTTGGACAGATGGGACAAGAGCAAGTATAATCCGCTGGCGGCGGGCCTTTTCGCCAAGCGCAGGCGAGAACCAGGGCGCGGACATGGGTTGAGCTCCCTACCGTATCGGCATACTTGTTTCTGCGTTGTGCATGTTGAGAGTGCCACACCAACCCAGTTAGGGGAAGCTGAACCCTGGACGCCGCAGAAGGGACGGTATCCATGAAGGTTTCACTGGCCGCAGCAGTCCTGGCGGGAGTCATGCTAGCAGTGATAGCATGCACAGAAGGGGCTTTGGGCGGAAGCGAAAGCGCTGCCCAAGTGTCCGTCGCTATTGGCATCGACGCGGACCCTACGGGGAACACCGCGACTTCTCTCGGCGCGATCGACTCCTGCTTCTCTGTGAGCATTGGCGAGACCTTCCAGGTCGATCTTTTCGCCAACGACGTCGTCGACCTTCTGGCCTGGGAGGCTTACTTTACCTACGACATGTCAATCGTGAACATCGTCAGCGGGGACGTCATGATGTTCCAGGCAGCGAACTCGGGTAGCAACGTGTTCGATGTCTCTGAGGGCCTGCCCGACATCGATGGCTGGTATGGAATGGCGGCAGTGGATGTCGCAGAACCGCCTGCCCCTGACAGCGGCTCGGGCGTGCTGGCCAGACTCACCCTCAAGGCTGTGGGAGCTGGTGTTAGCCCAGCCAGCCTTTCTCCCATCGACGTCAACGGTGACGGCACGATGGACCTTGGTCCCTCGCTGAAGGACTTGGAAGGCAAGCCCATCAGCGACCTGGACGGGGATGGCTTCTTCGACGGCCCGATCTCCAATGCTCAGATAGCCGTGGACACGGCCTGCCCTGGCGGCGGGGCCGTCGCTACACCGACTACCCCTGGTGGGTCTCGGTCGCCTGTCGCGTCCGTCTCGCCCGTTATCGAAACCCCGCCCATTTCACCCACACCTGAAACGCCAGCTGCAGCGACGAGCACGCCACCCTCTACACCACAGCCAGGCAGTCCGACGGCCACCGGCACAGGCCCGACAGAAGGTGAAGGGACAGCATGGACCGGCGACCCAGCCATCATAGGCTACGTGGTGGGGGGCTTGGCGGTCGTGCTCCTGGGCGGGGCTGCCTTGCTCGCTATCAGGAGGCGTCGTGCTGGATAAGGGAGGAGGAAGCGTCGTGGCGAGGATGAAGCTGCTGATCGCGACGCTGGCGACCTGCCTCTTGGCGGTCGCCCTGGGGGTATGGATTCCGGCCGGTGGGGACGAAACCACCCAGGCAAGCCCAGGAGTCACTATTGGCATCGATGCCAACCCCACTGGCAACACGACCGCCTCCCTGGGCTCCATCGAGGCCTCCCGAACGGTGGCCTGCGGCGAGACCTTCGAGATGGACCTCTTCATCCAAGATGTTACGGATCTGTTGGCCTGGGCAGTGGACCTGAAGTACGACCCCTCCGTTCTAAGGATTAACGGACAGGATGTAGAGATGTTTCAGGCAGCCAATGCCGGGAGCGACGTACAGGACAGATCGGAGGGGGACCCAGGGCTGGCTAGCCCCTGGGGCGGCGGTTACTACCGTCTGGTGGCCGCGGACGTTGCTTCGCCTGCCGCGCCCGATAGCGGCTCGGGCGTATTGGCCAGGCTTACCCTGGCGGCGGTCGGAACCGGTGCCAGCCCGGTCAGCCTCCAGACCCCAACGCTGTGGGGCGGTACGCCTCTCGGGTCTATCAGCGTAGGGTCCACGTCCGACGCCGACGTCACGGTGGTCGGCCCCTGCCAGGACGCGGACGGCGACCTAATCGACGACCGTGTTGACAACTGCCCGTCGGTCCCCAACTTCGACCAGACCGACACCGACCGTGACGGCCTCGGCAACGCCTGCGACTCCGACGATGACAACGACACCGTACCCGATGCGTCCGACAACTGCCCCCTCGTTCCCAACCCCGACCAGAGAAACACCGACGGTGATGGCCAGGGTGACGCCTGCGACTCCGACGGTGACAACGACACCGTGCCCGACGCGTCCGACAACTGCCCCCTGATCGCCAATCCCGACCAGACGGACGGTGACGGCGATGGCCTGGGCGATGCTTGTGATTCTTCGCCCGCCCCCACGCCGACTCCCACGACCACGCCCGGCCCGACCACCACACCCACGCCGCCCAATCCCAGCACGGGCTGGGCGTACTCCTGCTATCTTGGTGCCTCGCAGCCCACTGAAGACGCCCTTACGGCCATCAGCGGCGATGTCCTGGCCGCATACCGATTGAGGCCGGACCAGGGCTACGACAGATGGTTCCCGGGTAGGCCCGATGTGAGCACGATGACGGTGCTTAGCCCCTACGACGCCTTGTTTCTACTCGTGGACGGCGATGCCGCCTGGCCTCAGGAGCCGTGGGGCGAATCTCCTACCAGTGCAAACCTTGTTTTTGGGTGGAACAGCGTGTGCTACACAGGCCAGACAAAGGACACCGAGACGGCAACTGAGGACATAGCTAGCCAGCTCGCAATTGTGTATACTGCGGCGCCAGGCCAGGCCTGGAAGAGATTCGTCCCTGGCAAGCCGGACGTCAGCACCCTCAACCAGTTGGACTCTTTCACCCCTGTGCTCATTCTGGTCACCGACGAGGCTGGCGCCCTGTGGATGCTTGAGCCGTAGGAGTCGCCCGCCACCGCCCGGCAGTCGCCTCGGCCGGATCAACTGCATTGACAAGAGCTGTTCATCCAGTGTATGAACTAGCCAATGTCTGCCTGAACCACCCAAGCTACGGCGAGCGTCGGATTGCATCGGCTAGACCTCGAGGGCTGCCAGCGTTGGCCGAGCAACCTGGCAGCGGGAGTAGGAATGATGATGAATAGGCTGCGGAAGGCTGGGATCGCGATAGGGGCATTGCTACCACTACTGCTGCTGCTTGGCTGCGGCGGGGGGAAGGTCACCCCCACCATCGTCGTTGATAGCGTGGCGGACACCGATAGCCGCGATGGCGTGGTGACGTTGAGGGAGGCCATCGTTCTGGCCAACGGCGGGCTGACGGTAGCAGACCTCGACTCGGCGGAGGCCGACAACGTCAGCGGACAGCCCGGCCCCGACTCCGACGACGTGATAACCTTCGACGGGTTGGTCTTCGCGCCCTCGGAGCCAGCCAGCATCTCCCTGGCTGCGCCCTTGCCAGCCCTTAGCACCGGCTCGGACACCATCGACGGCTCCCAGGCCGGCGTCACGCTCGACGGGGTCAACCAGATCTTCGAGTGCGTAGTGATTGCTTCCAGCGATAACGCTCTGAAAGGGTTGCAGATTGAGAACTGCCTTACTGGGGTGATGATCCAGCCCGGCGCGCAAAGGAATGAGATCGGGGGCCCGGGACCAGGGGAAGGAAACGTTATCTCCGCCAACGACCAGGGCATACTGATCGGCGGTGCCGGCGCCAATGAAAACGTGGTGGAAGGAAGCTATGTTGGCACCGACGCCGCTGGCACAGGCGCCCTAGGCAACCGCCTCGGTATCGTCATCGATGGCGGTGCCGAAAGCAACGTGGTGGGCGGCAGCAGCCCCGAGCAGCGCAACATTATTTCGGGCAATAGCGGAGTGGGGGTGCTGATTAGAGGTAGCCGAAACCTGGTTAAGGGCAACTACATTGGCGCCGACGTAACCGGCACTGCTTCCCTCCCCAATAGGATGGAGGGCATCTGGCTCGCTCCCGGTGCCCAGAACAACATCATTGGTGGCCCATCTCCAGGCGACCGTAATCTCTTGTCAGGCAATGCTCTATTTGGATTGAGCATGTCTGGTGACGGTACGACCGGCAACGTCGTCATAGGCAACTACATAGGTGTCAATGCTATGGGCACTGCGCCATTGAAGAACCTCGTTGGCGTTGCGATCGAAAACGGGGCCCAAGGCAATAGGATCGGCGGCACGGGTGCTGGGGAGGGCAACCTCATCTCGGCAAACAACGATGCTGGGCTGACGATGCGTGGTCCGGACGCGACCGGCAATGCGGTGCTGGGAAACCGGATAGGCCTGGATGCCGCCGGCAGCCAACTCCTTGCGAACGCCTACGGAGTGTGGATCCGTGAGGGAGCCCACACGAACACCATCGGCGGGCCCGCTGCTAGCGAGGGCAATGTCATCGCTGGCAGTCTGGTCTATGGGGTACTGGTCGAGGGCGCGCAGACCGTTGGAAACACCGTCCGTGGTAACTCCATCCACTCCAACAAGAAAGGGGCAATCGACAACAAAGATGGAGGGAATGCGGAACTAGCCCCGCCTACGATAACCAGCGCAGGCCCTGTGGAGGGCAGCGCCTGCCCCAACTGCACGGTGGACATATACTCCGATTCAAGAGGCGAGGGTCAGGTGTATGAGGGCTCGGCGGTAGCCGACGCGGACGGACGTTTTTCCTTCGCTGATAGTCTGTCAGGCCCGAATATTACCGCTACTGCCACCGACGTTGCTGGCAATACCTCTGCCTTTTCCCAGCCCGTCAGGAAACCGGCCGGGTGATGCCTCCAGCAGGAGGAGAGCGGCGGGCCCGCCTGGCAATGCTGGCTACGTTCCGGCTACACCTCTAGCCGCCCGCAAGGCTGCCAAGGTGAACCCGTCGCCGTCGCTGTCCCTATGGAGGCGCAGATCCTCCAGACTCTAACGCCGCCAAGAGGGATCGCTATCCTTGCCAGTGCTGGTGGTCACGCGAGCCACCTCGCTTCCGTCCGCCCTCATGATGTATAGATCGAAGTTACCGCTGCGGTCGGACGCGAATACGATCCACTGGCTATCCGGCGACCAATCGGGCTCGATGTCCATGTCCGGGTGGTTGGTGAGGTTGGTCTCGGAAGTGCCGTCGGGGTGCACAATGTAAATCTCATGGTTTCCCTCACGTATGGACCTGAAGGCGATCCACTCTCCATCGGGAGACCAGGCGGGCTCGACGTGATAGCCTGGAGGTTCAGCCACCACCACCGTCAGATTCGATCCGTCGACGTCAACGATGCACACCTGGCCCACACCCTCAGTGACGCTGGCCGCGTAGAAGGTTAGCCGCTTTCCGTCTGGCGACCAGCCTCCCAGGAAGGCACCACCCTCGCAGGGAAGCGCGGTAGCCTCCGGCTTCGCTTCGGTGACCACCTGGAGATTGCTGCCGTCGCTGTCCATCACCATCAGCGATCCGCTACGGCTAAAGGCGATGCGCTTGCCATCAGGAGACCAGACGGGGCTGAAGTCGCCGCCCGGATCGCCAGTCAGTCTGATGAGACCGCTGCCGTCCACATTGACGACCCAGATGTTGTAGATTCCCTCTCGGGCAGAGGCGAAGGCAATCTTCTTCCCATCGGGGGACAGATCAGCCTCGATGTCCTCCGCGGGATTGTTTGTTATGTTTCTTTCACCCTTGGCGGTCAGTAGGTAAATCTCGCCGTTGCCGTCGCGGCGCGAGGAGAAAGCGATCTTGCCCAACGGCAGGGATGCTTCCGGGAGGCCAGCGGACGGCATCGGCGTGGCGATCGGGGATGTGGGGGGCTGAGTGGGAGAGGACACCGCTGCCGTTGGCGTAGCGGCCTCCTCACCGTCGCCACAGCCGGCGACCAACAGAACGCCCACCAGGGCTAGTGTTGGAAGAAACATCCTCTTCAAGGCCAGACCCCCTTCTCGCTGCAACCTACCCTGATGCCGACCTCACATCAGTTGAGAACGATGGTAGCACAGGGCGCTGCCTGAACCAAGACGGGGCCACGCCCAAGGGCCAGAGGCCGGCGGACTGCTTGGCGGCCAGCAGGCTGTGTGGATCGCCTGGGGAAACTAGAAGATCGGTGGTGATCAGGCCAATAAGGGGTGTTGCGTCGCAGCTAGAATGACCTCTTTTCTGTCGCAGGTAGAATGTCCTCCAGGATCTGTTCCACGGTCAAGGGGGCATCGTGCAGCCTGGCCTTGTCGATGTGGGGCAGCTCCGCCACCAGACCTCCGCCATGCCATACCCTGATCCGCTCTCCAGGGTGGATGTGCAACTGTACCTTGAAGGCGACAAGACGGGGCTCGCCGGGCAAGGTGTAAGTAACACCGTCGAGGGTGATGGTGTGGTTCTTGGCCGCCTTGCGCTCCTCCTTCAGGCAGAAGATGTCGTCAGCGTTGCCTTCCAGGGAGCGTGTGACGCTGGGCTGTAAGCGTTGAGCCGGCGTGCAACCGGTAGTGCGATGGACGTGCCGGGCATTATATGCCGCCACCCAGCGGTCGACCAAGGCCTGTAGCTCTTGCAGGCTGCCCGCCTGGTTGTGGTCGAGGAGCCGCTCCTGAAGGAAGCGGAAGAAGCGCTCGATCTTGCCCTTGGCCTGGGCGTTGCCTGGGAGGTGGGAGAGGAGCTGGACATCCAGCTCGCGCAGGGCTCGGCCCACCTCCGTTTCCACCAGCCCTTCCAGGGTCTCATCACGGTAGGTGTAGAAGCGGCTCCCCGCCTGAGGCGGGGGTTAGGCGGAATTTAGAATCGTTGTCGGCGTAGAGAACCCGCGGCCGGCCGTAGCGCTCCATAGCCTGGCGGAGGGTGAGCAGGGAGTGGTAGCTGGAGTCGGCAGGGAAGACGCGCGCGGCTACCACCGCCCGGGAGTAATCGTCCAGAATGGTGACCACACAGATACGCCGGTAGCCCTACAGCCAGGCGCCCACGGTGGTGTCCATCTGCTAGAGCTCCTCAAAGGCACGCATCTCGAAGCGTCGGGCCGGCCTCCGCTGGCGAGGCAATGGACTGGCCTCTTCCTGGCGAATCAGCCGGTGGACGGTAGCGCGGTGAACGGACACGCCTTCGGTAGCTGCCAGGGCATTGGGCGCTGGGTGTCGGCGTTGGTAAACCAAGCTCTCCAGTCTGCCACCGCTCTCCCGGTAGCGGTGCAGAATGCGCCGCACTTGTCGCACTGAGAACCTCATCTCCCGTGCCGCCTCAGCCTGTGTCAGCCTCCCCTGCTCCACCAAAACCACCAACGGATAGCGAACCATGACCCGCAGCCATCCTTTCTCCATTGGCACCTCCTTGCCAGGAGGATACCTGCTGTAGAGAGGACATTCTTGCTGCGACGTAACCAGGACACTCTACCTGCGACCCAACAGCGGAGCGTGATGCCTCATAAGTAAGTGTTACCGAAGAGGAAGCGCTGACTCATAAATAGTGTTACCCAATGTTGGTGGCTGTTGGACGCATTCTCGTGTCTCCCAGACGCCAGAGGTGGCGTAGGAGGCCGT
>Ga0315291_10012529_pt1 | contig 10288 bp, 14 predicted proteins | sample YL17G12_20_MG_FD_203070 | JGI IMG/M metagenome (GOLD analysis project Ga0315291, IMG submission 203070) | Sediment microbial communities from Yellowstone Lake, YNP, Wyoming, USA - YL17G12_20 | ecosystem: Environmental > Aquatic > Freshwater > Lake > Sediment | place: USA: Wyoming | collected...
ACATGCTTGAAGAGTCTTGCGTGTTTTCATGTTTAACGGTTTAGACATATAGTTTATAAGGCAGTTTCCTCGGTCCACATTCGAAGAAAGCTCAGCAATCTGTCGGTTCAATTGCGGATATCGGGAGTAATACCACCCTTCTGAGCTAGACTTCTGCTAAAGATTTTGACTTCTTAAAACGTATAGGATGGTGAACGAATGTTAGAATTGAAGGTCGAATCCTTGGGCAAGGTTGAGGACTGGTTAGAGGCAGTTCCGAGCAAGTACACGAAGAAGAACTACAAAGCAGGAGTCAAACGCTTCGAGGCTTGGTATAGCAAGAGCATAACAACGTTGATAGGTTCTCCAGATGCTTCTAATGTTCTTCTTAAGTTCTATGTATATTTGAAAAACGAACATTGCCAGAACACGGCTAGAAATCAGACAAACGCCTGTGTTCAGTTTTTGCACTATTTCAAGACAAATGTTGACCTACCCCCTTATGTTTGGACAACAGAAGTCAGCCTGAAAGATCACCCTATGAGCATTGAAGAACTTAGACGCATGAATTCATTGGCTAATCTAAAAGAACAGTTAGTGTTAGAGCTTGGTTTGCTTGGGTTCCGAATCGGTGACATCATTACATTAAAGAAGTCAGATGTCAACCTAGACGCAGAGCCACCTATTGAGTTCAACATCCGAGCACGAAAGGAAGGCACAATTTACAGAAGCTTCATCAGCACAGAACTCAGAGACTTGCTTAAGCTATACCTTCCAACCGTGAAAGGAGAATGGCTCTTTGACGGGCAGAGAGAAGGAACACATGCCAAAGCTGACACGTTGAACAAGATTATACAAAGCCTAGCGATGAGAGCTAACATCAAGCTTCACGGACATCTTCACTGGCACTGCTTCAGAAAGCTGATCATGAGGCGAGGAACGGAACTTCAGCTCAATAGTTGGGCTGTAAATATGCTAGTCGGTAAGTCTGTCCATCACTCGATAGCGACGTACCTAACTGGAGCAGACTTGAAGGATGCGTTTTTGAGGCTTCACAATGATCTGCAATTGAAGGCGGTACAGAGCAATGGGCTAGTATCGAACTTAGAGCGAGAGCTTGGCATAGTGAAGGAGGCCTTGACAAGTGTTGAAAAGGAGAACATGACACTGAAGGTAAGGCTTGAGAATCTGCAAGGCAGCACAATGAAAATTGAAAGCAGACTTGACGAGTATGGTGAACTACTTGCCAGCTGGGTTGAGTCTGCTAAATTCACTGACGAAGAAAAAGAAGCCATACGAAGAAGGTGGAATATAAAAGAGTTCACTCAGGAAGAGAAACAATGGACTCAGGAAGTCATGACTGTAATGACGGATCTGCAGAAGGAAAAGGGTCACCTAGATGAAGAAGACATGAAAGAAATGAAAAGGCGATTGAAACCTTTGCTAGAGAAACGAGAAAAGGCGAAGGAATCGCAATGATCGACCTCGATGCAATACTATGGACATTGCTCTTAGGAGTTCCCATCATATTGTGGATAGGATACTGGGGCATCGGAATTCTCTCCCCTATCTTCGAATGGCTCAGACCTAAACAACCGGTCCAGAGAGTACTCAGTGAGTGGATAGATGACAAATATCCATATGGCAGGAAATGGGTCATGACAGACGAGGACAGCGAATGCTCAGAGCTTGAAGGATTCGAAAGCAGCGCAGTTGTGGATGAAGAGGATCAAGAAGATAATTAGGAATGTCATGTAAAATCCATCGGCATACCTCAAGCGAAGGTAGCGACATGCCTAGGGGTAGCCCACGCTAACACTGTTTCTTGTTGATGCTTCTGCATATTCCCACTAACGAATCTTACACACATCCCTTTTGCCATGAAATAACGAGCGTTACGTCCAGAGTTTTTATACCCAGATTTACATAAGATTAATTGGCTGTGGTGACTATAATGGACGACAAGACTTTGCGTGAGTATCTATTCAAAGAGGTCGAGGTCGTTCAGGATATCATAACAAGGATGGGAACCAATTCGTTTTTGGTTAAAGGGTGGGCGATTACTCTGATCGTAGCGTCTCTATTGATCACAGGCTTTTCATATCATCACTTTGTTGCATTTCTGCCATGGCTCATCTTTTGGGCATATGATGCCTATTTTTTAAGAATGGAGAAGCTGTACCGAAAGCTGAATGATTGGTTGGTAAATAACAGATCTAAGAGCGAAGAATTCTTATTGGATATGAGCAAACCAAGCCTGGAAAATAGATTTGGAAAGGAGACTCCATGTCTGCAGCAAGTAATGTTTTCAAAAACCCTGGTTGTTTTCTATGGAGTGTTACTTATTATGATCGTTTTTTCCGTATTTGTTGATCTTTTGCAATTACACCAGATTTAAGTATGGCTCGACCCTAGTAATTAAGAACGTGAAAGAAGATGGCAAGGCGAGTCTTCTTTAGTTTTCATTATGAACGAGACATTTGGCGAGCAAATCAGGTTAGAAACAGTTGGGTAACCAAGCCAGACAGAGAAACAGCGGGTTACTGGGATGCGGTACAATGGGAACAGGTCAAGAAACAAGGACCCGATGCAATAAAAAGATGGATTGATAGTAATCTAGAAGGCACTTCGGTCACTGTTGTTCTAGCAGGGGCGGAGACATCGAGGAGGGAATGGGTAGATTATGAGATACAAAGAAGCCTCGATAAAGGAAATGGTCTTCTTTGTATTTACATTCACAATATGAAAGACAAGGATAGTAACACCGACGTGAAAGGCGATAACCCACTCGATAATTTTTCCGTTGAACAAAATGGAAAAGACGTGCCTTTATCACAGATTTACCCGACCTATGATTGGGTCAATGCCGATGGCTACGAGAATATTGGTGATTGGATTGAGCAAGCTTATCTAATCGTTTCTCGCCCTGAACTGGAACCGCCATCCTCGCGCTCTGCAGCAGGGAAAGGATGTATTCGCTGAACACTTAACTTGGAGTGCCACTTGTTCATTGCGAAATCCAGCATAGTTCCTGATTGTTCTGCTGCCCGTTGATTAGGCTCAGTATGTTGGGGTTTGTTGGTTTCCTCGTGAAATGAATTGTCTTGCCTTTTGCGAACGCGTATCCGAGTTCCAACGTGGTCCCAACACCATAGTACTCTTCTCCATTCTTTTCGTTCACTATTACAATCAGATCAGCGTGATCAATCTGCTCAAAATAGATCTTCATAAGTCTTGACCTTGTTTCGATTGTAGCTTCTGTCTCTCCTTTCTTCCCATGATGAGCTTCGATGCAAGGTCTAGAGAGTAGCAGATGCTCCTCGTCGGGGAACACGTTCTGTGCACCATGTTTCAGTTTGCAACTGTCCAGGGTTTCAATGAATGCTTTCATGTCGCCATAACTGCCACATACGACAACCTTCAATATACCAACTCTGTTTCACTCAATCGTCTGCCTTCATTATGTCGCTCTAAGTTTAAATATGCTGTCTTGACTTGCGGATACCTATAGCGAAATCATGTCTTTGAACTGTGAACGGGTCCTCTACATCTGGGATCGGCGATCGTAATGCTGCCATACTTGTAAAACATAAATACTCTACATCCGGACATACAGCTTCTCTGAATACAACACTTTTGGCACTTATCTGGCGGGTTAGAATGAAACCTTCTGATAACTTGAAGTAGAGGTGATTGATGCCACAGTTGTGACAGTGGGTAATCCTTATTTCTCAGGTTTCCAGACGCGAAAATCTCCATCCCTGAAGATGCTGTACAAGGAAAAACGATGCCGTAAGCATTAATGTGTAGACGGTTTTCGGCCGCCAAACAAGAAGTATGTCCTGGGAGCGTTTTCAGCTGAGGATAGAACTGACCAGTACAAAATCCAGCGAGGAGTTCAGTAGCGATTTCACTCTGAACATTCTCCAATTCTCGGTTTAACCATGCCAGTTCGTCGTTGCTGAGAGTCATCTCGTCGAACTTTGCTATCGCCCGTCCTGTCGGCGAAATCGATAGGATTCTGATTCTCTTAATTCCTCTTTCAGAAACATTCTCTATCAGAGGTATAATTTCATGAATGTTGACTTTCATTGGAACTATGTAGACAGATACGTTTGCACCAGCATGTAACAGTCTTTCGAGACCTTTCATTGTGGATTGCATTGAACCCGGAACTCTTGTTACAGAATCATGCGTTTCAGCGTTCAACCCGTATAGGGCAACTGTTATTTCATTAACCGAATCGCTGATTTTCTTGGCATCCTCGTTGCTAACAAGAATTCCATTTGTATGGATATGAATTGGAATTTTCAGTTCATCGTTGCAGAAGTCTATGATTTTCATCAGTTTTCTCTTGCAGAGAAAGGGTTCACCACCAGTCAGTCCGATGGTTCTTAGGCCCAATGACTTGGCTTCACCCAAAATCTTCTCAATCTCATTCAGAAATAGTTCATGGTTCAGAGTCTTTTGCCCACCTCGTGCAGAGCAATGAATGCACTCGAGGTTGCATTGTTTCGTGAGCTCGATATCGATATGTTCAAGATCATTCTTCTTCATCGCGTCGAGCCCACGCTTCAGCTACAACATCCCAACTAAACCCATTTACTCTGTTCTTATAGAGCAACTTGTCTCTGTTCAAAACGAGCTGTTCAACCCGTCTGATTTCAGATATGTACCGTTCGGTAGCATCTGGAGTGTTATTCACCAAGTGCAGTAATCGAGTTGCGGTTTTGTCATCGACGTATTTGAAAGTCCTGAATCGTCTATCAAGCCGTACGCCATGTAGAAAGTCCGTCAAATCAGCCAACGGAAAACCTGGATCAACAAACCTGATCTGTTTTGCAGCCAACATATAATCATCCATTGCGTTTCTTTTGGACTTTCTTCCGCCCCACAGACCTCTGCAGTACCAACCATAGTGATAATATCCTGTCAATACTCGTATGTGACCCTGCTGACCACGTCGACCTGTGCAGAGGAAGTGTAATTCGGCTCCTTCCCTGACTATTGTGGCTCGCATTGCTTTGTCGCATCTGCTGAACAAGCCAAAGGTCATGGTCTCCAAATTTGGATCTGGTTTCGGATCATCCTTATGCGACACATCTCTAATGGGCGTTTTCGAGAGTCGATCGCTATAGTAGAATGATAGTGCAGCTTTGCTCCCCGATTTGACTGGTAGAGGAATCCATGGCGGATTCGGCGGGCGAACATCCTTATTACGGATTACTCCACAATTGCTGGATCGACAGTTTTCAGGCATGTGTTACATCGTATATATTATGCACTACGGAGCTTTTATCTGTTAGCGATGGCGCGCCCGCCATAGAAAGTTGGTATTCGCAGGAGAAATCTCCACTCGGATGGATATGGTATCATACTTCTCCAATCGCAACTACAAGAAAGGGTACCCTAAGGATGTTTATACCCCACGACCGCCTCTAGCGCACTGTGTTTTTCTGAATCTGTATTTTGAGTTCACAAAGTTCTAGGTCTGGAACTGGAAGAAAGTGAAGTGAGAGAATATGGGCATACTTAGGAAACTAGGTTTCCAAGATATAGGAGTCCAGACTTGTGCAAAGTGTGGAAAGCTCTCTTCACTCTGGGAAGTGCAAGAAGATGGCATTACATACATTTGTCAAGAATGCTCAGACGAAGTGGCTGAAGGAAAACGGCTGAGAAAAGAACTAGCAATAGTCACTTGTGCTCACTGTGGAACCAACAGAAACCTAACCGCAAATCCTGAATGTCCTAGATGTGGTGCTTCAGCAATTCAAGAAGTGAAGAAATGAGTGAAGAACATGGCTGAGGAAAAAATGTATAAAAATACCAAATCATGGAATCCGTTTGTAGGTTGTAACTTTGATTGTGTCTATTGCAAGCCTAGCTTTCAGAATCTAATCGCATGGTTAGGTAGAATGCATCGTTGTGAACCTTGTCAGAGTTATAGTCCCCATGAGCATCCTGAGCGATTGACCAGAATTCCTAGAGAAGCAGCTGTTTTTGTCTGCGAAGATGGCGACATCTCTTTTGCTAATCCTAGATTCATGAAGAGAGTCTTCCAAGCCATGAAATTAGATAAAAAGGCAGATAGAACATGGTTTGTGCAGAGTAAGAACCCAAGATGCTTTGAAAAATATCTCAAGTTCCTTCCAGAAAATACATACCTTTTGACAACCTTAGAGACAAATAGAGATGAAGGATATGATGAGGTTTCAAAAGCGCCTAAGCCTTCAAGACGGTATAAGGACTTTCTTGAACTGAAATGGAACAGGAAGCTTGTCACGATAGAGCCAATAATGGATTTTGATTTGGACATCTTTACTCAATGGGTACTCAGAATCAAACCTAAGGCGGTATTTATAGGCTATAATTCACATCCTAAGAGTGTACCGCTTTTGGAGCCGGAGAAAAGAAAGACATGGCAATTAATCCATAACTTGAAAGAAAACGGAATTCGAGTTCTGGAGAAAGAAATGAGAGACAAGAGAGTGAGGAAGATGGCCTATCGAGACATATGAATCGGTGTGTGAATTTTAATCATGAAAATAAACCCTAGAATGTTAAGACGCATAATAAGACTCAGAAAGAATGGACTGTCTAAGAAGAGTATAGCCTTGAAGGTTGGCGTAAGCGAGAAAACAGTTTTGAGATATACCAAGAATGTACCCATAACTCGGAAAAGGATTTGCCACTGTGGTTGTGGGAAAAGGTTTACACCTAAGACATCTATGCAGAGGTTTTTGAATAAGAAACATAAGAGTAAAGCGATGCAAAAAAGGTTCAGACAAAAGCATAAGACTACGAGTAAACATGTAGGATACGTTTTTTGTCCACTTTGTCGTGGTTACGGAAGACTAGTTGCGAGATGGCGAAACTATGGTTCCTATTCTAAGATAGTGGAGTTTTATGTTCAACATTATATTCGTGTTTACTCTCCAGCAAAATATCGTAGATGGAGAAAGTTAGGATACTCTTCCGCTTATATTACGAAGCACCTGAACCGCTATGTTGTAAAGAGAGTAAAAGACTGCCACATCTGTTAAACGATTCACTCATATTCGTTTCCCGTTTCCAACTCTTATAAATGGCATTCTATACTATTACACTATAGAACTCTACTTCTATGTGGAGTACGGTATGGCAGTTACTGACGAAGATGCGTTGGCTGTCATAGTTAACATAACTGCAGGCTCGGTAGCTTAAGTTAGCTAGCCTTTACCCACATATCTGGGCACGGATCCCCGTGTGAAGGGAACTCCTTACTCTTTTCTACATCAAGGGTTGTCCCTTAGGTGCACTTAAATATGTGTATCTAGCTACATTATAATGGATCAGGGATCAGCTGGAATACTCGGATTTTTGGCATGGATGGACTAGAGGCTACATAAGGTGATTTAACATGAAGTTGCGATGCAAGAACTGTCTGAGTAATAATCTAAGGAAAATCGGGTTCACAATCACAAGGCATGGAAGGAAGAGGCGCTATCAATGCAAGGATTGTGGATTTGTGACGGTAGAACCCATTGATTTGGACAGATTAGAACCAATCAGAATTGAGATAGAAAATAAAGTCTTTCAACTTTTAAGAGGTGAAAAATAACATGAGTAGAGAGTTTGATTATCCTGAAGAGGAAGACGGTTCCGAATGGGTTGTTGTAGAAACTCTGGAAGGAGCCAAACAAGTCGAGAAGATAGATTTCAATGAAAGTAAACACTGGAAGTACCTACAATACTGGAGACCGACATTCTACTACACAGACGGAACAAAGGAAGAAACAGAAGAGAATGATGGTGGGTTCCATTGCCTGAAGTGTCAGGATTTTATTGGAGCTACATTGAACTCGGTCAAGGAGCATTTACTTTCCAAACATGGAGAAGCAGAACTCAAGGCATACGTCGAAGACATGGCTGTGACGAAAGCCAGAAAGAGATCTGAGGAACTGAAGCCAAGGAAGCAAGAGACAATAAGAGAAATTGCCAAAGTATCCAGCGAACAAGCATTGCTAGGTGCACTGGCACAGATACAAGAAGGCCCATGGCAGCCGCACACTCTTAATGGATTGAAACCATACATAGAAGAGCAATTACTCTTTCTAAATGGCAAGACTGACTATTGCCCTGAGTGTGGGTTCTGTGTAGTGTCTGCACTTCCTTCCAACAAAACTCTAGACGAAAAGGACAAGAAACAAGCAGCTCAACAGCATTACCTCGAGGAACACACTGAGATATTGCTACATATCTTGGGCTACAAGGAAGAGGAAGTCAATGGATCATTGAAGAATGAAAACCTAACTGGAATAGCAACTGAAAAGGAAGCTAAAGATGCAGCTGAGAAGCCTTTGGACAAGATGAGCGACTTCGACAAGCGACTGCTAATTTCAGTCTGGTTGGCCTCAGATACACAGGGCAAAACTATCCGTGCAAAGAGCGAACAGGAGAAGTTGGGTGCTGAAAAGAAGTGGGACACCATCATCAAGTGGATGGACAAGGAGATGCATAAGCGACAAACAGAATCTCGGTAAGAGCAACCAACAATCCACTTTTTTTTCTGATTGAAAATTGTCTTGTGACAAATAGGAGTTTTTTAGGTATGGGTAAGAGACTCAGACTTGACGTTCATCTAAGACCAGAAGATAAAGGCCTAGTAATTGATTTCTTCAAGTATAGCAAAAGCCTCAGAGCTACAACAAAACTTGTGCAATGTCTGTTTTATCGAAAAGGCAAGGGAGACAAAGTCACTAGAAGCTCAGTACGCAGCTGGATCAAGGCATACTACCCAGAAGCCTATAGATCGGTGCAGGAAGAACAGAAAGTCAGAAGGATTCAGAAGAAGCTTGAGAGTGCACGTAAGGAAGAGTATGACTTGAGAGATTTGATCTACGTGGGGCGGAAGTAGACAATGGGCTATGTTTGCGAGTTATGTCAAGTATTCTTCTCCTCTCCAGATTCTTTTTATGAGCATTTGAAGGAGCACAGCAGAGAAGAACTGGAGGCTCTTAGGAAGCTTGCCCTGCTAGACATTCAAGACCCAAAGAAACACGACGATCTGGTTTGGGAAATGATCAAGATGGAATATTTCGAGAGACTAAAAAGGCTGGAGAAGACTGAAACAGGGTCAAATAACTAGTTTCAACCTATGGGTATGCAACTGAACCTATAAACGCTTCTACGCACTCATCCCCAAACAATTCGACAGCAAGAACCTAGAATTATTTAATATTTGATTTTGAAGTATTAACCCGGGATAGGTTCAAACTCTCGGTTCAAACATTTTCTCCATACTATCAATTTGCGAGTGATAACTAGTCTAATTGCGATTGAAACGGTAAGTTTCTACTCGTTTTTTCGCTATTCACACGAGAGCTCGTCGTTTTTCGCCCGTCATGTTATATCGCGCATCACTCGACTAATGCTAAAAGCTCTCCGATTTCTCAAGCACGCAGTTGCCTGTGGCCCATGCGCTAAGGGAATAAATACGAAGAACACGTGTCAATTGTTGTTAGGGGATCCCTCATGGCAGATGATGACTGGTGCGTGGCAGTTTTCAGATGCAGACCGGCTGATGTCCGACGCGTACTTGTTAGTCTTTATGGATTTGTGAAGGATCTTGAAGGTGTTAAGAGTCTGCATTTCATAATAAGAGACCGTCTGAAAGACGATGTTGTTTTCAGCTTTCGTGTATTAGTCGATTCGAAAGACAAGCAGATCGTTAAGAGCAAGATCAACTACAAGCTTGGAACGCTGATGGCTAGTGGCCGGTTTGCAGTGGATCCAGATACTAAAGATCCTCTTGAGAAATACGTTGCATGGTCTCCTGATGAAAGAATTGCGAAGTACGGACCAAAGAAATTCATGGATTTCTGTGATCTCCTCAGCAAACTGAGCAGACTGGTCTTGCAGATGGCTCGGAAAAAATGCTTTGAATCCAATGACAGAGTTGAGATAGCCCATACTATGTCTTCGATGCTCGGCTGCACGGAATATGGCATTCTGAGCACAGAACACTGGGAAGTAGGATATTATGATCGAATCGATGACCGGTACTGCCCGTACCTGAAGCGTGACTTCCGAAGTAAACGATCTAAGAAATAGGATTGACATTATGTTGTGAAAGGAATTGCAGAAAAAAGAATGGAGTGAATGCGATCTTCAAAAGAGGTGAAGGATTCTACGTTTGGAAGTCACTTAGACTTCTTAGCTGAACCCTTCTTTTTCTTTCCTTTCTTCTCAGGTATGGTTTTCACCTTCTGGTCAGAGCATCACTATCGATGACCGAATGCAGCTATGGAGTGAAGCGTGCTCCATATTT
>Ga0315291_10012530_pt1 | contig 10288 bp, 7 predicted proteins | sample YL17G12_20_MG_FD_203070 | JGI IMG/M metagenome (GOLD analysis project Ga0315291, IMG submission 203070) | Sediment microbial communities from Yellowstone Lake, YNP, Wyoming, USA - YL17G12_20 | ecosystem: Environmental > Aquatic > Freshwater > Lake > Sediment | place: USA: Wyoming | collected...
CCAGACGGATGATGCACGCCTGGTCTTGCGGGTGCTGCACGATGGCTTGCTGGCGGCCAAGGGAAAGGCCGTAGCCCTCAATTACTGCCGCGCAGCCAAGCCGCTATTTAAGGGCCGTCGCGTTGTGGGGATTCAGGTCCGAGATGAAACGACGGGAAAGACGGCAGAAGTATCGGCTTCTGTGGTCATCAATGCCTCCGGCGTCTGGGCCGATGAGCTGCGAAGCGAGATGGGCGCTCGGAAGCGCCTCAGGCCGCTCCGCGGCAGCCATCTTTTCTTCAGCCTTGAGAGGTTCCCCGTTTATCAGGCGATTGCCTTCAGCCATCCTGATGACGGCCGTCCCGTATTTGTCTATCCTTGGGAAGGCGTGAGCCTGGTCGGCACCACAGATGTCGACCATCGATATCTTCTGATTGATGAACCGATGATCTCTGTCGAGGAAGCCGACTATCTTCTGCGTGGCGTTCAGGAATGTTTCCCCGATTTTGAGCTGGCCAAAGAGGACGTTGTCAGTTCTCAGTCGGGCGTGCGGCCGGTTGTCAGTACGGGGAAGAAAGATCCGTCAGAGGAAAGCCGGGATTATGTCGTTTGGCCCGAACGAGGCCTCCTGACCGTGACCGGAGGGAAGCTCACGACATTCCGCCTGATCGCTATCGATGCCCTGCGGGCAGCGCACGAAATGAATGCAAAGATCCCAGCCCCAAATGGTGATATGAGCGTATTTGACAATACAATCCTGAGCCATCCGATCCCCGGTGTTAGCCCGGAGATGGCGCCTCGCTTATGCGGCCGCTATGGCTCTGCGGCGTCCCAGCTTGCCGCAAGCGCCCCGGAATGGCTCACGCCCGTTCAAGGCACTCCTTACCTGTGGGCAGAACTAATCTGGGCGGCTCAAAACGAAGCTATCGTCCACCTCGATGACCTACTTTTGCGGCGATCTCGTCTGGGTATTCTCTTGGCCGACGGCGGTCTAAGTCTGCTTCCCAGCCTTAAAAAATGGCTTCAGAAGTCTCTCGGCTGGGATGATGCGCACTGGACCCGAGAAGTCGAGCGCTATTGGAGCATCTGGCAGATTGCCCATGGCTTGCCGCCGGGATGGAGAGAATAATGCGAACACTTTTTATCGTCAACCCTCATGCGGCTGGCGGCCGGGCGGCCAGGATATTTCGTCAGATCCAAAACCGCTTGGGTGAGGTATTCGGAGATTCCTTTATTGCCGTCACCCAAACTCCGGAGGAAATCGGCGGTCACATCACTCGCGCTGCTCAAGACGGACTAACTCATTTAATCGCCGTCGGGGGTGATGGGACAAACCATGTTGTGCTCAATGCATTATTCCAGCATCCGGTTCCGGGGATAACGTTCGGATGCATCTCTGTGGGAACCGGAAGCGATTGGCGGCGCTCTTTAGGAGCCCCGGCGGATCCATTTGCGGCCTTGGAATGGCTGGCCAGGGCCAAACCGGTGCCCTGCGACCTTGGAAAGATCGAATACAGGGATTTTTTGCACGGCGACCAGCCAGCGGCGCGCATCTTTCTAAACATTGCCAGTGCAGGCGTCGGCGGCGATGTCGATGCCCGGGTGAATCGCTCGCAACGCCGCACTTCTATGACCTTCCTTCGGGCGACCGTCATGTCTTTGCTTCAGTATAAGCCGCAGCAGATAACCGTCAAATGTGACGGTACGATTTTTTATTCAGGCTCTTCTTATCTCGTGGCCGTGGCCAATGGCCGATATTTTGGCCGGGGCATGTGGATCGCGCCAGACGCTCTGATTGATGACGGTCTGTTCGATGTCGTCTTGGTCGAGGGTATGTCGCGGCTCAAAATCCTCAGCGCGCTGAAGTCCGTCTTCAGCGGCAAACACCTCCGGCGCAGAGATGTCCATCAAACGCGGGCCGCTTCGGTGCATATCCATTCCGATGAAGGCCCGCTTGGATTGGATTTTGACGGTGAAGTCGGCCAGGGGCAAGACCTGATTTTCACGGTTTTGCCCCAAGCGATCAAGATTTTGAGGTCCTAAGAATCCTTTTAAGGAATATCCCTTAAGTCAAGAGAAGGAAGGACTCGCCCATGAGCCAATCCAGCGATTATATTTTGACTTCCGAAGGCCGGTTGAAGTCGCTCGATTTTTTTCGCGGCTTCACCATGTTTTTGTTGATCGCGGAAGCCACTCATATCTATGAGCATTTGGTTAATCCTGCCTTTCAGGGAGCCATTATTCATGCCATCGGGACCCAGCTTCACCATCACCCTTGGAACGGATTGCGCTTTTGGGACCTCATCCAGCCTTTTTTCATGTTCATCGTCGGTGTCGCCATGCCTTTCTCCTTCGGCAAGCGTTGGGAACGCGGCGACAGCTGGCCGGCAACTTTTCGCCACGCTCTTCAGCGCTCCGGCCTTCTACTCCTTTTCGGTTGGGCGCTTTACTGCATCGGCCCGGGAAAGCTCACGTTTGAGCTGTGGAATGTCCTTGCCCAGCTCTCCTTCACCTTTCTCGTCGCCTTCCTGATGATGCGGCGATCGACATTGACCCAAATCATTTTTACTTTCGGCCTGCTCATTATCACCGAATTGGCTTACCGATTATTTGCTTTGCCCGGCTTCAACCAGCCTTTTGCGGCGGATCACAACTTCGGATCTTATGTGGACATGCTCCTCATGGGCAAGCTTTCCGAGGGCCACTGGGTGGCCTTCAACGCCGTCCCGACCGCAGCTCATACAATGTGGGGAGTGCTGGCAGGTCAGCTTCTTATGAGCAAACGTCCCCCCGGCCGAAAAATCAAAATATTATTTATCGCCGGGCTTATTGGAGTCGTTGCCGGCTACGCACTCAATCCGCTGACACCCATCATCAAACGCATCTCGACCAGTTCATTTGTCATTGTCAGCGGCGGCTGGTGTCTGCTGGCTCTTGGCTTTTCTTACTGGCTGATTGACGTCATGAAAGTTCAGAAATGGGCCAAGTTTTTTGCTATCGTCGGCATGAATCCGCTTTTCATCTACTTGTTCACGGAATCGGGCGGGGCCAGGTGGCTCAATGGAATTGCCAAGCCCTTTACGATGGGCTTGTTCGGCTGGACGGGCGAATTGGGGGCAAAAATCATTACCAGCCTGGCTGTCTTGGGGCTGTTATGGCTGATCTGCTATTGGCTCTACAAGAGGAGAATATTTATTAAAATTTAATTTCTTTGGTTTTTCTCAAAGGCCGGACCAGGCCCAAGCTGTCATAGGAACATTCCATATTGTTCAATGCAAATCGCTTTCCATATCCGCATCCCTTAGAACCGTCAACGTTTATAGCGGGCTTTTATCCTCTGTGCGATTTCGGGCGTTCTTGAGCTTCCCCGGGCCTTCTTAGCCGTCCTCAGGCAATTTTCAGCTTGACTTGACTTCCCTCGACGTCACGTCTTATCATCCATGACGCTCGGAGGAGGAATATTCTACGCAATTCCTGGGCCCGAATGAATTCTCAGCCATGGTAGCGGAAACGGAGTTTCTTTTGGATGGGAGAACGGGGATAAGGATGATTAATCTGCCGGCGCAGCCGAAAATCAAATTCCTATAAACTTTTTTTCGAGGAGGTCTGAAATGTTGAATCGACGAGCGTTTCTACGTTTGTGTGGCGCCCTCGGGACGGCCGCATATGCGGCCAAGGCCAGCGGCCTGGAGGGCATTGAGGCCGCTTCGCAGTCGGTCGCGGACCGACCGCCCGGGGAAGTTGCGAAAGACGAGTTTTACTGGAGGGAAATCCAACTAGCCTTCAAGCTCGACCGCACGCTTATCAACCTCAATAACGGATTTACCTGCCCAACTCCCCGGGTGGCGCTCGAATCAGTCTGGCGCTACATGGACATGATCAACATGTTGCCCGTCCATTACCAGGGCATGATCGCCAGGAACGTGGAGACGATTCGCCTCCGGATGGCGGCAGAGTTTGGCTGCGATCCCGACGAGATGGCCCTGACGCGCGGCGCCAGCGAGTCTCTGCAGATCGCCCAGAATGGGATTGACCTCAAGGCCGGCGACGAGGTGATCACGACTGAGCAGGACTACCCCCGGATGCTGACGACGTGGGACCAACGCATGCGGCGCGAGGGAATCAAGGTGACACGCCTCCAGTTCTCCGTGCCGGCGACACAGGATGATCTTTATGGGCGGTTCGAGAAAGCCATCACCCCGCGGACAAAAGTCTTTCATTGCTGTCACATCACCAACCTGACAGCCCAGATGTTCCCGGTGCAGCGGATTTCCCGCCTTGCCCGCTCAAAGGGGATCGTCACGATCGTTGACGGTGCGCATGCCCTGGGGCATTTTCCGTTCAAGCTGCGGGACCTTGAGTGCGACGCCTACGGCGTCAGCCTGCACAAGTGGCTGCTGGCGCCGATCGGCAACGGCTGCTTGTACGTGCGCCGGGAGATGATTCCGAAGTTCTGGCCGCTGCAGGCGGCGCCTGAACAGCAGGACAACGACATTCGTAAATTTGAGGCGATCGGCACCCACCCGTGGGCCATTCGGGCCGCGCTCGGCGAAGCGTTGGCCTTCCATCAGGCCATCGGGGCTGAGCGCAAGGCGGCGCGGCTGCGCTACCTAACGATGCGCTGGGCCAACGCGCTCAAGAAACATCCGCGCGTCAAAATATTGACGAACCTCGGGGAGCCGGCAGAGGCCTGGGGGGTCGCAGCGGTCAATATCGAGGGGATCGATGTCAGGGCGCTGGCCAAGTTTCTGATGGACAAATACCGAATCATCGTGGTTCCGCTCGTCGGCGGAGCCCCGCCCAACCAGGTCTTCGATTATCAGGCCCTCCGGGTGTCGCCGAACGTCTACACGACGCTCGAAGAGATCGACACATTTGTAATGGGCATGGAAGACGCGCTTAAGGGCGGCGTTCCGGCGAGCAAAACCGCGGCTGGCGATGGCCCGGTGGAGGGCGTACCTTGGGCGAGCATCTGGTAATCCGGGAATGGGGAGAATGCCAATGAAGCGTCAGGTCGTTTTGGCTATAGTGGCACTTGCCTTTGCCCTTATCGCAGGCAGTGCTGTAACCTATGCCCAGGGCACTTTTAAAATCCCGTTCAAGTTCGAAGCGGGCGGCAAGAAGCTGCCTGCGGGCGAATACCGAGTTGCCAAGAAGGGAGAGGGACAGCTCTCTCTCCAGATAGAACCGAACGGCGAGGAAGTCCTGATACCCGTCAAGCAAAGGTTGGAGCAGCCGAAGCCGGCCATCGAGGAGCCCCAGCTTGTCTTCGACATGGTGGGAAACTTTGAGCCGTCGTATACGGAATACGTTACGGACTACTTGTTGGCAGAAGTGTGGCTGTCCGGGGAGGACGGTTTTCTGGTGCACACCTTGAAGGGCGCGCACCAGCACCAGACCATCAAAGGGCAGAGAGCAAAGAAGTAGTGCGGCGCTATCCTTCCTTGTGGCCCTCTCTGACGAAATGGACGGCTCTGGGTATATCGATCCTTTCCAGCCTGGTCGTGCCGACGCTTACGCCCGGCCAGAAAAATCCGCTTCAGCATGAGGTTACGGTCGTCAACGTTGAGGTTCCCGTCCGCGTTTATGACGGCGATCGATTTGTCGAAAATCTAACCCTGGACGATGTCGAGGTGTTCGAGAATGGAAAACCTCAAAAAATCGAAGCGCTCTATCTCATTAAGAAAGAAGGAATTGCCCGAAAGGAAGGAGCCCCCAGCCTTAAGCCGGACGTCTCGCGATATTTCATTTTGTGTTTCGAGGCTTATGAAAAAGATATTCGCTTCGAGGAAGTGCTCGACGAATTCTTCCTTAAAGTCGTCCGTCCGGGAGACACGGTCCATATCGTCTCTCCCGAGAAAGCGTATAACCTCAAGCCCAAAGCTATCGAAAAGCTGGGGGCGAAAGCAACCGCCGAAGAAATCAAGAAAAAAGTGGAGGGCGATGTTTTCCGAAGCGGAAGCGTTTACCGAGCTCTGATTCGGCAGTTGGAAGACCTCCATCAGCCCGGAGAGGCAAACGACGAGCTCCATAGAATGCGGGAGATGGAGCTGCTCAAGGAAATCATTGATTTCCGCACTCTCGACCAGAAGCACCTGCTCGCCTTCGCCGATTTTCTGAAAGCCGCTTCAGGCCAAAAGCATGCCTTCTTTTTCTATCAAACCGAGAATGTCCCGTTTCCTCCGGACATCTCCGACGAAGACCGCCTCACCCTGATGCGGAGCGTGGGAATAGACCTGTCCCTGGTCCAAAAAAAGTTCGCCGATTCGTCGGCGACCGTTCATTTCATCTTCTTGAAACCCCGCGGTTTTCCGCATCTGGACCCCGCGAATCCTTATGTCCAAAAAACAGATGCGACGAAACCGTTCACACCGAGAGATATCGTCGAATATACTCCCGACCTCTTCACCTCATTCCTCGAGATCTCACGGGCGACCGGTGGCATCTCAGAGAGTACGCAGAATCCCGTCTGGGCGCTTCATAAAGCTGCGGAATCCGCCGATCGTTATTATCTCCTCTATTACAAACCCGAAAACTATAAGCCCGATGGGAGTTTCAAGAAGATCGAAGTCAAGCTCAAAAAACGGGGGCTCTCCGTGCTCTATCGACAGGGATATTACGCGAAGTAAAACATCTTCGTCCATTTGACTTTCCCGAGGAATTGAGAGAGGCGAGGAGCCAAATTTTCCCTCGTTTGAATTTTATTTTGATTTTCATGTCAGCTGGAAAAACAACATTGTGATTTCGAGCTCGGCCTACGATACATTTCCTCAGATCTCTCTTCGGCAGGAATCGAAGGCCGAGGAAGTCCCGATACCCTTCATCCAGAAGTTGGCGCAGCCAGAGCCGGCCATCGAGGAGCCCCAACTTGTCTTCGACGTGGTTGGGAACTTTGAGCCGTCGTATACGGAATACGTTACGGACTACTTGTTGGCAGAAGTGTGGCTGCCCGGGGAAGACGGGTTTCTGGTGAACACCTTGAAGGGTGCGCACCAGCACCAGACCATCAAAGGGCAGAGAGTAAAGAAGTAGTGTGGGTCGAAGGTTTTTCGGTCCATAGCCGGGTGCATCCTTTTTACGCCATGGGCGGTCTCAATTCCAAACATGACGGGAGCGAAGGTTCTGCAGCGCAAAAATCAAATACCTATCCCTAGGATGGGGATTATCGATTCCAAGCTTAAGGGGAGAGAAAGTGGGCCGACGTAAAAAAGCGAATGACTATCTCCGATTCCCTGCGCCTTTTTAGCCGGCTTCAAGCACCGTTCGTCCGGATACGACGATCTATAGAATTTTTTACGCTGCGATCTTAAGAAATCGAGGTTGAATTCGTCCCCGTCTGCCGCTACAATCGGGGCGGCTGCACATCGAACAAGGAGGATCGGAATGGACGAAAAGAAACCCCTGCCGCTTGTTCCCCCCGAAAGCCGGATCAAGGAATTCACCCTTCGGGCGATCCTGCTCGGGGTGATCATGGCCGCCTTCATGGGTGCCGCCAACGCCTACCTGGGTCTCAAGGCGGGGATGACGATCGCCGCTACCTACACCACCGCCGTCGTTGGGATGGCCGTGATCAAGGCCTTCGGCGGGACGATCCTCGAGGAGAACCTAGCTCGGACCGTTGGCTCGATCGGCGGCAATGTCGCTTCGGGAGCGATCTTCACCCTGCCTGCCTTCTTCATCGCCGGCATCTGGCTGCCCTTCTACAGATTCAGCCACTACCTGGTGGCGACGGCCATCCTAGCCGCGGGCGGCATCCTGGGCATCATGTTCGTCACCATCACCCGGCGCGTCCTCATCGCCGACAAGGACCTTCCCTTTCCTGAGTCCATCGCCGCCGCCGAGATCCACAAGGCCGGACAGGGAGGCGCCCGCGGCACCGGCCATCTCTTGTTCGGGATGGGCCTCGGGGCCGTCTTCACGGCCCTGACCGAATTCAAAATCGTAGCCCTTAAATGGCAGAAGGTCGTCTCGGCCGGAAAGGGGTCCCTCCTCCTGCGCGGCCCGGAGATGAGCCCGGCCTTCCTCGGCGTCGGCTACATCATCGGCCCCAAGCTGGCCGCCATCAATTTCAGCGGCGGCGTGATCGCCTGGGGCTTGTTGGCGCCGGCCCTGACCTTTTTCCTGAACTACAACGACCTGGCCGGAGTGTCCGACTGGGCGGCCGAGATCAGCCGGGTCTGGAAGGATTACGTCCGCTATATCGCTATCGGCGGCATGCTTGTCGGAGCCTTCTCCACTCTGTTCAAGATGAGGAAGAACTTGATCCAGGGCATCGCCCGATCCCTATCCACCCTCGGACCTGGCAAGACCAGCCCGGCCGAAGCCCTGTCCCGGACCGACCGCGATCTCGACATCAAGTGGGCCCTGACCACGGCCTTCTCCGTCGCCGTCCTAGTCTTCTTCATCTTCAACCGTTACGCCGGCAGCCTTCCCGCCTCCCTTGTTGCCGTCCTGCTGATGATCTTCCTTGGTTTCGTCTTCGCCGCGGTCTCCGGCTATCTCGTCGGGATCATCGGCGTCAGCAGCAATCCGACGAGCGGCCTGACGGTGTCGGTACTGATCATCGTCGCCTTCATCATGGTCCTGATGGGCCTGCAGGGCGGGAGCGGAATCTCGGCCGTGCTCATTGTGGCCGCCTTTACCTGCGTTTCGGTCTCGGTGGCCGGGGAGATGATGCAGGACCTTAAGGCTGGCCACATCCTGGGCGGTACGCCCCGGCGCATGCAGCTCGGTGACATATTCGGGATCGCCTCCGCTGCCCTGGTCATGTTCTTCGTCCTGTCCATCCTCCACCTGGGGAATATCAAGCAGGTCGTGGGGGAGAAGCTGGCTGAGATGGAAGCCGCCGGGGTCACTGAGGTGATGTACGACGGCCGCCACGCGGCCATCCCGGCCGGGACCTACAGGCTCGACGAAATCAAGGCCATGATCCCGGAAGAACAGAACGAGATCCTGAAGGCCAACGCCGGCTTTGGCGGCGAGAAGATCGCCGCTCCCCAAGCCAGCCTGATGGCGGTCGTGGCCAAGGGCATCTTCGAGCGAAAGACGGAATGGATCCTGATCCTGGTCGGGGTGTTCATGGGCCTGGCCTTCCTCTTGATGCAGGTCCGTAGCCCGATGCTGATCGCGGTCGGCATGTACCTGCCGATCGACACCTCGTTTGCCATCTTCCTGGGAGGGATCTTCAAATCAATCCTGGACCGCAGGTTGGAGAAGAAGAAGATCGCCGGCGAGGATAAGGAACGCGTCGTCAATACCGGCACGCTTCTGGCCTCCGGCCTGATTGCCGGTGAGGCCTTGATCGGGATCGTCTTCGCCGCTCTGGCCTTCTTCGAGATCGGGCTGTTCGAAATCTTCAAGCGGCCATCGTATCTTCTCGCCCTGGTCGGGATCCTGGCCCTGGGCGGGTTCCTGGTCGTCCGGGCCATGAGCGGCTCCGTCCGTAAGGCGGCCTGACGGACACGCCGGCCGGGGACAGTTCTCTTTAGAAGGAGGGGAGAACCGTCCCCCTTGGAGCGCACCAGCACCAGACCGTCAAAGGGCAGAGAGTAAAGAAGTAGCGGAGGTGCGGATCGTTTCGGCACAGCCGTCTTTTATTTCTTCTTTTCATGCCACTTGGATCGGTGAATTCTCTTCTCGTGGAAACGACGCAATTCATGTTATTCCTTGGCGAGTTTTTGAACCTCAGAAGTGATGATCTCGAAAGCTTCTTCGACTTCGGCCTGATGCGTGCGAAAGCTGAGAATACAGACGCGGAGGACAAATTGACCTTTAAGAAGAGTCGAAGAGAGAAAGAGTTTTTGGCTCCGGATAATATTTTTGAGTAGTCTCCGGTTGAACTCATGGATGTCTCCCGCTTTTGGATGAAAGCGGAAAGGAATGACGGAAAGGTCGGGTGCGGAGAGACATTCAAACCCCGGCTCTTCTTCGAACTTGTGATAGAGCCATTCGGCCAAGTGCAATTTTTCCCCAAGATTTTCGCGGAAAGCCTGGACGCCGAAAAATTTCAAAGGGAGCCAGACGCGCAAGCCGCGAAAAGCGCGGGACAGCTCCGGCGAATATTCCGTGGCGCTCACTTCACCTTCCGGTGTTTCATGGTCCTGTAAATAATCGGCCGACATCATATGGGCCCGGCGCAGGAGCTCACCCTCCCTGACCAGCAGACTCCCCGAGCCGTAGGGAAGGAAGAGCCCTTTGTGGGGATCAAGAACAACAGAGTCGGACATTTCGATTCCGGCAAGCTTTTTCCGGCCTTCTTCACACAAATTGAAGAAGCCGCCGTAGGCTGCGTCGATGTGATACCAAAGGC
>Ga0315291_10012532_pt1 | contig 10288 bp, 6 predicted proteins | sample YL17G12_20_MG_FD_203070 | JGI IMG/M metagenome (GOLD analysis project Ga0315291, IMG submission 203070) | Sediment microbial communities from Yellowstone Lake, YNP, Wyoming, USA - YL17G12_20 | ecosystem: Environmental > Aquatic > Freshwater > Lake > Sediment | place: USA: Wyoming | collected...
AGGCCTTCGGCACGGGGTGGCGCGAGGGCGTGGCGTTCAAGGGCATCGAGATCCTGAACGAGCCCTCCGGCAAGCCCTGCGTCGTCCTTCACGGCGCGACGGACGAGAAGGCCCGCGCGCTCGGCATCACCCATTGGCATATCACTATTACGCACACGGAAGACCTGGCCATCGCCTCGGCCATTGCCGAGCGGCTGTGATCGCCGGCCCTCCGCACACGGGCTGATGACATCACGTTTCGTCATTGTCGTTTCGTCATTCATTACCCATTCGCCATTTGCGCTTCGCCATTCTTCATTCTCCGTGACCTTGCTCCTTTCCCGAAAAACCCCCAGGAACGGAAGTGTGTTGTGCACGGCCGCATGTCTCCCAATCGCCCCTGGCGCTGGCGCCAGAGGCGATTTCGGCCCTCCCGGGTTGACTTCTTCCCTGCATCCGTAGGCTTAACCTTCGGTAGCGCCGCTGGGAGTGCCTCCAGAGGGTGAGAGCTACTCCATGTCTGCGACGCGGGCGGGCTCTATAGGAGGACCGGAAGTGACGAAGGCCGGAAAGCTCCTTGTGGCTGTGGCGGTGGCGTGCGTGATGGGCGGGTGGCTGATCCTCGGGGCCGCGCCCGCGGACGGCTCGACCTTCCTGGCCCTCAGTGAGAGCTCCAGCGACTCGACGCCGGCAGAGTACCTGAAGGCCCTTCTTGCCTTCGACGTTTCCGGCAACACGCTGACGCTCACGGCGTCCAACCAGACCGAGGTTCCGCACGCCTACTATGTCAACCGGATCTTCTTCAACGCCGCGGACAACGTCGAGCGGCTGACGCTCGTGGCGCCTTCGGGGTGGACACTCAATTTCGATGAGGACGAGAACAGGGCGGCGCCGTTCGGCACGTTCGACGTGGCCCTGCTCGGCGGGGTCGGCAATTCCCCGTATGAGATCGCCCCGGGCGAGTCGCTCACCTTCCTGCTGTCGATCCAGGGCCAGGGGCCCTTTGCGGATACGGACTTCACCACCGAAGTGTCGCATACGTGGGGCGGGCAGATCGAGTCCCTGGCGGCGGCGAAGTTCATCCGCGGCCCTTGCGATGATAGCGCCCGCGGCAACGTGCCGGATCCGGCGACGATCTGCCTCCTCGGCACGGGCCTGATCGGGCTGGCGCTGGCAGGACGGCAACGTGCCCGTGGGGCGTAGCAGTTGTTGCCGTTGGTCTCGTGCCGCCCTGTGTGGAGCGATGGGGCGGACGACGGGTCGCCCTCAACCCATGATGACGGAAGCCGTTTTTCCGTGTTGTGATGCGGAAACCAGCAGGGGGGCTTGATGAGCAAATCCAGGAAGCTGTTGTCCGCCGCGGCGCTGGCGAGCGCCGTGGTGGGGGTCCTGTTCCTTTACGGCGGCCCCGCCTGGGCGGGGACCGTCTTGAACCTCAGCCCGGGATCGGGCGACATGGCCTCCGCCGAGAACCTGGAGGCCACGCTGACCTTCGAGGTCGTCGGCAACACGCTGATGCTCCAAGCGGCTAACCGGACGGAGGACCCGCTCGCCTGTTACATCAGCGGCCTCTTCTTCAACGCCACCGAGAACGTGACGGGCCTCAGGCTGGTCGAGCCCTCGGCGTGGACGCTGCGGTTCCAGGAGGACGGGAACCCGGCGGTGCCGTTCGGCAGCTTCGACGTGGCCCTGATCGGCGGCGTCGGCAGTTCGCCCAGCGAGATCGCCCCCGGCGAGTCGCTCAGCTTCATGATGTCGATCCAGGGCCAGGCGCCCTTCGCGGCCACGGACTTCACCACCGAGCTCTCTTACTCGTGGTGCGAGCAGACCCCGTCGCACGGGACGGCGAAGTGCGTCCGCCGGCCCCGCGAGGACAGCGCCCGCGGCAACGCCGTGCGGGAGCCGATGACGATCAGCTTCGTCGGCGCCGGCCTCCTGGGCCGCTGGCTGATGAGCCGCTGCCGTTCCCGTAGTGGCATCTCCGCCCGCAGGGCATAGCGCCGTTCACGCGCCACGGCCCGCCTCGGCGGGCCGTGGTGACCGTGGCTGTTCGGTGGTTCATGTGCCACCCGTCGAGAGCCTCGGGGTCTGACGACGGGTTGCCCTCAACCTGTGAGGGGTGTGCCTGCGTGTGTTTGGCTTCGCATTCCGCCGGCACACGCGGTCGCCTCGCCCAAGGCGAGTCTTCGACTTCGGCTCCTCGCTAAACGCAGCTTTTGGGGCTGGACGCCTGCCGCCCGCCAGTGTACATTTACGCGCTATGTCCGAAGTCGTGGAGACCGCTGCCCCCCCGTCCCGGCGGAACTACGTGCTCGGCGTCCTCAACGGAACGCTCGGCACGGCGGCGTACGACTTCGTCCATCCCGACCTGATCCTCACGGGCCTGGTGTTCACCCTTTCGCGGCCGGCGTTCGGCGACCAGTGGGCGTTCTTCCTGGTGGCGGTGCTCTCGATCATCAACAAGGGCGGGTCGCTCCTGCCGCAGCTTTTCGTCTCCAGCTACCTGGAGCACCGGCCCTACAAGCGGCCGTTCTACGCCGGCCTGACGGTGCTGCGCGGCATCGGGGCGGCCCTCCTGGTGACCGCCATCTGGCTGATGGCCTACCAGGTCAACGCACTGACGATGGCCCTGTTCTTCTTTGCATTCCTCATCATCGCGGTGTGTATGGGGGCGGGGCATGTCATCGCGCTCGACATGTTCGGCCGCATGATCCAGTTGGACCGCATCGGCTGGTTCCTGGGGACGCGCGAGTTCCTTGGCGGCGCCCTGTCGTTCGTGGCGGGCCTGATCGTGGTGCAGCCGATCCTCAACCGGGGCGGGCCGGCGGGCGGCAACGCCGCGATGACCTCGAACTACTTCCTGCTGGGCGTGATCGGGAGTTCCCTGACGCTGGTCGCGATGGTCTTCCTCATCCTGTGCCATGAGGAAGAAGGACCGCGGGCCAAGCGCCGGACGACGTTCTGCGAATCGCTGATCCGCGGCTGGCGGTGGCTGAAGCGAAATCCCGACTACCGCTCGTACTTCTGGCTGCGCGTGGCGTTCCGCGTGAACGACCTGGCGATGGCCTTCTTCATTCCCTACGGCGAACAGAAGTTGCGGACCGCCGGCGATGTGGCGGGCGTGGCCGTCCTGGGCGGCGTGCTGGTGGCCACGTTTAAGCTCAGCCGCGTCGTCTCCAGCGCCCTGTGGGGCTGGATGGTGGACCGCTACGGCGATCGGGCGTGCCTGGTCTGGACGGGTGTGTGTTTCGTACTCGCGCCGGCGCTGGCGCTTCTGGCGCCAATGCTTCCCCGCGGATTCGCCATGCCGATCCCCGGCTCGCAGGCGGTTCTGGACCTGCCCCTGACGGTCTACCTGCTGGCGCTGGCGATGATCGGGGCCGCCTACCAGGGGAGCATCATCGGGGGGAACCGGTTTCTGATCGGCCGCGCGCCGCCGCGGCGGCGGCTCTCGTACATCGGCTTCCTCAATACGGTGACGAGCCCGCTGACACTGCTGCCGATGCTCGCGGCGGTGGTGGCGGGCCATCTCGGCGTGACCACGCTTTTCGTGGCGATCGTGGGCGGGGGGTTCCTCTACCTCTTCGCCGCCCTGCGAGTCCGGCCCGAGACGGGGCTGGCCGCCCAGCGCCTCGCCCGCCCCTCCGCCACGCCGCCCGAGACGGGGCCGTAGGGCGGGTCCCTCGTTTAGCCGCGGCCGGTACGGCCGCGATCAGTTCTGCGTCGCCGTACCGGCGACGGCTAAACGATGACGATCAAACGAAGGCGCGGCCAACTAAAACTGCCGCAGCTTGATCTTCAGCCGGGTGGTGGTTGGGGGCGCCGTGCCGTAGCGTATAATGCCCGCGGCGGCGTGCCGCCGAGAGCGGGAGACAAGGCATGAAGATGGTCGCGGCCAGCGTCATGATACCACTGCTGTTTGCCTTCGCACTCAGTGCGTGCCGGTCGGCCCTGGGCGCCGACATCCTGGTCGAGGCCGAGGGTTTCGCGGACCCCGGCGGATGGGTGATCGATCCGCAGTTCATGGACATCATGGGATCGCCATACCTCCTGGCCCACGGGATGGGCAAGCCCGTGGCCCCCGCGCGCACGCCGGTGGCCTTTCCCGCGCCGGGCGAGTACCGCCTGTGGGTCCGCACGCGCGACTGGGTCCCGTCGTACCATCCCGGGACGTTCAAGGTCACCGTGGACGGCGTGGCGGCACCGGCAGTCTTCGGAACGCAGGGCAGCGGATGGCTGTGGCAGGACGGCGGGACGGTCCAGGTCCGCCGCGACAAGGCGACCGTGGAGCTCGTGGACCTGACGGGCTTCGAGGGCCGGTGCGACGCGCTCCTCTTCACTACGGACGCCAGGCTTGTTCCTCCGAACGAGCCCGGCGACGCCATGGCGGCGTGGCGGCGGAAACTCCTGGGCTTGCCCGAGACGCCTCCCTCGGCGGGCGACTTCGACGTGGCGGTCGTGGGCGGCGGCATCGCGGGCACCTCGGCGGCCGTGGCGGCGGCGAGGCTCGGCTGCACGGTCGCCCTCATCCAGGACCGGCCGGTCCTGGGCGGGAACGCGAGCGCCGAGGTCCGCGTCCACACGGGCGGCCAGATGGGGCGGGTCATCGTGCCGGAGATCAGCGCGAACTACGACGCCTCCGCCGGGGCTGAACCGCATCCCACGGTGCGCCTGGACCAGCGGCGCATGGCGGTCGTCAGCGCCGAGAAGAACATCACCCGCTTCCTCAACTGGCACGCCTTCCGCGTTGCGAAGCAGGGGAAGCGGATCGCGAGCGTTGACGCGCGGAACGTCGTGACGGGCGAGGAGCGGCGCTTCGCCGCGGCCCTGTTCGTCGATGCAACGGGCGATGGATCCATCGGCTACTGGGCCGGGGCCGAGTGCCGCGTGGGCCGCGAGGCCCGGAGCGAGCACCAGGAGCCCACCGCCCCCGAGACGGCCGACAAGATGGTCCTCGGCACGAGCCTCATGTGGGGCACCCGCGAGACGGACCGCGAGACGATGTTCCCCGCGCTTCCGTGGGCCACGGAGGTCTCGAAGAACCTCGCGGCCACCGGCGGTGACTGGACGTGGGAGTACGGCCACCATCGCGACACGATCCGGGAGGCCGAGGAGATCCGCGATCACCTCTTCCGCGCGATCTACGGCGCGTGGTCCAGCGCCAAGAACGGGCCGGACCGCGAGAAGAACGCCCGGCGCGAGCTCTCGTTCGTGCCGTGGATCGCCGGCAAGCGCGAGTCGCGGCGGATGGTCGGCGACTACATCCTCACGGAGAACGACATCCGCGCCGGCCGCGAGTTTCCCGACGGCGTCGCCACCGGCTCGTGGTCGATCGACCTGCACTTCCCGAAGGAGTACGACTTCCGCACCTACGCCACGTTCGGCAAGGTGAAGCCGTACCCGATCCCCTTCCGCTCCCTGTACTCGAAGGACGTCGAGAACCTGATGATGGCGGGGCGCGACATCAGCGTCACGCACACGGCCCTGGGGAGCACCCGCGTGATGAACACGGGCGGGCAGATGGGGGTGGCGGTAGGGGCCGCCGCGTTCCTCTGCAAGAAACACGGCGCCACGCCGCGGGGCGTCTACGAGAAGCACCTCGAGGAACTGCTCGACATCCTCAAGGGGCGCGGGCCGTACCGGGAGGCTTTGGGCAAGGGGACGGAAGTCCCCGTGACGATGCCGGCGGCCGCCTCGGAGGTGAAGGTGGGCACGCTGGGGCCGTCGTCGAACCGGTGCAATGGAAATTATGAGATTACCGAGATCCCTCCATCCTTGGCGGGCCTGCCGTGCGTGACGGTTGGCCGCGGCTCGTCGGACTCGCCGGGCGCCGGGTACGCCTTCGCGGTGGACCGGCCTGTCACGGTGTACCTGGCGGTCCACGATCGGGGCAAGGTCGAGCTTCCCGCCGGGTGGACGAAGACCGCGGACCGCCTGCGCTGGAAGGCGGGCACGGCGGCGTTTACCGACACGATCCATCGCCGCGACTTCCCCGCGGGGCGGGTCGAGATTCCCGGCCATGCGGGCAAGGAGGGGGCGTATTACGGCCTCCCGCACATGGCGATTATCAAGGGCGACAAGGATGTCAAGGTGACGCCCAGGTGAACGCGGTCGCCTCGCCAGGGCGAGTCTTCGACTTCGGCTCCCCGCCAAACTCAATCCCCGTAACCTTTCCGCGCCTGAGGCGATAAAAAAGCGGAGAATCTCTCGACAACTCCCGGTGGCCCCGCGTAAGGTTGTTTGGGAAAGGGGACGGGCCGATGGGCGCCAAGCCAGGCACAGCCTTCCTGCGACCGGCGGCGCTTATCACCCTTGCTCTCATCCTCGGCGGCTGCGGGCCGCAAAGCACCACCGATCCCGCCGACCAGATTCGCCTTGGCTGGAACCGGTTCCGGGTGAGCGAGTTCACCCAGGCGGCGGCGGCATTCGAGAAGGCCCGCGACGGCACGACGCCCGACAATCCCCTCCACGTGCAGGCCCTGTACGGGCTGGCGTCGACGTGGAACCTCCGCCGGCCGGGGGACAATCGTGCGCTTGCCGGCCAACTCTACGAGAAGGTCGTCGAGCTGGCGCCGAAAAGCGACGAGGCGGCGTGGAGCCTGCTCGCCCTGGCGCGGATGAAGCACCTCCCGCCCGTTGGCCAGGAACCCGATCTGGCGGAAGTCCGCACGGCCTACCAGGACGTCATCGACCGCTTCCCGAGTCACCTGGCGGGCCACGAGGCCTTCATGCACCAGCAGGCGTCGCTCGCGGCCTCGTACAAGCCGGAGGACGCGAGGGAGGTGCTGGCGAACATCGAGGCGTTCATCCAGAAGAATCCCGGCTCGCCGTTCCTGAGCCCCCTGTACGCCCTGATGGGGCAGTGCTACTTCGTCCTCGGCGAGCCGGAGAAGCGCCTGGCGGTGGAGCTTGAGTCCCTCGAGACCCGCGAGATCGACCCGACGAACCCGAACATGGACAACGCGGCGGTCTACTGGACGCTGGCGTGCCTGGCCGAATTCGAGGTCGCCGACTACGCGACCGCCCGGAAGTTCCACAAGCTCCTCCTGGAGGAGTACCCGACCGACGTGCGGGTCTACGCCGCCAAGCAGGCATTGAAGCGTATGGATGAGATGGAGGCGAAGTTCCGCGCCGCGCCGGCCGCGCCGAAGCCGGCGGCGGCGGGAGGCGGCCCCCCATGATCCGCCAGTGCCTCCGATTCTGCCGCGGCTACTTCGCCGTCTTCGTCGTCCTGGCCGTGTTCGCCTGGTCGGCGGCCACGATCTTTTCGCGCCGGGCCGAGGAAGAGCCCGACGACACCCTCACCCTGCGCATCGGCCACTGGCAACTGGAGGCCGGCGTCCGCGACGGGTTGAACGCCCTGGCCGCCGACTACCAGGAAGTCTGGCGCCGGCAGTGGGAGAGCGGCGGGAAGAACGCCGACGGCAAGGTGTGGCGCACTCTCTATCCCGACAAGCCCAAGGTCCGGGTCATCCAGGATGCCATCCCCGAGACCACCTACGGCCAGTGGGTGAGCACCCAGCTCATGGGCGGCACGGCGCCCGACATGATGGAGATCTGGCTGGGGCTCCAGTACCCGATGTGGGTCTCGTACCTGAACCGCTACTTCGTCAACCTGACGCCGTACGTCAGCCGGCCGAATCCGCACAACGCGGGCACCGACCTGGAGGGCCTCGCGCTGCGGAAGACCTACAAGGACGGCCTGCGCGGGGCGTTCGTCGAGGAACTCCAGTCGTTCATGAACGTCCCCGTGTCGCAGTTCGCGGTACGCATCTTCTACAACCGGGACCTGCTGCGGAAGCTCACGGGCATGGAGAAGCCGCCGACGGAGTACCGCCGGTTCCTGGCCCTGTGCGAGAAGATCCGGTCCGAGCGCACGCCCCAGGGGAAGCCGTACATCCCCATCGCGTCCTCGGCGTATCACTTCACCATGTGGGAGAGCATGCTGTTCGACGCGATGACCTACCCGGCGACCGACAAGATCGATTTCAACCGCGACGCCTTCATCAACAACGACGAGGTGTACGTCGGCTTCAAGACCGGCCGGGTCTCGTTCGACTTCCCGGCGTACCGGGCGAAGCTCGTGATGTCGCGCGACGTGGCGGCGCATTTCCAGAACGGCTACACCGGCCTGAACCGCGACGACGGCGTGTTCCTCTTCGCGCAGCAGAAGGCCGTCTTCATTACCACGGGCACGTGGGACGCCCGCAGCCTCCAGGAACAGGCGAAGGGGAAGTTCACGGTGGGCGTGGCGGAGTTCCCGTTGCCGCTGCCGACCGACCCCGAGTTCGGGCCGGTCGTCAAAGGCCCGATCTACGAGAAGCCGCTGACGGCGGCGTGCTTCGGCGTCGTGCGCACCTCCAAGTACCCCGACGTGGCCCTGGACTTCCTCCTGTTCCTCGCGTCGAAGCGAGGCAATGAGAAGCTGAACATGTACTTCGGCTGGATCCCCGCCATCCGCGACACGAAGAAGGACCGCCTGCTGGAGGATTTCGAACCGCACCTCGAGGGCGTCTACGCCGCGATGAACATGAACCTCGGCGGCGAGACGTACATCAAGTGGGGCCAACTCTACTCCAATTACAAGGTGAACCCCGAGTACTCCATCAGCGACATGGCGAAGGACTTTAAGCACGAATACGTGGAAAGGGCCGATCGCGACTGGAAGGAGCTCCAGAAGCAGTGGCGCGACGGCGCCCAGGCGACGGAGCAGTTCCTGGCGGGCATCCGGTCGCGCGCCCTCGTGGCCCGCGGCGAGGAAGCCGAGGGCGAGTGGGTCCGCTACCGCGTCATGACCGCGAACCGGCAGATGCTGCTGGACCTCCAGCATGCGCGCCTTCTCGACCTCCTGGCGAAGGGGCCGGACCCGCAGGACGTCGGGCCCTACGAGTACACGCCCCACGCCCTCCAGGCCCTGCGCGAGAGAGTGGCGCGCGAGAGCGGGGGCGGCCGGCCATGACCCCCAAGACCGTCCGCTGGAAGAACGTCGCGCATCACTGGGAGATCTATCTCTTCGTCATCCCGACGATCGTCCTGATCGGGCTCTTTCAATATTACCCGGCCGCCAGCGGCATCTTCCACAGCTTCTTCCGCTGGAACGGGGCCGACATCAGCGACTGGGTCGGCTGGGAGAACTACGCCGACATCGTCGTCAACGGCGACTTCTGGACGTCGTTCAAGGTGGCCTTCATCCTGGGGGCGTGGAACATCGTGAAGATGGTCCCGGCGCTGGCCGTGGCGGTGTGCATCCACCGCGTCGCGAGCGCCCGGATGCAGTTCTTCTACCGCATCCTGTTCGTCATTCCGATGGTCATCCCGGGGCTGGTGATCGTGCTCGTCTGGCGGTCGTTCTTCTTCGAGGCCACCGCCGGGTACCTCAACCAGTTCCTCGGGGCGACGGGCCTCGGCGACGTCCTGGTGTGGCTGGACGGCCGGCTCGGGTGGGACGGGGTCTTCAAGGCGGGCGCGAACCCCGCGTGGCTGGGCGACCCGCGCCTCATCCTGGCGGCGTGCGTCATCTGGGGGTTCCCGTGGGTCGGCTCGTTCGCCATCCTGACGTACCTGGCGAAGCTCCAGGCCATCGACAAGCACGTCTACGAGGCGGCGGAGATCGACGGCGTGAGCTGGTGGACGAAGTTCACGCGGATCGAGCTGCCCCTCATCATGAGTTCCATCTACCTCTTGCTGGTATTTGTTATCATTGATACGATCAAGGACGCGGGGATGATCCTGGCGCTGGCCGGCCTGGAGGGCGGGCCGGGGGGCGTGGTCACCGTGCCGGCCCTCTTCATGATCCGCAAGGCGTTCCTGGAGCAGCAGATGGGCTACGCCTGCGCCGTCGGCATCATCCTGACCGCCGTGGTCATGACGCTCCAGAAGGCGAGCGGCCTCATGCTGAAGTGGGAGGAGCTGTCGCCGCGCCAGCGCCTGGCCGTCCGCCTGGCGGCCCTGGCGGCGGGCGCGGCGGTCATCTTCTATGCCCGGATGCCCCTGGTGGGCGCCGTGGTGGTCCTGGCGGCGCTGCCGTGGGGCATGGCGCTCGACGGCCTGAAGCGGATGGCGCGGGGGACCGTCGAAGGTCTGCGCCACGCCCGCGGGTTCTCGGTCGAGGCCGCCTCGGCGCTCGCGTTCCGGCGGGCGACCGACCCGGGCCGCCGCCTGCGGCGGCGGGTGGGCGGCGGTATGGTCCGCGTCGCGAAGCACCTCGCCATCTGGATCGTCCTGGCGTTCGCCTTCCTTCCGCTGTACCTGATGGTGATCGTGAGCGTGAAGAGCAACACGCAGTTCTACGACGCGCCCGCCACGATCA
>Ga0315291_10012534_pt1 | contig 10287 bp, 8 predicted proteins | sample YL17G12_20_MG_FD_203070 | JGI IMG/M metagenome (GOLD analysis project Ga0315291, IMG submission 203070) | Sediment microbial communities from Yellowstone Lake, YNP, Wyoming, USA - YL17G12_20 | ecosystem: Environmental > Aquatic > Freshwater > Lake > Sediment | place: USA: Wyoming | collected...
CCTGGAGCCAGTTATTCTCCAGGTTGGCACACCCGAAGAGGTCTATGAACGTGCCAAAAATCTAGTGCTGCGAGGTAAAGAGATTCCGGGAGGCTTTATCCTGTCTACAGGTTGTGAAATGCCACCAAAGGCACCACCGTACAATGTGTGGATGATGACTAAGGCAATTAATGACTTCGGTTGGTATTAATAATAATCTAAATGGGAATAAGAGAACTTATGGGAGAGCGGTAAGGTATTTCAACAAGGAACGGCAGCATTCGACTCTAGAGTATTTTCGCCTGGTTGCCTACCATCTGAACGGCAAAAGCGACTAAGAGAAGTACGTGCCAGACGTAGGGAAGTGAACAAATGGGGTAACGCTGGTCTAGTTCAGGTCATTGACAACCGTACGGTTGAGATATATTATAATGACCAAGGGCAATGACGGATGACAATCGCTTAGTTGCGAATTGAAATGGGAAATCCCGGCTATGAATAGCTAGTGTTTAACTTATTTGCCAACCTTATTGTCTGCTGTTGGCGACGGATTTTAGCTTGAAGGAAGATATTCCAAAAACTATCCCCCTGATTTAAATATTATCTTTTAATCAAGAAAGGAAAACAATTTATGGCTACAGATGAAAGAACCAAGGAGATTCTAGGGGAGCTGCACAAGGCGGTATATGAGTTTGAGGAGGACAATGCCGTGAAGTGGGCAAAGACTGCCCTGGATGAGGGCGTAGACCCATTCGTGGCGACTATGGATGGTTTGGCTTCAGGCATGATAGAGGCTGGTGAAGCCTATAATAAAAAGGAATACTTTGTTCCGGAACTGCTGATGTGTGCCGATGCTCTTAATGCCGGACTTGATATCCTGAAACCAGCCGTCGAAGCCTCGGGAAGAAAAGCTGAGGTGAAAGGCTCTATCGTCCTTGGTGTGGTTGAGGGTGATGTCCATGACATCGGCAAGAACCTAGTCAAGATGATGTTTGATGTCGCTGGCTGGAACGTCTATGACCTAGGCAAGGATGTGCCCCTTGATAAGTTTGTTGAGGAACAGCTCAGGACCGATTCTGATGTCGTTGGCCTCTCAGCCCTGATGACGACCAGCATGCTGGCTATACCAGTAGCTATAGAGAAGATAAGGGCTAAAAACCCAAAGGTGCGCATCATGGTAGGTGGTGCCCCAATAAACCCAGAGGTTGCCCAAAAGTATGGCGCTGACGGCTACGCCAAGACCGCTGGCACTGCCGTTGATGAAGCCATTAGGCTTCTCAAGATGCTCAAAAACGAAGAACTAGGAAAGTAATCATCACCCAAGATGCTAAAACAGGACCAATTATTATAAGCCAGAAATGTGGAAGGAATGAGTAGCCATGGGCGTAATTGGTCTAGCGGCAGAGCGTGCTAAGCAGGGTGATACCTTTAAGATGAGATAACCCTATTTAAAGCCAAGGGCAGACTGTGAGGTTCACAGGCAGGCTTCAGGACATCGGCTTCATTCGGTATGTCCTGTTCCTATAGGCATCTTTAAGGCAATTGAGGTAGAGGCTGGACTGGCATTGCCTCGTGATGCCATCATACATTTTGAGACCTCATAGCCTGAGTAGTCAGTCACCAAAAGATACATTAATACAATAGAAAGGACTAAGCTATGCCAGAAAACAAAAAATGCATGGTCATTTTTCAACCATCAGGACGCCGAGGCTATATTGACCAGGGGAAGACCATCAAGGAAGCCTCTGTGGCCCTGGGGGTAGACATAGAAGGCGTCTGCAGTGAGAAGGCCGTCTGTGGTAAGTGCAAGGTCAGGGTTGAGAAGGGTGCCTTCGAAAAATACGGCATTGAATCGCACCGGGGCAATATCTCCCCGATGGGGGCGACGGAAAGAAAATTTGTCAACCTGCGGCAGGAACAACATGGCTACCGGTTGGCCTGCCAAGCGGAGGTCATGGGTGATATTGTCGTCTTCGTCCCTGAGATGAGCCGCATGGGCAAGCAGATTGTGCGCAAAGCGGCCCGGGAAATAGATATAGCACTGAAGCCGGCTGTAAGAAAGTACTTTTTAGAACTGCCCAGGGCTAGCCTAAGTGATACCCTGGGCGACTGGGAGCGTCTTACGGATGAGCTTAATAGGAAGTATAAGCTCAAAAATCTAACCATCGACTATCAGGCGCTCTTAGGCTTACAAAACGCCGTGCGCCAGGGTGATTGGAAAGTGACCGTGTCAGTCTGGCAGGATAAGGAGGTAATAAAAGTAGAGCCAGGGTTTGTGGAAAAGGGCTACGGTCTAGCGGTAGATGTGGGCACCACCACGGTAGCTGGCTATCTCTGCGACCTGCCCAATGGCAAGCTAGTAGCCACGGCTTCAATGATGAATCCACAGGTGATTTATGGTGAAGATGTCATGTCCCGCATCTGCTATACCATGACCAACTCGGAAGGTCTAGAGCAATTAAACCAGGCTATAATCGATGGTCTCAATGGCATCGTGGAGGATGTAGCTACTCAGGCGGGTATCAAGCGCCAGGATATACTAGACATGACTATAGTAGGTAACACCTGTATGCACCACATCTTTCTTAATATCGACCCACAATACATTGGTAAAGCCCCTTTCCCTCCGGCTTTACATCACTCACTGGATATCAAGGCTCGCGACTGGGGGCTCAAGATAGCGCCGGAGGCAGAAAAGGTTGAAAAGGGCAGCTATCCTCCGCACGAGGAACCGGAGACGACTGAGATACGTGGCATTGGCATCAAGATAGCTCCAGGCGCTTATGTCCATGTTCTACCCATTGAGGCCGGCTTTGTCGGCGCTGATAATGTCGGCGTGCTTATTGCTGAAGCGCCATACAATCAGGATAGTATAGAGCTTATCATTGACATCGGCACCAATGGTGAGCTGATCCTGGGCAACCGACAGAGGCTTATCTCTGCCTCTTGCGCCACTGGCCCTGCCTTTGAGGGAGCCGAGATAAGATACGGCATGAGGGCTGCTCCAGGGGCTATTGAAAAGATAGCTATAGATAAAGAGACCAAGGAGGTGCGCTTCAGGGTTATTGACCAGGAGGGCTGGAATACCGAGCTTAAGGAAGTAGGGGCTAAAGGTATCTGTGGCTCGGGGATAATTGATGTTGTACCTCAACTGTTTCTAGCGGGAATTATTGACAGAACGGGGCGTTTCAGCAAGGACTTAAAGAGCCCCCGTTACCGTGAAACCGATGGTGAGCCGGAGTTCGTCATTGCCTGGGCAAATGAGACATCCATTGGCCAAGATATTGTAATTTGCCAGGAAGATATAAGGAATATACAACTAGCCAAGGGTGCCATGTACGCCGGGGCTAAAATCCTGATGCGCACCTTGGGTGTAGATAAGCTGGATAAGGTCATCCTAGCTGGTGCCTTTGGTAGTTACATAGACAAGGAATCGGCAGCCATGCTCGGACTCTTCCCAGACTGTGACCCAACAAACCTATATTCTGTGGGTAATGCCGCCGGTGACGGCGCCCGCATCGCCCTGCTTAATGTAGACAAGAGAAAAGAAGCCGATGAAATGGCGAGGAAGGTGGAATACATAGAATTAACCTTGGCGCCCGATTTTGACAAGGTTTTTGCCAAGGCGATGTGGTTGCCTCATATGAATGATGGGTTCCCCCATCTGGAGCGCCTTCTTCCACAGAAGAAGTAAAGGAAACACAAAGAGGAGGTTTAACCATAGATGTTTCGCTATGAACTGAAACAGAGGGTCTGTGATATCGGTGGCCTTAAAGTGGGTGGCCAACCGGGAGAGAATCCACCACTGCTAATTGGCAGCATGTTTCAAAAGGGGGACGTGCTGCTCGAGAGCCGGAAAGAGCGCAAGTTTGACAAGGCTGGCGCTAAAGAACGAATCCGTGAGATGGAACGTTCCGCTCAGGAAACAGGCGTACCAGGTATAATTGCCATGGTAGCCAACACACCGGATGAGATGAAAACCTATATAGATTTCTTCGCCAGCGTCACTGATATGCCCTTCGCCATTGACATCTGGATGCAGAAGACCAGGCTAGCCGCGGCCCACTATGTCGCCGAGCAAGGTATTCAAGACCGCTTACTTTACAACAGCATAACACCATGGGATGAGGACATTGAGGCTCAGGTGGCCGAAATTAAGCAACTGGGCATAAAGCACGTGGTCGTCCAGGTTTTTGACATTGAGGATAAAAGGTCAGGTGGCAGAGTCAAGTCGCTTAAGAAGATGCTGCCTCTGGTGGAAAAGGGGAACTTTGACAGCATCCTAGTTGACACCTCAGTGATGAACCTGCCGACCACATCGTTATCTATGGTAGCCAACCATCTCATCAAAAAAGAGTTCGGTTTGCCAGTGGGCTTCGCCCCCTCTAATGGCACCTACATGTGGCGGAAATCGGCCAGTGAGCAAAACAGGGACAAGTTCCCAGCTATAGATGCCGGCGTGCACGCTATCTCTGCCGTCGCAAGCGACTTCCTCTTCTATGGACCAATGACCGGTACCAGCCGGGTTTTCCCTGCAGTGGCTGCGGCCAGTAGTATGATGGCAGCACTGGCCTACGAGAAGAGTGGTTTCTTGCCAGGTGGGAATCACCCTTTGAACCTGCTCTTTCCCGATGTGGTGGCACAATTCCAAAAAGAGAAAGGATAGGAATAATATGACAACAAATGGTAATTCAAGAGAGCGAGTGCTCAAACTCTTCGCCAGAGAGGATTTAGATTACATCCCCGTTTTTAGTGGCATGGGAAATGTAACAATACACGGGCTGGAGAAATACGACTATAAATTCGCCGAAATCCATACCGATGCCCGTAAAATGGCAAATATGGCTGCTTCCACCTTCCAGATGTTTGGTTTCGAGTGTGCTGTGGTTCCCTTTGATATGGGCATCGAGGCTGAAGCCTTGGGCTGTGAGATTAACTATTATCCTCACCGTGTAGAGGGTATCCTATATCCCACCGTAAAGCAGCCCTTGGCAGAGAAGGTGGTAGACCTGGATATTCGCCTACCCTCGGATTTGGCTAGTGCCGGCAGAATTCCTGTGGTAACTGAGTCTCTTCGTTTGCTAAAAAAGGAGGTAGGCAACCAGGTAGCAATCGGCTCTTATGTCTTGGGACCCTATCTTATAGTTGCCCAGGTCGTAGATATTGGTGACCTGGCTAAGTCGTGCTTTAAAAAGCCAGATTTAGTGTCTAAAGCGCTTGAGAAGACAACCGATTTGATCATCTCGTTGGCCAAGATTTATAGAGAAGCCGGTGCCGATTATATTACCATCCGTGAGATGGGTGCCGGACCAGATATATTAAGCCCACGTATATTCAAGAGTCTAATACGTCCCCATCTGGAACGGATCTTTACCAGTATAGAGTCACCCAATATTCTGCATATATGTGGTGACACTAATCCCATCATTGACCAGATGGGGGTCTGTGGGGCTGACGCCATAAGCGTGGAAGAAAAGAACAATATAGCTGAAAGCCGGAAAGGGTTGGGACCTGATGCACTCATCTTTGGCAACATACCCGGCTATAGTGTGCTCGCCACTGGCAAACCTGATGACGTTGACAAAGCTGTAGAAGAGGCTATCGCTAACGGTGTTAATGCTGTATGGCCGGGGTGCGATATCTGGCCGGAGGCACCCAAGACAAATATGGAGGCGCTAATAGCAGCTGTTAGGAAATACGGCAAACTTGAGACCCATTAGTGCCACAATCCATCTATAGGAAAGCAGTACCAACAATCAGTTGTTTTATACAGCAAAGAGGGTAGGACGTTTCTGTGTTAGTGGTTGAAGCAAAAGAGAGGATGATAGCACACACAGCCGAAGTGACCGTTATAGACCGCTCCCTCCTGCTCTCCATATAGCGGGCTCTCTGAGCTGTCCATGTCCAGGATGATTCTCTGGTGACGGGTACGCACCACGGCCTGGTCCACCCACCCGGCGTTCAGTTGCCTCAGCCCCCTCAGATTCTCCTCGCTGACAAGGACCTCGGTCTCAAATCAGTTCACGGTGTTGGCGCTGGCTGCCTGCTTCTCCAGACTGCCGGCTTAACTACTTATTCTGTTGTTTATAAGTTGATGTATATTCTTACTTTGGAGGTGCTGGCCACGCCGGCTTGGGATATATAAAGTCTGCGGTAAGCTTAGTGTTAGGCCATGGACCTCCGCCTACGACTTCCAATATCCCATTTTGCCACTGACCAATCTCCCCCCGATGAGATTCCTTTGCCAGAAACGCGCCGCCATTACCGAATACCGTGAAATAAGTATCTCCCAGAACCGTATTGAAATGCTCCGTAGCGAATACATCCCTTACCGCTTTCTGGTCAAGGGTTCCGGTCTTCTCTATAGCCTGCTTCCAGAAATCCAATGCCCCCCAAAAGAGATCTGCCCCCCACCCATTTTGGAGATCCTCAGGCTTGCCGCCGTAGAGTTTATCAACTAATTCATTCATCTCGGGAGACTGTTTCCGGTTAAAGGTAGCAAAAGCACATACCCCCTCTGTCGCTGGGCCAAACGCGGTATGATAGAACCCGAAGTTGCCTCCGGGGCCCATTATCATGGCCTTGGGATTATAGCCAAGCGCCATTGCCGTTCCAGTAACCGGCATGACCTGGTCGGGATAGCCAAAACAGCAAAAGACATCAGCACCAGATGCCTTAGCATCCATTATTATGGGCGCGAAGTCCTTAAGGTCGGGCGGAAGGCTCACATTCCCAAGTATTTTAATTCCCACCCTGCCGAATTCTGTACCAGCCACGCCGGAATACTCTAAGCCATGGAGGTCGGCGATGTAGGTTACAAATGCCGTCTTCACCCCCTTTGCGGCAAGCATGTCAGCAAAAACTGGCAGCTGGTACCAGTCAGAAAAACTCAGGTTGATGAACACGTAGGGTAGGCTGGGAAGCGCGTCCTTGATAGTGGTGGCACCACCCTCGAAGGTCAGCAGTAGATGATCATACTTGCAGGCGATAGGGGCCTGAGCAAAAATCATGGCGGTGCTATTAGAAGACCACAGACCGTCGACCTTGTCCTCCAGAATCAGCTTCTCCGTCAGCCTCGCCGCCGTGCCCACGTCACTCTTATCATCATATATCTTTAACTCTATGGGCAGCTTCTTGCCGAACTCGGTCACAAATATCCCGCCCGCGGCATTGACCTCGGGAACCCATGCAGCATAGACTGGTCCGAATCCCGACCCCTCAATCGGAGATAGTGGGCCGGAGAGGGACCTTGCCATACCAACAACGATTTTGTCCTTGGCTGGCGCGGCTGGTTTAGCAGTGCAGGCACCAAACAGAGGCAATGCCACTAATGCTACCAGTATTAACGCTATCAGACTAAAGAATACCTTGTTTTTCACTTGTTGCTCCTCCTTTTTAAAACTTTCCCAGATTGCATTAAGCCTTATAACATAAAATCTTACATATCTTATCCCCCCTCCTCTCCATTATTATGATTTATGATATCGGCTCTGATGCTTTGGTGAATTTATGGGATGTGTTTTTCACCGCCTGAAATTTCTTTGCCCGTATACCAGAACACCTTTCCCTAAAACAAAAGGGAATGAGTTGTTTTATTTCTCGTGTCCCCCCGGGTTTGCCTCGGCCAGTGTGCCAGCGCCAAGCACTATCGCCATCTGTATATGTGGTCGTCTGACTTTTTTCCAGATTACCGGACCGTGCGTCACACCCGCTGGCACAAATATTGCTGAAGTTCTGTCAAATACGAGCGGTTCACCACCAACGGTAAACTCTATTTCGGCGCCGAGGTCTTCCGGATTGTTATGGTCGCTCCCTATATGTAGAACAATCTCGTTATATTTAGAATGCGAATGTTTAAGGATATGGGGATTCGGCTCAGGCATATCCCATATCCAGCCAACTTCAAGATACGTGTTGCTTCCCGGCACAAGGTCATTGCTCATGAGCGTCATGGTGGGATATTGTCGGCCTTTTATCTTACCGGCACTCACTTCATAAGCAGGTTTCCTTACCAGGTTTTTTCCATATTTCGACTCAGCCATTGTCTAAAGCTCTCCTTTTTAAAATTTAATATCTATTTGAAATTAACAGGTAAACTCCAGTCATACCCACTCGATCATGTTCGGATGAGTTATATGAAAGCCACAACTAACAACCAAATTATGCCCATCTATGGCGCTAGCATCATCTGAGGCCAGAAACACAACACAAGTCGCTATTTCCGATGGCTCGGCTATTCTCTTCAAGGCATTGTTGTCCGTGAGTTTACTCATCACTTTCTCGTAAGAGATACCCATACTTTTAGCCGAGCCCTTCACCCAATCCTCGAATTCCTGAGTCCGAGTAGCGCCAGGGCTGATGCAATTTACCCGTATATTGTGCTTTCCTGCTTCGATGGCGAGGGTTTCAGTAAGGCCGATCACACCCCATTTGCTGGCGGCATACGGGCTTTCTTTGGGCACTCCGGACATTCCAGCTACACTACTGATATTGATGATATTACCGCTTCGACGAGGAATCATATATTTAAGTACCTCTCTAGAACAAAGCATAGTCCCGGTTAGATTTATGTCAAGTGCTTCATGCCAGCCATCCAGATTCATGTCGGCGATATCAGCATTATTGAACGTACCCATGGCGGCATTATTTACCAATATGTCAATCTGACCGAACTCATCGATAGTTTGAGCCACCATTCGCTTTACCTGCTCGTGGTTGGAAATATCGGTTTGTATCGCTTTTGCCTTACCGCCTCTAGATTTAATGTCTTTAGCTACCTCTTCCAATCGAGAGAGGTTGCGGGCTGCTGCCACCACTACAGCTCCCTCATTAGCAAAGGCAAGGCTAATAGCTTTTCCGATACCTGTACCGCCACCAGTAATAATAGCTACTTTACCTTTTAGTTTCATGAGTGCTACCCTCCTAAATTAATCCTCTTAAATTTTTAGCTTTATTACCAGCTGACTTCAGTATGTGGAAAAAACTATCTATCAATATGAAATAGTCCTTGCTTCGTTAAGTGCTTCGAAGATTTACCAGACAATACATACAAATCAAGCATCAGGCTGCGTATCGTAACTGGTGAAAACCCTCCCGAGCATATCCTACTCATTGCTGTCAAAATAGTCAATCCCCCTAGGCATTCCACTCAAACCATCTCGTCTTCCTTCACCTTCTTTCGCCTCCTTGGCTTGCGTGTCCTACGCTTTCTGTAGTCTCGCATCCGGCAACGAGTAGAGCAGAATCTCGCTCGCGGGTCTCGAGCATCAAAATACACACCACAACTTTGGCACTGTATAAACCTAGTTCTCCCACTAATCTCCAAAAGAAACATCAACCATATTGTGGCCAGCAAACCGTCAGGAAACAAACAAACCTCAGAGTTCTGGAGGGGCAGCAGCCTCGGGGTTAACGCGTTAATTAAGCGCTTATCGGCTTCAAGGGAAAGATAATACAATGCCGGCCCCTTGATATCCCCCCTGCTCCACTTGCCCAATAGATTCATGTTTGCTCTACCCACCAGTTGTACATGTCTATCATCGAGTCTTATGGCTATGCCATCTCGATGCCACAAGACGATATCCTTCAGCTTTTCATCTTCTGCCAAGACCATATCCCATAATTCCAAGCATGCAGCCAAATCTTCAATCTCTTCCTTCCACCATAGCAATGATTCCCCCGGTTGAAACTGTTGCCCGGTATCCCGGTTCATAAATACAAGGTCATGTACCGAACAACGCTTCAATAAACCATATTTGTTTGCAAATTTCAGTATCTCTTTATCGTCTTTTTTTACCAGGCTAGCGAATTGGCGATGCAGGATACTTTGAGAAGACTCAAATCCTGAAGTTGTAAGTTTCTCTCCTTTCTTCTTGATTGGACTATACTTACGATGGCGTATTGAATTGGGAACTATCCATAAAGGCCTCTCATTAACATCAAGTTTTTTCAGGCCAATATTAAACACGGTCGTCAATATCTCACTCTTGTAACTACCGTCTGTAGAAGTGAGCGGATGGCACTCATTAATCCTGGCAAGAACTTCACTATTGTCGAAGCCTAGCACTGGAGTCCCACTCAGGGAATAGCCGTCCTGGCATATGCTCAGCAGAGACGTGTACGCGCCAATTCTTACGTCTCTTAAGTGAACTCCATTTTCCTTATACATTCCGTTACGGAACTTTCTTCTGGTTACGTAACATTAGTTTATAACACAAACAAATCCGATTCAATGGGAGACAAGCAGAACAGCGACTGGTAGGGCTAAGATATAATCAAAGGTATTAGATGCACATTTGCGCACAGATA
>Ga0315291_10012535_pt1 | contig 10286 bp, 9 predicted proteins | sample YL17G12_20_MG_FD_203070 | JGI IMG/M metagenome (GOLD analysis project Ga0315291, IMG submission 203070) | Sediment microbial communities from Yellowstone Lake, YNP, Wyoming, USA - YL17G12_20 | ecosystem: Environmental > Aquatic > Freshwater > Lake > Sediment | place: USA: Wyoming | collected...
CAATCTCAGCAAGGCGGTATGCGTAATTCGTGCGATGGTCTTCGGAGGCGCCGCTTGCGACAACGTTTCTTCTGGATGCATACCAGAGGGGGACACCAAGCATAATGGTCAAGGCGCCGCCACTGGAAACAAATGCTTCCTTTATATCACGCGCGGGAAGATCGGCATTATCGGGGACATTCACCTCCAAGCCACTGGGCATCAGCACGCGAAGGCGATCGAAGTGAACACGCATGTTCTCGAGTTCATCGTCAGACATCTTCGCTTCTATTACACCATACGGATAATTCCTTAAGAAGCGGCGTTCTCTTGCGAACTTATCAAGCACACTCCTCTGCATGGCTTGAAGATGATGCGGCTGAAGAAATAACCCTTCACACCAATGAATCTGAGCGTCTATCTCCATAAGTTGTCCTCCTGTCTCAAGTTATCCGCCCCTGCTTTGCATCAGGGACTCCACGTAATCAGCGATAATACGCTTCATCTCCGCCGCAACCGAATCTTCAGTCAAATGTTCTGTTAGCTCACAATACTTGCGCCAACATTTAGCTTCCTGGCTGCCGGCGAAGAAACCGCCTTTATCTTCCATTTCCACCAAACCCGAAATGGCCGAAGGCGAGAACCTGCTGACATATTGCCGGGAGAACTGACTCCAGGCTTCGTTTACCGCCGCCATAACCGACATGATTAACCCACCTAACGCTGCCAGCTCCTGTTCGACCTGGCCCGGGAGCGTCTTGGTATCAGCGATGACCAATTGTCCGAGAGCGCCTGTGAGGTTCTTGGGGCGACGAATTCTTGATCTGGGCGCCAAGCTCTTCCAGACATGCCATATCTTAGGCTCAAGCGAGACTATGAACTTCGCAAGCATGCTCACAAGTTCGACCAGGTGATCTCCGTCGATCTTTGCCGAGCCGGCAATTCCCAGTGCTACTCTGAGATCTTGCACCGCCTGTTCGGAAAGGGCTGTTTCTTCCAGCGATCTTAAACCTGCATTCCGCAGAGTTTTGGCAATTGAGTCCTTTTTTTCAGGAGTAAGCTTTGGGAGTTTCTCCACGAGCCGGCTGATAAGGTAATCCGGGTCATCGAGCTTATCTTGATCGACCCCACGTTCGCCTTGTTTAGGCTGACCACCCAACCCTTCCGATGGAAATCTCTCCATTAACTGTTCCAGGAATGCCCTCCGCTTATCGGGAACGATACTCTTCAAAGCGCGTTCAATCTCCTCACAAAGGCACCCAACCCTCGACCGCTGGTCCTCATCGGCAAAACCAACTCCGACCAAACGAAGACGACTTGCCGTCACTCTGACTTGCTGTTTGAACTCTTCATCATTGCCCATATCAAAGAAATCTCCAATTTACACATAAGCAGCCGACGATTGTCCTCGGAATGCAACGTTTTCTCCTGAAGTCGCACCATGAGTGTACCGCCGACTATTAGGCCACTATGCCCCTAAGCACCAGGTCATCTGCGTGCTTTTCAAACGGCTTGCTTTTGAGCCACGAATACCATCCCAACTTGCCCGTTTCTCCAAGACAAGTCTCAGGCACTTGACTTTTGTTCAATATCAACTGCAACTCCCAATTCAATTCATCTCCAACATAGTTCCTTACCCATGCGATGAGTCTGAGAAGGCTTTCTCCCCCCGGCAACATTCTCAAATAGTCGGAAAAGCCCATCGGTCCAAACTCAATTCTAAATTTCTGCCGACACTCCCAGAACCGGTCACCCACGATTAGAGTATGTCCAATCTCCGCGTTTTCCGGGGAACTTCCCAGCCGACAGCGGTACTCCGACAAGAGGCTAAGCCACTGGCCCACAAACTGCCTTATCTGCACGGGAATTCCGAAGTAGTCCTGCAGAATTGCCTGCAGCCCTTCGGCATTCTTCGTTTGGCAGACAAGTCGTCCGGAGTAGTGGAGTTTGGCCAGATCAAGGACGGCATCTCTGTCTCTAAGTGAGTCTTCGCCTATTCCGAACAGACTGCCTATATAGGCTGCGAACCGGTCTTGGCATTTGCGATCATGGCTGACAGTTTGCTGGTTGCACGCCCAGGCGCGGTAGAACAAAGATATCATGCGATGATTAAAAATGTCGAGAAAGCGTGCAAGGGTATTATCATGATCGCGGATCCGGCCCAGAACATATTCGGTCAAACGCAGCGGCATAGGTCCGTTTGGCCCAAGCAGTCCAAGAAAGAGGACAAACAGCTCGGCGTTGCCTCCGTGAGCAGCGGGCCGAAAAGCGGATATAGCCGAAGGAGCGAACGCAAGAGAGACGCCTTGCCGAAAGCGGACTATGTCTTCTTTGGGCTTTCTTGAATGTCCCATCCGCGGCAGGTTTGAATAAGCGCATTCGAGCCGGCGCACTGCTTGGAAGAAATCAAAAGCCCAAGGTTCGCTACGCAGCTGCTCGACTAAAGAGTCTGCCTCAGTCCAGTCCTCATTGGCCATCGGATCACCTCACCACGCCCAAGCGTCCTAACCACCGTCTCGGTAAAAGAATTAACAGATGCGTATCTTGCGAAAAACTGCTCAAGAACCGCGCCAAGCAAAAAAATCCCGCTGCCCTCAAAAAAAGCCTCGTCGAAGACTACCGTAACCTCCAATCCCCTGGCAAACGCAAGTCCTCCGCTGGCGTCAATTCGCCGGACTATCGGTTTGCAGCTCACCGATCTGACGCCGTCAACTTGCTTGCGAATCTGCAAGTCCTCGCCGTGGCTGTACAACCTCAGGATCTCGCGAAGTGCCGCCGCTCCTTCATGAACATCCGTATCGGTCAAGGAAAGATAGTTGAGCGACAGATGGTTAATCACACGCCAGGCGGTTTGCCCTTCGGCATACGAAGGTTTGGGCGAGGAAGGGTTTCCAAGGCATCGAATCGACGTGCAGGGTGCGGCCTTCTCCATAGTGAAGTCGGTCCTTCCATGTCCCACCGCCATCAGCAGCGGCAAGTCGCGGTTTGTGCACAGACTCTCGACACCAAGCTGCTTTATCTGGGGATCATACGGAGCGCAAGTCGCGTCAACCAGGGACACATAAACCTCGCCCCCCCCGTAGCTCGATCTTCTGTTGTCTCGCTTCTCCCGTTGTGACATTGCCCTTGGCACGCGGTTCACAACGTAGTAAGCCGCCTCACTTGCTCCGCCCTCGTCCAGGTCTTTCATCGAATAGAAAGGCCGAAATTCCCGGATTTGTTCCGACTGGGCGCCGTAACCTGTCACATTGGAGACCTTGTAAACCTCAAAATCCTGCGGCCTTGTCCTGTCCGGAACGACGTGAAACTCAAAAGACCTGTCCGAGACGTGTATCCGATCCGCCCGCTTGTCGAAAAGGTTTATCACAGGCGAGCAGAACAACGCCAAATTGTCCGCATTGATTGTGCCCTCGAGCCCATGATCTTCCTTGCGCAAAAGCACTATCAAGTCAAGCTCGCTTTCTTGGCAGGATTGCACCGCAGGGCCTAACTCTGCTATTTCAACAAACATGAACCTTTGAGGAAAACTGAAATACTCGTGCAAAAGGCGATATCCGCTGAATGACCGCCCTTCGTATGGCAGCAGCTTCTGGTTCTCCTCAAAGCCGACGCGTCGGATGCAGAACGGCTCAGGAACTTTTCGCTCAAGAACTTTTCGCCATTTGACCGGTCGAGTCGCAGGCTGGGCGACCACGGCTATAGACTCCCCGATGAGCTGCTCATAGAGCCGCATCGGCACCTCGTCCGTGCCCACGAGGTGAAAAACCAGAGAATCCAACTTCAGCTCGCTAATGGCAAGTCCGCCGGCGGATTGAATTCGGATCTGGATCCCGGCCTTGACCCCTGATACACTGGGAATCTCAAAAGATGCCAGTTCGCGGGTGTGATAGTTTACCTCTTTTATCCGGACAGGCCACAATGTCAAGTCGTGGGCGGTGCGATACTCACATCTGGTTTCATCGGACCTGGACAGAACGCTGAAGATCGAGGAGCCGCGGGGAATCAGGAATCCGTCGGCCAGGTCGGCCTCACTGGAGTCCGGCTCAAATTTGGCAATCGCCATCGACGGAGTCGGCGCCAGGTAGTGCGGACAAACCGTCTCGAGCAGTGATTGTGTAAACCTGGGAAATTCCGAATCCAGCTTGAGCTGTACCCTCGCAGAAAGAAAAGCAAAACCCTCGAGCAGCCTCTCTACAAAGGGGTCCCGGCAAGTCTGGAACTCGTCAAGCCCGCCCAGGCGCCCCGCTATCTTGGGAAACTCACGCGCAAACTCGGCGCCCATCGCGCGCATATACGCAATTTCCTGATTGTACAGATCCAGAAAACGCCTATCCATTGGGCAGACCCTCGATCTCGCAGTGACCCATCTCCATATCAAGCTCGGTCTTTACGAACAGGTGATCCGGAGCAGGCACCGCCCACAAGTCGCCTTCTATTCTGAGCGAAAGGGTCCTGGTGGGGTCCAAATCGGTGGACGAGACAATTCTTCTAACAGAGAGAGAACCGCTCACAATTCGCGGTTCAAAAATCCGAAGTGCGTGCTCGAACTCTCTTTCAATTTCTGTTGCACCCGGATCCGAGCTTGTCACGCCGCAGGAATCTCTCACTCCGTAAGCGAGAACGGATTCTGCGACCTCTGCAAAATCATAAACATCATCTGAGTCCAGAGGCGCCTTTGAATTCAACAGATCGGCTAAGTCGCAAATGACTGCTTCCCTATATTCCTGCATCGACATCGTGCGCTGAGCGGCGGTTTCATTAGGGACACTGGGCTTATCGTCGGTCAGACGGTTCAGCAGACAAGGTTGCACGGAATCAATTCGTCTGAGTTTGGCCATCATCACACCCCGGGGCCCTACTGGTCCGCTTCGACGTTGTCTAAATCAATTCGGCGTACCTCCAATAATGCAAACTCACCGTCGTCGGTGTAAAGCATTCGCTGGCCCATTCCCGCGTAGGCGTCGCCGGGCAATTCGGTCCAGTCGGTCTTGCGAGAGAGCTTAACGGCGTTGTCCCGGCTGCTTTCGGAGCCGGGGTACCGCGTTGGTATCAGGCCGCTTGCCTGGCCGCCGTTGGTCCAGGTGAAGTGCGCGGCGGCCCAAACCAGGTCGCGAAGGGCCTTCGGCTCTTCGATTTGAATCTGCCTGATGGCAGTGAAAGGCGCCCAGTAGTACTTGCCGTCGATGATCGCTTCAAGCACGGGCCCCATCCGCGAATCGCCGTCCGCAATCCACTCAAAACTCTGCCCGTCAATAGTGCCGGGGATTGCAGGTGCGGCTTCAAAGGCCTGTTCGCGGAGCTTCTTGGCGGCCGGATATTTCTCCTCGGCCGTCATTTGATTGGCCTGCATCAGCCATCCGATCCACTCATCCGGCTCGCCGAGCACCAGAGGCGAACGCTTGCCCGCGAATATATCCGCCCTCAAGACCTCGCAGTTGATGGCCGCGCGGTATATCTGAGCGATAAGCAGGTGTATGGCGTCGAGCTCTGCGGCCACATTAAGCTGGTTTATCGCCCGCACCCAATCCCCCAGAACGCTCAGCAATTGAAATAGCGAAATGCGGAGTCTTGCATTTGTCGGGTCGGCCCGAACCTCAGCCTCGAGCGCACTCAATGCCTCGCTGAGTTGGCCGGCTTGCACCAATTCTTCCGCCTGCATAGTCTTCACCTCTGCCGCGGCGCGACAACGCTCTCGGCCACATTATCATCAAAGCGAATAAAAGTATAGGGTTACGGTCCGCCTCAATCGGAGCAGTATCAGCCGCCCTTGTTGGCGGAGAGGTCCCAATGGGCCTTGATATCGCCCTTGGGCTTGCCGGTCTTGTGGTCCGTTTCGGTATAGACCCATTCGATCTTGCCGTAGTTGAAGCTTATCTCTTCGAGAGGCAGGGCTTCACCGCCCTTGGCCGAGCCGCCGGGGCGCACGTCGCTGACAATAGCATCCGACAGCGTGTATTCCATATACTTCTGTTTATCGCCGGTCGCCCGACACAGCTCTACTGTAATCTTCTTGATGTGGGTGCCGTTGCAACAAGACAGTGCCAGCTTCGGCGAGGCCTTGTCGAGGGTCTTGACCACTGAGAAATCCTGGTGGTCGCACCGCTCGGCACTCCGTGCTCCGCCGGAGCTCACGCTCCCCGAACCCGTCTGCGAAAGACCGTGACTGTACGACAACAGTTCAATCCACTCCTTGTGCTTGTCGTCGCTGCTCTCGCCCGGTATGCCGTCAATCTTCAAAAAACAATCAAAAGCCATTTTCCAGTCTCCTAATCAAAAAAACCAATTCCTTTCGGTACGGTACTCAAATCAGCTACCCAGAAAAATCTGTGCGCATCAGAGCACTTCAAGATCAATCCGTTAACCTCCGCCCTTGGCCGAAGGTAGTTTGGAGACCAATCGTAGCGAAACGGTCAGGCCTTCAAGCTGGTAATGGGGTCTCAGGAAGAACTTGGCCGAGTAGTATCCCGGGTCTCCTTCCACATCTTCGACCACGACCTCGGCCGCGGCCAGAGGATACCTCGCCTTGGTCTCTTCGGATGCGTTGGGGTCCGTGGTAACATACTGCGTGATCCATTTGTTGAGCCAGGTCGCCATATCCTCGCGCTCCTTGAACGAGCCGATCTTGTCGCGCACGATGCACTTGAGAAAATGGGCAAACCGGCAGGTTGCGAACAGATACGGCAGCCTTGCCGCCAACTTTGCATTGGCAGTCGCGTCCGGCTTGTCGTATTCGGTCGGCTTCTGCAGCGACTGGGCGCCGATAAATACTGCGTAATCCTGGTTCTTCCAATGCGATAGGGGCATCAGGCCGTTCTTGGCCAATTCCGCTTCGCGTCTGTCAGTGATGGCGATTTCCGTCGGGCACTTCATATCTACGCCGCCGTCGTCGGTGGGGAAGGTGTGAACGGGAAGGCCCTCGACTACTCCGCCGCTCTCGACGCCGCGGATACGCGCGCACCAGCCGTATTCCTTGAATGAGCGTGTGATGTTGACCCCCATTGCGTAGGCCGAATTTGCCCACAGGTATCTCGAGTGATCCGCCGCCCCTGTGTCCTCTTCAAAATCAAACTCTTCGACGGGATCCGTCTTGGCGCCGTAAGGCAGTCTGCCGAGAAAACGAGGCATCGTCAGACCGATATACCTGGAGTCTTCCGAGTCCCGCAGAGACCGCCAGGGTGCATAGTCGGCTGTCTGGAATATCTTCGTCAGGTCGCGAGGTTTGCTGAGCTCCTGCCAGGAATCCATATTCATCATGGTCGGGGCGGCGGCACTGATGAACGGTGCGTGAGCCGCAGCGGCGATCTGAGCCATGCCGTTAAGTATTTCAACGTCGGGAGCGCTATGGTCAAAGAAATAATCCCCGATGAGGCAGCCGTAGGGTTCGCCGCCCGGGGAGCCAAATTCCTCTTCGTAGAGCTTCTTGAACAGGGGGCTCTGGTCCCAGGCCGTGCCCTTGAACTTCTTGATAGTCTTTGCCAGTTCCTTCTTGGGCAGGTTCAGGATGCGTATCTTTAGCGTTTCATCGGTTTCTGTGTTGTTGACGAGGTGGGCCAGGCCCCGCCAAGTGCCCTCGAGCGCCTGAAAATCCTCGTGATGCATGATCAGGTTTATCTGCTCGGACAACCTTTTATCCAGCTCGGCAACGATCGATTCGATTGTCTTGACGGCATCGTCGGAAATCAGGGCCGTTTCCGCCAGGGCTTGCTCGGCCAGAGTTTGCACCGCCGATTTGATGGCCTCCCTCTGGCGATCGGTCTTTGGCTTGAACTCTTTCTTGAGTAGCGCCTCAAACTCGCCCGGCTGTATTGCTACAGCTTCAGCTTCCACCGCCCGCCTTTCTTTTTGCTCTTTAGCCATTGGACTATTCCTCCTTTGCAGTATCTGCAGCTTCGGCTTCTGGTTTCGGCGCAGAGGTCAGGGCCTTTAGCAAGGCCTCGTCTTTGAGGGCCTTGGCTAGCAGCTCTTCGGCCCCACTCTTGCCATCCATATACGACATCAGGTTCGACAGCTCGGTTCGGGCCTGCAACAGCTTGTTTAAGGCATCGACCTTGCGAGCCACCGCCGCCGGGGAGAAATCGTCCATACTCTCGAAGCTGATGTCCACGCTGATGTTTCCTTCGCCGGTGAGCGTGTTGGGCACCTGGAAGGCAACCCTGGGCTTTGATGCCTTGAGCCGTTCGTCGAAGTTATCCACATCGATCTCGAGAAACTTGCGGTCGGCGACGCCGGGCAGGCTCTCTTCGGACTTGCCGGACAGGTCCGCCATCACGCCCATCACAAAAGGCAAGTTGACCTTTGTCTCGGCACCGTAGAGCTCCACATCATACTCTATCTGCACGCGCGGAGGGCGGTTTCGGCCTATGAACTTTTGGCTACCTTTCTTCTTCTTTGCCATGCTCACTCCTTTCCTGCTAAAAAACGACCGGGACAGTAAACCATTGGGTTTTTTCCGAACGCAAAGCCGATCGGCTATTTTGCCGCCTGGCTGGCTTCGTAGCTACTTTCGCCACGGCTACTGACTCCACCAATCATCTCAACTTGTTTCATCGCATCGGGACAAACGTCCGCGATAACTTCCAGAAAGTTCTTGGAGATCAGCCTTTGGGCCCTTCGCAATAGCAGGGGCACCGGGCTGGAAGGCTCGTTTCGGGCGAAATAGTCGCATATTCTCCCGAGAACGGCTATCACGTCCTCACGCGAGCGAATCTCTTGCCCAGCTGGTAGAGTCGTGCCAATGGATGCTCCAGCCTTCTGGTTTATGTTCTGTTCTCTCGCCTGGCCTGCCAGGACCACGTCGCCTGCGTCAAAGTATGGTTGAAGGAAGCCCCCCAAGCTGTTGAGAAGCTTCACAAGCGGGCTGAGGTCGGGAGCCTCTCCGCCGACATTTCTTTCCGCGCAGACACGGCCTATAGCAACAGCGTGGTCAATCGCCTCCCGAATACCCTGCCAGGTGGTTCGGAACTGTTCTTGCGGCGTATCCCTAAAGGCTGCATCAATCTTGGACATCTGCGGAGCTTTGGCAGCCTCTGCATCTGAGACGGCGATCTGCCCCTTGGCAATCTGAATATCCCTGGCGCTGAACCTCCCCAGCCTGGGTGAGCTGCAGAGAGGAACCGCCAGGATATGCTGCCTAAATTTCATCGGGTCATGGTCGCTTACCGTCCGCGGGGACAACGCCATCAGGGCGTTGGTTCTCTCAACGGCCTGATCCTTGTCATCCGGATCAAGTGGGGGATAAAGACAATCCCAGTAACGCTCCAACAGAGACCCGATCAGGAACAGACCATCGCGCAGACCCACAATTCCATGCAGCTTCAAGAGCGCAAGAGTAACATACAGCGCGACCCTCAGGTCTTTTGATCGCTTGAGTAACTCTGCGGCTTCTTTGAGGACATCAGACCACTTCGGCTCCTGGGGGCCTTCCCCTTGCCCCAATGCAGTCTGCTGTCTGGGCTGAAGGAGATTCTCCAGAGCTATATAAGCCCGATCATACGAAATATCCTCGCCGCAAGGAGCCTCGGAACTCACCTGTGAAAGTAGGCTCTCAATGTCAAAACCACTCATGCAGCACCATCCTGATTAACCTTGCCCACAAATGCGACCTTCGCTATTTGAACAAGACCCCATCCGGATCTACCTCGCGGTCATCGCGCCAAATCCCGAACAATGACTTCGTTTGAGCAGTCATAATCTATCGCATGAACGCATTTCTCGTCCGCAAACAACCGCCTAAAAGCTCCGCAGAAATCGTGCGGAGCGGCCTACTGCTCAAATGTAGAAATAGGCCCATGTCTCCCAGAACAGATGCACACACTACGTGCCGGAGACGGCCCTATGCAAACGCTCAACGATTCTCATGCAATTAGGATATGGTGTCAAGCTCTTTTTTTAAAAATTTGGAACCGGGTGCAGCTGTTGTCGTGCATGCACGTATGCGGCTACCAACTGCACCGTCCAAGAGGCGGAGTCTGCTTGGAAAGAACATAGGAGCCTCTCGGAGAACTTGGCCCCAAGATTCATAAGTGCTTACTATTGCTTGATTTGGTGATTTTGGGGACAGATTAGCTAAGTCTTTGTTATGTAAGGGCTTGCGATTTTTCGCCTTGGGTATTCCGACACGCTCATAGGGCCCTTATTTCTAAGTTTGGTACTACCTCATGATATTTGGTAAAGCTTTGTTTCTTTGCGCGGTTTAGCCATTTGCTATGCGGCGAAAAGCCCATAGGAAACCGTTTCAATTAATTCTCTAACTCGTGCCGAAAACCTCAAGTTGGGTGAAATTCGATGTTGCCACAAGAGTTTACGCA
>Ga0315291_10012538_pt1 | contig 10285 bp, 10 predicted proteins | sample YL17G12_20_MG_FD_203070 | JGI IMG/M metagenome (GOLD analysis project Ga0315291, IMG submission 203070) | Sediment microbial communities from Yellowstone Lake, YNP, Wyoming, USA - YL17G12_20 | ecosystem: Environmental > Aquatic > Freshwater > Lake > Sediment | place: USA: Wyoming | collected...
ACAAAGAAAATGCTCCTGATTATAGCCCTGTCACTAACAATAACCTTCTATGCATGTGAGGAAGAGAAGATGAATACCAACACTAATACAAAGACTACAATTGATGATGTTAAGCCTGCCAACTGGGAGAACCTCGCCCAGAAAAAGATCTTTTTCGGCCATCAATCTGTTGGCAACAATATAATCAGCGGCATGAAAGATTTGATGCAAAAGAACCCCAATATCAAATTGCGTATTCTGGAAACAGAGAATCCATCCGATTTTGCATCAGGCATTTTTGCACACCATGGAATAGGGCAAAACGGAGCCCCGGAGTCAAAGATAAAAGATTTTGTAAGGATAATGGACCAGGGTATTGGGGGGAAAGCCGATATCGCTTTTTTTAAATTTTGCTATATAGATTTCAATACTCATACGAATGTTCAGCAGCTTTTCAATAATTATAAGAATACCATGAGCATTTTAAAGGAAAAATATCCGCAAACTGTGTTCATGCATTGTACCGTTCCATTGGTGATCAAGACGAAAACCTCGCCAATATCAATGATAAAAAAGATATTGGGCAGAGATGACAGAATGCAAAACATTGCACGAAATGATTTCAATGAGTTGATGAGGAAAGAATATGGGGAAAAGGCGCATATTTTTGATATTGCTGAAATAGAATCTACATACCCAGATGGTTCCAGAGAAACCTTTGTTAAGAATGGAAATACATATTATGCTTTAGTCCTCGCATATACGGACGATGGCGGGCACCTGAACGAATTGGGACGTAAGAAAGTAGCAGAGAAGCTTCTGATGCTTTTGATCAATTTATAACGGTATAGATAGTCATTAACACCATATTGATTATTAAATATCTGTTGATCATTCAATCCATCAGAAAAGAATAATCATTTGGATACTATAATAACTATACAGAAACCGAGAGCATCAAGAAGGCTTATAACCTTATGGTCGCTGCTGGGCCTTGGTTTTATTGCCTGTTACTATCCGACCTTCCAATGGCTCAATTATAAATATTCCACTCCGGATTCATACTATTCGCACGGTTACCTCATACCTTTTGTAGTTTTGTATTTAATTTATGTTAAAAAGAAAGACCTGAGAGAAATTCAACTATCTAGTGATATTAGCGGGCTATACACAATTATTTTTGCATTGCTTATTCATATCCTCGGAGTTTTTGCTGAGATAAGTTTTGTATCCGGCTTTTCTATAATACTGTATCTTGCAGGTTGTTCATTATATCTTCTTGGTACCAAATTCACCAAGCATATCATCTTCCCTCTTTTATATCTTGTTTTTATGATGCCCATTCCGGACGAATACCTGAACATTATAGCTCTTCCCTCTAAATCATTAGCAACATGGTTCGCCCTTCAAATAATGGACTTAATGAATATTACATACATTCGAGAAGGGTTCTCTATTAAATTGGCTAATGCGATCTATATCGTGGGAACACCATGTAATGGTTTGAGATCACTCATCTCATTTTTTGCACTCGGGATTCTATTGCTCTATTTCATACGAGTATCTTTCTGGAAGAATGTATTGATCTTGACAATAATCCCATTCATGGCGGTGATTTTAAATGGAATAAGAATAGCCATCCTTCTCTTGATTGCCCAGAAATATGGGCAAGAAGCAGCTTCCCCTGAAAGTTTCCTCCATGATGCATCAGGCCTTTTTGTTTTTGTTGTGGGAATAGTTATCATGATTATTGCAGTGAAGGTATTGTATGGGAAAAAATCTGCTTAAATTATTTGTTGTAATTTTCATAACGTTCGTAGCTACTGGATTGGTATATAAGATTAACACAATGGACTCAATAAAGAATGAGAAGTTTTTCGATTTCCCTTTATCCATTGGAGATTGGCGAGGAAACGAAGTGCATATGAGTGAATGGGTCTATAAGGGACTTGAGACCCCATATGTATTTCTTCGGAATTATTCATCACCGACCCAACAGTTACCGGTTAACCTGTCTTTGGTTTGGTTTGATGACAAGAACTACGCATTTCATGCACCAGAGTCGTGTATGAGTAGCATTATGCGCAACAGAGAGATTGACAATATTGTAATTGATAACTCCGGTAAGCATGAAGTTGTCAAGATGATTGTAGAGATAAACAATCAGGAACAGCTGCTCATATATTTCTTTGATGTTGACGGATTTATAACAACCAGCCAGTCAATGATAAGGCTGGAATCACTTGTTAAAAGATTTCAATTTAAACGTACGAGTGCAACTTTCGTTCGTATTATGGCTCCAATCGAAGGAAGCCAAACAGAAACTTTGAAAGTTTTATTAAAATTTCTTGATGATATATACCCGATTCTCCCTAATTATACATACACATATAAGATCTTAGCCGGACAGAAAAATTAATATCCTGTAAATAATCAACTGTGGGTTGCTTCATATGCATATTTTGAGAGTGATGACTTTAACCAAAAAAAGAATAAGGGATGTAATAGCAAATCCAAGATTAAGCTTCATTGTTGGAATTGCTCTTTTAAGAGGCTGTTTCTATATTATAAAGTATAATATGTTTTATAAAAATGTTAAAATTAAGTTCCCCTTGAGAGCCTACGCCCCGGTTAAGATAATAGGTAGTGGATCTGTTTTTATCGATAATGGGTGCTCAGTATACATAAATGTTTTCCAAGGATTGACAATTGTAACATTATCTAGTGATGCAAAAGTTGCTATCGGAAAAGGATGTGCTTTAGGTGGAGTGACTATAAGGTGTCATAATAAGATTGTAATTGGAGATAGAACAATGACAGCATATTCCTTAGTACAAGACGCTTTTTTTGTTAACCCTGATAAAGTGAAGTCATTTAATATAAATAAAGTCCTTACAAAAGAAATCATTACTATGGGAGAAAATGTTTGGTTGGGTGGACAATGTATTATTCTTGGGGGATGCACGGTAGGGAAGGATAGCATTCTTTCATTAGGTTCTCTATGCTATCACATAAAAGTTGGTGATTATTTCTTAGCAAAATACAGCCCGGTGAGAAAAGCTTTGCCTATTGAGCAGTTGCTGAAACTGAAGGAATGATTGTGAAAGATTCTATTGCTAGGATTCGAGGTCAATTATTTATTATCAAATGCAGAATATGGATGAGGAATATCCATATTGATGATGGACTCAGAATATATAAGAAATTAAAGATAAGTGGAAAAGGGAGGGTTTTTATCGGAAGGAATTGTCTTGTAGATGGGATTAAGGGGGATGATAGCCAATTTGTATGCATTGATACTCTAAATGAAAATGCAGTGGTTAAAATTGGATGTAATGTTAATTTATATGCTGCGAGAATATCTGCTGGATTCAATATAAGTATAGGAGATGATGTATTAATTGAAGAAGCCGGTATAATCGATACAGATTTTCACAGCATCGACCGCAACAGGGAACTGCCGGCTGATGAGAGTGAAAAGAATTGTAGAGTCAAAATTGGGAATCGTGTATGCATTGGAGCTCGGAGCGTTATAACAAAGGGTGCAACTATTGAGGATGATGTTATTGTAGCGCCTGGTGCAATTGTAACAAAGACAGTAAAATCCGGTCAAATTGTTATTGGAAATCCGGCCAAAACCTTAGATTAATCAATAAGTTAATTGTAAAATTCTATGAACTAATCTTATATTATTAAACTCGATCCTACCCCTTTAAAGTTTAGCAACCACTGATGTATAAACCAATTAATTTGATGCAAGTAACGCATGACCTTGCTATTGGCGGCCTTCAACAGGTGGTTGTGAATATTTGTAGAACAATTAATAGGGACATGTTTCATGTTGTCGTGCTGTGTCTAAGAGGATTAGGCGAATTTGTACCAGAGATAGAGAATCTAGGCATAAAGGTTATCTTGCTTCCTCAGAAGGATAATGGCACGGACTATTTATCATTTTTGAAAGTTGCGAGAGTATTTCAAAAAGAAAAGATCGAGGTTATTCACACCCATAACACACAACCTTTCATTGATGGTACAATCGGTGCTCTCCTCTCTGGTGTAAAAAGAATAGTCCATACAGACCATGGTAGAATATTCCCGGATAAGAAAAGAAACATGTATGCAGAGAGAGTTGCTTCAATTTTTTGTTATAAAGTTGTTGGTGTGTCTCTAAAGACTGCGTCTGATCTTATGAAATATGAAAGGATTCCTTCCAAAAAAGTTCTGACAATATCAAATGGAGTTGATGGATCGAAATTCAATATATCAATTGATAAGGAGCATAAAAAAACGGAGCTTGGAATAAAAAACAAAGGACCGATTATAGGTTTGGCATCCCGTCTAAGTGAGGAAAAAGGGGTAAAATATTTACTATCAGCAATGCTAAAAATAATAAATAACTACCCGGATTGTTGTCTAATAATTGCAGGAAATGGCCCTCTAAAAAATGAGCTCCAAGATAATACTATTAAGCTTGGTATAACTAAAAATGTCGTATTCATTGGGCCAAGAATAGACATGCCGGAATTATTTAACTTATTCGATTTGATCGCATTACCTTCCATATCAGAAGGTATGCCCATGGTGCTTTTGGAAGCAATGGCCGCTAGGTGTCCTATAGTAGCAACTGAAGTTGGGGGTGTCCCTGCAATAATTCAGCATGGTCATAATGGTTCTTTAGTTAAGCCGGGTGATCCGGATGCTCTCGTTTCAGCAATCTTGCGTGTATTGGGTGATAAAGAATTGCGGGCGCGTTATTCATACCATGGGTTAGAAATTTTCAATGATAAATATAGCGCTGAGATTATGACAAGAAAATACGAACAATTGTATTTGGGAAATGTTTCATAATAATCATTCCCGGAATATGAACAATGTTCAATGCTTGATGCTATTAGATACAGGAAATCAGTAAAAAAATGCTGGATGATTTAAGCGCAGATTTTCGTAGATACAAAGAATCCACAAGGAACAATACGAGACAGAACTTTTTAAATATATTTTATGTTCTATCAAATTCGCCAGGTTTACTTGCAATTCTAAATCACCGTTATGGTTTCTGGATAGATCATCGTTTCGAAAATAATCATATACTTAGATATTTTTTCAAGGCATTTTACATTTTAGGTACATATCTCACCGCTATTTTATTAAAAACCCAAATCGAGATAGCAACCGAAATTGGCAGAGGCTTTTATGTATCGAATAAAGGCAATTGTATTATTGGGGCACGCAAAATCGGGGAAAGATGTACTATAAGCCATAACGTTACTATAGGCATTGGATTGGATGGTGTGCCCCCAGAAATAGGTGATGATGTACTGATTGAATCACAATCAGTTATATATGGGAATATAACAATTGGTAACAATGTTGTTATTAAAAAAGGCACGGTACTAAATAGAGATGTACCTTCAGGATCAATAGTTCAAGGAAATCCGGCAAAGATCATCTCAAGAGAAAAAACGGTACAATAAATTAATGTTTCTGAGACAACACATTATACTTGAGCATGACAACAGACAACATCATTAATCTATTGAAATCAGATCTAAATAGATATTACCAGATAGATGGAAGATCTATAAATCCCTCTTTGCAATCAAAAGTACAACTAATGCTCTTTTCATATGGCCTGCATGCTATCATGGTATATAGATTGGGACAATATTTGAAAAAGTACATTTCGAAAAATGTATTATTGAATTACGTAGCGTGGCCTTTATATTTAGTTTTAAATAAATTTATGCATATATTATATGGGATTTATATAAGTCCTGAGGCATCAATTGAAGGTGGTTTGTATATAGGGCACCTGGGAGGAATTCGTATAAATAATTGTGTTATAGGGAAGAACTGTTCTGTTCACCAGCAAACGACAATAGGGACATATGAGAATGATAAAGAAAGGCCATTAATAGGTGATTATGTATGGATTGGGGCACATTCTTGCATAAATAACAATATAATAATAGATGACCATGCAACAATAGCAGCCGGCTCGGTAGTTACAAAGAATGTTAAAGAGAGAACCCTGGTAATGGGTAACCCTGCAAGGGTAAGCATTAACAATTATAATAATCAATTTCTTCTTGGAATTAATAGCATCTAGAATTCAACTAACAAGAACAACATAAACCCTAAGTATGGTGAAAAATATTTTAATGATTTGTTATTATTATCCGCCTCTTCAAGATGTAGGGTGTAAGAGAAGTGTAGCATTTTCATATTATTTTAAGAAGCACGGGTGGAATCCATACGTTCTGAGTGTTAAAAATCCTGATAAAACCTTTTGTACTATTGGTGATGATTCGCCACCGGAAGGAGTATATATCGAATACTCTTATTCAGTTATTAATCCATATAAATTTATTGGTATAATGAATGCAATTATTACGAGATTAGCAAGTATTTTCGGTATTAAGATAACAAGGAACTATTTATATGATATTTTTTGCATTCCAGATCTTTTTTGGGGATGGATACCCATTACTGTAATCAAGGGATTATTCTTAATAAAGAGATTTCATATTGATACCATATACATATCTTGCAGCCCATTTAGTTCAGCAATTATTGGCGTTCTCTTAAAGTTGTTTTCAGGGAAACAACTTATACTCGATTTTCGAGACCCATTTGCTTTGGCAATAAACTCGATTATGGGTGTACCTAAGCCAAGAAGGATATTGAATAAATTTCTTGAAAAATGGTTTATTAATAAATCTGACATTTTTATTGTAACAACAGAAGAATTAAAAAAAGAATATATAAACCAATATCCATGGATAAAAGATAAAATATATGCAGTTCATAACGGTTTTGATGCTAATTTTTTATATTTGAATAAAAAAGAAAAGTTTTCAAAATTTACCATTATTTATACAGGCGATTTTTATGATTATGCCCTTCCATTGAAAGTATTTACTGACATATTTTTTGGGGCAATATCGTTTCTCAAAAACAGTGGAAAAATTAGTAATAATAATTTCCAGTTTTTATTTTATGGACAAGGCAAACAAGAGGTTGAAAAGGTTGCGAGAGATTTATCGATTCAAGATCTTGTTATCACATCCTCAAGGATTCCTTATGAGCAAGTATTAAATATTGTATCACGTTCACATCTTCAATTATTAAGAATTGTTAAACCTATGATAAGTACTAAGCTGTATGAAGGTATTTCCCTCAATATACCATTTATAGCAACGATACCTCATGGTGAAGTTGAAAAGATGATAAAGAAATATAGCCCCAGTTCCTCTATCTTGAATGAAGAGTCTACAATCGAAGATGTGGCAAACGCAATAATTGATGTAATAACTCACTATAATAATAATACCATCAAAGATAATTCTGTTAATGAATTTCTTGAAAACTTTTCCAGAGAAAAACTGTCTCAAAAACTAATCCAATTAATTGAATGGAATCTGTAAAATGAAACCAAGATTACTAAAAATTGTCAATGTTGTTGGGGCTAGGCCCAATTTTATGAAGATTGCCCCATTGATCAGGGCAATGAATAACAGGAAGGATTGTATTGAACATATTTTGGTTCATACAGGCCAACATTATGACAAGAGCATGTCTGATGATTTTTTCATTCAACTGGAGATACCTGAACCGGATATTAATCTAGGTATCGGTTCAGCTTCTCACGCGGAACAGACTGCACTTATTATGATGGCCTTTGAGAAGGTGCTCCTTCAGCATAAACCTGATCTCATTGTGGTTGTAGGCGATGTGAATTCTACCATTGCATGTTCTCTCGTAGCCGCGAAGCTCGGTATTCGGGTGGCCCATGTAGAGGCAGGTCTGCGCAGCTTTGACAGAACAATGCCGGAAGAGATCAATCGCATACTCACCGACGCTATTTCTGATTTACTCTTTACAACCGAAGAATCTGCGAATGAAAACTTAAGAAAAGAAGGTCTACCAGAGTATAAGGTTCACTTCGTTGGCAATGTGATGATCGATAATCTTGTCTATTGTTTGAATAAGATACAGAATCTTGGTCTATCTTTCAGTGATCTTAAAGAGAATGAGTATGCTTTGATAACCCTTCACCGTCCATCCAATGTTGATGATCCAAAAATCTTAATGAGAATATTGAATGCATTTGGGGAAATTTCAACCAAAATTAAATTGGTGATCCCTTTACACCCGAGGACGCAGAAAAACATTGAAGACTTCGGATTGGCTAAACAGATGCAAGCAATAGCTGAAAATGCAATTATAACAGGCCCTATAGGTTATCTCGAGATGTTGAGGTTAATGAAAACTGCCAAGTTGGTGATCACTGATTCCGGTGGTCTCCAGGAAGAAACGACCTATTTAGGTATCCCCTGTATAACTATGAGGGAAAATACAGAAAGGCCCTCCACGATCACTTTAGGTACCAACATTCTTGTGGGAAATGATATGGATACCCTACTGAGCAATGCTGGACAAGTAATTTCGAATTATCACAAGCACGGAGAGATCCCGCCCTTGTGGGATGGAATGGCAAGTGTGAGGATCATAAACCAGCTCATAGCGAATAGTTAACTTTCAAAATGCGATACACACCTTTGCAATGCTCTTATTCTCTGATGATAGCTTGCGAATAAATTTATGAATGAAGAACGAAATAACGGTAAAAAGAAAAGCACCAGGGTGCAGATCTATTGGAACACCCTTATTAGGTTACCCCCGCTGCTGATTAACTTTATTATTTCCATTCTTGTAACCAGAATACTGGCCCCAAAGGATTACGGAATTTTAGGAATTTCAATGATGCTCATAGCATATGCCAATTTGTTTACCAATTTTGGGCTTAGTGAGGCTATTATTCAAAAAGAAATTTATAATAAAAAGATCTTGCATTCGATTTTCACATTTAATCTCTTGTTTTCACTATTTCTTGCCTGTGTATTTTATCTTACAGCAGGGCTGATAGCTGAATTTTTCCGAAGCCCGGAGTGTAAGATGGCTATACGAGTATTGAGTCTTTTTTTTATTATTACATCCTTTCCTGTCATTCCAAATGCCATTTTACGCAGAGATATGAATTTTAAAGCCGTGGCGTATTTTGAAACCATTCAATCTCTTTTAATGTCACTGATTACCTTGCTGCTGGCATGGAGAGGCTTTGGTTACTGGGCGCTGATATATGGTCAGCTGATACCACTTGCTGTGGTATCAATAATTTTCTGTGTAAAGGCTAAATATATACCAAATATATACTATAACCATTCTTTCATGAAAGACATATACAATTTTGGTGGCTGGACTTATTTCAGGACGCAACTATTGTTTCTATCCCAGCAGATGGATAAATTTATTGTTGGCAAATGGTTGGGGCCTGTACAGCTTGGATTCTATGATAAGGCTTTGTCATTAGGGGCAACACCTTATGAAATTATTACTGCGAAAATTACTGCTGTTATGTTTTCATCCTTTAGTTTAAACAAGGGAAACATCCCGAAACTAAAAGACTCATTTATGAAGGCTGTTGCTCTTATTTCATTCATAAACTTACCAATTTATTTAGGTTTAATTACAGTCACTCCATACTTCGTTTACAGTATACTTGGTAATAAATGGGCACCTATGATAGTGCCTTTTCAAATAATTCTGTTTGGTTTGTTATTTACATCATTAGGCGGATTAACTGCGAGCCTAAATGTGGGCGTAGGAAAGTATAAAAGTCACACTCTAAGATTTCTTGTTGCATTAGTCATTTTTTTAATGAGTTGTCTCGTGTTACTACGATTTCGTTTAATAGGGATAGCCGTAGCATTTTGTATATTTAATTTATCACAAATTATTCTCTTATTATCCTTGTCGAAAAAGGAAATTGGTATAAATTGGAAAGACATTATACGCTCAATAAGACCTGCAATGGTAGCTTCGCTTGTTATGTTTGCTGTTATACAGATTTTTGCTGTATTTATATTTCAAAAATATAATGTACTCAATATGTTAATCCTTATTATGACAGGTATACTATGTTATACTCCCTTTGTGATATTTAGCAGAAATGAAATTGTACTTGAATTAATTAAAAGTATTAAAAAGGATATATTAAAAATTGGATAATTAATCAATCAACAAGTTATATTTATGAATTCTTAGAACTTGAATACCCTGTTTTATAAACGGGGATGAAAAGTTCGTTCGGAAATATATTGAGTATCATCGAGAAGAGGAAAGGACGCCCTGGCAGTTAGAATTGTTTTATACATAGCGTCATATATTATTGCGTATGAGAGTGGGATATGATATGGTTTGGCCATGAAGGCACATACCATATCGAATCCGGAGATAATACTTG
>Ga0315291_10012540_pt1 | contig 10285 bp, 13 predicted proteins | sample YL17G12_20_MG_FD_203070 | JGI IMG/M metagenome (GOLD analysis project Ga0315291, IMG submission 203070) | Sediment microbial communities from Yellowstone Lake, YNP, Wyoming, USA - YL17G12_20 | ecosystem: Environmental > Aquatic > Freshwater > Lake > Sediment | place: USA: Wyoming | collected...
CGGAACAATAGGCCATGCGGCATTTCACAGTCTCGATATTCCCTTGATTGCGGCGACTGGCGTTGCCGTTCTCATCGGTGGAAATCTCGGGGCGAGATTCAGTATGAGGTTCAAATCTAGAATGATAAAGGCCGGGCTCGGCCTTTTGATGTGGGCGCTTGCGGCCCAACTCCTGGTGAAGCTCTTGGGATATATGTGAGGGGTACATGAAAATTTTGCATCCCATGCTCAGGATAAGAAAACGTATTGTTGTGGCTAATCGCCGCGGAGACGATTTTCGATCTCGTCAAATAAAATCTCACAAGGAGAAAGGAAAAAAATGACTACACCTCATGTTCCCCCCGAATGGACATTCGAGTTTCACGGGCATCGCTGTCCGTTTATGCCGATTGGCTATCGGATGGGCAAACTCGCGCTCGCGCATCTCGGCGTCGAGCGCGAGAAGGATCACGGCTTGTTCGTCTTTCCTGAATTGGGGGAAGGGCATCCGCAGACTTGTATGATGGATGGGATGCAAGCCGCAACGGGCGCGACCTATGGCAAACTGCTGATGGCAAAAACGTTCTGGGGCAAACTTGCCGCGACGTTCTATCATCCGAAGAAGGGCACGGTGCGTTTCGCGCTCAAAGCCGAGTTCATTGATGCGATGGGCAAATTCGAATTCTTCGCCTATCGCAAGCGCGGAGTCGAGCCGTCCGAAATTCCGCCCGCTGCGACAGAAGAAGTGACTCGATGGATGTTCGATCAGCCCGACGAGTTTATGTTCAAGATTGAACCCAAGCCCGATTTCAAATTCGCGCCTGTCAAGGGCTCGTTCAACAAGACCAAGTGCAGCGTGTGCGGCGAGTACGTCTTTGACCGCTATGTGCGAATGAAAGACGGGCAACCCGTTTGCATTCCGTGCTCGGGGTATGGCAAGTAACGCCGTGCGCCACAGAGAGCAGTGACGATGGAACGTACGTATTGCCGCGTCCCAAGGGACGTGGCAATACGTCAAGATCGTGTGTATGCCGTGCGCGGAGAAGGTATTAGTTTCGAAGAGAAGAAAGATGAAAGGCGTGATGGGTGCTTTGCCCCAGCCGCCCGATGTTGTTGTGGTTGATAAGGTGATACCTATGTCGAGTGAGCGAGGGAGCAAGCCATGTCGGTAACATCAAACCATCCGCGTTTCGCTTGGCTGATGCTGGAAGCGCAGGAAATCATCGAGTTGAAACAGGCGATGCTGGATCGCGATGCGCCGTGGGCAACTGACTTTTTTTCGCGCGTGGTCGTGCCCCGCGTGCGGGAGATTGCCCAGCAGCGGGGCATCTCACTGGAAGAAGCGGAGGAGGACGATGGACGTTTATCTGGATAATGCCGCCACGAGCTGGCCCAAGCCGGAGACGGTCTACCGCGCCGCGGATTATTTTATGCGAGAGGTAGGCGCCACCCCCGGGCGAGGTGGACACCGACGCGAAGAGGAGGCGCAGCGCATCGCCGATGAAACGCGCGCGGCACTGGCTCAACTCTTTCACGCCCCCGATCCACAGGGCGTAGTGTTCACACTGAACGCCACGCAGGCAATCAACATGGCGCTGAAGGGGTTGCTGCGTCCCGGCGATCACGTCATCACTTCCTCCATCGAGCACAACGCCATGTGGCGTCCGCTCAAGGCATTGGAAAAGCGCGGCGTGGAGGTGACCGCCGCCTCCTGTGCGCCCGACGGCACGCTGGACCCGGCGGATGTGGCGGCAGCCCTGCGCCCGCATACTCGGCTGGTGGCTATGTTGCAAGCCTCCAACGTACTGGGCGCGCTCGTGCCCATCGCCGAGGTGGGTCAGATCGCCCGTCGTCACGGGGCACTCCTACTGGTGGACGCCGCTCAGACGGCTGGGGCTTATCCGATTGACATGCAAGTGATGGAGATTGACTTGCTGGCATTCGCCGGGCACAAGGGAACGTACGGACCCCACGGTACCGGCGGGTTGGTGGTGCGGCCGGGTATTGAGTTAGAGACTTGGGTAGAGGGTGGGTCGGGCGTCCTTTCGCGACCAGAGACGATGCCCGAGGAATTGCCTGTGCGACTGGAAGCCGGCACTCAGAACGCCGCCGGCTTGGCTGGGCTGCTGGCTGGGGTGCGGTTCGTGCTGGAGCAGGGCGTGGAGCGCATCCGCGCCCACGAGATGGCGTTGACCGGCCGGCTGATCGAACGCCTGCAGGTGGTGCCGGGTCTGAGCATCCTGGGACCGGGAGACCTGGCGCGGCGCACGGCAGTTGTCTCGATCACTGTGGAGGGGTATTTCCCAGATCAATTGGCGGCTGTGCTGGACAAGGTGTTTGGCGTGGCGACGCGGGCAGGATTGCACTGCGCGCCCCAAGCCCATCGCGCGGCAGGGACACTGGAGTGCGGGGCGCTGCGTTTCAGCCCGGGCTATTTTACCACCGCCGCAGAGGTGGATTACGTCGTCGAATCCTTGCGGAACACCTTATAGGAGACAGAATGGCCAAAGAGCGGATCGAAAAGATGCTAATCATTCTGGACGAAGACGAGGTACGCCAAGTGATGCGCCTAGCCCGGCAGGGCGATCTCGAAGCGATCTACCGCTTTGTGCGGGACGTGATTGCCAAAAAGGTTGAAGCCGCGCTGCGCATGCGCTGCGGATAATCTGGTGGAGGAGGCAAGATGCTCAAAGTAAGCGTAGTGCTGGACGAGCAACAACAGGCTGAGTTGCAGATGATCCTGGCTGACCAGGATGCAGAAGCGGCTCTGCGCTTCTTGAAAGAGGTGGTCTGGTCCCAGGTGCAGTCTGTGCATCGCAAAGAGTTGCGCAGCCACCTGGAAAAAGGCACCGAGTGAGGTGTTCCAGACTCCTCGTCGCGCATCGTCGGCAGGAGATGGCCAGGTGAGAACGAGGAGAACAAATGAAGCAGGCCAATATCCGCCCGGTAGTGACGGATGTGACCAAGACCGTTGATGCGGTACAGGCATGCCTGGCGGGCCGTCTCAAAGGCCACGTCGAAAAGTTGCATTTGCTGGAAGGAGACTCGAAATGGCAAAAGATGAATTATGGCACGGCATTCCCCGTAAGGACATTCCGTGGCATCCGACAGTGGATGCGGATACGTGCATCGGTTGCACGCTGTGCTTTGCGACGTGCGGGCGCAGTGTGTATGACATGCAAGACAACAAAGCGGTCGTCGTCAATCCGCTGAATTGCATGGTCGGATGTAGCACCTGCGGCACGGTCTGTCCGGTGGAAGCGATTAGTTTCCCCGACCGCGATCTCGTTTGGAAATTCGAGCGCGAGCACAAGATCTTCAAGGTCGTGCGTGAGGAGTCAAAAGAGAAAAAGGCGAAACTGGATGCGACCAAGGCGCGGGCGGCGGCGGAAGATGCCGTTGCCAAACTGACGACGCGGACGCGGATGGAAATTGCCGGCGAATTCGGCGAGAAGCGCTTCCTGATCCAGTTGGAAGAACTGGTGAAGGATCGCCCCTTCGATTTCGTCAACCTGCGCTTGGAAGTGCCGACGGTCAAGGGTGCACTGGAGAAAACGCCAGCATTCATGACCTTTGAGATCACTTCGACCGAGCAGGAAGACATCCAGAGTTTTTTGCCCCAAGTGCGCGAACTGATCCGCCGCAATGGGCTGGTTCTGGCAAGCGAAAACAAATCATGAGCGGTAGCGGCGGCGCATCACAAATCAGCGGGCCGCCGTCCGATGAAAGTCGAAATGAATCCTGTTACTTCAACTGTTGTTCCTGAGGCGGTAGCCGTGCGTCCCCAGGTTTCTTTGTGGATGATCCTGCTGGCTTATCTTCAGATTGGCTTGACCGCCTTCGGGATGGCGATCCTGCAAAAACTCAAAGCGCTGGTGATGGACAATCATTGGTTAAGCGAAGAGGAAATGAACGAGGGTCTCGCGCTGGTACAACTTTACCCCGGACCGATCATGGTGGATTTCACCGCCTACGTCGGCTACAAACTGCGCGGCGTCCCAGGTGCGATTCTGGCGACCCTGGGTTTTGTCTTACCGTCGTACGGCTTGATGCTGATTCTGTCTGCATTCTACTTTGCTGCAGGCAGTTTGCCCTGGGTGCATCCGCTTTTCCTGGGACTGGAAGCGCTGGTGGTTGGCATCCTCTTCAACGTCACGCTCGACTTTGGCGCGCGCAATATTCAGAACCGCGTCCAAGCTGTCATCGCGCTGTTTGCGTTTGCCGCGTTGCTGTTCAAGGCGAACGCGATCTTGATCGTGCTCGTCGCGCTCGCGCTCGGCGCGTCGCTCATCCGACCAGCGGCGGGCGCGGGGAAATCGGGCAGCGCGGCGAAACTACCGCACGCCACTGCGCCAATCGCGCGTACGCGCTGGATGGGCATTGGTGCGGTGATCGTCGTGGTGCTGGCAGTCGCCGCGTTCGCGTGGTCGCTCGGCTCGGACGTGGGCGCGCTGGGACTGGCGCTGTTCAAAATTGGCGCAGTCGCGTTCGGCAACGGCACGACGATCATTCCGCTGATCCAAGCCGACGTGGTGGACGCCAATCATTGGCTGACGCTGAATCAATTTGCCGATGGCATCGCATTGGGACAGATCACACCTGGTCCGTTTCTCATCACCGCCGCGTTCATCGGTTACAAGATGGGCGGCGTACTCGGCGCGACACTCGCGACGTTTGCAATCTTTTCGCCATCGTTCGCGATGACGCTTGTCTTTACCGAGATTTTCGCGCGTGTGCGAAATCTGCAAGCGGTACGCGGCGCACTCGCGGGCGTGCTGGCGTCGTTCGTCGGCTTGCTCGCGGTGGTGCTTTTACAATTGGGCGGCATTGCACTCACAACACCCGCAGCAATCGCGCTCGCGGCAGCGGCGTTCATCGCGGTGCGCTGGTTCAAACTCGACATCATCTGGGTGTTCGTCGGCGGCATCGCGCTGTGGGGCGGGCTCATCGCGCTGGGAGTTGCGTAAGATGGCTCAACCCAACATCACGATTTTGCCCGCGCGCAACTGTCGCCGCAGTCGCAAAATCATCGAATATCTGGAAGCGCGCGGCGTTGAGTTCACGCGCATCCCACTAGAATCGCCCGAAGGACAGGCGTTGGCAGCGCAGTACGATTTGCGCGCCTCGCCGGGAATTTTGGTGGATGGCGTAAGCATCAATCCGTTTGATGTGCCTATCCAGCCGGAATGCAGGGTGGATGAGACAGCGGCGTGGCGCGTATTTGAATCGAACTGAGAAGGGAATCTATGGCCAAGGTAACTGAAGCGGACATCCTGACCGCGCTACGCGGCGTGATGGACCCCGAATTGCATCGCAGTATCGTCGAACTCAACATGGTGCGCAATCTCGTGGTGAAAGATGGCAAGGTAGAGTTCACACTCGCGCTGACCATCCCCGACTGCCCACTGCGCGATCAACTGACGGAGGACGCGCGCAACGCGGTCAAGAAAGTGCGCGGCGTCAAGAATGTGGTTGTCACGCTCGGCGCGATGAGCGAAGCGGAGCGCGCCGCGGTGCTTGGGCAGGGAGGACCAATTCCCAAGCCGACGACTCCGTCCTTCAATCATATCGGGCGCGTGATCGCGATCGCGAGCGGTAAGGGCGGCGTGGGCAAATCGTCCGTCACTGCCCTGTTGGCAGTCGCGCTCGCGCGCGCAAAATATCGCGTCGGCATTCTCGACGCAGACGTGACGGGCCCGAGCATCCCGCGCCTCTTTGGATTGCGCGATGCTCCGAGAATGAACGTGCTGGGTATGATCCCACCGCAAACAGGATTGGGGATCAAGATCATTTCGATCAACCTGCTGTTGCCGAGTGAAGATGAAGCAGTGATCTGGCGTGGACCAATCGTCAGCCAGGTGATTCAGCAATTCTGGAACGAAGTCGTCTGGGGCGACCTAGATTATCTTTTTGTGGACTTGCCGCCTGGCACGTCCGATGCGCCGCTGACGGTGATGCAGTCGCTGCCGCTCGATGGGATGATTCTTGTTACGACGCCGCAGGAGTTGGCGGCGATGGTCGTTCGCAAAGCGCGGCGGATGGCGGATCAGATGAACACACCGATTCTAGGGATCGTAGAAAATATGACCGCGTTCGTCTGCTCGACCTGCGGGACGCGCCACGAATTGTTCGGACCGAGTCACGCGGAGGGAATCGCCGCTGCGCCGCTCCTCGCGCATTTGCCGATTGCGCCTGACCTCGCGGCATTGGGTGACGCTGGAAAAATTGAAGAGGTATCGCTGCCCGAATTGGATGCGGCGGTCGAAATGTTGAGCCAACTCAAACCCACGCCCGTTCCGGTCGCCGCGGCGTAAACAATGGAATGTTGATATGGTTCAAAATATCCTGCGGTCACACAGACGGATCAGGTCACAGTCCCGCGGCAGGGTGATACACACGATCAAGCGTTGTTGATCTCGCAAGTAAATGTTCATATCATTTTCTACGGAGGATCAGATGGATGACAAACAAACCTTACTCAATGCACTTGAGTTTCACGGTCATCGCTGTTGGGCGAGTGTCGCCGGCGTGCGCGTCGGACTTGCCGCGCTCCGAGCGTTAGGCGTCAACCGGTCGGGCGGCACGCAGTTGTATGGCATCGTGGAAATCGGCGAAGACCACGGGGGAATGTGCTTTGGCGATGGCGTGCAATACGTAACAGGTTGCACATTTGGCAAAGGCAACATTCGTAAGCAACCGGTCGGCAAACTCGCGTTCACGTTGATTGACAAGGCGACAAATCGCGCAGCGCGCGTGAGTTACAAACCCACGCTCCAAAAGCAAATCGCGGAATCGGCTTTTATGCGCAAGCGCGGGCTGGGGGTGATGCCCGATGAAATCCCGCTGGAAGAGCAGATGGAATTGGTGAATCTAGTGTGGAACGCGCCCGAGGCGGATGTGCTTCAAGTTGGAGAGGTATCCGCGTACAAAGGCGAATGGCTCCCTGAGGTAATGGGCTTTGTGCCGTGCGCCAGCTGTGGCGAACTGACTGCGCACGCGTACCTACGCGTGGTCGGAAGTAAACTTGTCTGCATACCTTGCTCGGGCTATGACCGATAACGAGTGATCTCAAGCCCGCAATGCTTGGACTGGGTTTGGGCATTCCAATCTGGTAGTGCGCGTGTTGACGCGCGTGCGGGAGGCAGGGGTCGCGCGACGAGTCGCGGACTCTGTCTCCCAACATCAATCAAAACCTACGGAGGGTCACTTGACAACTCAATCGAACAACACCACACCGCCTTTGACGGTGCTGCACTCGTTTCATCCTGGCTGGTTCGGCGCGGTGATGGGCACCGCGATTGTCGGCGTGAGCGCGTTTATGAATCCTGGGAACATTTCCGCGCTTGAGTCGCCGCTGCGCGTCGTCGGCGTCGCGTTCGTGGTTCTCGCGTATGCGCTGTTTGTTGCGCTGGGTGTACCGTACGTCTTGCGCTGGGTGCATCATCCTGACGCCGCGCTCAAAGATTTGCGGCATCCGATACTCGGTGCGTTGTACGGCACTTTTCCTGGAGGCGTTCTCGTGCTCGCAACGGCAACGCTCATTGTCGGTCCCAGTGTTCTCTCGGTAGATGTGCTTTTCCCGCTGGTCGCCATCTTAGCGGCGGTGGGCATCGCGCTCACGTTTGTCATCGGCGTCGTGTTCGCGTACATTTTGTTCATCACGCCGAACGTCGCGCCTGAACAGGTCAACGGTGGTTGGTTCATTCCGCCCGTCGTCAACATTATCATCCCGATGGTGCTGATGCCTTTCGTGTCGCGCGTGGATGGCGAGACCGCGCGTGGGTTGCTCGTTGTGAGTGGTGCCGGCTGGGGCATCGGCTTTTTCTTGTTCTTGTTAATTGCGGCGCTGTTGTACAATCGGTTGGTGTTTCATCCACTACCGGCCGCGCCGCTTGCGCCATCGCTCTGGATTGGTTTAGGCCCCGTAGCCGTCGCGGGTCTCGCGCTGATTCGCGTCGCGCAAGATGGCGCGAAGGTTTGGGGCGAGATGAGTGTAAGCATCAGCGCGTTCGCGCAACTGGGCGCGTTCGCGTTTTGGGGCTTTGGCTTGTGGTGGTTGGCGGCGGCGGTATTGCTCCTCGCGCGTTATCTGCGCGCCGGCAGTTTGCCTTTCGGCGTTGGCTGGTGGGCATTCACGTTTCCTGTCGGCGCGTACACGGTGATGACGTTGACGCTCGCGCGCGCGTGGAGGGTTAGCGCGCTCGAAGTGTTCGGCATCGCGCTGTTCGTTTTGCTCGTCGTGTTCTGGCTCGTCGTCACGATCCGCACACTGATCGGGGTGCGAACGGGCGAAGCGTGGAAACGGTAGTATCCCTCTTTGATTCTGCCGCGAGCTTTGCAGGAGAGTCGGAGTTGAAAACAATGGCAACACTGAATCGCTGGGCGGAGTTCATCCGCGAACACTATCAGACGATCATTTTGACGACGGTCGTTCTTGCCCTGCTGTTGGGTTTGGGGACGACGGTGCCAGGCAAGGTTCTGCAAGGTTATTCACAGCTGCTCACGTTTCTGATGATCCTGTTCATCAGTTTCACCATCACGCCGCGCCAGTTTGCTGCCATCGTGCGTCAACCGATAGCGGTCGTGGCCGGACTAGGGTTGAATTTCGTTTATATGCCGCTCCTCGCCTGGGCATTGGCCCGCCTGTTGGTACAGGACGCAGAACTCGCTACGGGCATCATTCTTGTTGGCGTTGTTCCTTGTGCCGGGATGGCGGCGGTCTGGACTGCGCTGCTCAAGGGAGATGTCCCGCTGAGTATGGCGATCAACGCGCTGACAATGCTCCTGGGGCCATTCCTGATACCACTCTTGATGGTGCTGCTGGCGGGGTCCAGCGTGAACATCAACGCCGGCGCTCTGTTTCAGCAGTTGGCGGTTCTGCTGTTGATTCCGCTGATTCTGGGGATGGCGGCGCGCTGGGTGGCTGATCTAATCGGCGATGTCAAGTCCTATGTCGCGCTAATGCCCGCGCTCTCGGCATTGACCGCCGTGCTGCTTATGTTCGCCGTCTGTAACGTCAATGTTCCACTGATCGCGGCGCGCTGGGCGCAGGTACCTGCGCTCCTTGCGGCGATTGTGCTGATTTTCCCGCTAGGTTTCTTGGTGCCGCATGTGCTGGGACGTTTCTTGTTCACTTGGCGCGAACGGGTTGCCGTCACCTACGCCTCGGGGATGAAGAATTTGCCCATCGCCGTCGGGTTGGCGTTCGCCAGTTTCTCGGAACTCGCCGGGCTGCCCGTGGCACTCGCGATGATTTTGCAAATGCTGACCGCCAGTCTGTTTTATCGCTACCTGAATCGACAGTCCACTGCCACCCCAGTCCGTTAGCGCTGCCGCTAAAGGCAGAGGGTGAGGCGGTTGACCTTTTACCGACAGTCCGTTATCAAATCAACACAAGGAGTTCACATTGAAAATTGCAGCAGTTTCAGAAGATGGCATCACCATCAGTCAACACTTTGGACGCGCGCCGTACTACGTTGTCGTCACCCTCAATGACGGCAAAATTGTTTCGCACGAAAAACGCGAAAAGATGGGGCACACCCATTTTGCGAATGAGCTGCACGCTGAGGGCGACGACCCGCGCGGTCACGGCTTCGACCCGGCTTCGCAATCGCGGCACGCGCGGATGGCGTCGGCGATTGCCGATTGCCAGGTCTTGCTCGCGCGCGGAATGGGGAGTGGCGCGTACGACTCGATGCGCGCCGCGGGCATTCGTCCCATCGTCACCGACGTTGCCAACATTGACGACGCGGTGAACGCGTATCTCGCGGGCACACTCGTGGATCACGTCGAGCGTCTGCATTAACAAGAGCATCAAATATGCCAAACGCAGGAAACCTGACCAAGAAACTGTTGGCATCTGCCGAGTTCATTCGCGCGCACTATCAGACCATTATCGTCGCGACAGCGGTCTTGGGGTTGTTGTCGGGAGCGTGGACAACTGTCCCAGGCAAAACCTTGCAGGGTTACTCGCAGGTGCTCACCTTTCTGATGATCCTGTTCATCAGTTTCACGATTACGCCGCAACAGTTCGCGCTGGTGCGCTGCCAGCCCGTTGCCGTGATTGTGGGGCTGGTCTTGAATTTCGTCTATATGCCGTTGCTGTGTTGGGCGCTCGCGCGCCTGCTGGTCAACGATCCACAACTTGCGCTGGGGATCATTCTGGTCGGCGTGGTACCGTGCGCAGGGATGGCGGCGGTGTGGACCGCATTGCTCAAAGGCGATGTGCCGCTGGGGATGGCAATCAACGCGCTGACGATGGTGCTGGGTCCGTTCTTGATTCCTCTGCTCACATGGTTGCTCGCCG
>Ga0315291_10012541_pt1 | contig 10285 bp, 6 predicted proteins | sample YL17G12_20_MG_FD_203070 | JGI IMG/M metagenome (GOLD analysis project Ga0315291, IMG submission 203070) | Sediment microbial communities from Yellowstone Lake, YNP, Wyoming, USA - YL17G12_20 | ecosystem: Environmental > Aquatic > Freshwater > Lake > Sediment | place: USA: Wyoming | collected...
GAACATAACCTATTACAGGGGGAATATGGTGACTTCAGATAAGAGCATATTCACCAATACCATAGGATATGTCATAGCAGATTCCTCCTTCACCAAATTGACATTCCAATCCAGCATATACGACTACAAGTTCAGGTGCTATGACGAAATGGCGGAGACAAGGGATCCTTTCTCAATACAGATATACACGGATAATTCCTCTGCAATATTAGTGCCACAGTTATACGGCTATGCTGCTTCCAGCGGATCTTTTGGGACAGGCACAAGGAAGTTTTACCAGACATGTTATGGCGGAACAAATAGGCTATTCCTATTCGGGGCAGGGACGGCTTATCCATTAAGCGGGTATTCATTATTGACAACTAAAGGGCAGTTTTTTACGTTTACTATAACAACATCCTTGGGGAATCCAATAGCAAATGCAACAATAACTGCCACTAGATTCAGCCCTGACAACGCAGCTTATGTGACTATTGAGCAAGGCATAACGGATAGCCAGGGGAAAGCCGTGCTATTCCTTGAAGGGAATATCTTATATAAGATATCTACAGTGGCAATTCCATACAATCTATTGGCATTTGATTATGTTCCTATCAACGGAAGCAATTTCATAACGGTTGTTATGAGAACTAACGCTACGGTCAATTATACTCCTATAGGAGTAAATTATAATCAGCAGATAATGTTCTATCAATTACCCCCTCCTGGAAACTACAATAATTCAATAAATTATACCTTTACCATAATTGATCCTTCCGCAACGCTTGAGTATTATGGAATAGATATTTATAGGAGAGATGGGAGAGGTCAAGAGATATTATGGTACAACAATACCGTATATGGCCAGCCGAATGGAGGAACGATAAATGTCACTCTTCCAACAAATTATTCATACAGGCCTTATAAATATTATAAAGGATTCAACCAGACAGAATACCATATAAATGATGAAAATTATATATTGGGCAGCATGCAGAAGGCATTCGCTGCAATCGCAGAAAAGTTGCAGGATTCAGGATTCATAAAAGGATGGTATCTGTATTTCATAGGGATATTCATAGCAATGCTTTCTGTAGGGTTTGTAAGCAGGTATTCCCCTGAAGGCGCAGGAGTGGTTGGATTGATAGTGATTTGGGGATTCACAATGTTTGCCCCTGCTGCGGTGATATTGACTGTTAGCCAGACCGGAACAGAAATTCAGGCTTGGATGATTTCCGCAGTTACAACTTTCTGCCTTGGAGCAGTAATGTATTTGAGGCAGTATTGGACATGAGGGGTATTATATGAGACTATCAACATTCATTCTATTCAATGTGGCAATGACCATAATATTCTTCTGTGTAGGATACCATAATTTAATTACAAGCACGCTGTTTGACAGCTATCTTGGCACAATGAATATGAGTACTTCAACAATGAATTCGTCTCAGCCAAAGGTAATCGAGATTTCCAATGATGATCCTAACAATTATGGGTTGGTGCAGAATATAGCCAATTCAATCTTAGGGGATCCGAATGTTACTGCGGCATTCGGTTTGGCAGTCATAGCTTTTGCGGTAATATCCTATCTCAGCGGATTTTCAGCCAACTTCCTTATTCCAGCATTGATTATCATATTGTTGATGAATTTCTTCTTTTTCCCATTCGGAGTGGTATTTGATCCTTCATTGCCAGTAATACTCAAATTTTTCTTATTTGCAGTGTATAATACATTCACTATCATATCCGCAGTGGATTTCATAAGAGGTGGCATGTAGATGACAAACCCAATAGTCATAACAGTTCCGGCAAATTTCTCATATCAGGACACTTGTATGGCCACCAATTCCTCGGGATTGAATTTCTTTGGGGACAGCATATCGGCATGCACAGGGCAGTATATAGGGGATGTAGGGATTCTATTCTTATTTTTCATTGGTTTCTTCTTGGCATACACAGTATTGCAGAATACAAGGGTAGAGGCAAAGTTGGTCATTCTTGTGCCTATCTTCATGCTTTCAGCGACATTCTTCCCATGGATGCTGGTTATGGTTGCAATGGTAGCATCATTCCTGCTATTCTTAGCATTGAATAAGGTGAGCAGCAGATGACATCAGAGGATATCCTTTATGCCAAGGCAAAGAACATACTCAAAGGCATCCCAAGGGCGAGGGACGGATTCGTGACAAAGGACAGGCTAAGGAATGATTTGATATGGAGATACAGGATAAAGAATAGCGACATTTATCTTTTGATTCAGGAGCTTGAGAAAAGAGGGCTCATTGAAAGGGCAAGGCATGGCTACAAAATAAAGAATGTTTAAAAACTTATATGGAGGAAAATAAAATGGGAATGCACCAGGAAAAGAGGGATTACATATGCTAGCTGAGTTCGTAATAGCTTGGGTTGTTTTGGTTGCTCTCCTCCTTATTTATTCAGAATATACAAGGGCCGCCTATGTTGGCATAATATCAGGAGTGCTTCTTTTGATAATGGGAGCTTGGGTTCTTACGGATGTAAATGGAATTGAAGTAAGAACAGGTGAGATACAGAATTACAATAATACTGCGGCAAGCGTGGCAATAAACTCAACTGTTATTAATTCCACACAGTCAGGGAACATAACAACTATTTATCAATATTCAACATTAGTCATACCAATATATGCAGGATATACAGTTGAGCAGCTTACAGGCATTCTTGCGTTATTATTTGGATTGGCAATGATGCTGATATATTCATTGAGATTCTGGGGGCAGCATAAGACTCCAAATGCAGCGGGTGGCGGCTAATGTATTTCGAATTCATTTGCGTAGCCTGCCTGATAGTTTCAGTATTGATCGCATATTCAGAGTATACGAAGCACCCTTATACAGGGATAATTGGAGGCGCAATGTTGATAATATTGGGGCTGCTTCTTTTGACAGATCCAACTGGAATTCAATTTAAGACAGGAGAGACAGTCTCCTATTACGGATTAGGATTATTATTTGCGGGTGTAAATTGTGAAAGGTAAAATAATATTATTATTTTTGGGGTTGATATCGGTAGGGTTTTCGCTGACTAATCTTTCTGATAACGGATTCAATACCAGGGAGGTAGGAACTGGAAATCTGGTTGCCTTGGGAAATCTTTCTATATATATCTACAATGAATCCTCTGGATCAACCCCTCCTCTGTGGTCAGATTCATTCACAGATGCGATAATCAATGGAAGCTGGAATGTAAAATTGGAGAATGTTCCTTTAATGTATGGGGTTGAATACTGGAAGGCATACCAGATTAATGGAGAGGATATTTATTTTAATAGTAGCCCCAGAGTTACATTCTTCACTTCCATAGGAGACTTGCCTGCCACTGCGGCAAATGTTGCGCATACAGACCATAATGAGAATTGGGGGGCGAATAACATTACTGCCACGCATTTTTATGGATTAATAGATTGGACAAATGTTTTGAATCCTCCTGTTTACAATAACCTTTCTTTGGGGCAGGTAGTTGCCAGCATAGGGAACTGGTCTCTGGATTCGCCAAGCGTGGCAAGGATTGGAAATTGTACTCCTGGGCAGTTTGTTGTGAATATAACGACTTCGGGAGTGCAGTGCTTGGCTCCTTCTGCGGTTATCTTCCCAGTTTACAATAACCTTTCAATGTCTGATGTTGTCGCAGGGGTAGGCAACTGGAGTGCGGATTCTGCGAACTATACCCAGACAGTAGATCTTCCTGTGTATCAGAATGGCTCTTCAAACCTTACGCTTCCTGATATAGAGGCTAATTTAGGAAACTGGACTGGAAATACTTCATCATATACAAATACAGCTGGTATTCCAACTCTTATGGGGAATAGCACAATAGCTAGGACAGGAAACTGTTCCTTAGGTCAATTCGTAACAAACATCACTACAGGAGGAGTTGAATGTGAATTTCCTATAAACATAACGTTGCCAATATATAATAATCTTTCAATGTCGGATGTGGTTGCAGGGGTAGGGAACTGGAGTGCAGATTCTGTTAATTATACAATGACTTCGGATTTGCCAGTTTATAACAACGGTTCTTCTAATCTAACAATGTCGGATGTGGTTGCAGGGGTAGGGAACTGGAGTGCGGATTCAATCAATTATACAATGACGATATATCTTCCTGTATACAATAACGGCTCAAGTAATCTTACTCTTAGCGATGTTGTTTCAAGCATAGGAAACTGGAGTTTGGACTCATCCAACTACACCCAAACAGTTGACTTACCTGTCTATAACAACGGTTCCAGTAACCTGACTCTTAGCGATGTTGTCAGTAGCATAGGTAATTGGAGTTTAGACTCAGCTAATTATACACAAACAAGTGATTTACCAGTGTATAACAACGGTTCAGTAACTTCAATAACAGCAGGATCGGGTTTAACTGGAGGAACAATTACAACTTCAGGAACTATAGCTCTTAATGATACCTATGTTTCGCTTTTATTCCCTATTTACAATAATGGAACCAGTAATTTAACACTAGCGGATATTGTTAATAGCATTGGAAATTGGTCTTTTGATTCTAGCAATTACACCCAGACCGTAGATTTACCTGTCTATAATAATCTTTCAGGTTCTGATATTGTTGGACTTGTAGGCAATTGGTCATTGGATTCAGCGAATTACACACAAACAAGTGATTTGCCAGTATACAATAACGGTTCCAGCAACCTGACTCTGAGCGATGTGGTATCGAGCATAGGTAATTGGAGTTTGGACTCTGCGAACTATACCCAGACAAGCGACTTGCCTGTATACAATAATGGAACGAGCAATTTGACTCTTAGCGATGTTGTTTCAAGCATTGGTAACTGGTCTTTGGACTCAGGAAATTACACACAGACCGTTGATTTACCTGTGTACAATAACGGTTCTTCAAATCTTACTCTTTCTGATATAGAGGTTTCTTTGGGGAACTGGTCAGGGAATTCATCAAGCGTTGCTAGAATAGGAAATTGTTCTCCGGGAGATGTAGTCCAGAATACCACGACTTCAGGTGTTGAGTGTATAACTGTTTCAGGATTGTTTCCAATTTATAACAATGGTACATCTAATTTGACATTAGCAGATATAGTGAATAGTATCGGCAATTGGAGCTTAGACTCAGCGAATTACACACAGACAGTGGACTTACCAGTCTACAACAACGGCTCTAGCAATCTTACATTAAGTGACATAGTTACAAGTATCGGTAACTGGAGCTTAGACTCTGGAAATTATACTCAAACAGCAGATTTACCTGTATATAACAACGGTTCAAGCAATTTGACTCTTAATGATATTGTTACAAGCATTGGTAACTGGAGTCTTGATTCTGCGAACTACACACAGACCGTTGATCTTCCGGTCTATAACAACGGTTCAAGTAATCTGACATTAAGTGACATAGTTACAAGTATCGGAAACTGGTCTTTGGATTCAGCGAATTACACCCAAACTTCTGATTTGCCGATTTATAATAACGGTTCAGTAACCTCAATTACAGCAGGAACTGGCCTTACAGGTGGAACAATAACAACTTCAGGGACAATTGCTCTTAATGATACATATATAGCATTTTTATTTCCAATTTATAATAATGGAACATCTAATTTGACATTGGCAGATATAGTGAATAGTATTGGCAATTGGAGCCTAGACTCTGCGAACTATACACAGACTGTAGATCTTCCGGTGTACAATAACCTTTCAGGTTCTGATATTGTTGGACTTGTAGGGAATTGGAGCCTAGACTCTGGAAATTATACTCAAACAGTAGATTTACCTGTATATAACAACGGTTCAAGCAATTTGACACTGGGCGATATAGTTACAAGTATCGGCAATTGGAGCTTAGACTCTGCGAATTACACACAGACAGTGGACTTACCAGTTTATAACAACGGCTCTTCTAACTTAACGCTTAGTGATATCGTAACGAGTATTGGTAATTGGAGCTTAGACTCTGCGAACTACACGCAGACCGTTGACCTTCCAATCTATAATAACGGGACTTCAAGGATAGATACAATTGCGTCAATAGATAATTATATTCAGGTGCAGAATGGGACTTTAACAAATCTATCAATGAATGAAACTCAATTAAATACTACTATAAACAATAGTATTTCAGGAGCAATTGCTGTTGCATTAGCAACAACAACTTATCTTCCAATATCATTTTATAACTCTTCGGGGACAGTTATAGTTGCAGGAGGAAATCTGGGCAATCTTTCATATTATGACAACCAATATTTCAATATTACAGAGAATACTGCCGGAACAAATCCTTTGACATTATATGTCAATTTCACAAATGTTACAAATTTCACATCACTGAATTTGAGGGAGAGATATCAAGGAGGAAATGGGCATCAAATTGCATTAGAAATATATGACCAGGTATTATTTGGTTGGGAAGGATATGGTATAATAACAGATCAAGCGATTCCTGTGATAGCGGCATTTCCTATCTTGGATTCATTAGACCATATCATTAATGGAACTGTTGAAGTTAGATTAAGGCATATTGAAAGCGGAAAGCCAAATCATTATCTTGAGATAGATATGATAACTCTTTCAAAAGGTTTAGTAACTTATACTACTAATGAACATGATTCATTAAGTGGAAGGAATAATCCTGGAAATCATCCTCAATATCTTTTAAGAGATGGAACAAACAACATGACAGGTAATCTCCAATTAGGAATCTATAATTTAACTGCAGGAAACATTTTTGCTAATATAAATTGGTCATATGTGCAGAATGCTCCAATTTACAATAATGGTTCTAGCAATTTGACGCTTCCACAGGTCGAAGCCAATCTCGGTAATTGGACAGGGAACATGTCAAGCTATACAACGACTGCGAATTTGCCTGTATACAACAATCTGAGCTTACCTTCTATCGAGGCAAACCTCGGTAACTGGACTGGGAACATATCTTTGTACACAACTACGGCTAATCTTCCAGTCTACAACAACGGAACCAGTAACTTGACATTAGCGCAAGTCGAAGCTTCAATTGGAAATTGGAGTGGTAATATGTCTTCATATACAACGACTGCGAATCTTCCAGTATACAATAATTTGACTTTACCAGATATCGAAGCTAATTTAGGTAACTGGAGCGGTAATATAAGTTCGTATACAACTACAGCTAATCTTCCAGTCTACAACAACGGTTCAAGTAATCTGACAATTCCACAGGTCGAAGCCAATCTCGGTAATTGGACAGGGAACATGTCAAGCTATACAACGACTGCGAATTTGCCTGTATACAACAATCTGAGCTTACCATCTATTGAGGCGAATCTTGGTAATTGGACAGGGAACGCATCCTCATACACAGATACGGCAGGAATTCCAACGCTCATGGGGAATAGTACAATAGCAAGAATAGGAAATGATACTTGCACTCCTGGACAGGTTGTAGAGAATGTAAGTATAACAACAAGTGGAGTTACTGTGGAATGTGTAGTAGCTTCTTCATTAAGCTTGCCTGATATCGAAGCTAATTTAGGTAACTGGAGCGGTAATATGAGTTCGTATACAACTACAGCGAATCTCCCAGTCTATAACAACGGAACCAGTAACCTGACGCTGGCGCAGGTTGAAGCTTCAATTGGTAATTGGTCTGGAAACGCATCCTCATACACAAAATTATCCGATTTAGTAGGTCTTTTGGGTAATTGGTCTGCGGATAAGTCTTCATATACAACTACAGCTAATCTTCCGGTATATAATAATGGATCTAGTAATCTGACTCTTCCTGATATCGAGGCGAACCTCGGTAACTGGACTGGGAATAAATCATCATATACAGACACAGCAGGAATTCCAACCCTTATGGGAAATACAACCATAGCTAGAGCAGGGAACGATACCTGTTCAGCAGGGCAGGTCGTAGAGAACGTAAGCATATCTTCAACCGGAGTGGTTGTTGAATGTGTTGTAGCTTCTTCGTTAAGCTTACCTGACATAGAGGCTAACCTAGGAAACTGGACAGGTAACATGTCAAGCTACACAACGACAGCGAACCTGCCAGTGTATAATAATGGAACCAGTGATTTGACATTGGCGCAAGTGGTTGCCAGTATTGGCAACTGGACATCAGATAAGTCGAATTACCCTGCCTTGACAGACTTAGTTGGATTGTTAGGAAACTGGTCAGCAGATAAGTCTTCATATACAGCCACTTCTGGAATAGTAGGTTTAGTCGGTAATTGGAGCCTTGACAAATCTTCATATACGGCTACAGTAGACCTTCCAGTGTATCAGAACGGATCTTCTAATTTGACGATTACAGATGTCATGGCAGCAGTCGGAAACTGGAGTGGAAATGCTTCATCTTATACAAATACAACAGAAATACCTACGCTTATGGGGAATAACACGATAGCAAGGGCAGGAAATGATACATGCACCCCTGGGCAGGTAGTAGAGAATGTTAGCATATCTTCTACAGGAGTGGTTGTGGAATGCGTAGTGGCTTCTTCGTTGAGTTTGCCAGATATTGAAACGAATCTCGGTAATTGGTCTGGGAATATATCTTCATATACGACTACGGCAGACCTTCCAGTATATAACAACCTTAGCTTGCCTGATATAGAAACCAATTTAGGTAACTGGTCAGGTAATGCTTCTGCATATGCAAAATTATCAGATCTTGTAAGCTTATTAGGGAATTGGTCAGCAGACAAGGCAAGTTATCCTGCATTGACTGATTTGGTAGGATTGTTAGGCAATTGGAGTGCAGACAAGTCTTCATATACCAACACAGCAGGAATTCCAACATTGATGGACAATTCTACGATAGCAAGGATTGGCGACTGCGGCGCAGGTGAGTATGTCGAGAATATAACCACTTCTGGGGTGGAATGCTCTGCGGTTGCAGTTGTAGTTCCTTACCAGGATGCAGCAGCAGGATGGACAAACACTTCATCTTTGACATTGACGAATCTGAATGTCAGCTTTACAAGTGGATTCATAATGAATACAACTACAGTCAAGCCAGCATGTGCAGCCGCCGAGAGAGGGAATCATTGGTATGACCAAGGAGGTAACAACGTAGCCGACATTGAATGGGTATGCATGAAGAACAGCACTAATGGATACGCTTGGACACAAGGATGGAATCCAGGTTGAGGTATATGCATGAACCACAAATTAGTTTTTTTAGCGGTTTTACTCGGACTGGTTAGCTTATCTTATTCAGTAGCAGGAACTACACAGGCCACAGGATGCAGCATTTTAGGATATACAGGTAATACGGCAGTATGCAATTTCACTTCTTCAGGAACTTTCAATTTATCCTTAGTAAATTCTAACATCAATGCTTATGTATTGGTCGTGGGAGGCGGAGGCGGCGGAGGCGGAGTTTCTGCTGTTGCTCAATATGCTGGAGGCGGCGGAGGCGGAGGTTCTATAGTCTATAATACTTCATATATTCTTACGGCAGGTTCATCTTATACTGCAACTGTTGGCGCAGCAGGAGCTGCAGGAGGCAATACAGGAACCAAAGGAGGCAATGGAACCAACTCTACCTTCGGGGTTCTTACAGCAGGAGGAGGTCGTTCTGGAGGAGGTTCGCTTGCAGTGGCAACAGCAGGAACGAATGGAACTGCGTTTACTGGCGGCGGAGGCGGAGGCGCAGGAAGCCGTACTACATCTGATACAGGAGGAACTTCTGCAACTGAGGGAACAGGAGGAACTTCCCAAAGCGCAGCAGGCGGAGGCGGAGGAGCAGGAGGAAACTCGACAACAATGAATGGAGGTAATGCTATTGCAAGCGCAACTGCTCCTGTTGCAGGATTGGGAGGTAACGGTTCTTCATATTCAATCTCAGGGGGAAGTTTAGCATACGGAGGCGGCGGAGGCGGAGGAACAAACGCAACTGGAACTGTAGGCGCAGGAGGAACTGGAGGAGGAGGTTCTGGAGGTAAAAATGCTGTTGGAGTTGCAGGAACTGCCAATCGTGGAGGCGGAGGCGGAGGCGCAGGAGGATCTTCGGCAAGAGTCGGAGGCGCAGGAGGAACTGGAGTGATAATACTCAATTATACTGCTTATGAAATCAATGTCAGCTTTGCTGCTAATTCTCAAGCGTCTGCAGTGATAGGGAGGAATTATCTTGAGATAAATGTAACCTCTACAGTTGCTTACGCTTCTGTATTAGACCACATCAATATTACCTTATATAATGCTGCAGGAGGGATAGTTGCTTCATCAGAATCCAATACAACCCCCTTCTTTTATAATATAACTGGAATAGCGGATGGAAATTACAGTTTGAATGCTACGGCGCA
>Ga0315291_10012542_pt1 | contig 10284 bp, 13 predicted proteins | sample YL17G12_20_MG_FD_203070 | JGI IMG/M metagenome (GOLD analysis project Ga0315291, IMG submission 203070) | Sediment microbial communities from Yellowstone Lake, YNP, Wyoming, USA - YL17G12_20 | ecosystem: Environmental > Aquatic > Freshwater > Lake > Sediment | place: USA: Wyoming | collected...
GTGCTTCGTATGGATGCCGTCCGTCCTGACAAGGCCCCTCCCCACCGTCGGTAGAGACGTTGCGCGCAACGTCTCTACATGGACACGTCGGGACCGTGGAAACCCCCGGTCAATGCCTCTTGGAGGCTCTGCCACGGCGACCTCTCCGACTCGTCTCGATACAATCGAACCGGTGGCCGAGTGACGCGACGGCTCTGCGGAGCGTTGTATCGAGGCACCGGTTGGATCCCTCGACGAGCGGCCAGTCTCCGAAAGGCACGCGGCTAATACGCCTTGCCGAAGATCACCCGCCGCGAACTGGGGTTGCCGCCGATCACGCAGGTTCCCTCTTCAGCCGGTGCATCGAGAGGGATGCAGCGGATGGTAACGCTCAAGTCCTTGCGCACCTGCTCCTCCACATCGGCCTCGCCCGACCAATGACACAACGCGAACCCACCGTGCGGCTCGGGCTTGTCGGCATTTTTTGGACTGAAGTAGTCGTAGAAGTCCTCTCTCGTGTCAATCTTGACTGTGTGCTGGATCCGGAATGCACGCGCACGCTCCAGCATGCCGCTCTGAATCTCGTCGAGAAGGGCCGGCACCGTGGCGATGAACTCCTCGCGCTTCATGCCGACCTTGCCCCACTTCTCCTTGTCGCGACGCGCAGTGAAGACCGAGTCGTTGGCAATGTCGCGCGGGCCCACCTCAACCCACAGGGGCACGCCCTTCTTGATCCAGCCCCATGTCTTGTCGCCGCCACGTCCTTCGCGCTTGTCGTACTCCACGCAGAGAGGACGGCCATTGTAGGTGAGGGCACGGAGTTGCTTCACGAGAGAATCGCAGTACTCCAGTACCTGCGGCGTAGTATCGTCACCGTGAAGCACCGGCAGCACCACCACGTGCACGGGGGCGAGCTTGGGCGGGAGCACCAGGCCGTTGTCGTCGCTGTGTGCCATGATGAGAGCGCCCACCAGACGCGTTGACACACCCCATGATGTCGTGTAGGCGAACTCCTCGACACTCGCGGAGTTCAGGAACTTGATCTCCGATGCCTTGGAGAAGTTCTGCCCCAGGTAGTGCGAGGTGCCGGCCTGCAAAGACTTGCGATCCTGCATCATGGCCTCGATGCAGTACGTGTCAACAGCACCGGGGAAACGCTCCGCCGGAGTCTTGATGCCCTTGATAACCGGGATGGCCATATAATTCTCGGCAAAGTCTGCGTACACGTCGAGCATACGCATGGTCTCTTCGCGCGCTTCTGCCTCGGTGGCGTGGGCGGTGTGGCCTTCCTGCCACAGAAACTCCGTGGTGCGCAGAAAGAGACGCGTGCGCATCTCCCAGCGCACCACATTGGCCCACTGGTTGATGAGCAGCGGCAGGTCGCGGTACGACTGCACCCACTTGGCGAACATGGCGCCGATGATCGTCTCCGAAGTTGGCCGGACGATGAGCGGCTCGTCAAGTTCGCCGGCGGGAACGAGCTTGCCGTCGGGACCAGCCTCCAGACGATGGTGTGTGACTACCGCACATTCTTTGGCAAAGCCCTCGACGTGCGCAGCTTCTTTTTCGAGAAAGCTCTTCGGGATGAAGATCGGGAAGTAGGCGTTCTGATGGCCGGTTTCCTTGAACTTGCCGTCAAGCACGTGCTGGATGTTCTCCCACAGAGCGTAGCCCCAGGGCTTGATGACCATGCAGCCGCGCACCGGAGAGTTTTCGGCCATGTCGGCTGCTTTGATGACCTGCTGGTACCACTCCGGGTAGTCTTGCTCGCGGGTGGGGGTGATGGCAGTCTTCGGTTTTTGTTGTTGCTGCTGGTTCATTGACGGGACCTTTCTTGACTATGGAGAGTGCCGTGCCGCGACTTTCGTGCGTTCGGGTCCGGGCGCCGCGTGAGCGCTCGGAATGACTGGTCGTGCTATGCCGGTTGTCGCGTGGGGGCTCCGCGCCCCCACACCCGCGCCAGAGGTGCTCTGCAGCAAGCACCTCTGGACTCCGTGCCGCCCTACGCTACGGCTTGGTGGGTCCCAGACGGGTGCCCCGAAAACTCGGCCCGGAAGACCAGGCCTCAAACAGTTCGGGGCACAATTCCCGTCTGGAACCCACGCCTCCGCTAACTGGGGACAAGCGAGGAGAATGCTCGTCGGCGTCAACTGATCACCGGCTGCTGCGCTGCCTCCAGGATTGCCCGGAGGCGTCGCCCGCATCGTGGAAAAATACATGCGGCTGCCGGGGTCAGGTTCGCACCGGCGCCGGATGGTCGGGTTGTACGTCTCTTCGTGGTGCGGTGACCGGAAACCCTTCGCGGTGAGAGGTGCACCGCCCACCATGGGTGGCGTTTCTGCACCACTTCCCCGGGCGTGGTCCAGCCGCCACTATCCGGGCTCATTCTGCCGATTGACCGACGTCTCCCACTCTCCGGGCTCCGCGCCTTCTCGCGGACACTTGGCATGGTTCCTGCGTTGGGTGCGGCTGACCAGACACAGCCCACAACCCAACACAGGAGAGAAACGCATGAGCCCCCGCACCAGTCTGAAGCGAAGAGTCGGATTCCTCGTCCTCGGCCTCCTCACCCTCAGTGCAGCACAGGCGGTTGACACTACGATGACTGTCGAAGAGCTGGACTCGCTGGATACCGAAATCAGCGCACGAGAAGAGAGCAGAGAAATCGACACCGGGGAGGAGCCGCCACGGCCTGACGAGGCATCCTTCCAGAGGCAGGTTGCCGCAGGCAGAACGGTCAGCATCGTCGGAGTCTCGACCTACGGCGTAGGACTCGCGCTCATTGGTGCGGGTATAATTGCCCACGGCTCTGACAATAACGGCCATGGATGGCAATGGGCAGACAGGTCACCAACGATGAGCATCTTCACGCTCCTCGAGCCCAACCCCACGTTCAAGAACGTCGCAACCGGTTCCGGCAAGATCCTGACTGTTATGGGGCCGGCGATCTCGCTCATCGGCCAAAAAGTCGCGGCCAGCGCCTACGATAACATGGGCTTGGAGTATCCTGCAACGTGGAAGTCCGGGTTGCTGTATGGCTTGGGCGGAGCCTTTACCGGCGTCTCGCTGATCACAACGATTTTCGGCATAGTCGCAGATTGGGGAAGCGGAGGCAGGGACAATGGATTCACCGTGCTTGGCCAAGTCACCGAAGTCGCGTCGCTGGCGCTCATGGGTGCTGGTTCGGCTCGACCGGTCGTGTGCGCGGCAAGGAGACCGGTGACCGGAGTCGCCATCGCCCCATATCACATGGGCCGCGGAAGCGCGGGCCTGCTTCTGACCTGCCAGTTGTGAAGGGGCACGGTCTGTGTCGCAATCTCCGCGCACTCCCGAGTTTGAGAAGTCACGAGGGATCCGCTATTTTCACGCATGGGCGACTCCACCGTCAAACGCGTGAACACCGCAGGACTCTCCATGACCATCCCCGCAATCCTCCTCCTCGGCCATTCCAACTCCGGCAAGTCACCTGTGGGCGAAGCACTCGCTCGGACTTTCTCCACATCCACGCACCGGCTCAAGCACCTTGACTTTGGCGAGCACCTGCGCCGGACGATGGCGGGCTCATTCGATGCAGGATTGCTCGGCGATGAAATGGCCTACCTGCGCGAGGTGATGAACGGCCGGTTGCTCGACGATGACCACTTCTCCATTGCGCGCAAGGTGATTCTGCGATTTCTGTCGGTGCACGACCTCAACCACGGAGGTACCGTGGTCCTCAACGGCATGCCACGTCATGCGGGCCAGGCGCGCGACGTGCGCGACATGGGCGTTGACGTGCGGTTGGTGATAGTGCTCGAGTGCTCGCCTGAGATCGCCTGGCAGCGCAAGTGCGCGTCAGAGCGTGGGCAGGGGCACGAGGACCGCGGTACTCGCGATGACAGAGGGAGAGATGTCTTCGAACGGAGAGTCGCATCCTACGGGCAGGAGACCGCGCCTCTCATCTCGTGGTACAGTGACGCGGGGGTTGCGGTTGTCCGGGCTGCCATTGACGTGGATACCACGCCTGAGAGCGTGGTGGAGTTGGCGCGGGCGTGGGTGGCTCGCGTCCAGCTCGTTGGCGGAGCACCTCGGACGCTGTGACAAGGCGCGGATCCCTCAGGCCCCCGATCGACCATCCCCGAGGCCAGCCCCCCCCCGATGCCCCGTGCCTGACTACCACATAGCAGTATAACGGTGCCCAGTGTGACACTCTCTCGGCGCATCTCTGGTCCTCTGGCGAACCCCAACATATGTTTGTAGCATGCCAGCATCGAAGCTCCGGGATGCATCCAATCCTGCCAGGAGGATGGACCCATGATTCGGCATCTGCGCACAGGATCACGCGAAGTCGTCTGGACGTGCCTGGTCCTCCTCGCGTCCACCCCCTCCCTCGCAGCCGAGGTCTCCGACACCCTCCCCATCGCAGGCCGCTACTCCCAGAACGGCAAGGCCATCAAGCCGCGCGACATGGAGGCCATGCTCGAGTCCATCGACTCCTGCGCGCCCATGGTCCATCGCGCGCGGGGATGTCGCATTGCCGGCAAGGCCATTGGCGCCACCATCACACTCGGTTCCCTGGCCATCAGCGCAGTGCAGATGAGGGCCATGATCGACGCCATCCAGCGGGCAGAGCCCCTCACCAACACCCTTGCGCAATGGACACTGCCTCTCACCATCGGCACCGAGGTCGGCGCCTTCGTGCAAGCCCGTCTTGTCAATCGATCCGACTACCTCACGCACAAGGCGCTACTCGCCTACAACCGCAGGCTGTGCGCGCGGGGCGTGCTGGACTCTCTGCCCTCGCTTCGCATTGAGAAGATCCGGGGCAGAACCGGCATGTACACACAGTCGGGACTGGTACTCTCGACATCCACGCTCAGCTATGTCCTGACCACGCAGCCGGCGTCCAGCGACCTTGCAGTCGGTTCCGTTGCCATGGGGGAGATCGGCTCGCGCGCGATCGGTTTCGGGGCCATGTACCTTGCCCTGGCTATTGTCGCGGCAGTTGAGCATCAGCCCCACCAGACGAACACCGTGATCGGTGGCAGCGTCACAGGCCTCGGCGTGGTGCTCTCGATTGCAGGCTTGGTCAGCCGGGTGGTTGCGGTCAAACGGTACAATGCGGAGGTGCCGGGGCGCGTGAGGTGCGGGGAGCGGAGTGTTCCCGGTGCTGCGCCGCCTGACACGGCAGTTGAGAATCTCGGGGGACAGTAGTCTCGTCCTTGGTGAGGTCCGATCGCCCGAATCTGCGTGAATCTGTGGACTCCTCTACCGCCCGAACAAGGTCAAGCAAAGGCATCCACAGATTTGCGCAGACCAGCGCAGATTGGCAACCGCCTCGTTGTTGTGATGGGTGTCCTCATCGGTTGCGGAAGGGGGCAGTCCTGACAGGCCTCTGACTCCCGGACACAGGCATCCCAGTCCTCCACGAGCGGGGAATCTCGCAGACTCCTTCGCCCTCAATCCCAGCCTCAGCACCTGAAAAAAGGTATTTTCGCGAGGCTATGAACCATGCCCAACAACCAGATTCCTCCCCTGCGGTACAAGCGATCTTCAACGCCATCACCAGCCGCTACGATTTCCTCAACTCGCTGCTCAGCGCGGGCATCGACCGTGCCTGGAGACGGCGGATGGTTGGGGTCATGCGTTTCTTCAGGACTAACCGATCCCTCGACCTCGCGGTCGGTACCGGTGACATCTCGCTGCGGTGCGCGAAGCGATACCCGGGAGTCACCATACTGGCCACCGACTTTGCAGATGCAATGCTCGATAGTGCACGCGATAAGATTGGGCACTCAGCGCGGGCCGACCGGATCACCGTTGCGTTTGGTGATGCCACCAATCTCGAACTCGCGGACAGCTCTGTTGACACGACGGGTATGGCGTTTGGCATCCGCAACATCTGCGACAATCTTCGTCGCCCTGCAACATTGCCGAGGATCCCGGTAAAAGTGTTCAGTGCCTTCCATGTAACCGCAAGGAGGAGTTCGTTCCCGCAGAGACCGCTCGGATTGCGTCAGGTCTACTGCGCGTTGCCGGCGCTGCCTTGGGCCGTGAGCTTGTCATATGACTGCCGCTCGCTCAGGCAACACAGGGGACCCCTCCAATGAAAGAGCCAGGAACGGCGTGCAAAAAATGAAATAGGATATGTCGAACTTGTCTGCGAAAACTGCCCCGGGAAATCCTACATGAATGGCTTTTGTCAAGAACGCAGCCGCCACAATGGCGAACAAAATCGCCCCAGTCCAAAAGAACAGATCTTCGATCTTCGATGACCTCCAACCGGCGAGAGCTGCGAGCAGGATGAACGGCACCACCTGGGTTAATGGCAAGTAACTCATCTGTATTGAAAATGGTCCTTCGGCGAAGAACACTCGCGAGTTCCAAACGATGAAGGGCAAGAGAGTCAATCCAAAGACACTGAGCGTGACAAAAGAGAATACCAGACCATGGACAATGTCCCTCCGAAATTTGTATAGATAGTATGCCGCGTAGATAAGCCCCACTATCGTTCGCGTGGAAAGCCCAAGCCCAAAGAACGTCGCCAACACGAAGAATGGTAGATTGAACTTCTTCGTGTCAAGATACCGTTCTGACACAACTATAAGAACGATGATGAGCATCATATTGAATAACAATTCGCTGCGTACTAACACTTCATAAGTAACAGAAGGCAAGAACAGTAACGCAGCGAGCGAGATCAATCCAACCCAGGAAGAGTTCTCTCGGTGGCGATACCAAAGCGCTGCGCAGAACAGTGCAATACCGATGACTTCCAAGAACCCGACATTGCCGGCGCAATGAAACGGAAGTGCGAGCATGAACAGGAAGGGCAAACCCGATGGCCAGGTCATTGTGTCAAGCCCCCACGGGAAGCGCCCTGACAAGAAACGATTGACCCACTCAGCAATGCCGGCCAAGCGCGACACGCGACTCGTTTCTGGCGTAAGCACCACGATCCCAATTGCCCCAATCACCAGAATCAAGGAAACAGCAAGCAGCAGCGGGCGACCGACTCGCGGCAAGTGTCTTGACAAAGTAAACTTAAGGGCTATAGAGATGAATGAAGTGTAGATAGTAGCGTACGCCAACGCCAGAACATACGAAAAATGGGAAGCGAAGCCAATTCGAGCACTGAACTTCAGCACGAACACTGCGCCAACCAAAGACAAAAGGCTTGCCGCAATGAAGTTTTTCATTCCCGAAGTCATTGTGCTCCTTGCCGGCACCCAAGACAAACTGAACTGATAGGCATTTTGATTTCTCAGGAGAGGAAGCCTCGGTTCTGGGGTGACCCCTGCGGAAGCCCTGATTCCTAGCCTTCTCCCAGTCCCCGCCCTATCTTGACCATCTCCGCACCTGCAGCATCAAGGGTAAATATAGCCAATCTCGCTCATTTCTGTCAAACTTGGCAAAGCAAATGAAGCGGCTTTTGGGGCAAGACTCAAGAACGGGGTGCACACATCAAGCACATTCTCTATCGAAGAAGAGGCCGCAGTCGAGCGGGACGTCCACGGGCTCTGGCGACGGCTTCTCGACTGGCGGACCGCGCGACGGCAGCTCCTTCCAGAGGTTGCACTCGGAACGCATGGACGCGCGGAGAGCACGGCGAAGCCGCCCGAAGGGATGCAACCGGGATGGTTGCAGTGAGCCCGGAGTGCTTCCAGTCCCGCATGTTTGCCACCACGTCGTCATCGATCTTGTACGCGGCAAGCAGCAGCTCAAAGACATTGTCATGCCAGTAGCCGATTGCGCGGTGTCGTCTTGTGCCGTCAATATGCACGTAGTGTCCTGACTCGATGAGACTCCAGTGTACGAGAATCTGCGGGGAGCTGACTACTTCGCCGACCGCGCTCCCCAGCAGGAGGTCTGCTATGCATCTTGAAGCAACACTCACCCAGATGCGAGAGATGCGTCTGTCGGCCATGGCAGAGTCCCTGCAACGTCGTTTGTCCAATGGTGAAAGTCACGATCTCTCCTGCGAGGACTTCGTGGCGATGCTGATCCAGGACGAACACAGTTCTCGACAGACAGGCAAGCTCACCCGGCTGACTGCAAGCGCCTTGCATCATGACAAGACAGCCAGACAGGAGCCCGTCGGTCACGTTCGTTGAGATTTGTCGGTCGGCTTCGTGAGACTAATTAATGTTCTGTCTCCTTCATCAAGGTCAGGTTCAGGCGCGTGACTTGATCGAAGATTGTCTGCAATCTGCGATACTGAGCAAGCCAAATCTTCGCGACTTCCACCTGTGAGTTGGACACATACTTCGGACGCTAACGACTCTTCTCATTGACAAAGAGGTAATAGCGCGGGCCGTGCCGCTGTCCTTCGTGACATTTGCAGTCAGGCCGGGAACAAACAGAGTACCGCTCTACCCACGAGCCATGGAGTATTTGCGATAGCCTCCCCAGCTCGGTAAGAAATTCGGCACGCTCTTTGAGCAGTTTCCTTATGCGGGTGTTTGCCGTTCTGGAAATATAGTGTATATTAAATGCGCTATACAAGTCAACACAAGAAGAAACGAGCAAGGTGCTCGCAAAACAGGAAATGTCACTCAGAAGGGGTGAGGAATGTGGGTTGTAGAACAGCGCCCCCAGCGGTGGGCGGTGGACGAGTAGGGAAGGTAATCCGTACCAGTGAGCCGGTGTGCGACGGGATGCGGGCGCAATCAACAACCGCTGCCGTTGCTGACGCGCCCGCTGTACCCGAGCCGCACGAGAATCGGACCTATTCGGAGAAAGCAGAACCAAGGACCCATGACCACACACTGACATTTACGTGAAACCAATGGCATTCATTACTTGACAATAGACTCGGTCCTTTCACCCACGTGAATGTGGGTTAGTCAATATCCATGAGCTGATTGATCGCCGGGCCGATGTCTCGAACGGGCAGTGCGAGTGAACTGTTTCTGGGTATGACTGCGATAGATGTGATGTCTGTTGTGGTTCCGGGTACCACTGTTTTGGCTTGAAGAGAAACGAACCTCCCGCTATGGCTAAAGTTGGCAAAGGGCCACGCAAAGGGCATCGCCAAAGTCGGCAATGAGACTTCGCACAGATCTACGGCTTGAACATTGTTAACATTCGAAATATCAAGTAACGTGACCCAGCATGCCTGATATCCAGCGGGTACGGGAAGGATCGGCGTTTCCCCGGTATTAAAGACCGTTGATAGCGCCGCCCACTTCTGATCTCTGGTGACATCTGTGTTGAAACCGCTCCAAGGGCTTCTCGGCGTATAGAGAAGTTGGTTCACAAAGTTACCGGCATCCCAGCGAAATCTACGAAACCCCCATGGCTTGGTGGAGTTGACACGGATAAATGCACTGTACAGCCAAGTGCCGTCAGAACTCCACAGAGTATGGCATGATGCCTCGGAACCATCGTCCTCTTCATAGTAGACTGTGCCGCCTGCAACAGTAAATAAATCGTGCAGATTCCAGATGTTGGAGCCTGGGACGATTGTGGTGTTCGGGCGCGACAAGTCCGCCACATGTTCACCGTTTGCATAGAGGTTCTCAGGTCCGGAAAGGGACGCACATGCGCGATAGTCCATGAACTGTATCAAGTTCTTGTTTGTAGGATTCGCGACAACGTGCCCCCCGTGAAGTCCCCCCACCGATGGGCTGTTGCAGGCTGGGTTGTAGTTTCCATAGTTAGGAGAGATTGACAAGTCATAGCACTCGTCCTTCATGAATGCATAGAGCTTCGCCGTGGAACTAGCCCGGTTGGCCGAGTTGAAAACCAGATCTATGTAGCCGATTCTATCACGGCCCGCTGTCCCAAAAATCCCCACTCCGATTCGCGCAGTTCCATTATCCGCAATCCTGTCCATGCTGTTCTGCCCGTAGAATCGTACACTTTCAACGGAGATCCCCTCACCAGTATTGTCGGTCACGGGAATACTAGTTATGAACCTCGAGTCAGACGGCGAGTCTCTGTAACCCAGATCCACTACCAAAATCGTAGCCGGGCTGTCCCAGCCCCGCAGGAGCAGGAGATTGGATTTTGGGATTGGGTAATTGCCAAAGATAGTTCGAGCCCCTTCGTCTAGTACTACAACGAAAGTTGCTTGAATCCTTCAAGTTCCAGGATTCGCCGTTTACGATGTGAGATATAGGCGCGGTGATTTCGGTGTTGTATGCCTTGAACCAGCTTGATCGTTTCGACTATGGTGAATTTCTTCATGGGAAGCACAACCTCTATCAAGATTCTAAGCTGCGACACTGTAAGTGCGGGTATTTTTTTTTCCCAGTTTTATCTTGATGTGCCACAAGAAGAAATGCCCCAGCATACAGGTGAGCATGTGGTGGTTCCAGCCGG
>Ga0315291_10012546_pt1 | contig 10282 bp, 9 predicted proteins | sample YL17G12_20_MG_FD_203070 | JGI IMG/M metagenome (GOLD analysis project Ga0315291, IMG submission 203070) | Sediment microbial communities from Yellowstone Lake, YNP, Wyoming, USA - YL17G12_20 | ecosystem: Environmental > Aquatic > Freshwater > Lake > Sediment | place: USA: Wyoming | collected...
TTCATACAATCCGGTGCAGGAATGCCGCGGACAGCATCGATGTTCGAGTGGAATATGATGCCTGGGAACCGTTTGGTTACAATTGTTTTATAGTCGGGCCGTGCAGTCCAATAGATTGGTTTCCACTGATGTTGTCTTACAAGGTTGTCAGCTACATCAATCCAAAATGGAATGGAACATTCACTGAAGATAACTTTTACGGCCATTGTTTCTCCTCTTTGTAATTTTTTTCATTTCCTGGAAAATATAACTTTGGAACTGACTTTAGGGGGGTTTTCATTTTATTACTGTGAATTACTATCGATAAAGTGTGCTTTACGATTTTTATGTAGTGCGCTAAGAGAATAACAATCGTTTTATATCTTCTTTTGGAATTGGAATAATATCTCGTGAGGAATAACCATGGGTATTACAAGGGTGTGCATTTGGATAGTCTGATACGGTATAGTGGATACTAGGCATTTCTAGCTGTGGAGGGATAATAAGCATGGTTTCTGTTTCAAAGGCAAATGCCGCTTCTGTTTCAGTCATTAGTTCCTCGTACATTTTTTCTCCGGGTCGTAGGCCGATTATTTTTTTCTTGATGTTTTCTTTTTTACAATTATATTTTTGAGCGTATTCTTCAATGATGACGTCGATTAAATCATTCAGTTTAATAACCGGCATTTTCAGGACGAAAATCTCACCGCCTTTTGCAAGTAGGGTTGCTTGGAACACCAATTCAATCGTGTTGGAGAGAGACATCATAAATCTAGTCATATCTGGGTTGGTGATGGTGATCATTTTTTTCTGTCGGATTTGCTCCTCAAAAAGTGGGATGACTGATCCTCGAGAGAACGAAACATTTCCGAATCGAACTGAAGAGAAAATGGTCTCTTTTATGCCTTTTCCTTCATTAGCATCGATGATCAGTTTCTCAGCTAGGAGTTTTGTTGCTCCCATGGTGTTGGCTGGGTTGACTGCCTTATCAGTGCTGATGCTGATGACTCGATCGATTCCTGATTCAAGTGCAGCTTCAATAATATTTCGTGTTCCCAGAACGTTGGTCTTGATTGCCTCAAATGGATTGTATTCGCAGAGAGGAACGTGTTTGAGTGCTGCAGCGTGATACACGATATCGATGTCTTCCATTGCAAGCATTACTCGTTCTTTGTCGCGAACATCTCCTATTAAGAATCGTCGGTTCGGGATTTCATGCATCATTTTTACTTCGGCGTCATCGGTCTCATTTATCATCTGGAAGGTGGCGTTTTCATCGTTACTGAAGATTCGTACTACCTCTGGTTTGTATTTTAACACGCTTCGTACGATTTCGCTGCCGATGCAGCCAGTGCCACCGGTGACTAAGATTTTTTTTCCTCGAAAGATGTTTTCTAACTGTTTTTGCATCATGTTGATTCACATCCTTTTTCAATCACAGAAATAATGTAATCAATTTCCTTTTTTGTTAAGGATGGATAGAGTGGGAGTGTAAGTACTTTTTCTGCCATTTCTTCAGTGACTGGTAAATCATTTTTTTTGTAGTTAAATTCTTTTATGTAGAATGTTTTCAGATGAATCGGCTCAAAGTAAACTTTCGTCATGATTCCTGCCTTGGTGAGGTGCTGCTGCAAATGGTCCCTGGTTTTTTTGTCAGATAGTTCGATGGTGTAGAGCTGGTAGACATGATACTCATCTTTGGATTCAGCCGGCGTCCGTATATCCTTTATCTTTGAGAGTTTTTTTGTATAATACGCAGCTTTTTCTCTGCGCATATGTATGATTCTGTTAAATTTCTTGAATTGTGAAAGTACGAGTGCTGCATTGATACTTGGCAGCCGATAATTATAACCTGCTTGGATGTAATCTAACTCTTGGGTGGTCGCGAAGTATCCCTCTTTACTTTCGACACGACCATGGGAGCGAATTAGCTGGAGTTTTGCAGCAATAGTTTTTGAATCGGTTACAACGATGCCACCTTCCCCTGCGGTGATGACCTTGTTTTGGCAGAAGCTGAACATCGCAGCATCACCAAAAGTCCCTACACGTCTGTTGTGTATTTTTGCTCCGAGTGATTCTGCGGCATCCTCAAGAAGTACGAGGTGATGATCTTTTGCGATTTCTTGTAACGCCTTGATATTTTTACAAGGTCCTCCGCCATAATGAATAGGGATGATTGCTTTGGTTTTAGCGGTGATTTTTTCTTTGACATCTTCAGGGTCGAGAGCATAGGATTGCTTCTCGATGTCAGCAAACATAGGCGTCGCACCTGTAAGGACGACGACGTTTGCAGTGGCGATAAAGGTAAATGACGGGACAATGACTTCATTTCCGTGTTTGATATCATAAGCCAGAAGGGTTGCATGAAGCGCTGATGTCCCTGAGTTAAACGAGACTCCGTATTTTTTTCCAATAAAACCAGCGATGTTGTTTTCTAATGTCTGAATTTCAGGACCCATGGTCCAGTAACTTCCCCGTTTGATGACCTTGGTTACTGCGACGACATCTTGTGTATCCCAGTACATCTTGAAGAGAGGAATTTTCCAATTCATTTTTTTTTCATCCTTTTTCTGTTTGTTTTCTCGAGAGGTGATATTTTCAGTCCATGGTCAGAAGGTATCTGTGTCGGTTTTGTTGGAAGAATTTATCTTATATGTCTTCAGCTAGAGAGACCAGAAGACATTATGGTTTGACCTCGCCGCCGTTTCGTAACGCCTCTTCTACGTTCTTTCTCAGTCGCCATACACCGTCTCGTTTCTCAACGATATCTTTGTTTGCGAATTTTTCGACGATTTTCCAGAAATCGGTTTCTTTATAGTTGATGAAGTTAAGGAAATCGGTAAGCATTCTCCGGTCTAGTTTCCAGTCCTCCGCGATGACTTTTTCGACAGCTTCTTTGCGCGTCATCATACCGTCTCTGATGTAGAGACTTGCCACCTCGGTAACTCGCTGGTGGCCGAACTTCGGGAATTTGAACCAAGTGTGGGTGAGGTATCCAAGAGAGTCGATTTGATCGTATTGTTCAAGGAACCCGTCTCGTTTCCATTCACCGGTGTCATCGAGTGTCTTAAATCCTCGGGTTCTGGCGAACTGCATGTTCGTATACCCGCTCCAGGGGACATAATAACTTAAAAACGTTGGGTTAAGTTTCACTTTTTTTATTTCTGCTTCTGTGGGGAAGATCCCTGGGTTCACATCGTTCATGGTGACTGTCTCATCAAGCCAGACATCCCAGGGGACTGGTTTGACCACATCGTTGGTAATCTGTTTCATGGCACTCGGGGTTTCTTCCGTGTTGGGTCCGCCATAGAGGAAGTTTGTGTCTTCACCGTAGATGACCAGAGGGAGGTTCAATTTCACTGCCATCTGCAAGGGGTATGCGTAGATTGCTTTATCGAAGTACCAGGTTGGTGACCCAAGTCGTTCCATTGCTTTTCTGAAAAGGTTTTTGCAGATTTTCGGATTTAGTGACATCACATGGGCGTCGACGCCAAATTCAGTACGGAGGTTATCCCAGTTATGATGACCGGTCTGTGTCCACGTGAAGTTATCAACACTCACTAACAAGGGGTTCATCCCGAGTTTTTCTTTCATGATGTATGTCTGGTAATAACTGTCCTTTCCACCGCTTGCAGTGATCATACAGTCGTAATAATTCCCGTTCATCCCCCGGTATTTATCCGCGAGTTTCTCGAGTTCTATCCAGCGTTTCTTCCAATCTGTTTTCTTCACATACTCTGCAGCCTGACATGGATAACAGATGCCTTCGTCGTTAAATTTCATATACGGCCGTGTATCAGGCATGACACATTTTTTACAATATCTCATTTCATCGCCTCACATAATTCTTCAATTTCTTTTTTTGTGAGCTTTCTAATTTTTTTAGCGGGAATGCCGTAGGCTAGAGTATTATCTGGTATATCAGTGTTTACAAAGCTGAATGCACCGATGACCGCGTTTTCGCCAATAGTGACACCAGGCATGACCACGGAATGTGTTCCGATACGACAATTCTTTTTCAGGATAATGTTCCCTTCTTTATTGTCGATGGTTGAAATCGAATAGAGCGAGCAGTGAGACCCAATTTGAACATAGTCTCCCATAGTCACCCCCTTTTTTGCGTTGATATAGGTGAACGCACCGATATCGACAGAGTTGCCTAGTTTAAGGTTCTTGTGATGTTGGCACATCCAATTCCACTGTGTCGTATCGTTTTTATCGAAGGTTGGTTGTTTCCATTTTATAAATCGTTTATTGGTCATATGCTTTCAACTCAATACGTGATTTGTTTTTGAATAAGTTTTTCATCAAGTGGAATCTCTTTAAAGATTTTTATCATATGTTGTCCAGCGTTCCCGTTACCAAACTGATTCTTACAAGTATCAACCTTTCGTTGGAATTCTTTATTGTGAAGAGCAAAATCGATAGCGTTAATGATGCTGTTTTTTTCTGGCGGGACATCAAGGATGTTTGCGGATCGTCCTCTTCCTTGCTGTCGGCTTCCGATATTAATCACCGGGATTTTGAACGAAGGCGCCTCGATGATACCACTACTAGAATTCCCAAGCATAAGATCAACTGATTTCATGATACTGAGATACTCTTCATGAAGTATATTTTTAAATACATGAAGATATGGTTTTTTTTCATATGTTTTTATTAGATCAATGAATTTTTTCCCACCTGCATCACAGTTTGGATACAGGAGAATAGTCTGTTCTTTCAACGAATCAAGCGCTAGTAATAATTCTTTGAGTTGAGAGTATCCTCGGTCTTTTAACGTTGTAATCGGATGTTGAACCACCAGAAACGTTGTTATGTTCGGGTTAAGATGATGTTTTTTGAAGGTTTCTTTCTTTGAGGCTAACTTCGTATGCATGATAGTATCGAGGGTGAGTGCCCCCGTAATAAAAATTCTTTTTTTCTCTTCACCCATCCTTTCTACGCGTTCTGCGTTTTCTTTCGTATGAACAAGGTGAATATGGGCAATTTTAGTGATCGCATGTCGGATGGATTCATCGATAGTCGTGCCGCTGACGTCCCCACCGTTGATATGCGCTATCGGTATGTTCAGATAGGCGGCTGCAAGTGCTGCTGCGAGGGATTCACTACGATCCCCAAGAATCACAAGAATATCAGGATGTGTTTTTTCAAGAAAAACAGCAAAATTAGTGATGCCGGATGCGAGATACTCAGCCATGTGTTTGAGTTGATCTCCTTTCAGCGCCATGGGGATTTTTATTGCGGAAGGAAAATCTTTTTTGACGATTTTGTAGGTATTTCCGAATTCAGGCAGTAGATGCATCCCAGTGATGATCGGTAGTAATTTCAACTCTTTCTCTTGTTGGATTGCTTGCATGAGAGGTTTGAGATATCCGTATTCTGCACGGGTACCGGTAACGACAGCTATCGTCCTCATAATGATTCTACCATATTAAGACGAATAAGTTCATCTTTTGTTATTGATTTTTTTGTTTTCTTTCCAAGGATTTTTTCTATTTGGGTTGGTGAAAGACCGATCCCAGGTCGTTTGATAGCAAGCATGTTTTTACTGATAATTGCACCTTTTTTGATATTTTGGTTTGCGACAATGCTTTTTCGGACCAGTTTCATAATTTCTTTTTCAGATGGTGTTGGTTTTTTCGCGTAGCTCCCCAGGGTTTTTTCGACGTTTCGTATCGCAGCAACCAGCTGTTTGAGTTCCTCCGGTTCGAGTGATGCTTTATGGTCAGGACCAGGCAGTGTCTTGTCAAGAGTGAAATGTTTCTCGATAACCACGGCTCCAAGAGTTGCCGCCATAATCGGAACGGTTATGCCCAGGGTATGATCCGAGTATCCAACCAGACAGTCCAGGGTGTTTTGCATGGTCAGCATGGCACGCAGGTTTACTTCCGCGAGCGGGCAGGGGTAATTGGTAGTACAGTGGAGTGCGATAATGTGATGGTTCCCAGTTGCCTGAATCGTTCGAATAGCGGCACGTACTTCACTAAGGGTAGCCATGCCGGTTCCCAGGATGATTGGTTTGTGTTTCTGTGCTGCATATTGCAGCGCAGGAGTATTGGTAAGATCTCCAGAGCCAAACTTATAGGCAGGGACAAGGTCTTCTAAGAAATCAATAGCATCAAATGAATGAGGGGTGGATAAAAACAATATCTTTTTTTGATCGCAATATTTTTTCAGTTGTTTGAATTCATCGTAGGTGAGTTCGTAGCGTTTGATCATCTCGAGCTGTTTGAGGTTTTTTCCGATGTTTTTCTTGGCGTATGATGCGATACCGACGTCGTCTGTGACGACTCCTTCTGCTTTGAATGTCTGGAATTTCACTGCATCTGCCTCAGCAGAGACAGCTGCGTCTACAAGTTTTTTTGCAACATTAAGTTTTCCATTGTGGTTCACGCCTGCTTCAGCTATGATAAAACAAGGCTGTTTGTCGCCAATACGCTTTGTTCCTAGTTGAATGATTTTTCCCATAGGTTCCCAGCTGGAAATATAGTCAAAGGTAATGACGAACCAGTATTAAAAGTTCATTTTCTTCTAAGAAGAGAAACGATATCACGTATCATGTTATTTTTCCAGTGTAAATGCCTTGTTTGATTTTTTTAATTTCTTGGAAATGTTCACGGTAGTTGTTATCGATTTGTTTTTTGATTTTTGGTTCCAAATCGAGCTGGACACAGAGAGCGTTTAACGCAGCTATCTCCGGGTGTTTATCTAAGTATTCAACGACTTTTTCTAATCTAAGGGTTGTTTTGAAGGGGACTGTCGTGTAGAGGTGGTTGATGAGGTCATAATCTTCTTTATAGTCAAGGGTAAGGCGGTATTCTGATCTGTGGACTTGCTTGTCAGCCTTAAGGGTGACAACACCAAAAAGCTCAGGTCGGTCGATAAGATACCCCCAGATTTCCGTATCGACTATGGTTTTAACGATGCAGATGGTCTGCAATGCTTTCACATTCATCCCCCAGGCTGCAGCTCCAAAGGGAAGACCTTGTATCTTAACGAAATCAGGTCGTTGTTGCTTGATCACATCAACAATCTTGTTTGCGTATTCAACGGAAAACAAGGGATTATCCGCAGTGATTCCTAGCGCATAATCTAGTTTGTGATGAAGGGCGGCATCATGTAGTCTTTTCAGGACGTCATCAGGGTCGCCTAGGAAATATGAGACGTGGGTTTTTTCCGCTATCTCGATGAGCGGTTTATCTTGCGGATTTGCTGAGGTGCAAATAACGATATCTTTATCAGGGATGCTGTGAATTTCCTGTGCACGTTCCACGATACGTTGGATTACAGGTTTCCCTTTCAGATCCTTCATGATTTTCAGCGGGAGTCGCGATGATTTTAATCGTGCGGTGATCAAAAAACCTATTCTCATGGAGCTTCCGTCCTCATTGATGTTATTTCTTTACATTCGTGAATTGTTCAAGATTCAAGGTCTTAAATTTATATTCGATTTTGCTAAAGTCAATCACATCGTCTTTTTTAATATCAACGTTTGCTTTGGAGCCAAGCAGTTGAAGGAATTGTTTCTGTTGGATTGTGCTTTCCTCTGGTGCTCTTTTGAACCAGAGGTTTGCGAGTGAAAGTTTTTCCCCTTTTTTGATGTCTCGTCTGGCGACGATTGCTTTTTTCATAGGTCCGATGTTTCCATATGCTTTCTCTGGTTCGCTCAGGGTTATTTGTCCGCTGCCATGGATCTGGAGTGCGGTTTTCATGAGGTCCCGGATGCAGCTCATTTGTTTTTTCCCGATCGCAGCATGGTAATCGATGCGTTCTTTCCCTGGGTCAGGTGTATAATGTTTTTCAAGAACAGGGAAACCCATCAAGGCTGCAGCGATACTAATCACTGCGTTGTTCGGGTCGTCAAACCCGGTGTGGTCTGCGTATCCGACTGGGAGGCGAAACAAATCGTATATCGCATGCATTTTCGCAAGGTTGATATCTGTATAGTCCGTTGGATAACTCTGGAACCCGTACATGAGAAGTATGTCTTGTTTTCCATGATGTCGGAGAAAATCGACTGCATAGGAGATGTCACTAATAGATGAGCCGCCAATCCCAAGGATGATCTGACCGTCAAACTTCGCTGCTTCCGCAAGCATGAAATAATCGTTAATGCTCGTCGCATGGAGTTCAAGATAAGATATCTTTTTTTTCTTCGAGACTATGTATTGAATGCTTTCTACATCATCACATAATGCGACAATATCAAGCTTTTTTTTGGTCGCAAAGGAGAAAATCTCGTTCCATTGGTTCTCTGTAAACATCCATTGTCTCATTTTCTGGTATAGTGGATGTGATTTTTTCATGTAACTATCAAGGTTTAACAACAGATGGAATTTAACTGCGTTGAGTTTCAAGGAGGCGATTTCATCGATTATCTTATAGAGGTATTTGATGTCTCCTTCATGATTGTACGCGGTTTCTGCGATGATATAAGGAGTAATATTCTGGTTTTTTGTCATTGTTTTTCTTCTCCCTTGGACAGATTAGAAGATGTTCTTTTCTGCATCTCTTGTGATGGCAAATCAGAAATTCCCTAAAAACCTTTTGCCTTTGAGGTTTTATGAGAGGATGTTAATGTCGGTGAAGAAATTTCTAAAGTGTTTTTCAGGTTCCGGGGTGAAGAAAAGATCTGCGACTGCTTTGGTTTCGACAACAGCGTCTTGATAGTGTGAAAGGATGGTGCGAACTGATTCGACAAACTGGGGTGGGGTCGCAACGATGTACGGTGTTGTGGTACCCTGAATCATGTGGGAGATGTCGACAAAGATATTTGGTGTTCCGAATGCCATCGCCTCCAATCCACTGGTGGAATAAACAGTCGAGTGAATATCAGCAATAGTGAAGAGCCTGAAGGTATCTTCGTACTTATCGATTAAGATAATATGTTTATTCTTTCGTAGGTCAGCGTAATCGTTTTTATCATACGGATGTGGTTTGAAAAGAATTCCGATATTCATATGTGTTTGTTCGAGTTGATCTGCGACCTTTATCACAAAGTCTTTTATTTCTGCTGCGACGATCCACTGAGAGGTGACTAACACATTATGAGGAAATGCTGAAAATGATTGTTTCATCGCAGGATTTGACCTTCGCTCTTGCAGAGTCTTATGCAGGTAGGGATATCCAGTAGACATAACCTTGTCTACATCGAAGAGGTTACCGTTTCGTACCATTTCTGCGTAGATTTCACCGTGCGCGAGGAGATATTCAGGAATACAATCTTTGTTTGTTGTAGGGGTTGCTCGTCGGTACGCGGGGAGGTACGCGGTGATGAGACCATGTTGCAGTTCAATCGGGGGAATTCCAAGTTCCCTGCATGCTTGGGAAAGCGCCATGGGGAACCTGCCGTATCCGCATCGGATGAGCACTGCTTTTGGTTTTATCTTTTTAAGGATGTTGTAGAGGAAGTGTTTGATGTGGATGAAGACAGTAATGAAGTCATAGATGTCGTTGGTGAGTTTGTCTTTGTCAACAGAAGCAGTGGCGCTGATGTATTCGATGATATCCTGGAGGACATCTTCCGATTCTAGTGTAATGTTTTTGCGACCAGTGAGTCTACTGAATAGCAGGTTCCAGAAGGTTTTCGTGGAGAGCGGAATATGCATGGGGACATGGTGTTGTGAGAATACTGGATGGTCGTATTTTCTTCGGTACCCGCTGGTTTCTGGCCATTCGAAAACCGCGAGGCGGTCTCCGAGGATCTCGTAGAGCGGGTCCAAGTAGATATCGTAATAGGTGTTGTTATAGAGTTTTCTGCTTTCGCCGCTGGAAAAACCACAGATCGTTATATTTTTTGGAAGACGTAGAGGAACAAAACTTTCTTTGAAAAGAGAAATAACGGATTTGATGCTTGTTTTGCTCAGTTTTTTCTTTATGGTTTGTTCGACGAGTTTCTGGAAATTTGAATACAGGAACACTCGCAGGAGGTTCCAAATTCGTGTCCCATCAGAAAGACGTAGTGAGTCGGTTTTATATTTTTTTTCTATGGTTTCGATGAGTTGGTACGCAGTCAGGTTGTTGATTTTTCCGGAGACACGGAGGTCATATTCGTTGTAGAATGCCATGATTTGAGAGGCGAGTTGTTCTGGTGTATTTTTTTCCATAGACAACGTCACTTTTCTTGTTTACAGGGTAGTGTGATTAATATTAAATACGTTCTGCCGTTTTCCGGAAGGGATGGTAGAGGATTACCCAAAGGTTTCATTTTTGATACCAGTCTTAAACGAAGAAAAAACCCTGGCGCAGTCGTTAGACTCCTTGCTTGCGGTGGAGTACCCAACAGAAAAGATGGAGATCT
>Ga0315291_10012547_pt1 | contig 10282 bp, 21 predicted proteins | sample YL17G12_20_MG_FD_203070 | JGI IMG/M metagenome (GOLD analysis project Ga0315291, IMG submission 203070) | Sediment microbial communities from Yellowstone Lake, YNP, Wyoming, USA - YL17G12_20 | ecosystem: Environmental > Aquatic > Freshwater > Lake > Sediment | place: USA: Wyoming | collected...
GCACGAGGCCGGCCGCGGCCTCGCGAACCATGGCTTCCATCTGCTCGGAGGCGTGTGCCTCGAACGCTTTCCAGTCCAACTCGACACCGTTGACGAGGAGCTGCACCTCGAAGCGCTTCTCGTTCGGTTCCGTGGGCTCGCCGTGACGCTCTTGTGCCCGGCGCATCACCTCGCCGAGCACGTCTTTCCGATCCGCGGCTTCCGACGAGATTGCGGTCATGAGCATCACGCTCGCAGCGATTTCGTTGGTGTTCAGCATCGTGCTCATCAGGAACTCCCTCCTACAACGGGTACGACTGCCATTGGTAGGCAGCTTCGAGGCGCGCCGCGGCTTCGATGCGCGCGCGGTAAAATGCGTGGAGCACCAGCGCGACGATGCGCGCGTCGAAGCGGTCGCCGGGCCGGGCGCCCTTCACGTCGTGAAAGACGCCCTGGAGTAGCCAGGCGCAGCTGCACGTCATGCGCTGCTTGTCCGCGTCCGCGGTCTTGCCGGGGTACCACCAGATGACCTCGATGTCGCCGCGGAAGTCTTCGGGGACCAAGATCGTTAGGGCGGTGACTCCGATCGTCTCGGGGAACGGATCAGGAATGACGTGTCGCTTGGGCTTGTCGGTCACGAGAGATCCTTCGCTGCCAGTCCGAAAACTTCATCCAGCTTGGCGAGTAGCAGCTTCTCCATCGTGCGCGCGGTCGCCCGAAAGGCTTCCTGATCGGCACCGGAGGCAATCGTGAGCTGTAGCGTGAAGGTGACCGCAGCACGAGCAAGCCTGTGCGTCTGCTCATGCCCGTCGGCGCGCAGATCGAACGGATCAATCCCAGCCTTCAAGCAATGGTCGACCAGCTCTACCATCCTGTTCGCGTAGGCTTTCGCCGATGCGATGAGGACCTCGACCGCCGCTTGATAGTCAGGCGAGTTGTCCACGGTGCCGTTCATGCTGGCAAGCAGCTTTTCTTCCAGCGTGCGTGCGTGATCGGCTGTGCCCAGGTTACAGGCAATGATGAGCTGTGCCGTGTACGCGATCGAGGCGCGAGTGACCTGGAGCATCTGCTCTAGGATCTCGTCCTTGAACGCACGCAGATCAGGCTCTGACGCCAGCTTCGCCATTGCAGTGGCTTGTGCCACTGCGGCCATGCCGAGCTGCTTCATCGACTGCTGAAGAAGCCCGATCACGACGCGACCTCCGCAGCTTCGAGTGTCGCGAGACGGCTTCTCGCGGTGACGCCGATCGTTTCGGGGAACGGATCGGCAATGATGTGTCGCTTGGGGCTCTCGCTCATAAACGTTTTTTCGCTCACGCGCCCGCCACCAGCGCGCAAAACCGCTGCTCTTCGTGTGCCAGCTCGGGGGCGATGTCCCAGCCTTGGGCGAGCGCCTCGCGGAGCCGCAAGATGTTCTCGCGGGTGTCGCGGATCTGACGACGGCGCCGCGGCGAGCTGACCGGGCGCACGGGCGTTGGTGTGAGGTCGTAGATCCCGGTCCCTTCTGGATCGGTCGGTGCCTCGAAGGCGAAGTCGGGGCGGACGAAGCGCAGCGTGTCGGCCGCGTCGTCAATGCTGTCGGTTGTGTCGAGTTGGTGCATGGCTAGTCCTCCGCGTAGCGCGTAGCGAGCTTGTCGATCTGAGACTCGAAGGCCGTCCACGCCGGGGCGGTGCTGAGCGCATCCCAGGCGCGCTGGACGATCGCTGCGTCCTCCGGTGGCAGCACGGGACAGCCGCTCTGCTCGAAGATGCCGCCGCGGCCCTGCTCGACCAAGATCGCCTGCGCGTGGCGCTGCATCTCGCGCAGAACGAGCGCGATCAGGTTTTGAACTGTGCGACGCTCGGACAGCTTGTCGTGTGCTGCCTGGCGGTCGCGCCACGGCAGGTACCAGATCTCGTCGCTGTAGATCAGGAACAGAGCGCGTGTCGTCTGCGAGATGTCGTCGCCGAAGGGCAACTCCAGAGCGAGGTGTTCGAGCGTTTGGTAGAGCGTCCGCATGGCTAGAGGTACCCCAGCACCATCAGCTCGACGTCGGCCGGCGTGCGCCAGCTGCCGTAGCGAGTCTTGGGGTTCTTGGCGAGCCGCTCCATCTCGGCGGTCGCGAGCATGCATGCAGCGACCGCAGACTCGTGCGCGTCACGCCACTCCTGCGTGAAGCAGTCGTCGATGGCATCGCGAGCAGCAATCGCTGCGCGAGCGTCGGCGCGGAGCACGGAGAGCTTGTTGATGGGGATGGTCGCGATCGCGTCGTCGTCGATGTTGAACGTCGGGGTCATGCCACCCAGGTAGTTCAACGAGCATGCCGACCAGCCAGCCTCGCGGCAGCTTGTAAGCACGCGGATTCGTGATCAGGGTAGAAATATACCCGTGTTGTTGATTCGACAGGTACGCAGGCACCCGTGTCTTTTAGGATTGGCGTTCGCAGTAGGTCACGCGCTCGGCGTATCGCGCAATCAATCCTGCCAGCAGCCTCTCCGCATGCCGTAAACGCTTGTCGGATAGCACTCTCCGCGCGCTGCGCATGTAAGCCTTCACGCGGTGTTCTAGATCGTGATCGGAGGGCGCGATGCGCTCTGTGTCGATGAACGCGATCTTATCGTCGTCGATCGTGAACGGCGCATTGAACGCGAAGAAGTCCAGCTCTTTGAGGTTGAACCAAATAGAAGCCAGCTCCGTCAGCGTGTCGTCGTCGATGTCCAGATAGCGGCGTGCCGATTCATCCTTGGGATGAAAGTGCACGTAATCTGCAACGAGGACATGTCCCAGATCTCGACCCGCCTTGAACTGTGGCGGCAGTTGAACGACCCACTTCTGCGGGACGGTCACATGTTGGAAGCCCTGCGCTTCGATGAATTCACGCAGGGCGCACGCGCCTTCAACCCGGCGTTTGTACCTGGTTAGCTCGATGAGATACAGCCGAGCTTCATCAGGGAAGCGCTTGAACACGTATTGCGGACACGAGGGGTGCCGCCCCACCATGATCTCGTCGTCACGCGCCCGCAGAATCTCGAATCCGGCCTGTCTCCAGGCATGGCCTGAAGCGAACATCTTCGGATCGTCAAACAGCCGTTCAAGTTCGAAACCTGGCGGCTGATGTGCGGGCGGAATGGTCACCGTGCAGAGACTAGTTCGACGACGAAGACGACGAAGACGACGAGCTTGAGCTGCACTCGCAGTCGAGGAGCCTCAGGATCTGGTTCGCGGCGTCCGTCTCAGCCTTGACGTGAGTGATCACGAGCGGGATGTAGACCGTTGGCACTTCTGCCGGAGCGCCCTCACCAACGTGCAAGCTGTCCAGGAACTCGTTGTACTTGATGCCGAGGTCGATCGTCTCCTTGTCGAGCGCCGGATCGCACTTGTTGTCATGCTCACCGATCTTGAGCATCTTCGCGCGCTGCTCGTAGAAGCGGTCGCTGATCTTCCTGGATTCGTCCAGCTGCTTTTCGGCAGACTTCGGCGCGATGAACGATTGACCGTTTTGCGCGTGCTCGGCGTTCCACTTCACCCAGAGATCACGAAGCTCTTGCGGCGTCCAAACCTTGCCGTCGATCGAATCGACGAACGCTTGCGCCTCTTCGATGCAGTGCGTGTAGACGTCGACCGACAGCCACCCGACCCATCCGCTCGTGCCGAGGTTGAACGGCCCTTGCATGTAGTTGACGATCGCTTGCTCCAGCGCGATGGTTTGCAGCGCGAGCGCTTTGGCGGCCGGCAAACCGCCGACGTATCCGCCGCTGATGAATGCCTGCCATTGTGCCGCCAGCGCGCCGGCTTGCGCGGCCAGCGCGGGGTTTCCGTCGAGCGCGAATTGATGGAAAATGCAGTGTTCCATCAAGTCTCTCGACCAGTAGACGATGTCGGTCATCAACGCGTTGATGCCGGCTTGGTCAGGGTGGTTCGTGCAGTGCTTGTGCTTGTGGTGAGACATGCGCCACCCTAAAGCGCACAAGCAACGAACACAAATTTCCGGCTGCTCTTCGTCGGCAGCGCGTCACGAACCGCATGACCCGACGGGGTCAGCGCGTTCGTGATCGATGGTCGTAGAGGATCATGAGGCCCTCCATCGGAGGACACTTCTCGATCCGCAGCACGTCGGCCAGATCGTCCTCGTCGAGGCGTGCCAGCAACTCGTCGGTGGTGATGGTGCCGCTGCGCCAACGACGAAACGCAGCTGTGTGAACGGAGGGACGAAGCGCGCGAACACGAGGTCCGCGGTGTTGCGGTAGCGGTTCATGGCAGCCACTCCTTGAGCGAGCGCGCGAGCGTCGCGATGGCCCGCATCTCGGCCGAGCTGGCGCTGTGACCGCTGGCGAGTATCGTGAGCCGGTCGATCAGGTTTTCGTAGACGGGCAGCAGCTCGCGACCGAGCTTGACCTGTTCGAGCGCGGTCCGAGCGTGGCGCTCGGTGAACACTGCCGCGAGGGCACCGTCGGCGCGCCACTGGAGTGCGCTTTCGACGTCCTTCGCCGCGGTCTCGCCGAAGGCCGCCTGTTCCTTGCGCGCGGATTCGATCGCGTGGGTCAGAAACGCGATCAGTGGCGTTTTGGCCTCTGGTGTCTTCATGACTGTCCTCCAGTAGTTGCGGGTACTGCGGCCTTGACGCGTAGGCACCAGCGATACAACTCGGCGGCGTTCTCGACCGGCCAGCGTGCCAGCGCCTCGCTGGCAAGTGAGAACCACACCAGCGCTGTCTCGAAGCGGACGCGCATTTGCGTGGAGTTAAGAACATCGACGCGCCCCCAACCCAGCTGCGGATGACAGATCAGTACGTCGCTGCGGCGTGCCACAGCGCCGTCGCCCATTGCGAAGACGTGCTGGGGCTCGACCATGATTGCGTCCGTGATCGTGGTGGTGGTGTGCATGGTCATTTCCTAACGGAGTCCGTGCCGCTGGAGCAGGCGACGAAAGTTGGTGCGATCGATGTTGCAGAGCGCGGCGCCCTTGGACACCGAGCCCGCGACCCGCTCCATCACGCGAACGAGGTAGCGGCGCTCGAACTCGGCGGCGACGAGCTGCTTGGCGTCGAACAGAGGCATCGACATCAACACCTCTTCGTCGAGCACCACGGGAGCGGTCGTGACTTCTTCGTCGACGAACGCGGCCTGTTCGGCGGTGAGTGCGAGTTGCTGCATGCCGACGGGTATTGCGTCGCGCGTGCCGATCGCGACGGCCGCCAGCCGCCAAGCTCGCGATCGCAAACCCTGGGTAGCGGGCCACCCGTATCCCGCGCAAAACGAATTCCGGTTGATTGGGGTCGTGAATATCCGGGTACTTTTTCACTCACCCGAACTGAAGCGCACGCAAAACGCAAAAACGTCTTTCGCAGGCCCTCGTGTTGGCACGTGGCACACGGGTGGGTCCCAAGAAGGGATCGGCGAGCCAGGCAGCAAAATGGACTGAAATTTCTCGTTTTGTTACTATCGCGACTCATCGACGAGGTTCGGGCACAGATGAAGATCACCGTGCGCAAAGTTGGGTCACGCTGGCAGCCAGTAGACAGCCGGGGGACCGTAGTTCGGGGGGATGTCTACAACGCCAACGGAAGGGGCTACAGCACGAAGGAAGGTGCTGCCGAGGCCGCAGAGATGTTGCGTGTGAGTCGTTCATGGAAGCCGCATGTCCGTGAAGTGAAAAGAGCGCATGCGACGATCAGCACCGAGGCGCCCGACGATTCGTGGCTTGTCGTGATGGACGCCCTGATGAGCGGCGATGCGAAGTTGGCCGCCGATGTATGGAACCGGCTGTACTACGAGGCCGGAATGACGCCGCCATCGCCGCCTGAGCGCTTCACCAAAGCGCTCAAGAGCAAAGGCAAGAACAAGATCGACAAGAGCGTGCTCGACAAATTCAAACAGCTCGCACCCAGGTACGAATCTCTATTCAAGCGCGACGCGCGCATCGTGGAAGGTCGCGGCATGGGCGGATTCATGGATCCCCCGGGTTACCCAACGCACACTTTCCACGTCGAAACTGATCTTGGACGTCGCCCTCATAACAGAGGGTCGATGTCAGTCACGGCAGCCGCAGAAGAGCGCGGTTCAGTTGACCCGACTACCCGCAAGGAAGCACAAGAGCTGCTCGACAAGTGGGATCGTAACCGGCCGTCTCTCGACTCTCCAAAGGTTCAAGCGTGGATTGCTGAGGTCATCCGCCACTTCGGCAACACGGGTCGCGCTGTTGAACAGATTCAGAAGTTTTACCCAGAGTATGAGCCGACGACGTAGTCCGGTCGTCCGGTCGTCCTTGTCGCTGAAGCCACGCTAGCGCGCTTTCCAGACGCGTTGTTCGATGCGGCCACAGATCGCGAGCTAGCAGCTCTTCAGGGGTCCGCAAATGCTTGGCATCGTTGCAGGCGTCGCAGGACGGCAGGCAATTCCCAGCTGTCGTTCCACCTCCTCGTGACAACGGCGTCGCGTGCTCGACCTCAGTCCAGCGTTCGCCACAATAGGCGCAGCGGTCCTCGAAGAAGCTAACCACAAGCCTCCATTCTTCGTTCGTTAATGTCGAAGGAAGTCCATGGCGCCGCGCACTCCAGCGCGCCGCTTTGAGAACGTTCTGAATGGGTCGTTGTGCGGGTTCCGCCGAGTTCGTCGCATGCGTTATTGCGCGCTGCGCTTGGCGCATGCGGGAGTAAAGCGCGGCGACGACCTCTGTCATGGCGACGCAGCTTCGACACAGCCATCGGGTGTGATCACTTCGCCAGCCGCGATCATCTTTGGCGTAGCGTCGAACATCAGTGCCACCACACTTCTCGCAACCGAGCTGCCGCCCGGCAGAGATCATGTTTCCTCGTCGGTCATGCGCTTGATTTGTGCTGCATGAAAGACAGCCCCTTCGCGAGGGAACATCTTTCGCGTCGCTAGAAGCCGTGCGACTTCTCTCAAGGAGTGTCCCTCTGATCGCAGCTTCCTTGCCGCCGAGATCACGCGTTGTTCAGCGAGCGCCTCCAGCAACGTTTCCCCGTCGTCAGCAAGCACGAAGCCGTAGGGAACATCGCCGCCGGTCTTTTTTCCTTCTTTCGTGCGCTGCGCGAGTGCATGAGCACTGCGTTTTTTTCGATCACGCTCGTGATGATCGAAGATCGCAAGCACCTCGCGAATCGCGGCATTGAAGCCGATCGCGTGATCTCCGTCTTCGGGCTCGACGACAAGTTTGGCGATGTCAGCTCGAAGCGAGGCCCTGAGGGCTTCTGCCGGCTGGAGTTTGGAGTCATTTTTCACGCGCGCGCGTTGTATCACACGGTCATCAAGTGAAACAGCTGTTTCACTTTCTGACAAAGCGTAACATCTTGATTTCCAGTAGTCGCGACATAATTGCGAGTTATGTAGCCGTTTTGGTAGAGTGGCCGTAGATGCCTCCCAGGGCCCGCAGAATGGTGTTCCCGTCCGATCCGCCTCAACGCGCGCCGAGCCCGCCACGCCCGAGCTGGCCCATCCAGCCGCCTCCCGGCGAGTACGCGATCGCGGCGCTCGATCGAGCCAAGCAGAGCCTCGCGCGCGAGTGGTTCGTGGCCGTTCTCCGCGAGCGATCGAACGCGTTGGCCCCCGCCGCAGAAAGTGATCCGTCCGGTGACTGACGTCGATCCCGTGAAGGCCGGCGTGCTTCGCGAGCGCGCGAACAACCTCCTACGTGAAGCTGTGGAGGCCGGCGAGGCCGGCCTCTGGGGCGAGACGATTCGTCACGCGATGGTCGACGCGGCGATGCTCCTGCACACAGAAGCCACGCAGCTCGAAGGCGGACCTCTCGAACTGCACGACGTCGAGCGCTGGGCCGCCTTTCTTCCGACCGTGCGCGTGGGCGGCTCGATGCCGGTTACGTTCCGCGCGGACGGGCACTTCATCGTGGTCGAGATGATCGTTCCCTACGAGCCGCCTGCACCACACGGCACCGAACCCGAGATGAAGCTCTTCATCGACAACTTCGTCGGCGGCAAGATCCCCTTGGCGATCGCTCCGGGCTTTCCCGTGCCGGTCGCCGCTCGGTATCGGATGCCGCCCTTCGATCCCGAGACCGCCGCCCGGTTCCTTCGGCAGATCGTGCGCTCTATCTACGTCCACGAGATCGACGAGCAATTCCGCGTTGGCGCTACGCGGCCGTTCGCGCCGGAGCACGTGTAGATGTCGTCGGTCACTCACGACACGCGTCTTGTCCGCGTGCAGCGCGTGGGCTGTTCGGATGCCGACTGCCCGTCCTGCGAGGGCCACTGGAGAAGTCCCGAGCTGCCGTGGAAGTGGTTCTGCTCGTGTGGCGAGGTTGGCTGGGCGGCGACCGACGGAGAAGCCAGCGCGCTGGCGTATGCCCATCGAGGCAGGGGGCGCGCATGACCTCCCAACCGACGCCGCTGAAAGATCGCTACGTCTGCGCTCACTGCGGAGCGCGACCGCCGCGGGGCGACTACATGGTGCATGACACCGTGTGGGCTCGGAGCGGCATGCAACGGCGAGGGTTTCTCTGCCTCGGCTGTCTCGACGAACGGCTCGTGGCCGCGGGGCATGCCCCGCTCACGCTTGCCGACTTCAAACCCGTGCCTTCCAACGCTGCGCTGAAGTTCGGTTACGCGCTTGCGCTACGCTCGAACTCCAACGGTGAGGGGGAGATCTAGGCGCATGTCCAAGCTCTGTACGTATCGCGAACATCCTCATCCTGGCCCGTGCCACTACCTTTTGAACGAAGAAGTCGATCCGATTGATGAAGCTGAAGACGTACGACAGCAGCTGCGTGATCTAGAGCGAAAAGTCGTTGCGCTGCGCACGGACACCAAAGATCGCCAAGTCGCCGTGCGCCGAATTCGCGACATGATCGGTGACCAGCTGGCCGAACTCGTCTGGTGGCGGCGAACATCCTCCGAGGAGGAAGTCTCTAAGAAGGAGGTGCCCTGATGAGCGATCGAAAAACGACTTCCGAACGACGCCCAGCTCGCGAGGCCTCGGGGGCGCTCGTCGTACGCCAGGAATCACGGATCGATTTCAAGCTCGCCGCGCAACAGGTGATCGCCGCGAAGAAGTCGCCGCACACACGTGCCGCGTACACCCGTGACCTCGATGGGTGGCTCTTGTTCTGCGGGAACCAGCGGATCGATCCGAAGACCCCGAGCCTGTCGGACGCGACGACCTATCGCGACGCTCTGATCGGATCAGAGGACACCAAGCGCAGGCGCCTTGCCTCGATGTCGACGATCTACAGCACCCTGCGCAAGCTCCCCGACGAGCACGGCCGGCCGATCGTTGCTTCCAATCCGTTCCACCCGGAGATTTTGGCGTGGCCGCGGGCCGGCAAGGTCCTCAAGTCCAAGCGCATCACCGATGACCAGGCGTTCGCGATCGTAAAGGCGGCATCGGTGAATGCACGCGACCACGCGCTTCTGTGCCTGTTGCTCGACACGGGATGGCGCCGCACCGCCGTCGTGTCTCTGCCCCGCGCGAACTATGACGGTCGCCGCGTCTACAACCGGCAGAAGGGCGACAAAGAGCAAGAGGTCGAGCTGCCCGACGCGTCGGTGGCCGCGATCGAGCGCTGGCTTCGCGAGCGCCGGACGTCGGACTACCTGTTTCCCGCCGACGATGCCGACGGGCACATGCACCCCAACACGGTGAACAAGATCATTGACCGTTGGGCCAAGGAGATCGCTCCCGAGGCGCATCCACACAGCTTCCGCGCGCTGTTTCTGCGCGACGCGCACGACGCGGGATTGCCCGCGTACGAGATTCAGGGCGCCGCCGGCCACGCGAGCGCAGACATGACGGCGCGGTACGACGGCAAGGCCCGCGGTACCGGCGTCGCGCGACAGGTCGCGCAGTTTCGCGAGCGTCGACGAGGCAAGGAGACGCCATGACGATGACGAAGAGACCCCTACAAGAAGTCAGCGCGGAGACGTGCCCGTTCCGGAAGCTCTGCGATCGTTCGACGTGGATCTTCGGTCCGGGCCAGTCGCGAAGCTTGGACGTCCCGCGATACGGCGCCGGTCAGCAAGGGATCCCGAAGGGGCCGCCACGTGCCATCCGTCGGTGTCCGCTATGCGGGAAACGTCTTCGCTTGCGCGCTGACTACTGCATCGGCGGCGAGTGGACGAACTGGCGGATCCCCGATCACAAGCCTCGCGAGACGCGAGCAAAGAGTCCGCGTCGGCAGTCGCAGGCTAGCGCGAGGGGTCACTAGGTGATCCGCCCGGGCAAAGTACGGTGGCACGAGAGGCCATTCCCGCAACGCTGGGAAGTGGTGCTGTGGCTGATCTTCATCGTCCTTGCAGCAAGCTTCTGGGTGCTGCGATGGCTGATGCGGTGAAACTGCTCGAAGGAGACGGCA
>Ga0315291_10012549_pt1 | contig 10281 bp, 6 predicted proteins | sample YL17G12_20_MG_FD_203070 | JGI IMG/M metagenome (GOLD analysis project Ga0315291, IMG submission 203070) | Sediment microbial communities from Yellowstone Lake, YNP, Wyoming, USA - YL17G12_20 | ecosystem: Environmental > Aquatic > Freshwater > Lake > Sediment | place: USA: Wyoming | collected...
AGCCGTATGCGGGAAATCCGCACGTACGGTTCTCCGGGGGGCGCCCGCGGTGACGCGGCGCCTACCCCTCCAGCCCCCTTCGGGGCTGCTATTAAAGGGCCCGGACAGCCCGTGGCTTCAAGGATCAGGGCGACTAGCCGCGGCGAGCGCCTTCGCGCATGGGAGCTGACGTGGCGTCGATTTGCTGCGATTTATAGATGCAGGCCCCATCTGCAGCGTCGCGGTCAAAGATGGCCTGCACCTACATCGCCGCCGCATCTCAAGGCTTATTTGTGGCAGCATGCTTGCGGGCTGCGCCGTCCATCACAACCGCAGGCTGCGCATACGGTCATCAATCAAGGCGCTGATGCGCAGCGGAATCTTGGTCCTGGGATGGGATTGGCACATCGCTCGCGCCAGGCCTTCCTTGTGAAAGGCGACCTTGCCGGCAATCTCGGCGAGGCGCCTGCTAAAGGTCCCGGGGCGTAAACTTAGATCTTGTTCGAGCTGTTTAAATTGAGCGACACCGAGCGTCGAGCACTCGGTACGCCCACCGATGCTAAAACAAAAATTTCTTTTCAACCTGGGATAGATGGCCGTGCAGATGAGATCGTAGAACGGCGCAATCTCGTTGCGACCGTCTTTAAACAGGAGCGAAATATTTTTGGCATGACAGTCGTGATTGCCAATCAGTAGGTTGAACGCCAACCAATCGAGGAAGGTCTGCAGACTGGTGACGATTTTGCTGCTTGCGACACTGCTTTGGATCAGCTGATAGAGCTGCTTGATGCCCGGGCCACCATGGTCCTCGTACTTGAACTCGCTGGTGATGCCCTGGGCCTGACAGAGGTCTTGCTGATGGATGCGGTGGACGAGGTCATCCGTACCGCGGTAGCGATCATAGCGTTCGACGACGTACAGCGGATGCCGGCCGGAGGTGACCAAACACTTAGGAACCAGTAATCCAACCGCGCGCGCCAACTCCATGCAATACCATTCATTGAAGACCGACTCTTTGATCCCCGAGTGCTGGATCGGCGCTTTGATAATATGCGTGGTCGGCGCACCGAGCGTCGGGAGTCTGAACTCCTTGCCGTCATAGATGGCCGGAAATTTGTCTTGAGCACCTGCCAGCGACAGATAGCCAGGATTCATGTCAGCAATGACATCGGCCACCGACTGGTGCTCATCGATCGCCCCGTACACCCGCTCCATGTCGATGGCAACGGTCTCAGCGGCCTGCGGCGGCTGGGCTTGGGCCTCCTGATCGGTGACGATGACGGCTCCAGCACAGTCGCGACCGTATCGCTGCAGAAAATCAAAGACCCCAGCCACACCGTGGGCGCGCTGAAGTTGCTCCTTAACCTCACCTTCAGGCAGCAGGTTCTCAAAGAATGACAGGGTGGTTTTGTTGCCGAAGGTTTTAGCATCCAGCGGCAAAGCGAGGCTAAGCGGGAAGCGTTGGGGATACCGAAGCCACGCTTCGTCATAGGCGAAACCGTAAACAAGTTCGTCATCGCGTGTCAGCCTACCGACCAAAAGTCCTTCGTACAAGACGGACAAGGTCTTCATGACTCGGTCTCAATCGCGAGCTTGAAGCCAAGAATCTTGCCCATCTTAAGAAGTGTCGAAAGCTTGACGTCAGAGTCAGCAACTTCAATGCGGCTAATGCCGTTGTGAGATAAATTACAGAAGTCGGCAAGCGTCTGCTGTGTCACACCCAGCTCCTTGCGCCGCGCCTTGAGAGCTGCAGCTAGGTCCGTTTTGTCGCCCAGGATGTACTTCATCGGCCCCTCCGGTATTCTCACTGCAGTGAGAATACCATACAACCCTTCGATTTGGAATCCAAATTACCTCTATAGTGAGAATTTTAATGACATATTGTGATCTGGGTCTAAATTCTCATTGCACGGGTAAGAAAGGATTAACCCGCTGTTACAATTGTGGTTATCCGTCCATCGGCCCAGCCTGCTGTCAGCCCCGCCGCGCCACCTCTCATGACAGGACCTCATCAGCCCATGCGGCGACGACACCGTGATATCATCATTTTAAACAGCTATCGGTAGGCCGCACGATGCGCTCAGGCAGTACAGGACTTTGCGACTCTGAGTCTGTTCGCAGCCCCGCCTAGGCATGGCCGCGGGGTAGGGCCCGGCGTTCAATAATAATCACTAGTTTGGAAGTTGCTTATTCAATTAAAAAGGGGAAATCAGTTCAGAGAACGGCAGCCATTGCGTTTTTCGCGTCCACTCGCCATTCTGCGCGCTAATCCTAATTTAATGATTGTCGGGGTAGCAAAAATACCTTGAGTCCCACGGAGTCTGCTAGAAAACAGCAGGCATCCTTCCCGATGCATTTGGTTCTAATCCGACGAGTGCCAACGTCAACGCTGACGTTCCGGCATGTTCCTCAGCACGCGGGGCGGATCCGGCCTCCAGCAACCTCTATGTTCCAGCAAAATGCGTCCCTGCGGACAAGATAAGGCCAACCTCGCCGGCGGCTCTTTTGCGGTAATATTCCGCGACCTCCGCCGTCGGGATGCCGCCTGGTGAAAATGACCTGGTCATGGGGGCCATGACGAAACGGTTGTTCAATTTCAGAGACTTTAGGCTAAACGGCGCAAATAGGGCTTCGATACTCATAGCCACAACCTCCAGTAGGCGGAGCTTCACCGATGCAAAGCACTCGCATCTGTATTCATGATCATCACTCGATCAATCGCGATTGTGGATTTTTTGCTACTGCGATCCTTAAGCCCGGTCACGCGTACGCGTAGTTTATATTCAGCTTTGGGCAATACGGGGCTTGCATAGCTGAGGTAATTGCCTTGAGCCCCAGCGTCCGTTCTTAGGCTGACAAATTGTTCTGCGAACAAGGGGCGGCCCAGTGCGTCAAGTAGGGTGATGCCCATGATTCCAAGGTCCCGGTCGCTGATGGCAGTGTACAAATAAATTTGGGTGCCGACAAAACCAACCATCGCCGTATCATTCTTAGTCGAAGATTCGCTCACATCGTTAGCATAGTTGCCAGCGCCGTCGCGCCGCGACCAATGACCCTGGTAAATCCACTGGTAGAGACCTGAGCCCTCAACATGGTTGTTGATGCTCTCGGCACCATCCTCGGTGTTCAACGGACTCCAGGTGCCGGCAGCGGCATCGATCCGCCAGCCCTGATGATAGTTAGGTAAAGACACATGGGTGCCATGGACTTGCAGCGGTTGCCAAACAAGGGTTGATGCGCCGAGGCGACCATTCACCCAGCGGTCACCCATATAGACGTAGGTAGTGCCTGCGGATCCTCGGACAGGCAGGACAAATCCACTTTGACTGTTCCAGGTCTTGGTGCCCTCAGGGGCTAGCATTCCGTGAAAGGTCCATGGCCCTTCGATACGCGGGGCGCTCGCGTAAAAATTGTCACTGCCGCGCCAATAGGTTCCTTTCGAGCCGAGCAAAAAATAGCCGTCGTCTGTCTTGAAAAAACCTGGACCCTCTGATTTGCAATATCCCTCGCGCTTAACAGCGGCGCCCCAAACATCGGCCACCACCTCGCGCTCTATACTCAGAAAGTCATCCGACAGCTTGTAGATCTTGCCGTCTGGCACAACTAGGTAGCCCGACCGATCATCATCGACGAAAACATTCACATCGCCGGTGGCCGGATTTTTACCGCCAAACCTCAAGGCTCCGACATAAGTATAAGGTCCAGCAACATGATCCGCTGTCGAGATGACATATTGATTGGAAAATCCGCCCCATATCATGCTTTTAACGAGGATAAAATATTTCTTGGTCAATGCATTGTAGTAGAGCTTGGGACGCTCGCCGATGCGCCAGGAACTAAGTAAGGAGTGTTTGATTGGCACAATCGGCGTGCCGAGGAATCGCCAATTAATGAGATCGCTAGAAGCATAGAGATTCACTCCGGCAAAGCGATCTTCCGAATTAGTGAAGCTCACAAACGCATCGTTACGGTCTGTGCGCTTTTCGCCGACCATGTAATAGGTATCACCCTCTTGGTAGATCCCAATGCCATGGGCGTTGATGGTGTTTCCATCAGTATCGAGCCGCGGGCTACTCGGATAGATCCCTTCTGCTTTGCCGACGTACGGTCGTGGCTTATGATCTTCTGCAGCTTGGGCCAAGGTTAGCATCGCACCAATCAAGCTTAGGCAAATGAAGATCGCGATTGCCAGTGAGCGATGGATGGTCGCCTCCTATTGAGGTTTAAGTCTCTCTAGACGCCTCGGTACGAGGGAACAAAATCTTAAACCTCTTGGCACCCAGCCCATTATATTAAGGAGGAATTCGGGCAAGTGTTGTTCAAGTGTGGTCGGCCCACTCGGACTTGAACCGAGAACCAACGCGTTATGAGCACGCTGCTCTAACCGATTGAGCTATGGGCCGTTCTTGCAAGCTTTCATAAAGTAGGGATAGCCAGCATTACTGTCTATCCCTTTCTCAAAACTTTCACTCTGAAATAGACTCAGCTCTCGATGAATGCCCGGAGCTTCTTGCTACGCGATGGGTGGCGCAGCTTACGCAGGGCCTTGGCCTCGATCTGGCGGATCCGCTCCCGCGTCACATCGAAGTTCTGGCCAACTTCTTCAAGCGTATGATCGCTCTTCTCGCCGATGCCAAAACGCATCCTAAGTACCTTCTCTTCGCGGGGAGTCAGGGTCGCTAGGGCCTTGGTCGTCTGCTCAGAGAGGTTGTGGTTGATCACCGACTCGCTCGGTGAGTGCTGAGATTTGTCCTCAAGGAAGTCGCCAATGTGGTTGTCCTCCTCCTCGCCGATCGGTGTCTCCAACGAGATAGGCTCAACGGCAATCTTCAAGACCTTGCGGACCTTATCGACCGACATCTCCATGCGTCCAGCAATCTCTTCTGGCGTCGGCTCGCGGCCCATCTCCTGGACCAAGTAGCGGCTGGTGCGGATCAATTTGTTGATCGTTTCAATCATATGCACCGGGATCCGGATGGTCCGGGCCTGGTCGGCGATAGCACGGGTAATCGCCTGGCGTATCCACCAAGTGGCATAGGTTGAGAATTTATAGCCGCGGCGGTATTCGAACTTCTCGACGGCCTTCATCAGGCCGATATTGCCCTCTTGAATCAAGTCGAGGAACTGCAGGCCGCGGTTGGTGTATTTTTTGGCGATCGACACCACCAAGCGGAGGTTGGCCTCGACTAGCTCGCGCTTGGCGTTTTCAGCCCGTCGTTGGATCTCAGCCAGCTCATTATAGACGGACGAAATAATCACTGCATCCATGCCACTGTCGTGGCTAGTGCGGTTAATCGTGTCTTCTGCTGCCAGACAGTTGCGGACAATCCGCTGCCACTCACGATCGCTTGAATGGCCAAAAGGCTTGTCCGGCGACTTGTGGATATACGCCAGTAATTCGACGCGGGCAGTGTTTAGGCGCTTGGAGTAGTAGTTAAGGTCCTGCTCAGCTTCACGAATCGCATTGGCAAACTCGGCGAGCTGGTTGATCGCGCCGGTCATGAGCTTGCGGTTGATGTTGAGGTCGCGGAAGGCTTCGAAGACGCCGACACGCGATTCTTCGAGCTGGTCGGTGTGCTTCTTGGCAGCACTCTTCTTCTTGCGAAGGAGCTCGAAGTCATCGACGAGCTTCAGGACCTTTCTGGTGGCCTTGCGCATCTTGTCGGCGTGGAGCTGCTCATCTTTGGAGGCCTCGTCATCGTCAAAGCCCTTGATGAAGCCCTTCATGCGGATCTCGTCCGCGACGAAGGCACGGGCAGCGCCGACGATGGTGTCGATGCCTAGTTGCACGTGCAGCAAGCCGTTGAGGATGCGATTCTCTTCCGATTCAATCTTCTTGGCGATCTCAACTTCGCCTTCGCGCGACAACAGTGCGACGCTGCCCATTTTACGCAGGTAGATCCGCACCGGGTCGTTGGATTTGCCCATCGACGAATCAGCAGCTAGATCAACGGCTTCGCGCTTCTCGGTGTCGGGCTCCTCGGCGTCTTCGCTGTCGCCTTCACCTTCAGCATCACCGCCGGCGACCGTGGCCTCGTCATCGTCATCGCCGCCGGCTGCGGACTTATCGCTGCCTTTAGCGCCGCGGTCGTTGACCTCGATGCCGGCATCACCAAGGGCGGTGATGATATCGTCGACCAAGTCCGACTTGATTTTTACTTTAGCCTTTTGCAGGGCGGTATCGATGTCGCTAAAGGAAAGGTCGCTGCGGCCGCCTTCAGCCTGCTTGACAAGCAAGGCCACTACTTTTTCGAGGTCGGGATTGAAGGCCTTTTGGCTGCCTTCACCATGGCTACTTTTGCCTGGGCGTCCCCCTGGACCTTTTGGCGCAGGTTTGGCAGGAGCCCCTTTGGGCGCGGCGGTGGGCTGATCAGGGCGATTAAAGCGCGCGCCTGGCACCACTGTTCTTTTGCTGGGCTCAGGAGCGGCTGGAGCAGCCGTGGCCTTCCCAGGCTTTTTTGCCACTGGTGGCTTATCTTTAGGTGCCACTGGTGGCGCTTTAGCTGCTGTTTTAGCTGGAGCAACGGGAGCTGCTTTCTCCGGCTTTTTAGCGGTGATGGGCACCACAGTCTTAGTAGTGTTGTCGTCGTTTGCGGACTTAACGGTTGGTGCTGTGACCTTGCCCAATTTGTTCACCACTTTTCTCATCGTTTGGCTGATCGATTTCAGATTGGGGGTTAGATCGGCGTCGTGCTTTGCAGGCGCCTTGGCTAGCTGTGAGGACGGCGAAGGCGCCGCCAGCTTCCGTGGTGCCTGAGCGGTAGACGGTGCCGAAGGCGCATCCTGGACGACGGTTTTCAACCGATCCTTTTTCGACTGTGGCTTTGCCTTTGTCAAATTATCTTTGCTGCTAATTTCACTTTTGGTCTTAGACATGCCTAACCTGTGACCCCATTTCGGTGGCTGTGCGGAGAGGGTTGGCGCTGTTTGCGATCAAAGGACCCATGACGCGCCCCGAGTTGGCAAAGCCTGCCAAAGACATATTGAAATATTTAATATTCCTGAGTTTGGCAACGATAAACCGAGGGCCCAGCCTCTGTCCAGAGTTAGTTTACGGCCTAAACGGTTTAATTTCAGAGGGTAAGCCGCTGCCGCAGCGATGATTAGTGATGACGCTTTAAGCCGGGTGCAACCATTGATTAGGGAGCATCGAGTACGATGGCCTGCGGCTGGCGCGTCAATTCATGAATAGTTTTAAGGATATCAGTCACCTCGGTGCGGCGACTAGGGTCTACCGCAGCCCGGCTCATTTCGGCTTTGAGTCGGCTGATGGTTTGTTTCACCCGGCGCTGCCGGACATAGCTGACCACTTGGGCGATGCTGTCACGGCGGTTGTTGCAGATAAAGGCCGGCGTAGCAGTATGCAGGCGAGCGAGCAGCGCGGCGCCTTCAGGGTCAAGCGAGAGCGACCAATAATGATCGGGCTGGGCACTTGGCGCTAGTCCGCGCTCGAGTGCGGCGCAAAATTCGCCAAGCAAAGCAAAATGTTCGCTGCCTAGGTCAAATTCTTGGCGAATCAAATCCAAAATTGTCTTGGGATTTAACTCCCCCGGCTGAGCATGGTAAATATGTCCGAACAGGTCAAAGCCCATCAGATCCAGCGGTGGCCACGCGACCAGCTGCGCCTTGGCGATCTCCGCCTGCGACGCCTCTGCCCCAGCCCTATGACGTCGGGGTGCTAGCTGCTGCGAGCCATGCAGCTGACTTTCAATGTGTGTCGCCGGTATACCGGTCAGGTTGGCGATCCGGGCGATGAGGTAACTGCGCTGCAGACGGTCGGAGACGTGCGCCAACCATGGCACGAATTCACTGCTGACGACGCTGGGGATGGCCAGAGATGGCGTGGACTTAAGGCGCTCACGCACGGCGAAGTCGAGCAGGTCGACGGCGTTGTCCAATTCGGCTTCGAGCGCTGCGAGGCCATGTTTGCGAACAAAACTGTCAGGGTCTTCACCGCCGCTTAGGGACACCGCCCGGATATGCACTTCCGGTACGGTCAGGGCGATATTGACCGCTGCAAGAGTGGCCCTCTGCCCGGCCGAATCGCCGTCGAACAGTAAGATCACCTGACCCGTGGCATGGCGCAGCAGCTTTAGCTGGTGCTCGGTAAACGCGGTACCTAAACAGGCGACCACCTCGGGCAGGCCAGCTTGCCATAGTTGCAGGGTGTCCATGTAGCCTTCGACGACGATGGCGCGTCCGCGTTCACGCATGCGGCTGCGAGCCTTGTCGAAGCCAAACAGCGTGCGCGACTTATCGAACAGCTTGCTCTCGCGGCTATTTAGATATTTCGGATGGCCACCATCGAGGGTGCGGCCGCCGAAGCCGATGATGCGCCCCTGTTGGTCAGCGATCGGCAGGGTGAGGCGGGCACGCAAAAAGTCAAAGGCGCGGCCGTCTCGAGCCGAGGCCGTGGCCAGTGAGCAAGCGGTCATGTCGTCCTCGTTGTAGCCCTTGCTACGCAGATGGCGCACCAAGCCAAAACCTTCAATAGGAGTCATGCCAAAGCCGCAGGCCGCGATATGTTCTAGGGTGAAACCTCGGCCCAGTAGGTAGTCGAGGGCCGCCTTACCGTGCGGACTCTGCAGCGCGCTAGCATAAAACTCCTGGGCATCGGCCATCATTTTAAATAACGACACATCCTGGCGCCGGCGGCCATCGCGGCTGCGCGAGGCGTCTAGCTCTGGCACCTCGATGCCATATTTCCCCGCCAGAAAACGTAGGGCGTCGACAAAGCCCAGGCCTTGGGTTTCGCGGACGAAGTCGATGGCGTCGCCGTTTTTTTTGCAGCCAAAGCAGTAAAAATGATCGTCGTAAAGGTTGAAGCTTGGGGACTTTTCGTTATGAAATGGGCACAGGCCGACCGGTCGTCCCGAGCGTGTTTCAAGACTCACAGTCTCACCAATCAGCTGGGCCAAGGTGATGCGGCCAAGGATGCGTTTTTTCACATCATCTAAGGAGTCGGACATGGGGCCTTTGAATCTAGTGCCGAGCGGTAAAAAGGCACAGCATAGCCGCGGTCGAGCCAGGCGTCTATACGGCAGGTCCGTGCCGGAAGCTCGGCAATTAAAGCCTCATCATTCCTGGCATGTTGCCCTTTTATTGCACTGATCCACCCAGGTCATTTGGCGCCACCGGACTATTGCGCTAGGCGTTTGGCAAGGCGATCGCCGAAATCACAGAGATTTTTGACATTGGCCAGGAGAGCGTACTCTGGCTGCTCTGGTTTGTCCTTGTGGCCTTGAATGATGCCGACAAAACGGTGCTGTCGGGGTTGTTTGCAGAGGTTTTTGGGATCCTGCTCGTCGTCGACCTCGGTGAGGCTGGCGGCGGCAACGAAGGTGACGTTGTCGTTCTTGGCAGTGCTCTTATAGGTCGGGCCGAGGGCATGGATGAAGTCCTGGATGATCTTGGCAGTGGTAAAGCGGTGCTGTTCCTTCTTGTAGTAGACGATGCCAAAATAGGGAGTGACGCTGGCGACGTGTGCATCGATCAAGTAGTAGGCGCTGAGGCCGGCAAGAAAATCCCCTGGTTCGGCGTCAAATTCACAGGCGCCGGTCGGAAAATAGGTCAGGCCTGAGGCTGCGCGCGGGTCATAGAAGACGCGGCCAAAGCCAGCGACATCGACTCCGGCGGTCGCGGGCTTGGTCATTTTAAGTAACTGCATAAGATCCTTGGGCTTTAACTCGGCAAGTCCAGCAAAGTTCTGTGGATGGTTGCCAAAAAGGATGTATTCCGAAAGTGCCGGCTTGCGTGTCGAGGTCTTGAGCTTATCGCAATTGAAATTGGGCGGGGTTAATGCCGACAACGGCAGCGAGCGATTCAGGCCGATGCTAGCGAAGTAGAGCATGCCGGCCTCGGTGAAGAAGGGTACAGGCGTGCCCGGATCGAAGGTGGTGGCCACCAGGTAACGCTTGCACTGCTCAATGGCCTGGGTAGCCGCAGCGCTTTTGCCGCCGGCGCTTTGAATGGCTTGTTTTTTACAGATGATATACAGGTCGGCGCCGGGGAAGTTCTCCTTGCAGCTGCTCAAGGCCACCGCGAATTTTTTCTTGCTGAGATTGCCGTCCTTTAATTGCTCAATAGCATCCTTGCGGCAAGCATTGAAACTTTTGCGTGTCTGGCTCATCTCTTTGATCTTTGCCGGAGACAAGCCAGATTTCTTGGCGTAAACCGGGCCCGACGGGCAGAAAGTCAGGATCACCAGCGCTGTTGCCGGGGCTAGCCTAAGCAGAATGCGAAGCGAAACGCGCCAGATACGTGGCAGGTGGCGCAAGATAGCTATCATAAGACGACTTTCTT
>Ga0315291_10012550_pt1 | contig 10281 bp, 19 predicted proteins | sample YL17G12_20_MG_FD_203070 | JGI IMG/M metagenome (GOLD analysis project Ga0315291, IMG submission 203070) | Sediment microbial communities from Yellowstone Lake, YNP, Wyoming, USA - YL17G12_20 | ecosystem: Environmental > Aquatic > Freshwater > Lake > Sediment | place: USA: Wyoming | collected...
CTAAGACTGCTGCTATATTTTAATTATAGGAGACGTGCCGGTTCACTTCCATTTCAAACACTGGGAGCATTTCGACCAGGGTAAACACATAGTGTTCAGTTCTTTCACGCCATTCAACAAGAACAATGGGTTTGCTCTGATTAATATCAATCAAAATAGTGCACTCATTTCTCCAAATCTTCAACTGATATCGGCCGCATGGTGTAAGGTCTATACAGGTCTCTGCTAGAAGTTCGACCTTCGGCATCAACCAGCGCATATAGGCGTGTACAAAGTCATTTCTATTGCGATGTGGCAGCATGCAGCGAATAAGAGCGCAGTGGAAGACTGCCTCAATGATTGGTGTGTCGCAGTCCAGCACAAGCGCCAAGTAGAACAGTTTCCGCTGGTCACTATCAATACAGCCCGGCACAAAGATATCGTCGAGTTTCTTCACCTTGCGCACAGGGCTCTCATCTCGAGACATTGTATTACGAAAAATGACAAGCGTATACGCAATCGCTCCACCCTGTCTGAATAGCAGACACAATGGCAAGCGAAGTGCTGGCCACACTGCGCACCGCAGGGCATGTGGACACTTTGAGCAAACGCCAGCGACTTTCCATCTCAAAACTGCCAAAAGAGTTGTATGCGGTGCTGGAGAAATTGGTGCGCAGTCTGAATGACAGCGATGAACAAGTTGCCATGATTCTGAGAAACGCCAAGTTCCACTTGGAGTCCATTGTGTGGGCGGGCGACCACTGGCATTTCAGATTGGTTGTAAAGTTCGCATCAAAAGCAAAAGAAACACATGCAATCTACCGTCTCTTGGCCGAAGACATGGCGAACAAACAGTGGCGCTTTCAGCGGCCAAAGTACGAAGGCACCGTCATCTACAACACCCTGCAGCATGTCCAAATACGTACACGCACCGCGAATGCGGCAGCTGCTGCATTGCTGTTGAAACGCGCAGCACCGTCATGCAATCTGCGGGAACTGCGTCGTGCCATCACACCGGATATGTATGCTCGATTCGATGCTGCAATGGAAGTGCTCCAACCAACCGGGCCAGAGCGCGCTCTCGCAGCTGGCATAGAAGCCATCCCAAAGTGGGTCAAACAGATCCCGATGCCACTCGATTGGGCACGCTATCAAACCGTCACCCCAGAGGAGTGGTTGCAGTTCTATGGCCACTCGCAGAACGAAGAAGAAATGAATCGCATTTTGCAGAAGCTTGGCCCCGGTTACTACTACCTCCGACTTGGAAGCGACCCCAACTCGCTGACCGCAGTGAGTTCTAGCAAGGGCCCCTACAAGGTGCTCCTACAGCCCAAAACTGGCGACTTCTACACAACTGAAAACACACTCATCGGTACATTGAAGTCATTTCGTCTTCGACTCGACGGCGGTGGCTATGGCAAGGAGATCAGCATCCGGCCGCACACTTTTGCAGCGCCAGCTCCACTTCAGTAAACGCGCTCGCAATTTCTTTCAATACTTAGTATACATCCCTCAGTCTTAACCCACATCAAGCGAGCAACAATGCAGGCCCAACTCATCAATCAGCAAGTCGAAGCGCTCAACCCGAACCTGACCTTTGTCAGCGCGCTCGAGAAGCCGACCACCCGCTACGGTTTGATGGTCGCATCCGACCCAAACGCGCAGCAACAACTCGCTCAGGCGATTGCCAACACTTTCAGTGCCGGCCTTGTTGCCTGGGACCAATTCTATGAGAATGGCAAGTATGTTACTGCCATTTTCCGCTTCAAAGAAGTAAACGTTTAGTGCGTTCCAATATCGGGCAGCTTGAGACAAGATGGAGTCAACTCGTCGCGCTTCTCTGGTTTGCTGGGGCTGAGCAGTTCGAGCATCGTGAACGCGAGCAGGAGGGCGAGAGAGGCAGCGAAGAATTCAGTCAACATGTGGACCAACTACAATGATAATTTGAACAAAACCGTCTTTGTGAAAATTTCATAGAAACCTCCAGCAATCATTACATTTTGAATCAAAAAATGGCGAAAATCAAAAAAGAAAAGGTTGTCTACACTCCCTATTCGAGGCTCGATAAGCGCACCCGAAAAGAAAAACTCAAACTGAAACAAAAATGCAATCAATTGCACGCACAAATGGTCAAGCTGGCAGAGGAAAGAAACGCTGACCCTGGCTGTTTGCACGCTGTTCTGGGAGATCCCAGTGAGAAATTTCAATCTCCCAAAGCACTGCTCGCAGTGGGAGTGGATGAGAAACGCATACACATTCCCAATCCCTACTGCTATATGGCTTGCCGTGGTCAGGGGTTTTCCAATGTACACAATTGTCTGCTTAGTCAACTATCCCGTGATTTGTTGATCGCGCGGAAATGGGCCTCCGTCTTCTACGACAGTACTGGCACGCTGAGTGAAGTGACAATGACCGAACTGGATGGCTTTCTCTCCGGTGCATTGACAACGCTAGCACCCGACTACGTTGTCCTCTCATTAACACTGGCGCGCTCTCGCCGTGAGTGCACTGAACACTGGTTGAACCGCGTTGATAGTGAAGTCTACAAACTTATCAAACCTCGTGGCTACACTTTCTACGATTTGATTACGGAAAGAAAGTACTTCTCCTACGGCCAAGAAGAGTGGAATGTCACCGGAGATCGCAATGCACAAGGCCTGCGAATGCATTTCTTCTCCTGGATGCTGAAACGCCAGCACCCTGTACCAGAGAAACTACAACCGCCTAGACTCGATGAAATCATGAAGCCGACTCGTGAATTCATGGCTGAGCTGAAGCACTTCCCCACAAAACGCCAAGCAATGCTTTTAGCTGCCCGCAACTTTCTCGTGAAAGAAGTAGAAATGAAAACCGATGGACTCGTTCAACTCGCTGTGCTTGAATATGTGCACAAAAAACGTAAGATGGATTGCTGGTCTGAATTCCAGTCCAAGTTTAGCAAAGCAGATAAAAAGTTGACAATGTACTTTGTTTTACTTGCATTCCTTTAGTTGAGCTTTTTTGCCGCAAAGTTGGCTGTAGCTGTGAGCAGGGCAGTGCGCCAGGTTTCAAAAGTGAGATGTCTCTGTGATATGGTTCGTGGATCATTGCCGTTCCATGCAGGACCGCGGCGTTCACGCAAATATTCTTTCGAATTCCAAGTGAAATGGTGTGATGTTAAGAGAGCCTCTTGCAGCATGACATCTAAACTGATATCAGTTATCCAGACATCGACGCCGCCTCCGGAGTAGCCGATATCAGTCGCGTTGAGGATAAGATGCCAATCCGTTTTGCAAATTGCTACATACTGGTCAGCGAAAGCACGCATCTGTTCTTCGGACTCATCGCCTTGTGTGAGCCAAGGATCCTGGTGCCAGAGCGCATCGACAATTCGACCATCCGCGCCGAGCGCAAGCACAAAGTAGTAGCGCAGCCACTCTTTGCGCTCACTCAGCTGAAAATGTCTCACCCGTTTCCGCCCATAGATGCGACTGATGCCTATCAGCAGCAAGGCGATCAGAACGCCTTGATACACTTCCATTTTAATTATGTAGAAACCAGAGAGCAATGCGTTTTCTTTCTTCTTGCCATTTAGCATTGCATTCGGCCCGGATGCGAGCCTTGGCCTCGTCGTAGACATGCTGCTCCACCTCTGGCCGCTTGGAGTAGCTGATGTAATTGAAGGAGAAGTGCAAATGCTCATACGCCAGCTTGAGTTTCTCCAACTTGTGCCCAACTACCTCATCATCCTTCCCGCCGACAAATGTTGGCTTCAGAGTGCGTGTGTGAAATGCTCGATAGTTAGCCCGCGCTCGGGTTGGTGACATATTATTTCCAACTTCAGTTGCAATGATTTTCTTGTCGCAGACAGGGCACTGCTGATAGACCTCTCGGCAGCTCTTGTGAACAGGATGACGATGGCCCTGCTCGCAGACATAGCGCATTTGGCCGCGGTTGGCAGCGCGTGAGCAATGAATACACTGCATTTTGATACAATTATACTTTATTTTTTCCATAAAATAGCAAAGCCGATGGACACACCGTTGATACAAATCACAATAGGCCAAGCATTGTGTCTTCTTTGTTTGTGGAAATGCTGCTGTTCGCACGAAAGAGAGAGTTCAAACGAGCGCACATTTACTCGAATGTCAAAGAACAAGAGAATGAAGAAGAATTGATAACTTAAGTAAACACTGCCGTTGTTATTTACTACCATTTTTTTGAGTTCGCCGATCCATGCGTCGGCTGGCAATGATGAGAATTGGAGTCTGCAGCTGCTTTCCATCTTCCAGTCGGGTCCACTTCAGTACTACGGGCCGGTAGTGGTCGTTTCGGCGGGGACGACCGCGTGTGTGGTGAATGTTGCACATGAAGCGCACTGCATTGTTCCACTTGTGCACCACAAACGGGCGGCTCCGACCGGGACAGTGTTTAGGGCCGGCACAACCCCTCAGCGGTTGGCCGTTCCATTCGAGTGAGACACTCTTCGGATCGAACACATCGGGCAGAACAAAATAGTTCTGCACTTGTGCAAGTGTCGGGCATTCAAGTGGTATGATCGGCTGCGGTCGTAGTTTCTCTGGATTCTCAGGCGGTGGTAGCATTGGTACAGTTAAGAGATCTTCGATTGTCTCCCAGCACCGCAGGAATTCTAGAGGGTCTCGGAAGTTATTGTTCTCATCAAGAGCAAACATAGTCGGTGTTGTGTTTTTTCTGACTGATTTTTAAGCGACAAAATACGAAATATTAGGAGTTTTCTGTCATTTTTTCACAGACAAGTAGAAGTCAGTTCCAAACATGAGTGAGTCAAACCTTATGTACCACTGTCCCGGCAAAACATGCATTCCCGTCAAGAAGAGTTGGTATGTACCCAAGGCGAAAGTTCCCGGTGAAGAAGTCACCTACTGTGGCATTTGTTTGAGCACCGGCTGCAATGGAATCAGAAAGAAGAAGTCCACTCAACTGATCGAATTTGTCAATGCTCACTGCGCTTGCCCCGACCCCGAAGGCCAGCACAAGCACTGGCTGCTGGAAATCGATCCTGTTGTCTGTGACAACTGCAAGACTCGAAAATTCGCCACGAGCACTGAAGCGGTCTGTGCCAGTTGCGGCATCACCAGCATCGACATGTCGGATCGACTTTGTCGCTACTGCTCCTTCGCCGAGCGTCGCTGTTATGGCTGCGGTGTTGACGAGACGCGTTGGCAGAAGTTTCAGAAACAGTATCAAGTCAGTGACGCGCTCAAGGAAAAGTTCGAAGCTCGTCAGCTGACCGCTGAAGATCTACCCCATTTGGAATATCTCATTCTCAGAAACGCCTTGGCCTATCAAAAGGGCATCGAGTCTCGGGGATGGGAATGATCAGTCTCAATTAAAGACCATGACGCCAGTCTGGGTGTTTATTTGTGTAAAAGTAGTTACATTGTGCTCTTATATAATCAACGAGCAGCAACAGAGGGTTAACAAAATTGCCAAAATGCACGCTGTGCAAAAAAAGATTAATACAAAAAGAAGAACGAACGCAAATACTCCCACGACAAGCGCCATCATTGGATTCTGGTGCGTTTGAGGAGGCACTGGTACAAGTTCATGTTTTTCATCCCGTGCTTGCAGCGAAGGCTCGTATTCCACATCGCACCGATACAACACAGAGAAGCATTCCAGATGAATGGTAACTGTCAATCGATGCTCGGGTATAGTTGACCGGAATTTCGCGGAATATACATCAAAATAACCATGTATTCTCTCATCGCCAAAAGCATCGTGGTAGGTTGGGTTTTCAACACCCACAAGACAAGGGAATTGTTGATTAAAGCCAGGTACGAGTCCTACAGTAACAGAGTAATTTGAACCAACGACACCATTAATTCTAACAGGGCAGTGTTTCAGTTCATGAGGAATGGTGAAAAACCAAACTGTCGCCCAGAAACAGTACGTGAATATGGCCATGGTTAGAACCGAAAAAGCAGCACGTTCAAAACGAGGATGCTTGTAAAACATGTGTTTTCTTTGATCCTCTGGGTCCTCTGTGTCTTTTTCGTCTGACAGCTTAGTGTTTTGATTAATATTAAAGCGCTTCAGAATAAACATCCACACCGGGTTAAAGGGTGTGCATAATAAAAGAAAGAGAGCAAGTATGTAGTTCCAGTATTTCTTCCATGTCGAAACATGCGAAATAGCCCATGATTCTCTGAAATTTAAAAGAAATCCAAGCGCAATTACAATTGTAATATATGTGAGAGCAGCCAACATGTTGCTCTGCTTGCCAAGCAAGTTCGAGCTCGAATCATTGTGCGGCGCGAGGTATCGCAAAAGCACTGCATTCTGCAAGACTTTTGTGCTCGCGTTTTCTTCGGTGTAGCCAGCACAGACACTTCATGGTCCTCGGTGCACGGACTCGCTCATTGCATTCCACACAATTGATGGGCATTAAAAAATGGAAACAACATGATTGTGTGTAAAACAAAAACAGCGCGCTTTCCGTCAAAACAAAGATTCAATGAACACGCAACTTCAATACAAGTCCTATGCAGAAATGCAAATGGTCGTGAAACGCATGTCCAGCATGATTACTGATCATTACAAAGAAAAAATACTCTCACATTTCACAAAGTTTGCGGATCAATCAACAATGCAAGCAGAATTCGAGGCAGAGTTCGGCCGTTTCGAGGACGAATACTATGCTGGTCTCCCTCCTTTCATGCGAACCATGCCTGGAAGTCCCAACATCTTGACTGTCTTGGGCCTTGTCGACGTAAAACCAAAGTAAAGCTGGTAGAGCTGTTCCGGAACGGATGACATCATTGTTTTTATCGGAACGCCTGTTCCGGAACGGATGACGTCATCGGAACAAGCGTGCTGAAAAAACTCGGACTTTATCGTCGACCCTCAAAATGCTCAGAATGGAAGAAGGTGATTGCTCTGTTGCCCACAAATGAACAGGAGCTTGATGTTGTGAATACCTTTCTGCAATTGGTTCCAGAAGAGCGAAGAAAACTGCTGTCAGCACCGGAAATTGTCTCTGTCGACAAAACAGTTGTTCAGCAGCAAATGCGTCAGATTTTGAGTTGGTTCCAGAGCAGTTGTCTGGAGTGGAAAGGTGTGCCACACAACGTGCAGCAAGAGTTGAGCGGTGCAGTCAAACGACACGAACTGGACCCAGTCGAGTGGAAAAAGCGAATGATAACGGCCATTGAAAGCACCGTGTCCCGATCGGAACCAGACGTCAATCAGAAGCAGCAACGCAAAATGGTACAGGACCTGGAGAAGCGAATTTCCAAGAAGAAGGAACTTGCCTCTTTGCTTGGGAAACGATTGGCCAGCAACGAACAGCCAGCCAAACGCCAGCGACCACCATGCAACGACGCCTTTGTCAATGCTTCGGTGGCAATGCTGTTGTGGTTGTATCGCGATAACGCTGCGGCGGTGAAGCACCTGCATGCACAGGAAAACAACCCATTGCTGGCGTACGAAGAACATTTTGGCACGTTAGTTGCACTGCAGCTGATGAATGTGTTGAAGACAAAAGCCCATATAGAGGGCATACTGCAGAAAGTTGCCGATTTGCAGGACGACGACATCAAGTTTGGCGAATTCGAATCAGAATTGACGCCTCTCGAAGGCGACTCACTGTACCGCCGCCTGCGTGGCATCAAAAACGCTCTCGAACAACACAAAAGTGCAGAATCGACGGAGAATTAAATTTAATTCATTGTTTGGCAGGTTTCCAATTTATGCCGAATGTTTGTGATGCGAGAATACACCAAGTCAAGAATCGCACCATATCCACCTACAACTTCTCGACAGCACACTAATACCCAATGCGTAAATATTTGCGGCACGGGACAAGGCTTTAAGTTGGTTTATTCAGTCGGTGCGGCCCTACGCAATGCTTGCAATTTTGACAACGCATCTTCACACATGTGACGTTGTAAATCCTCGACCGTTTCAAGCGATTTGACCTGACGTTTTGTGTGTTGATCGAGAACTGACATCCAAAACTCCTCTTTTTCCAAACTCTCGATTGGCAATAGTGCATGACCACTCCACCAGCCAAACCATGCAGCCAATCGAGGAAAATAATAAATGTAGTGTGTTTGATCAAAATCCACGAACAAACAAACAAGGTAGATGACAAGTGCAGCGCCAAGAAAAGTAAACAAGGCCGCTCCGGCAAAGTGCATACGCTCTGTCCAAAGACCAGTAGCTGTTGGTACAAGCACTGACAACGCCAATGATACATAGGCGAAGCGCTTTTCCATAATAACTAATATTTCGTTGAAGCAAAGGGCATGTTTTCTGACTTCTTGTCTCGCCCTTTCTTCGATGAATTCCATCTTTGCTTCTCTCGCTCCCTTTGAATGAAATAAAATTTAAAACCACTTACCTTTTTCAACGAGGCTTGTCGAGCATTTTCAGCAGAAAGCTCTCGAAGTTTGTTTTCCAGACGACATAGGAGTGCTTCTTTTTGAGTGGTTTCAGAGCACAACGGAAGAGCGATGTAGATGTAGCCAACTTGCCAATGAAATCGCGTCAAGTCTTGTAACGCCTTCCGCTGCTCTCGTAATTTGAATTCACCTTCCTGGCTTTCTGCAAAGCCTTCTTGAGATTTGACAATTGCCTCGATATCCGACAATTTCTCTTGAAACTGAACGTTGTTTGTATACGAAAGGCAGAGATAAAGATGAATAAACAACGCTACAAAACCAAAGTAAACTCGCACGTGTGTAGCCACACTCACCTCCTCGCCGTTCTTAATATGTTGACCAAGTAGCGCTATTGATAGCAATATGAAAGAGAACAAATGCCCAATGAAGCGTACAATCCAGTCCAAACCGCACATTTCTTGGTACTTCCTCATAAGTTCGAGCTCGAACCTATTGCGCGGCGCGTTGTCTCGAAGCCGCATTTCACCTCAAACCACCGCCCGCATTGTTATTAATTGCACAGACCCATGAACCTGGACGCCCTCGAAAAACGACTTGACTCTGTGTTTGTAGAGCGAAAGGATTATGTCGTGTCCGCACGAGAAGACTACTATCGGTTGCTTTCTATCCAATCGGATGAACACAACAGCGAACAATACCTGCGAGTATGTCGCAAGTTAACGTGGCTGATGGTCTTTCCTCTGGACCACAGCGATGGCCAGTGGGAATCCTTCTAGTAAAATTGCATTTTTTCGAAATGCCCAAGAGCACAGGTTTCATCTATCTCGGTAAATTCTCGCTGCATGAGTGGGGTCTGCATGTGTGGCTGCATGGCGTGATCAATAACGTTATCTTTCCACAGGAGGTAGTGGCACGCGCGGCTGCTGAGGTCTTCAATGTCATGCTGCACGAAAACCGGCTCAGCAAGAACGAGCACGTGCTGGTCTTCTCCTACTTTGATGAAATCGTCCATAGCACTCAAATCTCACACATTGACTTCCCCCGGCTGCATATTCCCGAACCCGATTTGCCCGGTATCTGGACTCGCCTGGCCAAGGCACCACGGGAGCCGCCCTTCCTCTTTGTTGAGATGGAGTTCAACAAGGACGACACCACCGTGCATCGCTGCGTGACCCAGATGAAGACCGGCTTCGAGGACTATCTCAAGGTTATGAGTACAATCCGCGTGACCAGCTTCGCGCCGCTGGTTCGCTACGAAAGTCGAAAAGCCATTCTACAGCGCCTTTAATTATTTCTCTTTCCACTTCCGCTGTCGCTCTGCCTCTTCCAAAGACATCTGGATCACACCCATAAAGATGAAACAGAAGAATATTGCTAGCAGAAATCCTACGAAAAACTCGAGTGTCATGGGGTCGTTCTCAGGGAAGAGCATGAGTTGAAACTGACGTGGAATCCACATGAGGCCATTGACAAAGTCGGTTTGCTGATCTGGGGTCATTGTTCTTTTGTGTTTAAATTTCTGGAAAAGTCAACACGTCTGCATATCTTCACAGAACATCATTCATTTCCAAAAACACTATGGAGGCGAGTGTGCTCTTTTTCTTTCCGTTGATCGTCAACGTTGGCTTTGGGTTCGGAATGTTGCTTTCGAACTGGACTGTCGAAAATTCATGTTGGATCTCTCGATTGCTGATGTTGATCAACTTGATGTACCTGATCTTTTTCACGCGCTTTCCAATTCAGGACTTTCACACTGAAATTACTCTTGCCGGTGTCTGGGCTATTTCCTTGGTCTTGGTCGCTGGCTTGCCGTTGCGTTGGGAGTTGCAGGCCATCACGCAACGGGCGAAGAAGGCAGCATGAATAAACTGCATTTCATTATGACCGACAGTGTTCTTGATGCCCTGCGGCGTCACGACTATTCCCCTGTTGAATA
>Ga0315291_10012554_pt1 | contig 10280 bp, 6 predicted proteins | sample YL17G12_20_MG_FD_203070 | JGI IMG/M metagenome (GOLD analysis project Ga0315291, IMG submission 203070) | Sediment microbial communities from Yellowstone Lake, YNP, Wyoming, USA - YL17G12_20 | ecosystem: Environmental > Aquatic > Freshwater > Lake > Sediment | place: USA: Wyoming | collected...
CAGAGGGATTCGCCGCGCATTTAGCTTCTCTGCTAAGCGGTTCATCGGGCCCCGTTCGGCCTCGAAATGATGCGGCGCGTCACATGAGATCCATTCCCACGTTACCTCATTGGAGACGTCGGCTCTAAGTCTCGTCAGCAAATCGACTTGGCCGGGAGCATCAAGAAACCCCCCGACAATGATGATTTCCGTCGCCATAGTCCGGGCTCCTTAACGGCATCCGGACCGCTTAGCGACCTTCAATGGCGCGGAGAAGATACCGGACCGGGATAGAGATGTCCTTGATCTGCTCGATCGGTAAGTCATTGACTGCCGCGATTATCGCCTCCCGAATCAACCGCTCATTTGCTGCCCGCTCCGCCCCCTCGATCTCCGGTCTAGGTCTGGCGATCGCGAAAAACTGATCCACGGCCACGTTATGGTCTGAAGCCCATTCGCGCACCCAGTCTGCCACCCGCAGCACACGAAACCTCTTCCACTCCCGCTCCAACGTCGCATCCTGCCCTTCCAACCAGATGGGGAATTTCGTGAAGCAATATGCATCGTGAATCGGGGCGTCGTGCGCGCCGAGCCCCTTGCTCCGAAGAAACTCCTCCATCCACTCCTGCTGGACGTTCAATGGAATCGGCTTGATTTCGACGTACCGCTCTGACTCCTGATTGATTCCGCCCTCAGTCGATTCCGGCACTCGTCCGGCCTGCCGATCGAAGTAGCGCGCCCCTGTCTGACCAATATAGACGAAGGCTCGCCAGATATCTGCGCGAATGTGGGGCGGACGATCCGGCGGGGCTTGTCGCACGACACTCCTCATGCCTACCCCGGGAGGCAAGACTTCGAGATGCCTCACCGACCTATCACGTTGCACGAGCCCTCGCGTCTCGGCCAGAGATACCGCCTCCGACAACTTCGCGATTCCGAACTGCTCGAACGAGAAGCCCGGAAACCTCCCGCGAATCGCGTTGGCGAGAAAGGCGCCATTTGTGCCTACACCCGACGCGCGGAATCGGTCGGCAACAAACAATGCTATGAACTCAAGCAGCGCATCAAGCGTGGGGGAACCCAAAGATATAGCGTCGGCCATTGGGGAAACCTCCAAGTGCATAGCAAGCCCTACGCCCGCAGTATGCGGGCAATAGGGCTTCGATGCACAAATCAAGTTTCCTCAGCTTTCGCTCAGACTTACAATTAGCAGAACCCGCGTTACCCGGAGAAACTGAGAAACCAGGCTAACACTTAGGCTCCAAGTCTAGAGCGGGCCTGTACGCTAGGGCATGTGCCCTTCGGTCAGGTATGACAAGTATCGGCTAATGCTACCGTTTTGTCAAGCGCTTCCCTTCGATATTCTTCCCTGATCCGTAGGAACTCGGGGACGTGAGGATTGGCTGGTGATTCGTAAGTCTTTTGCAGAAAAGGAGTTGCGATGTTTTCGTGAGTACCTGAGCAGACTTATTCCTCGCCAAGACCACCCAGACCGCCAATGCCCGACAACTCGAACCAGCGTCCGGTAGGTTAACAGCTTACGGCCGTGGGTTTCGTCTTTCCGCAACGGCGCTCATGTCCGCGGCGACGCGAGCGACATCCCGATTGGGAGCGATCCCGTGTGTCCGACCGCGCTGATAGTGCGCACCTGTCGCCCGATGAACGCCTCCGCAAGGCGGCGGCCATCCTGCCAACGGGCATCCTGCGCCTGGGGGGCATGTAGCCAGAATTGATCGGACCTGTCCCCCATTTCCCTGCCGGCTGGTGGATGCCAGGAACCGGGCAGTCTGGACCGATTGCGGCGGTTATGCTGATAGGCAGCCCTTCGGGCGGCGTGAGACGCGTGTCCCGCCGCGAAGGCCGTCGCCGCAGGATCCGAACCACGCTCCGTCGCAAATCCTCACTTGAGCGTTGCCCGATTGCGACGCATGTAATCTCAAGGGTCAAGAAGGCCCTCGGGGGCACGCTCGTCGCGCACGAGGCAGGGAAACCGTTGACTGTCGAGGGCCAAGGGCTGGGTCTCGGGCGGCCGCCCGAGGCTCGCACCCTGGCGGGAAGCGTCTGCATGAAGTGCTGTTTCGGCCGAGGCGCCTTCAGTCTCATCGAGATCTTGATCGTGGTGGCCCTGATAGCCATCCTGGCCGCCACGATCATCCCCCAGTTCGCCGACAGTACGACCGACGCCAAGACCAGCACCATGAACTCCGACCTGCACAGCCTGCACTCCAACCGCCAGATGTATAAGGCCCACCACGGAGACTACACGGCCACGCTGAAGGACCTCACGGTGGCCAGCCCGGCCGGATACGGTCCCTACATCGACGCGGTGCCGGAGAACCCGTTCAACGGCAGCGCCGGCGAGGCGGCCGTGGCTTCCGTGCCCACCGGACCGAATGGCAGTGAGGGCGGTTGGCTCTACACGAAGGCCACCGGGCAGGTCTGGGCCAACTGTGCCGAGGGCTTCCAGTAAACGCCGGCAGCGGTTGGGTCTTTCCCACGCGTCGGGATGGGCGGGTGACAAGGTGAGGGGGTGACGGGGTGACCAGGTGACGGACGTCAATCGGTTGCCTTTCCACCCGTCACCCAGTCACCCCTTCACCCCATCATGGCCGGCCCCTTAGGGCGTGGCCCAAGGTGCCTTCGGAACAATCGGCTGACTGTGACACGGCCACCCGGTGGGTGAGGCACAATAACAGGAAAGGGAAAGACTCGGAGTTCTGGGACGTTCGGGCTGTCTGGGAGGCCTCTGGCGAGGTCGGTGTCCACACGCTAACATCCTCCTGGACACAAGGAACGTATCTCGTGCGAGGGCCCATTTCCCTGCACTTGACCACGCTCTGTGGCCAGCCCTCCAGATTCCCTCAGTCTTACACGGAATCCCGCGAATCTGGGCGTGACAGGGCAATCGGTCCCCGTTACAATCCCCCCATATCGACCCAGTCTTTGGTCGCCGCGACCCACCCGACGCCGGCAGACCTTCGTCTTTCGGTTTGCGAAGGTCGGCTAGGGACGCCATGCACAATGCGCGAGTGGTCAGGAGTCCACTTGTTCATGGCCATTCGGAAATGGTGCAACTCTTGACGGAGCGAAGGTAGCAACCGCTCGAGAAAGGTGCCGGCAGTGGCTTCCAACCTGGAGATGCAACGTCCCGGTGCGCCGCCCGTTGACAGGCACGTCCATCTCTTCCGCACGGGTGGGACCGTCGTGCAGAGGGTAGGTGCGGGTTCATCGATCTGGAGGATCGATGCTGCCCACGAGTTTTCGCCCAGCGTCGCCCGATATCCCGAGAAACTCTCCCAGGAGGCCTTCTACTCCGTTGCTTATCCCCTGATGGTCCTCTCCCGGCGGCTGGAGGAACGGTTGCTGGAGCTGTTCCAGAAGGGATACGTGAAGGGCACGGTAACGATCAGCATCGGTAACGAGGGCACGACGGTGGGGATGGCGATGCCGCTGCGTCCGGGCCGGGACGTGGTCTCACTGCTGCACCGCGACTTCGCCGCGCACCTGCTGTTGGGCTCGACGCCCTATCAGTTGGCGTGCCAGTATCTGGGCAACGTCGACAGCCCTACGCACGGCCGTGAAGGCAACGTCCACCACGGCGACGCCGCCAGCCGCCGTCTGCCCATGATCAGTCACCTGGGCAAGATGCTCAGCCTGGTGGTCGGCGGGACCTGGGCCGCCCGCCGCCGGGGCGAGGAGGTCTTTGGCCTGGCGGTGATCGGCGACGGCGGCAGCAGCACGGGCGAGTTTCACGAAGCGATCAATATCGCCTCCGTCCGCAAGGCACCGGTGCTGTTTTTGGTCGAGAACAACCATTACGCCTTCTCCACGCCCACTAGCGCACAGTACAACTGTCGGCGGCTTTCCGATCGGGCTCGAGCCTACGGCATCTCGGGACGGACGATCGACGGCACCGACGCCTGGGCCGTGTATTCGGCCGTCTGGGAGGCGCTGGATGCCATGTGCCGGGACCCTGCCCCGGCGATCCTGGAATGCGTCAGCCTCCGCCTGCACGGCCACGCGGCCTACGACCAGGCCGATTACGTCTCGGCTGAGCAGATGCGGCAGTGGCGACGCCAGGACCCCTTGCCCCGCACGCGGCAAAGATTCCGCGAAGTAGGCGGTTTCTCCGAGGCCGATACCGCAGCCCTGGAAGAGGCGGTGGACGAGGAAGTCGGCCGGGCCGTAGCCGAGGCGCTGGAGGTCGCTCCCCCCGAGCCGCGCACCCACTGCTGGAAAGTCTACGCCGACTCGTCGCCGGCAGCCGTCAAACCGCTGAAGACCCCCAGGCTGAAGAACGGCAGCGCGGTCAACCGCGCACTCGACTTCATCCTGGCCAACAATCCGGACGCCTTCCTGGTCGGGCTCGACGTGGGAACCTACGGGTCGGCCTTTAAGACCTGCAAGGGCCTGATCGAGCGTTTTGGCCCGGAGCGTGTGATCGACATGCCGCTGTGCGAGTCGGGCATGGTGGGCTTCGCCTTGGGGGCCTCGCAGGTAGGCGCCCAACCGATCGTCGAGTTCCAGTTTGCCGACTTCTCCACAGAAGCCGTCTCGCAGTTGGGCCTGAACGCCGGGACCTGGTACTTCCGCACCGGCTGTCCGGCCCCCGTCCTGCTGCGGCTGCCGTGCGGCGGCGGGCTGACCTTGGGCGCGTTCCACTCCGGCGAGTACGAGGGCCTCTGGTCGCGGTTTCCCGGCTTGAAGCTGCTCTATCCCGCCACGCCGCAAGAGACCTTCGAGGCCCTGTTGGCCGGTTTCTACGATCCCAACCCCTGCCTGGTATTCGAGCACAAGCTGCTCTATTGGAGCCAGGACGGCGAGATCGATTTCGACGGCGACCTGGCGGCCGTTTGGAAACCGCGGCGATACACCGAGGGAGACTGCCTGACGCTGGTGGCCTTCGGCGCGATGATCCGCGAGGCGATTTCGGCCGCCGCCCGTTTCGACCGCGCCGTCGAGGTCTGGAACCCCTTTGTGCTGCAGCCGCTGGACGCCTCGCCGATCATCCAGTCGGCGCAGCGCACGGGCAGGCTGCTGGTGGTTCAGGAATGCGGGGCAGTCCAGGGGCTGGGTGATCGCGTGATCTCGCTGGTCCTCCGCCAAGGCCGCATCGCCTGGAAGTGTCGGCCGAGACTGATCGCCGCGCCGGACGTGCCGGTCCCGTTCGCGCCGCAACTGGAGTCCCACTGCCGGCCCAACGCGGAGAGAATCGCGGCGGTCGTCAAGGCCATGCTCGAGGAGCGGTAATGGATACAGCCTACTTCAGGATACCGCTTTATCTGCCCGCTCAAGGTGCGGCCGAGACCGAAGCCACCATCATCGAGTGGAACGTATCCGAGGGAGACCACTTCCACAAGGGGGACGTCCTGGCACAAGTCGACAGTGCAAAGTCGGTCTTCGACTTCCAATCACCTTGCGACGGCCTGGTGATTCGGCGATATCACCTGGAGGGCGAGACGGTTCCGCTCAGTGAGCCGGTGCTGGAGATCGAGACGTGCGACGCCGGCATGAAGGACTGGATTCCGCCCGCCGCCAGCAGGGAAAGACCCGCCGCCCGGCAGCACACGGCGCCCGCCGTCGATTTCGGCGGCCAACATGCCGAAGAGGTCGTGCTGCGGGGCGTGGGTGGATATCTGCCCCGACGCGTGGTGACCAACGCCGAACTGGTCGAAGGCTTCCCGGAGATCTCCGAGCAGTACGTCTACCAGGTCACCGGCATCCGCCAGCGGCACTGGGCCGAGGAGGGCGAGAAGCCTTCCGACATGGCTTTCAAGGCGTCGCTGGAGGCCATCCGCAAGTCCGGAATCTCCACCAAGGAAATCGACGCCATCATCCTTTCTACCACCACCCCCGACATGGCCATGCCCTCGACCGCCTGCATCTTGCAGGACCGGCTGAGCCTGCGATCGATTCCGGCATTCGACCTGAACGCGGCCTGTTCCGGCTGGCTCTACGCCGCCGCCATGGCCCAGGGAATGATCCGCAGCGGCCTGGCCCGCCACGTGCTCTGCGTCGGGGTCGACATGCAGTCGCTGCTGCTGGACAAGTCCGACCGAAACGCCTACTTCATCTTCGGCGACGGCGCCGGGGCCGCGATTATCTCGGCGGGCACCGGCGGGCATCGCATCCGCGAAGTCATTCTGGGGGCCGATCCTCGCGGGCTGTACATGGCCCGGCGGCAAGATCCCGGCTACAAGGTGGCCAACGGCCAGGGGGACATCGATCCCTGGATTCGCCTCGATGGTCACGCCCTGTTCCGCCTGGCCACCGATACCTTCACCACGGTGATCCGCCAGGCGCTGGCCAAGACCGGCTGGAGCCCGGAAGAAACACATTGGGTCATCCCCCACCAGGCCAACGCCCGAATCCTCAAGGCGGCAGCCAAGCGGAGCGGGGTGCCGTTCGGCCGCTTCTACCTCAACGTCGACCACGTCGGCAACACCTCCAGCGCCAGCATCCCCCTGGCCCTAGCCGAAATCGAGGAGAACCTCCAGCCCGGCGACCGGCTGCTCTTGTGCTCCGTTGGGGCGGGGATGACCACCGCGGCGATTTCCGTGCAGTGGTAGTGTCAGGTCAAGGCGGAAAAAGGGGACAGGTCCAATTTGTGCGACGACCATGCAAGCATGGTGCCCGCCTTCGGGCCGTTCCGGCAAATTGGACCTGTCCCCTTTTTCCCGGAATCACGCAAGGCTATTCAGCCCGTATTTCTCACCACAGTGTGCCACTGCTTGACGTAAGGCAAGCAGTGACGAGGGGTTCAGCCCCGCACTGCTTCTGCGAAGCAGTGGCACGCTTTGATCTGCCGGAAGCGTGTCAAGGATCCTTGGGGAAAATGCTTGAAATCGTTCCCGCGGCATGAGACAATAAGTAGATGGTGCGGCAGTCTGCGCGCATGGGCGGGTTCCGCGGTGATTGGGCTGGCCACGCGAGCCGGAACAGTCCATCAGCATCCCGGGCTTTCTTGCCACTCTGAGGAGACTATCGAATGAGGCGCTTCATCAGTCTGTCGATCTGTTGCCTGTTGGCTCTGGCACTGTTGACTGACCAGCCGGTTCTGGCTGTCCCCCAAACGGCGGCGGATTCCAAGAACGCCCAGGAACTAAAGGAAGCGGAGAAGCCGAAGGCGGCCGAGGAAGCCAAGCAGACCGAGAAAACCCAAGACGCCGAGAAACCGAAAGAGCCCGAAAAACTGAAACAGCCCGAGAAAACCGACGGGCCCACTGAAGCCAAGAAACCCCCGGCCCCCAAGTCGGCCACCCATACGGTCCAGAAGGAACCGTTGAAGATCGAGGTCGCGCTCGACGGCGTCTTTGAGGCCCAGGAAATGAGCGAAATCTCCCTGGATCTCGACGTGTGGACCATGTTGACCGTCGTCAGCGCAGTGGAGCACGGCACACGCGTCAAGCAGGGAGACCTGCTGGTGTCGCTGGAGCGGGAGAAGATTGATCGGGCGATCTCCGACCTCCGCGCGGAGCACGAGACGTCCGACCTGGCGCTGAAGCTGGCCGAACAGCAGTTGCTGACGTTGGAGAAGACCACGCCGATGAATCTGGCCGAAGGCGAGCGTAGCCAGAAAGAGGTCCACGAAGACCTCGATTACTACTTCAAGGTCAGCCGCCCGATGGCGCTGGAGTCCGCGGAGTTCTCGCTGAAGTGGTCGCAAGAGAACTTCGCGTATCAGCAGGAGGAGCTGCGGCAACTGGAAAAGATGTACCAGGCCGACGATCTGACGGAAGAGACGGAGGAGATCATCCTCAGGCGGGCGCGCAACGACCTGGCCCGGGCGAAGTTCTCCCTCAAACAGTCCAAGATCTACCACGACCGCACGGTCAAGGTCCTGATGCCACGCGACGACGTCGCGGTCAAAGAAGCGGCCCAGCGGGTCGGTCTGCTGTGGAACGAAACCAAGGTCGCGCTTCCCCTCACGCTGAAGCAACAACGCCTGGCACTGGAGAAGCTCAAGCTTCAGCGGGCCCGCTCCGAGGAGAACCTGAAGAAGCTGCTGGCCGACCGGGCCGCCATGACCGTCAACGCGCCCATGGCCGGCGTGGTCTATTACGGCAAGTGTGTGCAGGGCAGGTTCAGCGGTTCTCCCAGCGGGTCCAGCAGCCTGCGTGCCGGCGTGAACCTCATGCCCAAGCAGGTGTTGATGACCATCGTCAAGCCGCGGCCGATGGCCGTCCTGACCAACGTCGTCGAAAGCCAACTCCATCAAGTCCGCGCCGGCATCAAGGGCACGGCCGTGCCCACCGGCTACCCGGACGTGAAGCTCACGGCCATCGTCGAGCGTGTGGCGTCCATCCCCACGGGCTCCGGGAGTTTCGACTCGCGGATCACCGTGGCCCTGGATGAGAAGGCCGAGACGCTGATGCCCGGCATGACCTGCAAAGTGACCTTGGTTTCCTACGAGAACAAGGAGGCCCTCACCGTCCCACCCAAGTGCCTGAAGACGGACGAAGTGGATGAGGAAAAACACTACGTCTATCTGTTGGACAAGGCGGGCAAGCCGCAGAAGCAATACGTGACGCTGGGAAAGCGGACGGCGGCGAAGGTCGAGATCCTCAAGGGCCTCTCCGAGAAAGACGAGGTCCTGATCGAGCCGCCCAAGGAAGAGAAAGGCTCCGAAGGAGAGAAGAAGTCGCTTAAGGACGAAGCAGAGCCTTCTCAGAAGAAGGAGGACACAGCCAAGGAAAGCCCGCAGACCGCCGCCGACGGAGAGTACGCCGACGGAGAGTAGCCGCAATGTTCTCCCCTCGCCCCGCTTGCGGTGCGAGCAACTGTCATGTTCTCCCCTCGCCCCGCTTGCGGGGAGAGGGGCCGGGGGTGAGGGGCTTTGGGATAGGCTCCACGAACATGTGGCTGGGCGGCAGTCGCGGCGTTTTGCTCACCGATGGCAAGAGGCTCACGATGATCTCACGATGCAACTGGGCAGCCGTGCTGGTGTTGGCCTGCCTGCCGGCTTCGGCAGCCGAGCTAGGCCCGGTGAAACCTCCTGCCCTGGCCGTGACGGGTCCGAAACCAAAGCCAGTCGTGGCACCGACGGACCAGGAGATCGAGAAGGCCATCCGCCGCGGCGTGGAGTTTCTGCTGAAGCGTCAGAACGGCAACGGCTCCTGGGGCGCCGCTCGCAACACCCCCGGCGGCGTCAACCTCTATGCACCGGTGCCGGGGGCCCACCACGGCTTTCGGGCCGCCACCACCTCGCTGTGCGTCTCCGCGCTGATCGAGACCGGCGGCGACCGCCCCGAGGTGGCCGAGGCCATCGACCGGGCCGAGGCCTGGATGTTCGAGAACCTGCCCCATCTCCGCCGTGCCGAGCCGGAGGCGATCTACAACACCTGGGGACACGCCTACTCGATCCAGGCCCTGGTCAAGCTGCTTCAGCGCCGTGCGGACGATCCGGACCGCCAGCGGAGAATCCGCCCACTGATCCAACAGCAGATCGAGCTGCTGGGGCGCTACGAGTGCGTCGACGGCGGCTGGTGCTACTACGACTTCGACTACCGCACGCAGAAGCCGGGCGGATCATCCATCTCGTTCGTCACCGCCACCGTGCTGGTGGCCTTCGACGAGGCACGGCAGGCCGGCTTCCAGGTGCCCGACCGGCTCATCCAGCGGGCAGTGGCCTCTATCCGCCGACAGCGCAAGCCGGACTTCAGTTACTGCTATGGCGAGTATCTGAAGTACCAGCCGATGCTCGATGTCAACCGTCCCGGCGGCAGCCTGGGACGCTCGCAGGCCTGCAACCTGGCCATGCGTCTCTGGGGTGATCCGCTGGTGACCGACGACGTGGTCAAGACCTGGCTGGATCGCCTCTTCGCCCGCAACCTCTGGCTCGACCTGGGACGAAAACGCCCGATTCCGCACGAATCGTGGTTTGCTGTGGCCGGCTATTTCTTCTACTACGGGCACTACTATGCCGGCCGGTGTATCGAGCTGCTCCCCGCCGACGAGCGTGCGCCGTTTCAGGACCGACTGGCGCACGTCCTAGTTCCCTTGCAGGAAAAGGACGGTTCCTGGTGGGATTACATGATGTACGATTACCACCAGCAGTACGGCACGGCGTTTGCGCTGATGTCGCTGGCCCGCTGCCGGAGGGCGGTCACTGATGGATCTACTGGTCACTGAAGTGACCAGCCCTATAATCGAGCCTGGGCCCAGAACCCGGGGCTGGTCACTTCAGTGACCAGTTTCTTCAGTGACCAGTTTCTTCAGTGACCAGTTTCTTCAGTGACCAGTTTCTTCAGTGACCAGTTTCTTCAGTGACCAGTTTCTTCAGTGACCAGTTTCTTCAGTGA
>Ga0315291_10012555_pt1 | contig 10278 bp, 6 predicted proteins | sample YL17G12_20_MG_FD_203070 | JGI IMG/M metagenome (GOLD analysis project Ga0315291, IMG submission 203070) | Sediment microbial communities from Yellowstone Lake, YNP, Wyoming, USA - YL17G12_20 | ecosystem: Environmental > Aquatic > Freshwater > Lake > Sediment | place: USA: Wyoming | collected...
TTGCCCTAAACTCGTCAGTTAGGCCCAGGGGACCAAAAATGGGGTCCCACAGACACCGAGGCCGGTAACCAAAACATACTATGTAGACGCACGCCTTATGATTTCAATCTACTCTCTGTCTACGCTATTGTCAATATGCCAGACGAAGCTGCGCTATTAAGCTGTGCCCAGCCGGTTGCATAGTGCTCGCCATATTTCCCTGTCCTTCTGCGAGGGCACTTTACAAAACATCGTTTTGTTGCCTGCGAAATATGTCACGAATATTGATATCATCCTGCATTTCATACTAAAGAAGTGGGAACTGTATGAGGTGTGAGGTACCAGATACGCGGTACGGAGCAGGAAATACAAAAGAGCAAGAAATGTAGAAGCGGAGCGCATGATGGAGTGGTAGAGCGGGAACGAGAGAGCAAGGCACAGTGGAGCGGCAGAGCGGGAGCGAGAGAGCAAGGCACAGCGGAGCGGCAGAGCGGGAGCGGGAGAGCGATGCACAATGGAGCGGCAGAGCGAGAGCGGGAGAGCAAGGCACAGCGGAGCGGCAGAGCGGGAGCGGGAGAGCGGAGCGGAAGAGCCGCGACAGAGTAGAGCGAGAGAGCGGAGAACAAGCCCGAGAACAAAGAAGATACTAAGGTGGAATCAAGTGGAACATAGAGACAGACTCCATAGAAACAACCTGGCTAAATGTTTCCTCTTATAGGAGCCTGGTCGTATTCGTGTTGCGGCTCGTAATTCCAGAAGTTAATCGCATTACTAGGATTGCGTGTCCATAAGTATCTTTTCTCTCTCAGACTAACACCCATCTTACTCTGTCTACACAGCGAACAGAATTTGCCTATGAGCTTGTAGCGATTTTGCTTGGTTTCAATAGTATCGTCTATCGCATCCATTCCAGAAATGAAATCAGGCAAGTGTAATTGTTCGTCATTCCCCCAAGACTCCAGCCATTGTAGACAATGCTGACCCTCTTCCCGACTGAATCTGGCCATGCCAGCAAATAAATCAGCAAGCTGAATGAGAGGTTCTCCTACTGAGTCAGTCGGCTCAATTTCATTAAACTTCATTGATTGAATGTCTTCCTCCAAATCAAATAGAGAAGGCAAACGACATATAGAAGGCAACAATGGCGTTCTATTCAGAAAACTTGCAATATCGTGCCAGTTGATCTCAGAATTGGTATCCGGGTAGAAGTGCCAATCCACATGTTTCCACTGCCTCGCTGTATGCGTCAGTAGCCTATAATACATAATCCCTACATTAGCAACATCGTCTCTGCCTCTTATTGCATGGCGCAAATCCTGGGTATCCCAAATAAGAACGTCTATCCTGCATTTTTGTCGACTTGTATACTCTCGAACAGAACATCCAATGAAACCTTGTGCTGTCAGTATTTTAGGGCGGTGGGTTCTGACCTCGCTAAATTTGATTTCAGCGACATGATTTTCGTTTAAAATGAGTTGAAGCCTCTCTCTGAGTTGCAAAAGATGCACAGTTGGCCCAGATATTAACGCAATAGCCTGAAAACGCTTATCAAATAATCCCGTCTCATCGCTATATATTGAGAACGTATTGCTATTATCCATGATGCGTGTGTCATTTAAGAGTTATAAATAGTTGTTTATTTTCCATTATATCAATTTGCAGAATATGCCTGCGGAGATTCTTGATCCAGGTCAGAATGATGCACGTGTTGGCTGTTTAAACAAACTGACGAAATGTACACTCACAACAAGAAAGAACAACCAATGAAACCGCAGAGTCTCTACTCGAGTTCACCAATTTGCTTTCTCCTTGTCCTCATGATTGACCGACGCACTGAATAGAAACTGGTAGCCTTGCTGTCAACTTCGCGAGCTTTCTTGAGTAGTTCCTGAACTTTCTGTTGGTCGGCTCCTTCCTTCTCCAGCCTGTATGCCTCATATAAATAAGGCAAAGCTGGGCTCAATTCATCTGGAAAAGGGGTCCTAATTGAATCTTCGAATATTCTTTGCCAATCATAACGAACGTATGACCTGGCAACCTCATTGCCTTGTCTGTACTTACTTGCCTCCCTGGAGGGATGAGGTCCCTTCTCTGCAGGTGAATGAGGCATATTCGGAGATGCTATTTCAACTGATTGCTCCGAGGTTGCTTCTGCTAGTTCCCCTTTCCCTTCGCTTACCCAATCAGTTGGAACATAATCAGGCGGTATTTGGTATGTCTCATCACAGATTCGAACCCACAACACTCTCGATATTTTAAATGTTCTCTGTGCACTCCGATAATGACAGTAGGCATCAAAGTATTCGTTCCCGAGACCGTAGATGTCGATATCCCTAACCTTTATCGCTGGCTCTCCAGGCATAGGGTTACCCGTTTCATACTCCATTGTTACGCGAAGCTTCTTTGTGTATCCTAATCGGAGCAACTCCACTGTTTTGCTCTCTGTACTCCGTGCCTTGCTAGCGACTTTGGTCGTAGTCAGCTGGCGCGATGTGTTTTGAGAAGGCCTCCTTCTCTGACTAAGCCAAACCACAAGAATGATGAGGGCAATTAATAGGATTACAATCCAGCCCATTTACTGTATTTCCACTGACTCAAAGAGAGCGAGTATACCGACATTGGTTCTCTGTGTCCTTATACCCAGAGCATCCCAAAAATACACCTGTTCTGCTTTGTCTAATCTCCATTTTCCTTCCGCATTTCTGGCAACTTCTAGCCTCCGGAACTATAGCTTGTTCGAGGTCATCTCGTTTCACGTTCGCTGTTAAATTACACTTATCACACTTGTAGAAAGGTCCAAAACGTCCCTTAGGTACGACTTTCATACTGCGGCCACACCCACTGCACAATCTTGGTGGTATTTTGCTTACATCGATGGCTGGGACTAGGCTTTCACCCTCTTCTCCTGGCGTTTGAATTCCACACTCTTTCATCACTTGCTTGGTAAAATCTTCGTTTTCTAAGCGGAACATAAGCTCTCGCGTGTTTCTATGCGAGAGCGGGTTGAGGCTGCCAAACCAGACAATCCGGCCGTCTATGACTATCACCTTCTGATGCATTGACGGTCTAGGGGTTACCTTGATACCAATCTGTGCAAGGTAGCTAAGCATTTTCTCGGTATCGTTCTTGTCCGACATGCCCTGTTGATATGGCGGACGAGTTAGCACCTCCAATTTGATTCCCTGCTCCAACTTTGTTCTGAACAGGTCAACATATGTTTGAAGGCGCTCTCGGGTGACAAACGGACTCATAATAATGACATATCGCTTGGAGCCTTCTAAGTCATGCTGGAGTCCAGAATGAAATCCGTCCTCTGTCCAGAGCGAGCTAGCTGCGCCGGTCGTTGTCTCGGGATGCCACAGTGCCTCTTGTGCTTGACGGACTGCTGGGTCAGAGTAACCAGGTATAAGTTGCTCCGCTGGGAATATTCCTAACTCACTCTCAAATAGAACTTTGTAGATTGACCAATTCTTGTCTAGTCTTGCTTTCAGAAATGAAAGGTTCGCAATTATCGCTAACTTCTTCTTTGCTCGGCTGCAGGCAACGTTGATTAGACGTGCACCCGATTGCTCGTCAAGGTTTTTTGATTCAATGCTACCTTTTAACAATATTCCTACAGGGAGTCCAGTGCTATCTACAAGATCACATATTATCAGGTCTTTTTCACTGCCTTGAAAACGGTGGACATTCGAAACCACAACCTTTCCTTTCTCAGCGAACCCCCTGAGTGTAGGGTCCGTGTCGACCAGTGCTTTAATCAGGCGTGTCTGTGCCTTGTAGGGTGTTATTACTCCTATATTCTCGAAATCTCGAATTGCGATTTGACAAAGCTTCACTGCCAGAACGGCATGATACAGATTGAATCGAGAATGACTGCTGGTCCAACTGCACCACGGGTCTATCGCAGATGTATCGTAGACTCCGGCATAGACACCGGGGCAAGGCTGATTAAGTTTTATTGCTGATTCCTCAGGTATGCCATCACGTAGTCGGTCACCATAGAAGACGCTACTGATTATAGCTCGAATCTGCGGCTGCATCCTGTATTGCGTTCTTAGCATTACCATCGGTGAGTATCCCGTCTGCTCCAGTTCCCATTCCTTGTCCATGCCTGCAGCCGCATAAACATCTCTACGTAACCACTCCTTAACTCGGACATCCTTGCTCAGGGCAATAGGTGCCAGTTGGTGGAAGTCGCCAGCAATAGTGGCCGATCTAGTGACTAGGCTACATGCCCAAAAGACGGCGGGTATTGGAGCCATGCTTGCCTCGTCACAAACGACAGTATCAAATCGCCTACCGTACACCTCAGTCATAGTGTATGTTCGGGCGAGGGTAGTCGCGATTAATACTGCCTCGTTTATGATTTGCTGCCTTATTGCTTCAATTTGTCGCTCCAAGTCAGTTATTTGAGTACGCAGGTCATCAATCTTTGCCCGTATGCTGGTAATCTCACCTTTAAGGGCATCTGGTGACACGGATTCCTGCTTTAGCTTTTCCTCAATTTGTCTGGCTTCCCCATGCAACCTCTCTGGGTCGCCGATTGTTTCCTTGAGTCTTGCTTCCGCTTGAGTTTTCTGGTCAACCAGAGCGTCGCGTTGTGCCGCCAGGGTGGAAAGAGCGTTTTCTATTCTATTAAGCGTCATTCCTCGAATAAACCTCACCACTCCCAGCATCGTCTTTGCCCTCTGAAGTCGTTCTTCTTCCCGCTGCAAAGTTTCTGTAACGATAGACACCCTATGTGCCAGTGCTTTTAAGGAATCCCGGACCTCAACGCGCGAGGCTTCTTCTTGTGCTATTAGTCTTCGTACTTCCTCCCATTTCTCCACATCAGTTTTGAGTGCCTCCAATGCCGTGAGCCTACTCTCGGTGCTGACTAGTTGGTCACGTAGCTTTAGAAGCTGGTCTTTCAGTGGCTCACTCTTGCGTTCTGTTATTTTATCCAGGTTCAGGTTATCATCTTCACCAATTTCTTTGACTTGAGGCGTGCCAAGGCGCAATACGCGCCCTTTTCTATAATGTTCGCTATCTTTCAAAAGCCTTTTGCCTTCCTTAGGTTCTAGGACAGCCCTCAAGGCTTGGTCGACAGCCACGTTGGTATTCGCTGTGAGGAGAACTGTCTGCCCGCACTGTATCATGCTGGCTACACCAACTCCTACTGTCGTAGTCTTACCTGTACCCGGAGGACCCCATATATAGCATATTTCGCTACCTAAAGCCTGGCGAATGGCAGCCCGCTGTTCATCGTTCAGTTTTCCCCATTCCGATACAATGTGCTGACCTGGCACAAACGTATCATCTTGTTGAAATCGAAACTGCTCGCGGCTCAGACACTTACTAGCGATGACACAGGAGGCTTCCAGCAAAGTGTCAAGGCGTTCTGATAGGCATTTTAGAAGGTAGTCTGGCTGAGCAAGTATGTGTGCTGACGGAACATACTCGCCTAAATTGCTCTCTATGGCAACATATATTTGATTCCCTGATACGCCTACAATATGACCCGATGCATCCGAGCTTGTGGTGCGTACTTGCACTTTGGTATCATCGAAGGCTCCAGCGAGAGTCGGGTCATCTAAAATGAAGCAATACACAAACAGAGGCCCTCTGACTTCGACAAGTCTCCCAGCCCGAACGTCCCACCGGGCTGTGCCTTTTTTCTTTTGCTCCTCTATTTCTGCCGCAAGGGCTTCTCGGAACTCACTAATAAGACTCATTTGGCTCACCTAATTTGTAAGCCTATTATGACACTGGGACAAGAGAGACACAATTCTATTGCACATTCTAGCGGATTGTGACTCCTTAACCCCATAGTATGCATCGGACACGACACAAGGAACTGTTGATTATTTCTTAGATAGTGGTATAATAGCCTCTATAGAAAGAGTTTCTATAAGAAACTGGACTTTAAGACCAACAAAGGTTGGTCGTCAAGTGTGTGCGTCAGAGGATTGTCATAGTTCCCGTCATGTTGAGTCCAGCGCATGTAGACGTGTAAATCGGGCTCTTTTTCCTAGCAATAGTAGAATGAATCCTCCGTCTCTAAATCTAGAGCTGTTCAAGAAAGTAGTTGCCCAATGTATTGAGCCATTCCCACTGGATGGATCAGGCAACCGCAAGAACCAGAAGGAGTTGATGGCAGGATGCGAAGAACTATTTCCGTGGTTATTACTTGTCTTTTGCTGATAGGGTTAGCCCTGCCTAGCTGTACCCCCGGGACTGGAGAGGAGCCCCTCAACCTTGAGCCCGGCGGTATCGTGTCTGGTGTTGATGGAGTAAGTGTCGGAGCTCCGGAAGGGGCGCTAAATCAAACAATCGAGATTTTCATTGAGAAAGTGGATGACCCGAGCAAAGAAGTGCCCTTCCCCGAGTACCTGGCGGACGCAGAGGTCGTTGGAGACTTCTACGCGATCAACGCCAGGCAGGATTTCAGTACGCCCGACGATTATCTGCTATTGGGACTTCCCGTGCCCGAAGGCATCTCCACTGATGACTTGGCGTTCGCTGTACTTGTTCCGCCTGATTCGATTATGGACGAGCCTGATGACTCCCCTTCGCTACGTTGGATCCCCCTTTCAGGCGTCTATGACCCTGAGAGTGGGCTCTTTGCTACCCTGCTGCCATCTGTGCTCACAGAGTTTCAAGTGTTCGGGCTGGTTATCGGGTTAAGTGTAGATTGGACAGAAGGTGACCTCTTCAACGTTGCAAGCATTGGCTTCGGTGCCAACGAAAGCCCCGAAGCTCATAGGCTGATGACCATAGACACCTTGAACGCAATTCACGCGGCCTGTGTCACAAAGATGGGTTTTCGCGAGCCATACCTGAGGAATCATGTGGTTTATATAAGATTTGGTTGGCCACCGGTCGCCAGCGTGCACGGTTACGAGTTCCAATTGCTCAAGGGTGCCCTAGGCGGTTTCTATGATTGTCTTAACAAAGCCGCGGCTACCACGTACCCGGGCGCTCCTGATGAACCCAATCCCAACGCTGTTCATCACGAGTTGTTCCACGCGATTCAGTACGCTTACCCGGCGCTTCGCGCCAACTGGCCTAGTTGGGAGCTGGGGCGAACTACGGAGGCTGTGGCGACGGCGGCTGAGCTATCGCTAGATGGGCTGACCCGGAGCAGCTGGCGCTTACTCGGCCGGGACCCTATGCCTGTAACTCGGGGCCTCTGGTCCTCGTCCTCACTGAAGCCAACATCATATGATTACGCTGCGCAGGACCTCTTGGTCTACCTCGGCAAGGTCATCGACCCTGCGGACCCACAACTCGACTTCATGATCCCATGGTTTGAACGGGGCGGACTCGTGGCAGACCTCGACGCAATGCTCCAGGCAGACTCCACTTTCAACTCCCTGGGCGACGCTTACTGGCAGTGGGCGAAAAACCAGGCCTTTGAGAAACAGGTCATTCTAGGCCCGGATTGGCATGGTGAAGCGGTTCCCAATGGGGAGGCCTGCTCCTGGTCTGGGCATGGTGACCGCAAGGACGTTTTTTTCTCCGCTGAAACCTGGACTTGGGGAGGCGACGACACCGATTTCACGCTGGGACCGCTCACCTCCAGAGTGTTTGAACTAACCCTGAATCCAAGCGACAGCAGCTATGTAGTGACATCAACTATAGACTCAACAGATTCTGACATCGAGTTCAAATTTTATGGGGGGGGAGAGGCTGGAGGCGAAGGCTGTTGGAATGAGGCTCGTGATAGTATTCCGCACACATTTCATGTGGGAGAAGAATATGTCACGGGTTACCTCCTCGTCTCAAACACGAACGTAGAGACAGAAAGTGACCTGATAAGCCTAGTCGCTGCAGAGAAAGAGCCCGAATACACCGCCGCGATCGCATTTTTCTCTTACCGAGATGGCAATGCTGACATCTACGTCATGAATAGCGATGGCTCCGGTCAAATAAACATCACCCATAATCCCGGCGATGATTGGGATCCTTCGTGGTCTCCAGATGGAAAAAAGATTGTCTTCCAATCTTGGCGTGATGGGAATGCCGAGATTTATGTTATGAATGCTGATGGAAGCAATCAACTCAAGTTGACCAATGATCCCGCTGAAGACTCGCATCCGGATTGGTCGCCAGATGGCACCAAGATCGTTTTCAGTTCAAATAGACATAACCCCGGTGGTCCCTGCGATATTTACGTGATGAATGCAGATGGCTCTAACCCTATTGATTTGACCAACAGCTCTGGTCACAACTGGTATCCAGCTTGGTCTCCGGATGGCACAAAAATCGCCTTTTCATCTGACCGAACCGGTAACTATGAGATCTATGTTATGGACGCAGATGGAGGCAATCTAAGGAGATTGACGTCGATTGGTAACTGCAACCAGCCAAGTTGGTCTCCCGACGGCAGTCTAATTGTTTTTACCCATGATAGCTTGTGGACCAGACATATTTATGTCATGTCGGCTGATGGTAGCAATAGGCGGGCGCTGACCACAGGCTTTATGGAAAGTAATCAGGATCCTAATTGGTCGCCAGGAGGAAAGATTGTTTTTGCTTCTAACCAGGATGGCAACTTTGAGATTTATGGGATAGATGCTGATGGCTCTAACCAAACCCGTTTGACTTTTAATGGGGCAGATGATTATCACCCTGCTTGGGGTCTATGCACAGGATAACGTGACCTGCCAACAGCCTCTATTGAGTCTCTATATCACCAAGCCCAACAAACCAAGGGCAAGCAGTATCATCTAGTGACCATTGAACAGACCCAAATCCTGGCGACTTCATAACAACTTACAATTGGAGGTCGAGCATAGACGGGCAGCCGAGCAAAGACTTTAGGACCCCCAAGGGTGGAATTGCACATCTGCCTGTTTTGTGATTCCCTAACTCCATAGCATCTTTGGGCACCGTAACCTATTGATAATTCCTTCACCAGTGATACAATAAGATTCTGGAGGGTGACACACGTGAAAAGAGTTAGCATCTTTTTCATCATAGTAGCCTTAATTAGCGGGACGGTAGGCTGTGGTGGTGGTAACGGCGATGGTGAATCGTATACCCTCACTATCGACGGCACCGCGGGAGGTGCAGTTGCGGTTAATAATGTGACCATCCCCGGAAAAACGATGTTTACCTATGACCCTGGCACAGTGGTTAATCTGAATGCCACCCCAAGTCCTGACTATCGATTCGTCAGATGGATTGGCAATGTAGGCACGATTGCCAATACAACTGCTGCTATAACCACTATCAACATGAACGGCGACTACAATGTCACCGCCTACTTTGAGGCGGACTTCATGGTCGATGGAGGCGAAGTGCACACGGTGGGGCTTAAGTCCGATGGCACCGTGGTCGCCGTGGGATTCAACGCCTGGGGACAGTGCGATGTGGGCAACTGGACGGACATCGTCCAGGTCGCCGCAGGTGGGGCGCAGACGGTGGGCCTTAGGTCCGATGGCACCGTGGTCGCTGTGGGATACAATGAGTTCGGGCAGTGCAACGTCAGCGGCTGGACGGGCATCGTCCAGGTCGCCGCAGGCTACTATCACACGGTGGGGGTTAAGTCCGATGGCGCCGTGGCCGCCGTGGGAGACAACGGCTACGGGGCGTGCAATGTCGGGGGCTGGACGGGCATCGTCCAGGTCGCCGCAGGCTGGAGTCACACGGTGGGGTGTAAGTCCGATGGCACCGTGGTCACCGTGGGGCACGATGAGTTCGGGCAGTGCAACGCTAGCGGCTGGACGGGCACCGTGCAGGTCGCCGCAGGCCGCTATCACACGGTGGGGGTTAGGTTCGATGGCGCCGTGGTTGCCGTGGGATACAATGAGTTCGGACAGTGCAACGTTAGCAGCTGGACGGGCATGGTCCAGGTCTCCGCAGGCTGGTGGCATACGGTGGGGCTTAAGAAGAACGGCAACGTGGTCGCCGTGGGATACAACGAATACGGGCAGTGCAATGTCAGCGGCTGGGACCTGAATTAAACTTTCCCCTATATACCGGACAAATAACTGGTTTGGTGCTCCGTGACTCCATAGTGTGTTCTGGACACCACAACCTATTTGTAGTTCATTGGAAAAAGGTGCTTTGCCGGCAGGCTGTCAATACATTCTTGGAAGAAGCTCGGGGAATTAGCAAAGAGCAGAGAGACTAGCCCGATTTTCATCCTGACAGTTAATGACAGTTGCCTGGATTGTTGCACATTAACTTGTTTTGTGACCTAACTGCAGGGGCCGCCCAGAGGTGCAACACCGGGGTGGGGCTAGGGAAAATGAATCGGACCACCCGCTGAATCGGTCGTCCTTTCTGGGTAAGGGTCGGTGGGGTACTGGG
>Ga0315291_10012557_pt1 | contig 10277 bp, 6 predicted proteins | sample YL17G12_20_MG_FD_203070 | JGI IMG/M metagenome (GOLD analysis project Ga0315291, IMG submission 203070) | Sediment microbial communities from Yellowstone Lake, YNP, Wyoming, USA - YL17G12_20 | ecosystem: Environmental > Aquatic > Freshwater > Lake > Sediment | place: USA: Wyoming | collected...
GAAGGCGATCTTGACGCCGGCCTTCAAGGCTTTATTGAATGTCGTTGGGAGCGTTTCCGTGAACACCTTATTCATCATGCTGCCAACGGCTGCACGGCCTTCCGCAACGAACTCGTTCACGTAGATCGTCGGACACCAGTAGATTCCCTTTTCAACCATTAGCTTGATGCACTCATCGTCCATGCCGAATCCGTGCTCAATCGAAGCGGCGCCAGCCTTGATGGCAGGAAGAATTCCATCAGGCGTCACGGCGTGTGCTGACATTTTCTTGCGATGCATCGCCGTCTCGTCGCCGAGAGCGTTGATTTCCTCGGTAGTGAAGTTGGGCAGACTGTGGAATGATCCGTCAGGGAGACGGTAATAACTCCGGTCAGCATAGATTTTGATCCAGTCCGCTCCGTAGGAAATCTCCTCGCGTACAGCACGTCGGGCCTCAGTTGTACCAGTGATTTCAATGAGTCCCTTCGGCACTTTCCATTCCCAGGTGTAGTCCCTGTTCGACATGGGGTAGTGTCCAGTTGAATTGATCGCGCGGCCGCCGACGAAGAGCCGCGGCCCGTCAATGATTCCTTTATTAATGGCTTTCTTCAGATCGACATCCGCATACATGGCTCCTTCGGTTCCGAGGTCGCGGAGCGTTGTAAACCCATTCAAGAGAGATAACTTGCAGGAAAGGGAGCCTCGCAACGCACGGTATGCAATCGATTGTTTCAGGAGCTGCACGTCATAGTCTTCCGACGTAATGTCCCCCTGGAGGAGAATATGCACGTGCGCGTCGATGAGTCCAGGCATCACAGTCGCTTTCGAAAGATCGATCACTCTCGCGTTTGCTGGAATGGAGACATTTTTCCCGACTTCCTTGATCTTGTTTCCTTCTACCAAGATGACGGCATTTTCGATTGCGGTGTCCGATTTTCCGTCGATCAGCTTTCCGCATTTGATCGCTGTGATGGAACCTTGTGCAATCCCAATCTGCAGTGCAGCAAGCAGGAGTAGGATGGTGGCAAGCGTCTTCATGGAACCTCCTTGAAAAAAATCTTACGGTTGGATTTTTCTGCGCTTGAAGTGCCAGATGATGCCGATAACGATGAACAACACCACAGCACCGATGGTGATCGGAAGCCAGTACCCCGAATGAAAACTGACGGTCCAGGTTTCACCCAGATAGTAGCCGAGTGTAATAAACGTCAGTGACCAGATAAAGCTGCCGGTGTATGCGAAGAGTGCAAAGAGGGGATAGCGGAGTTGTGAAGCGCCGGCGACGAGGGCAGTGAAGTGCCGGACGCCGGGGATAAAATAGCCGATTGTGAGTGTCCATTTCCCAATGCGGTCAAACCAGCGGTTGACCGCATGCAGTCGTTCTTCTGTGAGATGAATCCTGGGGCCGTATTTGTGGACGATTCTGTACCCGCCGGCGCGTCCGATCCAGTAGCTGATCGTAATCCCAGTAAGGCTTCCAAGAAACGCGGCGGAAAATGTAGGAACAAAATGGAATCTTCCGGTCGATATGAAATATCCGGAGAGCGTGAGAAGCGATTCATCGGGTATGGGGAGACCGACGATGCCAAAGACAAGGGCAAAGTACAATCCGAAATATCCGTACAGGTCTATCCAATGTTGAATGGTTTCGAGGGGCATAGAATCTGTGCGTGTGACAAAGGGGCTGAAGCCCCTCAGAGTTTTGTTTGATTCTTCTTCCCCGACCTAAAGGTCGGGGAAATAACCCACTACCAAACTTCAAGATTCATTATTCGGTGTTCGATATTGGATATTGTCATGAACTAATTCTTTGGGAATATTCAACACCGAATAACGAAGTGTGTTCCTGCGCTGACCCAGAGGTCGGGCTACAGTCGGCTATTTGCCCTGCAGCGCCTTTTCAAGATCCGCAGCTGCCGAGTCGATCAGAGACGCTTCATTACGCAGGGCCAGCGCGACACGTCTGATTTCCCCTTCTGCTTCATCCCAGCGTTTCTGCTCGATGGCCTCACGAACACCGGGAATTGTCTTGACACCGTATCCGGTATACAATCCAGGCGCATAGATCAGATGCTTGAACCATGGGCGTCCAGGCAAGCCATCAGGGTTGGTCAGCTTTCGCTCGCTTTGAATGAGCTTCTCGTTGATTCCCTTCAGCGCAGCGATTGCCAGTGGAGCCGAGGATTGTGCGAGCTTCTTGGCGGCCTCGTCGTAGCGCTCAGAGCTTTGCGCAAGGACGTCAATGGCATTCTCCAGCGGCGCAAAGTTGATGTGCGGCGGGACTTCTTCCGTGCTCGGGGGAACGAATGTCTCCTTCGGATCGGCAGTCGCCGTGAAAGCTCCTTCGGCGATTTCCCGGTTGCGTTCTTTGATCTGATCCTGCATTGACTTCAATTGCTTTTTCAACTCGTCGAGATATCGCCGGACGGTTTCCGTGAAATTATTGAACTCATACGGAAGCACGTCGGCATCGGCAATACGCATGACTGCGGTGCCGACGGTCTGAGAGAGCGTGCGCCCGTAGCTGAAATCTGTGTCGGCGAAATGTGTGAACCAGTACACATCATCGTAAATCGAATGATAAATGCCTCCTCCGTCCTCCCCTCCATAACCGAGATTCAGCGACGCAATGCCGAGGTAGTCGAGAAACGCTGTATAGTCCGAACCGGAGCCCAGGGCGGAGATATGTAGATCGGCATGGGAGCGGATATCATTCAGCTCCTCCGGAGAGTGGGCATTCACGAGTCGCCGGAGCTGACTCCGTTTCCAGACAGAAATCTTCTTCTCTGGATCCTCGATATCGCGTGCGACACCATTGATGAACTTCTCAAGCGAATGCGATCCATCCATGCCGAGATATCCTCTGCCATTCCCGTCGGAGTTAATATAGATGACTGCTTTCTGCTTCAATTCAGCTGCATGTGCTTCAACCCACTCCGTCGATCCGAGCAAACCTTCTTCTTCACCATCCCACGCACAGTACACGATTGTCCGTTTGGGCTGCCACCCATTCTTCATCAATTCGGAGTACGCCCGCAGCTCTTCCATCTCTGCAACGAGCCCGGAGATTGGATCCTCGGCGCCGTTGACCCATCCATCGTGGTGATTGCCGCGCACGATCCATTCGTCCGGGTATGTCGAGCCGGGAATCGTCACGATGACATCGTTGATTGTCACGACGTTCCAATTCGATTTGACCTTGAGGTGAACCTTTCCCGGGCCGGGGCCAATCTTATAGGTCAGCGGAAGAGCGCCGCGCCAGAAGTTTGGTGCGACAGGTCCCTTTAGTGATGCAAGCAACGGCTGAGCGTCTGCGTACGAAATCGGAAGGACGGGGATTTTCGTCAGAGTCTTTGCTTCACGGAGGTCGAGCCGCCTGGCGTTCTCAGTGGCGCCAATCCCCGGTGTGAGCGGATCACCGGGATAGAGAGGCATATCCATCACGCTTCCCCGCTGCACGCCATCCTTCGGGCGGTACGGTCCCTCAGGAAACACATCACCCTGGAAGTACCCGTCTTCGCGCGGGTCGGAATAAATGATGCAGCCGATTGCCCCTTTCTCAGCGGCGAGTTTCGGTTTGATGCCACGCCACGATGCGCCATAGCGCGCAATCACGATGCACCCCTTGACGGAGATGCCAAGGCGGTCGAGCTGTTCGTAGTCTTCTGGAATTCCATAATTGACATAGACGAGTGGAGCTGTTACGTCGCCGTCGATGGAGTATGCATTATATGTCGGTAACTGCTCTTTGTGTTGACCGGAGGTAGGATCTACGCTGACAGTCGGTTCCTGCAGTTGGGCCGTGAATTTCTTCGGTTCGATGAGTTCGACGAGTCGTTCTTTCGGGGTAGGAAAGAGGACATTGAACGATTCGATGCGCCCATCGAGCCCCCACCGCTTGTATGTCGCAGCCAGCCATTCGGCGTTTTCCTTGTCGTACGGAGAGCCGACGTGGTGCGGCCGTGCAGCCAGATGCTGCATATACTCATGTTGGCGCTCGGCAGTCGGGATGGCGCGAAACTTCGATTCCCAGTCAGCTTTCTGGTTCTGGGCGGAACAAAACACGGTGCCAACCAACAGCAACAAAGCGACAAGGCAGAATCTCATAGAATCCTCCAATGCGGGGAAGTGGCGTTAGGCCTGAGAGGTGGGAAATCGATTGACATGAAGTGACGAGAGAAATATGAAGATTCCTCGTCAAACAAGCAAGGCGGAATGGGGTAGCTGACCTTCAGCGGGCTCTGCTTCGAAGCGGTACTAATTGAGCGGCGTGTACTGGAGGATAAACTGCCTGATGGCTGATACATAGTTCTCCGCGCCCCAGGTAGCAGGGATTCCTTCATGATCCGCTCCGGGGACACGAATGAATTGTTTTGGTGCATTGGCGTTGTTGAAGACCACTGCCCCGTTATGTTCGATGTCGATGAAGTTGTCCGCTTCACCGTGAATGACGAGAACCGGCCTCTGTACCTTCTTAATCTTCTCAGCGTTATTGTATTCCCCTTTCATGACATACGAGTTGGGAATATTTAGCAGCGTGCCGCTCTGGAGAAGTGTTGAGGAAGAAGCATACGGTGCCTCGAGGCAGAGAGCGGAAGGGGAAAACGCGTAGGCGGCAACGTCAATGGCGCCGGCGCAGCCGAGTGAGTAACCGTAGAATACCAGCTTTGAACGCGAGACATCGCTACGCGAGAGCACATATTCCAGCGCCGCCCTGCAGTCAGAGTATAGTCCCGCTTCAGTGGGCGTTCCCTCGCTCATGCCGTATCCCTGGTAATCGAAAACGAACACATTGCAACCGGTCTTGTAGAGCAATTCCGCCCGGGGCCAGTAGTACTCAAGATGATCCCAATTCCCGTGGAAATAGAGAATGGTAATCGTGGGATAGGTTCCGTTCGATTTGATGAAATAGCCGTAAATCTTCTTTCCCTGCGAGGTCATGCTGACAAACTCCCGCTTCGATTCGGGAATGACATCAGTGCGCAGGGAATAGGATGAAACCGGCGTCTGATGGTACAGCATGCTCTCAAGATCACACGAAGAGAAGAAAAGGCTGACCAGGCCAAGGAGTGTTGCGTAGGAGGTTTTCATCGTGAGAGTCCGTATGTGAATCCGAAAAACAGTGCAATGTCACCGCGTCCGCCGATGGCCCCGGTTCCCCTCAGGATTCCATGCTCGCTGTTGATGTTGGAAGCCATCCATTTGAGTTCTGTCTGCATAGACCATCGTTCGGAAAGGGGAAATTGAGTCCCCGCAAATGGAGAGATAAAATAGTTCGGTTTGTCGAACTGAATTAACTGATCCACTCCGACGTAGAGGAGGCTTGATTCTCCAATGAGCCGGCTCGCGTTCACGCTCACGACGGGAAAAACGCGGACATTCTTGATCATCTGAAGATCGGAGAAGAGATAGACCTGCCCTTTGGCGGTAATCTCGGGAGTCCATCCATCCTGATGCATCAGGCGCGTGGCTCCGCCTACATCGATGGCAGCATTCTTGAGCATCGCCATCGTGGCATGAAGATTCGCTGTCAGCGTCACGTTCTTTGTGTAGCCGTGCATGAGTCCGGCATTGACATACGGAATGGGCACGACGAGTCCCCCGAAGGGAACAAACGGGCCGCCGATTGAAACTGCCGCTTTCGTTATTCCCTCGTCGACAACACGAATAGGCTGCGTGACGCTGCAGGAGGCGAAGGCAAACGCGACGATGAGCAACGAACACGTGGCAGCAAAGCTGCTACGATGGGAACACGATGGAACGATGGGGTGATCCATGAACGATCTACAGGTAGCCGCTTTCATAGCGGGGGGCACACTTTCTTAGGTGTGGGAATGTGCAGCGGTCAGTCCGGTTTGATTATCTCACCATTCATGAAACGCCCGAACTGAATTGCGGTTAAAAAGGTGCTGCTTGTGAAGACGATCAACATGTGTTCCGGGCACACCAATGAGCTTCCAGCTCGGCTGGAGCGGGAAGTGGGGAAGGATAGACTACTCCCCTCCCCATGATACAGCGATGAAAGAATCTCTGGAGAAATCAGACCACTACTACTCGATGATCATTTCCGGCGGGGAATTGCCTTCTACTGCGTAATACTCTTCATTTTCCTTGACATAGAGGGAATAGTGATAGACCCCCTTCTTGTAACCTACTTTGTGTGTAGGCTCCTTGTGCTCAATGCTGGTGGCTGGCGGCAAGAAAACGACTAATTGCGTTGGCGTGAAACCATCAGCTTTCCAGGTGACCGTCGTTCCAGACGGAACAAAAATCCGGTCCACTCTGTACTTGTCATCTGGGTCTTTGTGGATCAGAACTTCGCAGGTTTGTGCAACCGTAGCGACCGCAATTCTCCTTTTCATTGAACCTCCTCTGAGTATTGAATGTGCTCTCTCCACGATCCCTTCTTGATATTTGTTTGCCTGTTTAAAACCACAATCAGCGTTGCGCTCTGTTCAGTTCTTTCCAGTTCCACTTCCTTTCGTCAGCTGTTTGTATCGCGGATCTTCCCGCAAACTCTTCATCTCAGGGCTATACCTTATTTCTTGCGGAATCGGACCTTGTGCCACGACTTTCGTCAGCCAAATGATTGCTTGCCCACGATCGCCGAGAAGTTCGAACGTCGTCACAGCGCGGCTCATCACACCTTTGTCGCTCGGTGCGAGTGAGATTGCTTTGCGGAGAGCCGCTCTCGACTCCATTTTTTTACCTAAGTCTGCATAATAACCACTGAGTTGTGAAAGTATCTGAGGATCTGTTGGATTGAGTTTAAGAAGCCCGAGGGCGAGCGTCACCGCCTTGTCGTACGATTCTTGAGAGAGTTTCTTGCTTCCCAATTTATGATATGCGGCGCCGAGACCGCCCCAAACCGGATAGCTGGTTGGAGTAAATCGAATCGCTTTCTGATATACTTTTATTGCCTGTTCGATCATCCCGTCGTAGTAGTACGCTGTGGCCAGATTGGAATAGACTGGATAGCGGCTGGAGTCTGCCTCCAGGGCCCGATTGAAATGCTCTATAGCGCCAGTCCAATTCTCCAGATAAAAGTACGCTACGCCAAGGCCGTTGAGGATGAGCGGCTGATTGGGAGTCCTTCGGGCCCCCTCATTCCAGGTTTCAATCGCTTTTGCATATTCCTTCTTGTTGGCGTATGCCCGTGCGAGGTAGTGGTACGTCTGCCAATCAAATGGACGCAGTCGAATGGCTTGTCGATAAGCACCTTCGGCTTTTTGCGGCTGTCGGGCGAGTCCATACGCTTCGCCAAGCTCCATATACGCTGCTGCGCTCAGAGAGTCAGCAGCAAGAATAGACTGATATTCCAGAATGGCGAGGCTGTCTTTCCCGGTGCCGTGATAGAGCAGGCCAAGTGTGAACCGTACCTCTGCTACGCTGCTGTCCAATAACCGCGCACGATGGCATGCCTTGAAAGCGCTGTCGGCCCATTGGATGTCTTTTGTGCCGGTGAATTTTCGCCAGTACGCCTCACCCAACCCCGCATATGCAAGAGTGTAGAGTGAATCCAAAGTGATCGCCCGATGGAAGAGCTGGATCGCATTGTTGAGCTTCGCGCGGTCTGTATAGGAAAGGAGCTCACCCCGGCCACGAGCATAGTAATCGTAGGCTCTTTCGTCCTTTGTTGTTCCCGCCCTGAGACCAAAGACCTGTGCCGACGTAAGTCTCCCACCCAACATTTCGGCGATCGCGTTGATGAGTTTCACCTCCAGCTCAGGTAGCGAGGCAGCGGTGACGCTCACCTCCCTGGAATCCACACTGGCGAGCTTTTCCGTCTCAATCACAGTGACTGTGGCGCGTACCTGGTCGGATATCCATTGAATCGTACCTTCGACCCCAAGGGTAATGCTGGAACCTTCTCGCGCTTGACGCACGTCCTTTCCTCTGTATTTGCGCATTTCGCTGGCTGGACACACATTTGATTTGCCAAGTGCGCTGTGGTTACGAACGAGACCGCTCACCACTCGATCATAAATGCCGTCACATAACACCATCTTGGTTGAATCGCCGCCGATGAGATTAAACGGAAGCACGCCGATGTAGTGCGGCTCCGTGACTCGTGAGCGTCCAAACCAATGTTGTAAGACCCCGGTCGCGAGGAGAATGGCGAGTGCAACAACGAGCGTACTACCCGCCACAAGCGGGATATAAGGCTTTCCGCGGAAAACCCTTCGTAATCGCTTGATGGGACGGGGCGTGGGCTTCTCACCGAGAAAATGTTTGAGGTCATCGCGCAGATCGGCGGCATACTGGTATCGCTTCGCTTGGTCTTTCTCCAGTAGTCGCAGGATGATGCGGTCGAGTTCCTGCGGGATTTCAGGACGAACTGTGGATGGGGTGGGGGGCTCTGCGTTCACGATCGAATAGAAGAGAGCGGATTCATGCTCCCCTGCGAACGGACGTCGTCCCACGATTGCTTCATAGAACACGACGCCAAGAGAGAACAAATCGCTGCGGCTGTCCGCTTCGCTCCCCATAATTTGCTCCGGAGCCATGTAGGCAGCGGTGCCCCCGGTAATCAGCGTTCTGGTTCCGCGGGTCTGTGCTGAGAGTTTCGCGAGGCCGAAATCGACAATCTTTGCTTCGCCATTGGACGTGATGATGATATTTGCAGGTTTGATATCGCGGTGGACAATGTTTGATTCGTGGGCAGCCTGCAGTCCGCTTGCGATCTGGAGAGTCAGTTGGACCGCTTCATCTGTGTCAAAAGGTCCCTTCGTCAGTCTTGTCTTCAGCGTTTGGCCGTCGTAGTACGCCATACAGATGAACGAATGTCCGTCGGCGGTCTCATCAACATCGTGCACGACAGCAATATTCGGGTGGTCGAGTGCTGATGCCGCCCGCGCTTCCTGGATGAATCGCTTCTTTGCGTCCTGGTCGCGGGTCATCTCGGGTGTGAGAAACTTTAAAGCGACTGGGCGAAGGAGCTTGGTGTCCTGGGCTTTGTAGACCACGCCCATGCCGCCTTCACCGAGCTTCTCAAGAATTTTGTAGTGGCTAATTGTCGAGCCGATCATTGGCACCTCGCTTTGCAGCTCCCGCCATACAACGGCGGGATCCTCAAATTTCCAGCCGCTCGCGGTAAAATGCTCGCGGGAAAATTTGGGACTTCACAGAGCTTCTCAAGGATCTTGTAGTGGGAAATTGTCTGACCGATCACAGTATCGTGCCTTTCCGTAGTGGATGGGCTTGTGGAGCACGAACTCAGGATCGCGAACTTCGGGTGAATCTCTGAAAGCCCCCTCGGGCGAGGGATGGTGGGGGGCAAAACTAACTACGAATATAGCAAATACAGGATCAATTTTCTTTGCAACAGAATCGAGCTGTCTTCGGCTGGGGGAAAAGACCCGATTTTAGGCCGTTTCCAGAGTCTTCGGGGCGCGTGGGCAGCGTGTCCGGGAACAAACTCCCTCTGCCTGTGGTTGAATCAGCATCTCACGGTTCATTGTCCGGCGGTGTTCCGAGGTTCTTGAATACCGCACCAGGCGATGGGCACACTTCAACCATAATAGGAGGGTCAATGAAGAAATTTCTGAAGATTGTCGCCTGGGGGGCTAGGGGTCGTCGTGGTGCTGATCGGGCTTGGCCTTGCATATTTGTTTATGAGATATCCCGATGTTGGTCCCGTGCGTGACCTCACGGTGACAGCAACGCCTGAGCGGCTTGCGCGCGGAGCGTATCTCGCGAACCACGTTTCGGTCTGCATCGATTGTCATTCAACCCGGGACTGGAACTATTTCGCGGGTCCCATCATGTCCGGGACCGAAGGAAAAGGGGGCGAGGTTTTTGACGAGACGATCGGTTTTCCCGGGATGATCTACGCTCACAACATCACTCCGGCCGGATTGGGCTCTCAGAGTGACGGCGTCCTGTATCGGGCAATCACAACTGGTGTCGACAAGAACGGCAAGGCAATGTTCCCCATTATGCCCTATCCGCACTTCAATATGATGAGCGAAGAGGATATCCTGTCGATCATCGCGTACATCCGCACGCTGAAGCCAATCGAGAACATTCCGCCGCAAATAGTCTTGAAAGCTCCGATGAATCTTATCGTGCGCACGATCCCCATGAAGCGGACTCCACAGCCGGACCCCGATACATCGAACGCGTACGAGTATGGAAAGTATTTGGTGAACGCGGCCAGCTGCGTGGAATGTCATACGCAGCACGTGCAAGGCAAACCGCTGCCGGGCATGGATTTCGCCGGCGGATTCAAATTCCCCTTCCCGAATGGAGCCGTCGCTCGATCGGCGAACATCACGCCGGATGAAGAGACAGGCATC
>Ga0315291_10012558_pt1 | contig 10276 bp, 7 predicted proteins | sample YL17G12_20_MG_FD_203070 | JGI IMG/M metagenome (GOLD analysis project Ga0315291, IMG submission 203070) | Sediment microbial communities from Yellowstone Lake, YNP, Wyoming, USA - YL17G12_20 | ecosystem: Environmental > Aquatic > Freshwater > Lake > Sediment | place: USA: Wyoming | collected...
CGTCCGTCAATATCGACGCCCACGTCACCGGCGACACCGACACCGACATCCTGGTCATCAGCCAGGACCGCATCTACGTCGTCGCCAACCCCGGCACGTCCAGCTTCACCGCTTCGGACTGGACCATCTCGGAGCTTACCTACGATTTCCGGACAGGTTTCGACGTCAAGCCCGGCGGCTCCTGCGTCGCCGCGGCCGACTTCGACGGCGACGGGGACATCGACGTCATCGGCGGCACCGCCGCCGCGACGGACTACCTCGTTTACTACGAGAACGACGGGACGGGGTATTTCACCCGGTACGAGATCGCCATCACCAACGCGACATGCCTCGGCCCGGTCGGGCTCGAGGCCAAGGACTTCACCGGCGACGGCCGGCCCGACATCTTCGTCTCCACCGACAAAATGTGGCGCGGCTCTCCGGCCGAGAGCCGCATCTGGTTCCTCCGCAACCTCGGCGTCGCCGGCGGCAACGTCAACTGGTCTTTCAGCTGCCTCAACGCCTGCGCCTCGCCGACGCCCTCTCCCTACGATCTCGATATGTCTACCGCGGTGGACTATGATATGGACGGCGACCTGGACATGATCATCGCCGACGGCAACGATTCCGGCTCCTACTACTACATCTCGAACGAAACGGCCAGCGTCTACGGGCTCTACGGCCTGGCCCAGTCGACCAACGTCGCCGCGGGCTACGTCGACCCCAGCCTCCACGCCGTCACCCGGGTCCGGGTCACCTCGCTCGGGCAGGGCTGGCTCGGCGGCTCGAGCACCGGCCTGACCGTCCAGATCCTGTTCTCGAACAACGGCGGGAGGACCTGGGAAACCTACCAGACCTTCACCGGCGCGGGGCTGGTCAACCGCACCAACCTCGCCTGGTACGACTTCAAGAACTTCGGCGCCGACCTCCGCTGGCGGGCCGTCCTGACCGCGACGGAGGACGCCATGGGCGACTACGACAACGCCTCCTTCCAGACGCCCTACATCGGCGACCTCGCGCTCGAGTTCATCTACGTCGAGCGGCGCGAATACTCCCGCGCTTCGGCCGCGGCGACCCTCGTCACCCAGAGCGGCATCAGCAAGAAGCTCATCATCGGCGCGTCGTTCATCTTCCCCGGCTGGGAAGGCCAACTCCGGGCCTACGACGTTTCCTCCGTCTCCTTCACGGGCGGCACGCTCTCGGCGCTCCAGACGATCACCAGCTCGGATCTCGACGCCGCGACGGGACGGACCCTGGTCACGGGCGCGGAGATTTTCTGGGACGCCGGGCAAATGCTCAACGACCGCCTCCCCGACAGCCGGGCGATCTACACGGCCATCCGGGCCAGCGGCACCGTCACCAACCCCTTAGTCCGCCAGAACTTCACCCGCGCCAACGTCGGGAACGTGGCTACCGCCGGGAGCCTGGCCTGGTGCCTCCAGGACGTCAACAACGACAACGCCGGCCTCATCGACTTCGTCCGCGGCGCGAACCGCCACTGGAAGATGGGCGACGTCAACCACTCGACGCCGGTCGTCGTCGGCCCGCCGTCGGAGGACCCCGCCTACATGGGCGCGGGCTACGCCGCGTTCCAGCTGGCCTACGCCGCCCGGCCGAAGGTCTTCTACATCGGGGCCAACGACGGCATGCTCCATTGCTTCGACGCGGCCACGGGCGAGGAGCGCTGGGGCTTCATCCCCTACAACCTCCTTCGCAAGCTGAAGAACATGTATGCGGTCGATGCCGTGAACAACACGCGCTATTTCGCACACGATGTCTACGTCGACGGGACGCCCGCCGTCGCCGACGTCCAGATCAACGGGGCCTGGCGGACCGTCCTCATCACCGGCCAGGGGCCGGGCTCCGGGAGCACGCTGGCTGGCGGCCTGAACTACTACTGGGCCCTCGACGTCACCGACCCGGCGAATCCCCTGCCCCTTTGGGAGATCACGCACAAGGCCACGATTTCAGGTGTAAGCAGGATAACGATGGGCGAGACGTGGTCGACGCCCGCCATCGGCAAGGTCAACCACAGCGGCACGGCCCGCTGGGCGGCCTTCATGGGCTCCGGGTATGACAACGACCCGGCCGCCAATATCGCCGGCACGTACTTCTACGTCGTCCGGGTCGATACGGGAGCGGTTCTCCAGACGCAGACCATCAGCCAGGTCAATACGATGGGTTTCACCCTCGCCAAGCTACCCTTCGTGTACACGAACATCCAGGCGGCCATCGTCGCTTCGCCGACGGCCATCGACACGGACGCCAACGGCTTCATCAACTCCGTCTATGTCGCCGACCTCGACGGCCGCCTCTACCGCATGAGCGTCACCAGCACGACTGCCACGAACTGGACCCTCACGGCCATCTACACCGACTACCTCAACTACCCGATCATCTCCAAGCCGGCCGTCTGGCACGACCCCACCAACGCGAGCCCGCTGCCGCGGATCTACTTCGGCACGGGCGGCAACGACGCCGCGCCGGCCGACCGCGATTACTCGTTCGTCGGTATCATCGATTCGGGGGCGACGACGGCCACCATCGAATGGTATCTCGGCGTCCCGGCCCGCCTCAACCTCGCCGCGAGCTTTGACGTCGGAGACCTGGGCGCCGGGAGCAAGGTCTGGGCCGACCCGGTCATCGGCGATGAGATCGTCTACTTCAGCGTGCTAACGGGCAGCATCGAGAGCGTCAACCCCTGCGTCAACCTGGGCGAGGGCGGCCGTCTCTACGCCCGCTACATCAAGCAGACATCGGCCATCCCCGTGGGCGGGACGGCCTTCAGGACGAACAACCAGACGCCGCCCGAGTACCTCCAGCTCGTCAGCAAAGCGCGCCGGGCCGTGACCATCGGTGAAGCATCGCGCGGCGACGGCCGGATCAACAAGCGCGAGGTTTACGTCCAGGAATACGACTCCACCCTGGAAATGCTCGAACAGCCCCTCGGGTCGCTGATGCAGATCAAGTCGTGGCGGGAGATCTACAGGGTCATTTGGTAGGGGCCCAGCGCTCCGCGGACGAGGCCGCCGGAACGAACCGCCGGGAATAACCTGCCATGAAGAAAGCGCTGATATTCTTGGCCGTCCTCGGCCTCACCGCATCCCTTGGGGCCCAGAGCGTCGTCGAGCTGGCCAAGCGCGAAAAAGAGCGCCGGGAGGGCCTCAAAGGCCGCCACGCCGTCGTCGTCAATAACCAGGACCTCCTGCGGGTCAAGAAGCGCCCGGCCGTCGAAGTTGCCAATCCCGATGCCCTGACCAACGAGCCGGACCAGGCCTTCGGTGAGGATGTCGCGGCCGACTCGGCCAGCGTCGAACAGTCTGTCCCGCCGTCCGGCTCCGAGGCCCCCCCGGTCCGGCGGATCATGCCCCGCGTCGCCGCCGCTGGGCCGGCGCTCATGGGAGACGGCGCGGCTGAGGACCAGGACACCTCCGGAGGAACCCTCGAAGCCCAGTTTAAGGCCGCCCAGGAGCTCGTCGACCTCCTGACGACCAAGATGAACGCCCTCCGCCAGCAGTACGAATTCCAGGACGCCATGGTCCCCGGCTCTGTCATCCAGGAACAGATGGCCGAAACCAACCAGCGGCTGGTGAAGGCCCAGGCCCAGGAAGCCCGGATCCGGTCGGAAATGGAAAAGAAGGGCCTGGCAAAAAAGGACCCCGGGGCCGTCGACCACTGACCCCGCCCATCATCCGGATTCAGCCCCTGAGCGGATCTTTCACGCCGAGGGATGATCCTTCCCTGACGTCCCCGGCCGGACGCCAAAGCCCTTTCTTACTGAGCCCCGAGGCTTTCTTCCAGCCGCCCGGCCAAAAGATGGAGGATGAAGAGATGGGCTTCTTGGACGCGCGGCGTCGAGCGCGAGGGAACGTCGAGAAGAAAGTCCGCGAGCGGGGCGACCTCGCCTCCCCCCTGCCCCGTCAGGGCGATCGTCGCCAGGCCTTTCGCCCGGGCCGTTTTTAGGGCCTCGACGACGTTCGGGGAAGTTCCGCTCGTGGTCAGGGCGACGGCCACGTCACCCGGGCGGCCCAAGGCTTCGACCTGGCGGCTAAAAACCAGGACGAACCCCCTGTCGTTGCCGATGGCCGTCAGCAAGGACGTGTCCGTCGTCAGGGCAATGGCGGGGATGGGCGGCCTGTCCCGATGCTCCATCCCGTTGACGAGCTCCGCGGCGAAGTGCTGGGCCTCTGCAGCGCTTCCCCCGTTGCCGAAGACGAGAACCTTGCCGCCCGCCCGAACGCTCCGGGCGATGGCCTCGGCTGCGGCCTCGAGAACGCCCGAACGCGTCCGGAAGAAGTCGTCGAGGACTCGGTTGAAATCAGCCACCGTGCTCCCGTAGGATTCTTGCCTGTCCATGACTCCTCCAGACCTTCAGATCCCTGCCGGCCCGCAAAGGAAACGGTCACTCCGCCCGTGGGCGCAAATCATTGACTGCCCATGCCGCTCTCGGGATTACCGGTCCTCGAACGATAGGATCGCCTCTCTCACCTTCTCCATGAGCCCGGCCAAAGTCACTATCGTGTAGCCCGTTATCGGTATCGGGTCGTGAAAAGCTACACAGACGCTCCCCTTTCGGGCGTACTTCTGACCTTTCGGCATGAGCTCGAACGTGCCCCGGATGGTCACGGGAACGATGGGCGCCCCGGTCTCCAGGGCCAGGAAGAAGCCGCCCCGCCGGAAGCGCTGCAATTTCCCGTCCCGGCTCCGGGTCCCCTCGGGGAAGATGAGGAACGAGTAGCCCTTCTCCCTGACCATCTGGACCGCCTTGGCTATGCTCCTCTTTCCCCCTTTAACCCCCTTCCTGTCCACCGGGACGAACCCGACGAAACGCATCCCCAGCCCCACGATCGGGATGCGCAGGACGGATTTTTTGAGGACGACCCGGGCCGCCCCCGGAATGAGCATCTCGAGCAGCGGGCCGTCGAGAAAGCTGATGTGGTTGGGCATGAAAATGAGCGCCGTCCGCGGATCGATCCGGTCGAGCCCCGAAACCTCGACCTTGATTCCGAGGACGCGCCCGGAAACGCGCATGGCCCATTGGCCGACGGCGATCAGCGGGTCTCTCCATCCCGCCACCATGCAGAAGACGATGAACGGCGTGATGAGGATGACGAGCAAGACGTAGAACAGCACCAGGGCGATCGTGCGGAATCTCATGCGCGGACGGGATTATAGCACAACGCTTTTCCTTTCCGGGATTGCTTTTTTGGCTCAATCCTCATAAAATCGGCATCGAGGACGCCCGATGATGTGGGAACTTTCGAGAGCCCTTCGGCCGCAACAGTGGATAAAAAATCTCTTTGTCTATGCGCCCCTGATTTTTTCCCAAAATGTCCTTAATCAGGCCCTCGTCCTTCGCGCCACCCTGGCTTTTTTGGCGTTCTGCCTCATATCGAGCGCCGTTTACCTCCTTAACGATCTGCGGGATATCGAGGAAGACCGGCAGCACCCCCTGAAAGCCCATCGCCCGCTCGCCTCGGGTCGGCTGAAAAGAAGCACGGCCGTCGCCGCCTTGGCGATCATCGCGCCCGCCGGTTTCCTCGTCGCCCTGCTCGTGAACCGCTCCTTCGTTTTCATCGCGCTCGGTTACTTCGCCCTGCAAATAGCCTACACCTTGTGGCTGAAGCACGTGGTGATTCTCGACATCTTTGTCGTCGCCTCAGGTTTCCTGCTCCGCGTTGTCGCGGGCGGATTCGCGATCCGCGTCTATCTGTCTTCCTGGCTCCTTATTTGCACAACGCTCTTGGCCCTGTTCCTGGCGATGGGCAAGCGCCGTCACGAAATCGTCCTCATGGAAGGCCGGGCCGCCAGCCACCGTCCCATTCTGAAGGAATACAACATCTATCTGCTCGATCAGATGATTTCCGTCGTCACGGCTTCGACCCTCCTCGCCTATTGTCTTTACACCATCTCCGAAGAAACCGTGGCGAAATTCGGGACGCGCAATCTCATCTTCACCGTACCCTTCGTCCTCTATGGAATTTTCCGTTACCTCTACCTCATCCATCAAAAGGCCGAAGGCGGAACGCCGGAATCCCTGATCATCCGGGACAAGCCTCTGCTCGTCGCGATCGCCCTGTGGATCGGCTTCGCCGCCGCCGTTCTCAATTTCAGGTGAACCCATGACCCGCGCGAAAGTCGCCGTCCTCAAAACCTCCCCGGATTCCGTCCTGACCGATTATGGACGACTCATGGAGCTGGCGGAGCGGCGCCGCTTCCTGCCCCCGGATCGCGACACGCTCATCAAGCTCAACCTGTCCTGGACGAAATATTTCCCGGCCTGCTCGAGCGAACCCTGGCAGGTGGAAGGCGTCGTGAAGGCCCTTCTCGACGGCGGTTTCCCGAAAGACAGGCTCTTCCCCGTCGAGAACAAGACGGTCGTGACGGATCCCGTAAAGGGCTGCCGGAACAATCGCTGGCTCCCCGTCCTCGAAAAAAGCGGCCTGCCTTTCATTCCCTTGCCGGAAGTCGAGTGGACGGTCTATCCCTTCCGGAGCAAACTCCTCAAGCTCAACGACATCTTTCCCGAAGGCGTCGAGATCCCCAAGATGTTCATCGGGAAAAACGTGCTCCACCTGCCGACGGTCAAAACCCACGGCCACTCGACCACCACGGGCGCCGTGAAGAACGCCTTCGGAGGTCTTTTAAAAGAAGTCCGGCACTATGCCCACAAATACATTCATGAGGTCCTCGTGGATCTCTTGCTCATGCAAAAAGAGATCCATCCGAGCCTGTTCTGCGTCATGGACGGAACGGTCTGCGGAAACGGCGCCGGGCCTCGGACGATGCATCCGGAAATCGAGAACATCATCTTGGCGAGCGGGGATTCCGTGGCTATCGACTCGATCGCCGCAAAAATCATGGGCTTCGATCCGCTGACGATCCCCTATCTCCGCATGGCTCACGACATGGGGCTGGGGACGGCCGATCCCCGGGAGATCGAAATCGCGGGCGAGGACATCGCGGAGATGAATTTCGGCTTCAAGAGCAAGAGGAGTTTCGTCATCTGGGGCGATCAGATGATCCGCAAGGGTTTCCTGCGGCGCTTGGAAAAGCTCCTTCTTCATTCCCCGCTCGTCGTCTGGGCGCCCTTCGCCTCGAACGTCTATCACGATCTCCTCTGGTATCCGACGATCGGGAAAAGGCGCATCCGGGCCTTCATGAAGACGGATTGGGGACGTCTTTGGAAGACATATTGATTCGGCTCGCCCGATAGGCCCCCGGGATCATCGCGGGGCCTCCTCGACGTGCCGGATGCCCCCTAATCGCCACTTCGGGTTCCTATTGGATCGTGGCTTACAATGAGGTCTCTCCTTGCGCAAGTGCCCTGCGTCTATCTGAGCGGGCCCGAAGTCCTTGATTTTAGCCGGGATTTAGGACTACAATCTAAAATTCACCAGGAGATGGCAAGAACCGCTATGAATCCGGAGGTCAAGAGAAACCACCGTCTTCTGCCCGCGGCCTGGATCTCAACGACGCTCGGCCTGGCCGACCGTTTTTCCTGGTTTCTCGTCCGCTTCAAGGTCAGCCCGAACACCCTGACCGTTCTGGGGCTCCTGGCCGGGGCGGCGGTCGGTTTTTTCTATGCAGCCGAGCGCCCGGGCCTGGCCGCCGCCTTCATCATCGTCTGCGGGACATTCGACATCCTGGACGGCAAAGTGGCCAAGAACGCGGACAGGAAAAGCCTCTTCGGCGCCATCTTCGATTCGAGCCTCGACCGGTATGCGGAATTCTTCATCTACACGGGGCTGGCCTATCATTTCCGGCAGGGCTGGGGACAGTGGCTGATGTTTTCCGCTTTCCTGGGCTCGACCATGGTCAGCTACACCCGGGCCCGGGCCGAAGGCCTGGGGGTTGACTGCCCGGTGGGAATCATGCAGAGGGCGGAGCGCCTGGTCCTCCTTTTTCTGGGGACCGTGGCCGGGATCGTCTTCCGGGTCATCGACCCCGCCATCCTCACCGTCATGGCCTTCATTGCGGTCATCTCCAATTTCACCACCGTTCAGCGCATCTTTTACGTCAAGAGATATGAAAAGAGCCGGCTCTCCAAGGAGGGCTGATCCATGAACACGATCCGAGTCGCCATCATCCGGCCGGCGAATAAAATTGACGGGTGGCCGAGCCAGCCAACGGGATATCGGGATGCCAGACACGATCAAGCCAAGAACGACGCTTAAGATCCTGTTGACCGCGCTGGGGTTGGTGGCAGGGCTAGCGATCGGCAAAATCGCCTTCAGCCCAAAAGCTCCTGAGAATTCAGCGGCAGGACAATCCCCTGGGTTAAGAACAGGACTTGAACAATATGCCCCCAAGCGCTTTTCGGAGAGGAACGAGGAGATCATCATCCGTCATTTTTTCAAAGACCGCAGGGGCGGATTCTTCGTGGATGTCGGCGCTTATCATTATCGGGACGGAAGCAACACGTATTATCTCGATAAATACCTCGATTGGAAGGGGATCGCCATCGACGCCAACGGCGAATTCGCTCAAGGCTATCGGCAACATCGCCCGCGGACCGCGTTCTATAACTTCTTCGTCTCCGACAAATCGGATGAAAAAGCGGAGTTCTATATCGTCCGCGACCCCGGCCACCTGACGAAATCGACCGCCGCTCCTGAATTCGTAATAGGCCGGAAAACAGAAGAGGTCAAAGTGCCCACCATCACCCTTAACGACCTTCTCGCGAAGCACGACGTCCGGAAGATCGATTTTCTCAATATCGATATCGAGCTGTGGGAGCCTCATGCGCTGGCCGGTTTCGATATCGAGAAGTACCGACCCGATCTGGTCTGTGTCGAAGCTCATCGCCAGGTCAGAGATCAGCTCCTCGCCTATTTCGGTGCTCACGGTTATGTCCGGCTGGATCAATACTTTCTTTTCGATCAGCGAAACTGGTATTTTACTCCCAAAGGCCGGTATCAAGAATTGTCCGATATATCTTATTGACCATTCTATCTTTGGTTTTCCTCATTTTTCTCTATCGGACCTGCCGAAAAACCCTTAACGGAGACGCACTCGGCCGTGAAGTGAAGGTCATCGATCGTTTCCACGACCGGATGTTTTCGTTGAGACCGGCACAAAGAACGGATCGATCTTCTTCTGGGGAGTTCAACGGACCCGAATATTATCGAGGATGGTAAACGCCGAGTGGCGGGGAAACGGGGACCTTCAAGGGCGGAGGGGCCCTTTTCCGGGCTTCGATCCCGCAGCTGGTCAACCCAAAAGGAAAGGTGATCACGGTCGATATCATGCCCCAAATGGAGCAGGCCGCGAAACGGGATCTCTTCTTTCATTGACACGCCGGAAGATGTGGTCTATAGTTGGGAAAATTCATGCAGGCAGCCGCGAATATTTCCAAGCGACTCTCCTTCTTCATCGTGGCCTTGATCCTAGCTTTGTTCCTGATCCTTCTCTTCGTCTTCCAGCGTTACGTTTTCGTCCCCAAGATCATCGTCCTCCTGCTGATCGTGCTGGGAGCGGCGCTCATGAGGAAGCTGCCGCTTCTCATCAAAGATTGGTTCGTCTTCATTTCCTTCGTCTATCTCTTCGACAGCCTGCGGGGAAGCATCTATATCCTGACCTGTAAGCTCGGTCTCCCGGTCCACGCGACGTATGTCATCGGGATCGAGAAGGCCCTCTTTGGCCAGGTCCCCTCCGTCATCCTCCAGGCCCGACTCCTCGACCCGGCGCAGGCGCCGGAATTCACCTGGCTGGAAAGAGCCTTGACCGCTTTTCACGGCAGTCATTTTCTCGCTTTTCTGCTCATCGGCTTCATCGTCTGGCTCTCCAAATCGGGGTCTTTCCGGCTTTTCCGGACGTCCTATTACCTGCTGATCTTCCTGGGCGTCCTGGGGTATTTTCTCGTCCCCACCGTACCGCCGTGGATGGCCTCGAAGAACTTCGGCCTTCTCCCCCCGCTCATCCGATTCAACGGCATCATTTTCAACTTTGCGATACCGGACCTCAGCACAGGCTTCGATACCAATCCGATCGCGGCCATGCCGTCCCTCCACGCGGCTTTTCCCCTCCTCTCCAGCCTTCTCCTCTGGCACCTCTACCGGTGGAGGGCGCTGGCCTTCTACATCTACACGGCCATCGTGTTATTCACGATCGTTTATACCGGCGATCACTACATCACGGACATTCTGGCGGGCTCCCTTCTGGCCGTCGCGTGCTATTTTCTGGCCATCCGGCACATGAAGTCCCGGCCGAGCATCGGATCGGAAGCAACAACAACCGGCGTAAAGGGGCCTAAGTTCGATCCAGGGGGCTTGGCTAAGCCCCTCCTCAAGGGATT
>Ga0315291_10012565_pt1 | contig 10275 bp, 9 predicted proteins | sample YL17G12_20_MG_FD_203070 | JGI IMG/M metagenome (GOLD analysis project Ga0315291, IMG submission 203070) | Sediment microbial communities from Yellowstone Lake, YNP, Wyoming, USA - YL17G12_20 | ecosystem: Environmental > Aquatic > Freshwater > Lake > Sediment | place: USA: Wyoming | collected...
GCTAGGCGGGTCGGCTCTTGCATCATACCTTTCGAGGCCTGCTCGGCGTTCACTCGCGTTGCGGCCTGTCGGCTCGCCGAGTCCCCAAGGGACCCTCTCCACCAGAGGCTTCGACGGCTTCGTTGCCTCCGCCGCCGCTCCGATTGCTACGGGCTGGAGCGATAGCTGCCCGGCGGGTATAATTCCCCCGCTGTGAACCGGCGCCTTTCACGGCGCACTGGCGTTGTAGTACTACCACATCTCCCTGACCGGCTGGCCCTCCTCCAGGAACTTCTTCAACGGACAGCCGCCACACTCGGCGGCGCGCTTCTTGCAGTGCCGCTTGCCCACCTCGACCAGGAGGGCGTGGCATTCCTGGAACAGGGCCACGTCGTCCGCCAGGGCGCCCTGGATGAGGGACTGGATGTCCTCATACGTTGCGTCGCCTTCGATCATGCCGTGACGGTAGAAGAGGCGGGCCGTGTAGGCGTCGACCACGAAGACCGGCCGGCCGGCGGCATACAGGACGATCGAGTCGGCGGTCTCGGGGCCGATGCCCGTCACGCCGAGGACCCTCTCCCGCAGCGCCGCCGTGCGCAGGGCGAAGAGGGCATCCAGGTCCCCGCCGAACTCGTCGGTCAGCAGGCGGATGAAGTTTTTCAGGCGCTTGGCCTTGATGCGGTAGTAGCCGGCGGGACGGATGACCTCGGCCAGCCGCTCGTCGGCCACCGCGGCCAGGGCGGCCGCGTCGAGGAGCCCTTCGCGCTTGAGGTTCGCGATGGCTTGCTCGACGTTCTTCCAGTTGGTGTTCTGGGTGAGGATCGCGCCGATGACGACCTCGAACGGCGTCTCGGCCGGCCACCAGCCCTGCGGGCCGTAGACCGAGAGCATGGCGGGGAAGAACGACCGGATTTTTTCGTCGGTGCGCATGAGTCCTCGAATCACGCCAAGGCCGCGCCAGCCCAGGCGGGCGGCTAACCAAGGGGGCTATTGTTGTCGTTCGGCGCGGCTTTTCAATCCGAAACCCGAAATCCGCAATCCGAAATTGACTTTGCCGCGCCCTCTGCTACATTCCGGCCATGCCGAGAGTCAAGCGTTCGAAGAAACAATCGCCGGCCGAGCCGAAGGGTGACCGAACGGGCCGCCTCCTGCGCGACCCCCAGACCAAGCGCCCGCTGCCGAGCCTGATCTTCCTCCTCCCGTTCCTCGCGTTCTATGGCGTGGGCGTGTTCTTCGTGCGGCCGGACTTCGCCGCCCGGGCCGACATCCTGGTGCGCCAGGTGATCGCCCCGCTCGGCGTGACGGGCATCATGGTGCCGACGTACCTGGTCGTGGCGGTCCTCTTGATCTGGCACGTGCTCAGGCGCGACCCGACGCGGCTCTCCTGGCCCCTGCTCGGCCTGATGGCCGCCGAGACGGTCCTCTTGATGGTCCCCCTGTTCGGCATCTTCGGGTTGTCGCGGCTCCTGCTGCACGAATTTCTATCGCTGGCGATTCCCGCCGCCCCCCCGGCGAGCTGGATGGCCGTCGCCATGGGCAGCATCGGCGCGGGGATTTACGAGGAACTCCTGTTCCGTCTCTTCCTGGTGGGCGGACCGCTCCTGGTGGCCCGTTGGGTGCTCAAGGACCAGTCGGCCGGACTCGTGGCGGCCGTGATCCTCGTGTCGGCGGCGCTCTTTGCCGGCGCCCACACGATCGACAACCCGCGATGGTTCGAGTGGGACTCGTTCCTTTTCCGAACGGCGGCGGGGGTCTACCTGGGTTACGTCTTCGCCTATCGCGGCTTTGGCATCGCCGCCGGAGTCCACATCCTCTACGACCTGATCATCAAACTGGGACTGGCGGCGCGGTAGGCAGCGGTCCGTGACTCCCCTCTCCCCTTGTGGGAGAGGGGCCGGGGGTGAGGGGGCCGAGCGGGACGCCTGCGCGCTTCCGCATGTCACCCTCACCCGGCTTCGCCACCCTCTCCCATCAAGGGAGAGGGGTTCCCTCCCGAGCGCATTCACACCTTCGGCGCCCAGCACCGGTCCATGAGGGCCGCGGTCTGTCCCCGGAGGCGCGCCAGCGCCGCGGCGGCCGACTTCTCGCCCGCGGGACCGCCGCGCGCCAGCGGGCAGGCATCGGCCGGCGCGCCCGAGGCCGCGGCCTCGAGCTCGGCCGCATGGGCCAGCATCAGCCGACCTTCCTCGACGCACAACTCGTCGTGTGGCGGGAACACCTCCCGCAGCAGGAACAGGGCGTACTTGACCAGCCGCAGCGGACCCACCGGCCTCGCCCGGTCGCCCGGCACCGCCTCGACGGCCACCGAGTACAGGTCCTTGACGCTGCGGGTCACGTCTTCAAACGCCAGCGACGGCGCGAAGACGATCGTGTAGTACCACCCGAAGAGCCCCCGCTCCCTGTTCTCGCACCCGTGCGCATCCGTCACGCCGACGATCGGGAGGCGGCGCCCCCGGACCCGCTCCTCGTGATACCGCGCCGCCTGGAGCGTGTTCGAGTCGAACTCGTCGTATGTGTATCCGCCAATGACTTCGTACGCGTCGAAAGGCTGCGTCTCGAACAGGTAGGACGTCAGGGCGCCCGCCGGCGAGTAGCGGTGCTCCGTGAACCAGTACGGGTGGCAGAAGATGCCCAGCCCGCCGCCCTCGCGAATCCTGTCGAAGCACCACACGGCCGAGGCGTACGGGTAGCGGTCGACGCCCTCCGGCAGCTTGCCGACCTTCGCGGCCACCTTCTCGACCGCCTCGCGGTAGGCCGCCTCGTCGGCAAAGAGGTCGTTCACGCTGAACCGCCCGCCGTAGTTGACGATGTGCACGGGGTTGTCGGGCGGATGGACCTCCTCGCCGGGGAAGATCCTCAGATCGATCTCGACGCCCTGGAACGCCCGCTGGGCCTCCAGCGACGGGGCGTACTTCTTGTGATCGGTCACCGCCATGAAGTCCAGGCCGATCCTCCGGCACGCCCCCGCCACGTACGCGGGCGACTCCTTGCCGTCCGAGCGGCTGCTGTGGATGTGGAAGTCGCCCTTGAACGGCCGCCGGCCGAAGAGGTCGGCCGCCACGGAGTACACGCGGAAGTCGCCCACCCGCTGGCGGCGCTCGCCGTTCACCCGGTCGACCAGGATCACGTGCTCCTGCTCGGCCTCGAAATACTGCTCGACCCGCAGCACGCCGCCGGCCGGCTTCACGAGCCGCGCCTGCTTCTCCTTCCAGCCGCTCTTGAGGGCGATCTCCTCGACGGGGTAGTACGTGACCTCGTACTCGACCGTATCGTCCAGCCGGCAGTGATCGAAGAGCGACCGGATCTCGATGGTGGCCTGGCGGTCGGCCGGCACGATCCTCGGCCGGACGTCGAAGTAGCGGTTCTCGCGCGTCATGTCGGTCATGCCCAACTCCTTCGCGGCGGTGACGGTGTGAGTGTAACGCCGCCCAAGGCAGGCTCACAAGGAGAATCAGGTCATTGCGCTTGCAGGCACGGGGAATCTCGTGCTATTATCACTGTCTGTATCCATGCGGCGCCAACGAGCGGAGGCGCGACAATCGCGGCTGGCGCCGGGGCGGCCCGACGTGCCGAAGCGCGGTGCAGCCGCCGGCTTGAGAGGAGCGCCATGAATCCACCTTCCAGCGGGACCCTTACGGGGGCGACCGCGGGGAAATGCACGTTGACCGGCCGGCGGATTCCGCCGCTGGCGCGCGGCCTTCCGAAAGTCGTCGAGTCCGTTTGCCCCGAGTGCATGAAGCTCCTGCCGGCCCGGCTGTACGAGGACCAGGGCCGCGTCCTCATGGAGAAGACCTGCCCCGAGCACGGCCGCTTCGAGGACATCTACTGGAGCGACGCCCGGCTGTACCTCAAGGCCGAGCAGTTCCACTACGGCGACGGCGAAGGCCTGGCGAACCCCAACGTCGCGGCCACCGCCCAGTGCCCGCTCCAGTGCGGCCTGTGCGAGGACCACGCGTCGAACACCGCCCTCGGGAACATCGACCTGACGAACCGGTGCAACCTGAAGTGCCCGATCTGCTTCGCGAGCGCCGACGCCTCCGGCTACGTGTACGAGCCGACGTTCGACCAGGTCCTCGACATGCTGCGCACCTACCGGTCGATGCGGCCCTCGCCGGCGCGGGCGATCCAGTTCTCCGGCGGCGAGCCGACCCTTCACCCGCGGTTCCTCGACATCGTGCGCGCCGCCCGCGAGATGGGCTTCTCGCACACGCAGATCGCCACGAACGGCCTGCGCTTCGCCCGCGAAGACGACTTCGCCAGGCGGTGCGAGGCGGCGGGCCTCCACGACGTCTACCTCCAGTTCGACGGCGTGACCGACGACGTGTGGGCCAGGACGCGCGGCCGGCCCCTGATGGCCGAGAAGCTCAAGGCCGTCGAGCGGATCATGGCCACCGATATGAAGATCGTCCTGGTGCCCACGATCGTGCGGGGCCTGAACGACACCCAAGTCGGCGACATCGTGCGGTTCGCCCTCGACCGCCTCCGGACCATCGCGGGCATCTCGTTCCAGCCGGTGGCCTTCTGCGGCCGCATCAGCACCGAGGATCGCCTGAAGCAGCGCTACACGCTCTCGGACCTCGCGCACGACGTCGCGCGGCAGACGGGCATCGGCGACCCGTACGAGGACTGGTTCCCCCTGGCGTGCGTGCAGCCGTTCACGCGGCTCGTGGCGGCGGTGCGCGGCCAGGCGAACATCGTGATGTCGTGCCACCCGCACTGCTCGATGGGCACGTATCTTTTCGTCGGCCGCGACGGGCGGGCGGTGCCGATCCCGCAGTTCTTCGACCTCAAGGGCCTCCTGGACGACATGTGGCGGCTGGCCCAGAAGGCCGAGACGAGCCGCGTCAAGTTCTTCCAGAAGACGCAGGCGTTCCTCGCCTTGCGGAAGCACTGGCGGGGCGACCGCGCCCCCGCCGGGATGACGTTCGAGGGCTGGCTTCACACGCTCAACGGAATGGTCGACAAGAAGGTCGGCCGCGGCGAGGCCGGCCGGAAAACCTTCCGCACCCTCCTCGTGGCCGGCATGCACTTCATGGACCGATATAACTACGAGACCGACCGCACGCGCCGCTGCGTCATCCACTACGCCGACCCGGACGGCAGGCTCTACCCCTTCTGCACCTACAACGCAGGGCCGGTGTACCGCCGGAAGGTCGAGCGCAAGTTCGCCATGACGCCCGAGGCGTACCGCGCCCGCGAAGCGTAGGCCGCGGCAGGCCCCTTTTCATCGTTTAGCCGTCGCCGGTACGGCGACGCAAATGGGGCGCGCCTCGTGGAATCCCGTCGCCGTTCCGGCGACGGCTAAACACGGCCTGGGCCGGTGCCCTCGCGGGCGTCTAGCCCTCGCCGTTCCGGCGACGATTCTTCATCGTCGCCTCGGCGGCGGGTCCTCGCGGAAAAGGCTGCGCCCCGGAGGCGGCCGAGGCGGGCCCTCGCGGAACGGCGCGGCGGCCCTCGCGAGCACGATGTCGCCCAGCTTGAAGAACGGCATGCTCCTGATCGGCGCCGGTACGCCCACGCCGGCGGCGCTGTACCCCTGCTTGGCCGCCTCGAGACGGATGTCCGTCGCATACCGTAAGACCGCCGACCCCTCCGAGAGCTCCACGTCGTACGACCCGTCGGCGGCGGTCACACCGTAGGACTTGAGCGTCGTCGAGCCGTAATCGGTCGGAATGGCCGCCCGCAGGAGGAGCCTGACCCCCGCCAACCCCTGCTTCGTCTCCGCGTCGACGATGCGGCCGCGCACGCGGAACAGCTCCGGCTTGGTCGGCCCGCAGCCGGCGAGAACCGTCAGCACGAGGACAGGCAGGCTCAAGGCCAAGAACTGACACATATATCGGTTTAGCATGCCACGGGGGGTGCCACGGCTTGCTTGCAAGCCGTGCTCTCCGAATCTGGCGCCATGCCGAGAACACGGGTTGCGAGCGACCCGTGGCACCCGGCCATAGCCGCCCGTCCTGTGACATTTAGCATTTAACATTGATCATTCGCCGTACAGGCGCCCCTCATCCACCATCGCCAGGTAGTGGTCGAGCGGAATGTAGTTGGCGACGGTGTTGCCCGTGCCGAGGCAGTACCCGCCGCCGGGCATGCACGCCTCCAGCGTCCGGCGGACGCGCCGCCGAATGGCCTTCTCGTCGGAGCGGCAGAGGAAGTCCACGTCGATCCCGCCCAGGAGGGCGATCTTCCGGCCGTAGGTCCGCTTCGCCTCGCAGACGTCCTCGATCGTGTCCTCGAAACTGTGCTTCGCGTCGATCTTTACAGCGTCCACCAGATCGTCGATGATGTCCCGCAGGTTCCCGCACGCGTGCAGGAGGTACGGCCGCCCGGCCCGGTGCGTCATCTCGGCGAGCAACCGGTGGCCCGGCAGCACGAACTCGCGCATGTCGGCGGGCGAAAGGAGGAGGCCCGTCTTGAACCCCATGTCGTCGCTCGCGAAGATGGCCTTCACGCGGTCGAACTGGAGCATCCGCTCCAGGCTCGCCACGTAGAACTTCTGGAGCCGGGCCGCCAGGGCCGCCACGAGGTCCCGCCGGTCATACAGCGCGTAGCAGAGCGTCTCGTAACCCATGAGCCACGTCAGGTACTCGGCAATGTGGCCCGTGCCGCGCGCGATGACGCACATGTCGTCCGGCAGGTTCTCCTGGAACCACTCGAGGTCCTGCGTGGCCTCCGGGGCGCACGGGTCCGGCCAGGGAAACTTCTCGAAGTCCTCCCAGGTGGCAATCGGCCCCTTGTGCTCGTCCTGGAACGCGCGGCCGCCGGTGCGCTTCAGGGCCGCCGTGTCGTCGACCGTCGTCCGAAAGGTCGTGAAGTCCAGGCGCACGAGCGCCGCCCCGGCGTAGTCGAAGCCGCAGAACCGCTGGACCGCGATGTGCTTCTTCCGCGCGTAGTCCGGATCGTCGGGAGAGAGGCCGGCGGCAAGATCGAACCGCTCGGCAATCGCGTCGGCGATCTCCGCGTCCTGAAAGAGCTCCAGGTGATGCACGCGGCGCGGCGTGCCCCGGCGGCGGATGTTCGCCATCAGGGCTTCCCCGTCGGGCCTCGGCGTCTTCTCCAGTCCGCGGAACCTTTTCATATCCTCCTGCCTTTCGCGCTGCCAGAGTCTTCCGCCAATCCGTTTAACCGCAAAGAACGCAAAGAGCGCAAAGATAGATAGAGGTATAAACAAAAAAGGACCTCGGGAAGACGTGAGCCTTTTCGCTCGCCCTCCTTCTCCTTATCTTCTCTCTAACCACCTCCTTGCCTTTCTTTGCGTTCTTTGCGTTCTTTGCGGTTCAAGCTGTTCGTCTCTTCGGCCGACGCCAGATTACCGCCTGCCCCGGCGCCGCACAAGAATTTCCGCGGTGCCGAAGGCAGGCTTGACAGCCCGCGCCGAGCGCCGCATAATCCGCCCTCGTGGAGATGACGTGGCCCGGGGAACGTCAAGGAGAAGACGATGAGGACGACGCTGGCGTTGTGCGGCCTGGTGCTTGGCGCCCTGCTCCTGTCGGGGTGCAGGGGCCGCGAGGAGGAACCGTTCGCTTTTCCGCCCGACATCAAGCCGGACTACGAGAAACAACTGGCCCCCGGCCAACTGGCCCTTCGCCGGATCACCGACCCGCGGCTGATCCCGGACTTCACGCCGGCCTGCGCCGACCTGGGGGGCCTCCGCGAGGCCGTCCGGCAAAGCCTCGACTGGCTCGACAAGCCGTCCAGCCGGAAGGCGTTCCCCTACGGCGAGGTCACGCACGAGCAGGCGGTGGCCAGCCTCAACGCCTTCCTGGCCCTGGCGGACTCGAACCTCCCGCCCGGCCAGATGAACGCGGAGATCCGCAAACAATTCGACGTCTACATGTCCGTCGGTTGCGACAACCGCGGCACCGTGCTCTTCACCTGCTACTACACGCCCATCTTCGAAGGCTCGGAGACGCGGACCGAGAAATTCCGCCACCCGCTCTACAAGGCGCCGCCGGGGCTCCTCAAGCTGCCCGACGGCACCCCCGCCTCCCCCCTGCCCGACCGCAAGACGATCGAGACCTCCGGCATGTACGTCGGCAACGAGCTCGTGTGGATGGCCGACCCCTTCGAGGCCTACGTGGCCCAGATCCAGGGCTCGGTGCGGGTGCGGATGGCCGGCGGCAACGAGGTCACCGTCGGCTACACCGCGAATAATGGGCATGACTACAAGAGCGTGCGGGCCGAGCTCGTCAAGGACGGCAAGATCGGCAAGCGCGAGGGCCTGCCCGCCATGATCGCCTACTTCCGCAAGTACCCCGCCGAGGTGACCTCCTACACCTGGCGCAACCCCCGCTACGTCTTCTTCGCGCCCATCGAGGACGGCCGCCCGCGCGGGTGCCTGGGCGTGCCGGTGACCGCCCGCCGGTCGCTCGCGACCGATAAGCGCATCTTCCCGCCGGCGTGCCTGGCGATGGCGGCGACCGCGCTGCCGGCCCGCCGCGGCGCCACGATCACCGACGTCCCGTTCGCCGGGTTCCTGCTGGACCAGGACTCGGGCGGGGCCATCCGGGCCCCCGGCCGCTCGGACGTCTACCTCGGCATCGGCCCGGAGGCGGGCGAACTCGCCGGCCGCGCGCAGAACGAGGGTAAGCTCTACTACATTTTCTTGAAGCCCGGCGCCCGCACCACGCCGGCGCTTCCGCCGACGACCTCACCCCCTCCGGCGGCCGCGCCGGCTCCGGCCGACCCGAAGCCGTGAGATGAACGTCGACGAGATCATCCGAGCCCGCCGCGGAAGCGGCGGGAGATGCGCGATTTCGAGATCTCCCGCCGCGCAACGTTCTTGCCCACCGCGCGGGTCGACTACCCCTCGAACGTCCGCTACTTCTTCGCGATGTCGTAGCACATCAGCGTATCGTTGTCGCGGACGAAGAGCTTGCGGTCCTGAATGGTCGTGTGCGGCCAACTCGGGCCGGTTACGACGGGTAGCTGGAAGTTGCCCTTCAGCTTGAACCCCTCGGGTGTGGCCGCCACCAGCGCCATCAGGCCGCTCTCATAGCGGACGTAGAGATTGCCGTCGGCGAACGTGACCGCCGCCGACTTGCCGCCCACGCCCTTGTCGATCTGCCACGCGATCTTGCCCGTCTTCAACTCGATGCACTTCAGCTTGCCATCGTTCTGGCCGTGGCCGCCGTAGAGGTAATCGCCCACCAGCACCACGCCGCCGTGATGGTTCTGGAACGTGTTGGCGCCGAGGAAGTAGACCTCCTCGGCCTTGACGCCGCCGCTGGAGTCGGCCGACAACTTGAGGAGGGCGGCACCGGTGCCATAGGCGCTCGAGTCGAACACGTAGTCGCCGCTCACGACGGGCGTGGTGATGTTGGCCGTGCCGTTGGCGACCTTGTTGTAACCCCACAGGAACTTGCCGTCCTTGGCCGCCACGCCGATGAGGCCCCTGCCCATCAGCGTGACGTACTGCTTGACGCCGCCGGCCTCGGAGATGACGATCGAGGAGTAACCCGCACCGTCCTTGCCCTTGGGGCCGATGTCGGGCATCGCGCACTTCCAGATCGTCTCGCCCGTCTTCTTGTTGAGGGCGACGATGACGGCGTCCTTGCCGCCGGGCGTGCAGACCAGCTTCTCGCCATCGACCAGGGGCGATTCGCTGTAGGCCCAGCCCGACATCATCTTGCCGCCGAAATCCTTGTCGAACTTCTTGCGCCAGACCTCCTTGCCCGACGCCGCCTCCACGCACACCAGGTCGCCGTGCGGGCTGATGGCGTAGACGAGGTCGCCGTCGACCGTCGGGGTGCACCGCGGCCCGCCGTCGTCGTAGGGCTGACCGACCTTGGCGGCCCAGAGCTCTTTCTGGTTCGCGAGGTCCAGGCAGATGATCCACTCGCTGCCCTGCCGATCACCCATCGTGTAGATCTTGCCGCCGGTGACCGCGACGCTGGCGTATCCCTTGCCGATGCCCGTCGCCTTCCACGCCAGGGGCGGACCGCCTTCCGGCCACTCCTGGAGGAGCCCCGTGTCGGGCGACTTCCCGTCGCGGTTGAGGCCGCGCCACTGCGGCCAGTCCGGCGCCGCCGCCGAAGCGGTCGACACCACCGCTGCCACCATCACGAACAAGCCAAGCCATGCGCACACGCGGGCCATCTCGTTCTCCTCCTGGTTCCCCGGAAAAGGTCGCGGTATTCTACCCAGCGCGCCCTGCCGTGTCATCCCCTTTTTGCCCGCAAGACGAGCCAAGCGTAGGGTGCGTGAACAGGACGCGTGCGTGTTTGGCGTGATCCTTTTCCCATGTGCCACGGGTTGCCCGCCACGGCGGTTCTTCGACTTGCCAACCCGTGGTTA
>Ga0315291_10012568_pt1 | contig 10274 bp, 8 predicted proteins | sample YL17G12_20_MG_FD_203070 | JGI IMG/M metagenome (GOLD analysis project Ga0315291, IMG submission 203070) | Sediment microbial communities from Yellowstone Lake, YNP, Wyoming, USA - YL17G12_20 | ecosystem: Environmental > Aquatic > Freshwater > Lake > Sediment | place: USA: Wyoming | collected...
GCTTGCTCTGATAACTTTTGCTTTCTTTCTGCATCTTCAGCTTTTTCTGACTTTACAAGGTTCTTTAATTCTTCGGTTGGAATTAACTCTATCGAAGGATCTCCCGTAAATAAGTCGTGTTTTATCTCAACTAATTCGGGTTCTAGTAATACAAATTTAGTCCATCTATGTAATCCATCCTCACCTTTATCCATGTTGCCAAACATAATTGCTTCGCCGAACTTGTTATAACTCAAACTAGCTTGCAAAATAAACGTAAACAAATCAAAATGTTCATTAAATGACATGTCCATATAAAAATCAGTAATTGATTTATCTGGCGTTGTAAGTTCAAACTTTGAAAATGGGTACATAGCATGCATCGTTATAATCGAATTATGAACAAATATACCACAATCTAGTGCAAAATTAAAATAGGGTTTACAAAAGATTATATCATAAGTATCTAGGCGTTCACTCAACTTTTCTATATTTACTACTTTATGATTAACTACAGTTAATTCTTTTTTTTGTCTTCTAACTGCCCATCTTCGTTTTTGCTCTATTGTTCGTTGTTCTTTTGTCATTGAAGCCCAATACGATAGTTGTTTATTTCTATTCTTTTCTAATACATCGGGTCTACTATTTACTTCTTTTTGAAATCCGGGTTGTAAAAATTTACTATTTTTATATGCACCTTGTTCCCATAGTACTTTAATTTTTTTACCTTGTTCTACACCTTGTTCAGGATTATCTTTAAAACGTTTAATTTGTGCTAGCGCACATGCTTCTGAAAATTCTTTAGTTAACCAAACTTTTTCTCTTAAGGTAGTTAGCGCCTTAATCCACGTTTTCTCATTCTTCAAATTACTTTTTGCTACTAGAACTTTAACTTCTGGGTCATTAAATATTTCAATCATTTTTTTCTTATATTCAGGATCTTTCCATCTTTCTTCCATTAATTGTGAATGCTTAGCATGATTATTTGGGTCCGTCCAATATTCGTTCATTTTAGCTACAGTTTTCTCTCTAAACAAAGGATTTTTCCACAACTCAATTGATATCCTATGTAAATTCCGATGATCTATCCAACTCATTTTTTGTAAATTGGTGGGTTCATTATTGTGCTTGTTAAAATCTTTATGATGTGTTACTCCGTCGATACCTTCATAAATAAAATCAGAAACTACTCTATGAGTATACTTATAATCATCAATTTTAGGGACATATACCATCTCATAATCTTTATATAGTTCCTTTCCGTTCATCTTAGGTGCTAATTTTCTATACAAAGGCATTAAACTATCATTAAGTTGTAAATCCTTTGCTTCTTTATATGTTCCGTCTCTCATCATTATTCGGTGCTCTGGAGTACATTCAAATGTTTTTTCATTATCTAAAGTTATTCTAATTACTTCAGCATTTCGCCTTGTTAATTCTACTCTTTCTGCTTTTCCTGGAACGATCTCTCCTGCAGGAGACATTGAGTATAACCAAATATCTTTAGCACCTTCATCGTACAATTCTTTTATTGTTTTTGTTTTTCCATTTAATAACGGAACTTTTGTATCTCCTACTAAACACTGTACATACGGTTCTAAGTTAAAAAAGATTCTAGCCCATTTCAAAATTTCTTGTCTAGACTTAGGTAACAACCATGATTCTGTAGTTAACTCGGGTGAATAGAAAAACGAGGGTGTTTGAGTTACACTAAATTCACCCGTCTTTCCTAGATCTGCTTCTTTACCAATAGAAAACAATCTATTAGTATTCATCAACCCACCTTTTGTATACGTTCCTGTTAATTCTACTTTAGTCTTATTTTTGGACCCTATAGGTCTTCCCATGTTAATTACCTTCCTTTTCGTCGTCTCTATTCGTATCTAATTGTTTTTGCATGTGTGTTAACTTAACCTTAACCTCTTTAAACTGCTCAATAGCCGTTGATAATGATTGCTGCCCATTATACATTTCGTTAGAATTATATTTACGTCTTACACTTTCCAACATATCACTGATGGCGATTAAGTACTGAATACTTTCTGATAACGTTTTGAGTTCTGATTTCACGTTGTTAAAATCCCTTATTTATTTATTTGTGTATTGTCGGGCAAATATCTGTTCTTTTGTTGTTGTCCAATTGAAACACCTCTTCCAGCTACACTAGCAACACCCGTTACTACATCTGGAATTTTATAAGTTGATTGTACACCATATACTTTAAACGTGTCTGTTTTATCTGCTGCCCATATAGCCATGATGTCGGAACAAACATGATCGTCATGCATATCTACAGGTGCTTCAATTTTATCATTAATACCTAAACTTTTATGTCTTTCTACATTCACCCATTCGTTAAAACCTTTCTTAAATACTACACTATTATCTAGTTGTTCTAAACTTGGGTATTTAATTCTTCGCGATTGTAATTCAAATTTAAACTGATCAAACATTGCGTTCTTAAAATTCTTATGTGATGCACTTTCAGTTGAATTAAACATAATACCTTCTACGGGTATTCCTTCAGCTTTAAATGCTTCTACTATGTTGATTCCTATATTACTATAATCTACTAAACCAAATACACAACTAAAAAATCCTTCCGTTGGGTGTACGATTTGTCTTATTTCTTTCATTTGATCAAGAACATTTCCTTGCCATTGATAACCAGCAACTTTCTCTTTAATATTATCACCGCGTTTACGCCATATACTTAAAGCAGTAAAGTCAAGATCTCTTCTGCCGGGCAACATTGTTCCAGCAGCTGTATCTAAACCAAAGAAATATCTTTCTTGTAATTCGGGTTTTCCACGAGTTAAAATTTCATGTGTACTATCTACTAACTTTTGTTGATCTTCTTCATTCAACTCAAGATTAATATCCGCTGTCCATTCCATTGCATATTGAGTTTTAAAATCTAATTCAGTCATATTACCATCATAATGTAAATCGGGTCTATCAGGAAATAATTTTTCTTTTAATGTTAAGGGCATTTGGTCTATTACATATTTAGGAAGTTCTTTCCCTTTATAAATAATAGAACCTTTTCTTAACAATAAAGGACTCTCAGTCCAATCGCGTTTTAAAACTTTAAACATAGTATTTGGATGGCAACAACTTTTCCAAAAATTTTGTTTATACATCGATATACCAAGTTTTACCATTTTAGCAATTGGAAAACTTCCTAACATCGGAATGATTCTTTGGTTGACAGAAATGTCAGAAATCCTATGCGCTTCGTCGAGCACAACTAACCAAAAGTGGAACCCCTCTTGCATAGTAGCTTCCGCAGCTGAAATTGCTTGTATTTCTGAACCATTAACGAAAGTTAATTTAGATGTAGTCGACTCTTTCCAACGTACAACGTGATAAGCGGGTGAGGAGGGTGTTAAAATTTCTTCTTTAATGACTTTAATAATTCTTGTTGCCTGTTCTGCTTTAGGTCCAAATACCCCAACTTTAAATTTTGGTATATCAGAACATAATTTTACAATTCCTACGGCCACGGCGTGCGACTTACCATTCCCGCGAGCACCTAAAATTGCTAAATTTTCTACATTCAAGTCACAAACATCATTAACAATTTCCAGTTGATTATCATATAAATCAATTCCGAGACGATCTAATGCCCAATAACCTGGGTCACTTGCACTAAGCATTATTTTTGATAAATTCTTTTCTAATCTTTCTAATATCGTTCGTTGATTAAACATTTCACTCTTCTATTCGTGAATTAATTTCTTCTTCCTGTACTTGTAATTTAAACAAACCACATTCTTTACACTTTAATAAAAGCCAAGTAGTTTTAACCCCATCAAACCCTTCTGGAGGTCCCATCGTCAGGCCCGATTGTTTTTCAAACTCTGAACCTTCGCAGTTGTTACAAAACAGTTTCTTTTTCACACAATCCTACTTACTCTACTATTTCTTCGTCTGATAACGTGAATTCATCCTCGGAGATAGTTTCTTGAATTTTTCGCATTTTTTCTTTTGTCTTTTTCATATGCTCGCGAACTGTTTCGTGAATATCTTCAACAAAACGATCTTTTTGTATTTTGTTTTTTAAAGTTTTATCCATTGCCATTTCCTTTACCCTTTGTAACTATACTGACTAAAATATCTAGCGTCTTATCTATTTCCTTAGACAATTCCATATATTCTTTCTGCATATCTTTAGTTTCTTGTACTCGTTTTTCTTGAACTTCATCATACTTTTTAAATAGTTTGTATAATGCATAAAGGGATAACAGAAAAAAAATCCCAAATGGGCCTATTGCAGCTAAAAATTGAGGAGTGAAGACTACTTTAAATAGTTCTATCATATTAACCTTCTATTGTGTAATATCTGTTAGTACGGAAAATGCATTAACTAAATTGGTATAAACATCCTTTAACATATCAATTGGTTCAGCTTCTACATCTTTACTAGAAAGCTTCTGTTTCGGGAACAAGAAAAGTTTTCTGTGTGTAACTGTTTTTGCTAAAGATTGTAAACCGTTGCTAGCTTTTTCTATGTAAGAAATTACAGCGGGAAACTTTTCTTTAATCTTCTCTAACCATTGTGCAGCTGAAAGAGTAACAGTACCTTTCTTAGCTTCCTCTTGGAAGGAAAGTAATTGATCGCCTACATCAAGAACTTCTTGTCCCGTGGCTTTTGCTGCCATTGCAAGTTTTTCTAAAGAAGTATTAAAGTCAGCGAGTAATTTTGATTTACCCATTGACTCTTCCATTTGAGATATTTCTTGCTGTGCTTTTGCTAGTATTTGTTGTTTAGTTGTATCAATAATATTTAGGTTTTGTTTAACAATATCAATACTCTTATAAAGGTTTAAAACTTCTTCTGGAGCAGGTGCAGGAACTCTTTCACGCATTCCTGGAGGTGCTTTTTGCATAGGTTTAAATTCAATTGGCGTTGTTTGAACTTCGGGAGCAACTTCTACTGGATCCGCTGTCTTTCCAATAATACACTGTCTACAAATAGGTCCAATATTTTCTGTCATGCCCATAGCTTTTTGTGAATTCGGGAGTACTTCTCCACATTGTTCACACATAAACATTTCATCATCTGTTTCTAACAAATCTGCTTGTTTTGTTATTTCTGCTAATTCATTTTTAATTGATTCTAAATCTAAGTCTGATTGTTCATAAGCACGTTCTTGTTCATCGCGTAAACATTTTTGACATAGTTCTCCAAATTGATTGGGTTTTTCACATTCAGGACATTTTTTAACTTCATCTTCAGCCACTTTCTTCAATCCTTTCTTTAATTCTGCTTTTGTAACTAAATACTTAGGTACTTCATACATTTCTCCATCTAACGATTCTACATTAAACATTTTATCTCCTTGATATTCAAATTCTGAAATAAATGTTCCTTCATAACCTTGTTCTTTAGTTTCGTAATCACTCATTACATATACATGATCCCCGGGAGCAAATGATTCTTGTACTTCTGGTTCTCCCATGTTAACGGGTTCAAACGTTGACGTTTCTCCTGGAAGTTCTTGTTGTTGAAAATCTAAATCTGGATTTAAAATTGGAGGGGCTTCTAAAGGGTCTAAAGCTTGTTTTTTAACTTCAGCGTCTTCTTTTTCCATTTTTTCATAATAACTTTTACCAAATTCAGTTCTTAAAATCATACTTACTAAAGTACCTTTATCTGCATCAGAAGTATCAACTACTTTATAATATTGATGAACAATTTCTTTTAAAGACTGTTTATCTTTCTTATACAAACCTTCCATTCGTGTTTTTATTTTTCCCGCTTGTTTTGCTATCTCACCTTCCATCCTAGCAATTTCTTCAACCTCGGGTTCTTCCGGAAGTTCTTCTAACAGTTTGTCATGTGTTTCTGGTGAAACTAATTCTTCCGGGGGTTTAGGTGCTTCCATTTTCTCTTCTGGTTCTTCAATACCTAATTCATCTTTCTTCATTTGATCTAGATATGCAGCAACACCTTCTTTATCATACTTGAGTTCTTTAAGCATGTAATCTCTAACCTCTTCCCAAGTACGTCCGACACCTCTTAAAGCTTTTACTAATGACCTATCTCTTTCTGTAAACATAGTAGCTATTTTTTTATCTAAAGCGCTTTCTACTTGTTCTTGAACTTCATGTTCAATTCTTTTAGAAAGATTCTTTTCTTCTTCTGCTTTTTGTTTTTCTGCGTCTTCATAAGAAAGTGAAGGTGGGCCAATTTCCTCTTCCATAGGAACTAATTCTTCGCCGTCTTCGGTAGGAACTTCACCTAAATCTAATGTAGGAGTTGGTTCTGGTTGCAATTCTAACATTTTTTGTTGATATTCTTTAGCTTCTTCTGGAGAATCAAAAAATATGTTTTGCATCGTTATTCCCGCTTCTTTAATCATCTTTGATTCTGCGTTCGCAACATGAAAAACAGATTTCAAATGATCCATAACTTCTTGTTCTGAAAATCCTTCTTGAAGCGCATCTTCAACCAAGTCAGAAACGTCTCTATTTTCATAATTATAAACATTAGCTTGAAACCATTCACCAAAGTTCTTAACTTTTACAGGTTCTAAATCTGCCATTGTAGTTGTTATCGGTTGTGGATCTCCTTCTACTAATTTATCAGAATAAATAGCATATTTTTCTAACATATTAGTAAATGCACTTTTAGCAGCATCCATTTTTTGTTCTTTTGTTAACGTAGCAACTTCTTGTAAATCCGTTTTCATTGCTTCAAAGAGTTCATCCGCTTCTATAGCGTCTTCAAATTTTTTCTCAAACAATTTTTGTTGTGAATTAGACCAATAAAGAGAAATATCCCATGTTTGCATATCCTCTGAGGGAGGAATAAGAGTTAGAGTAACTGCTTTTACTTCTTCTTTAACAGCATTAGGATCTAATATATGAAACTCTTCTTTTAGTGGTTGTTCTGCTCCTAAAATATTTTTAAACCATTTAAACAACATTTTACTCTCCCTTAGATTATTTCTACTAATCGTTCTTTTCTACAGTTTTTACACCCTTCTACTTCTAACAGTTTAAATTGTTTTGAGTCCTTAACTTTCATAAACTTTTGTCGAACAAACGTATACTCTGTATGTTTACACAGTAATTGTTTAATTGTGTTTACAGTAGAATTCCAGATATCTGACATTTAAATCCCAACAGTATGTTTAGGTTGTTCTTTTGAATCGTGTACTTTTTGGAAGGTCCAAAGACTGCCGTCATTTTCACCTTTACTTAATTGTCCGTCTGATTTTGAAACTAATTTCCAGTTAAACCCATCTGCATAAATCTCAGAGCCTATTTCAAAGTCTTCTGGAAGACCTAACAAATGTTTCTCCATTTTTATTACGTCCATCGGACCAATGTATTGCGTCCCACCTGACTCACCTGCTACTTTTTCAATTTTTGGATCTTCTAAAGCAGCTTCTACTACTTGAGTATTATGAGTAACTTCAGCGTCGATTTTAGCTAATTCACTTTCAGTTTCCGCTTGTAGTTGTTTTTCTAGTTCGTCTTTTACACTAACACTTTGTTCTACTAGTTCTGCAACTATTTCTTTCTTAGGAAGTTTATGCATATCAGTTTCTACAGTAACCGGAAATATTACTGTATGTAATCCCGATGAACTAAATAAAGATGCTGTAATTTTAACTTCCCCAGAAAAGTCAGTACCAGAGAAATTTAAACTTTCAGTATCTATATTTTTAATTTTAACGTCAGAATATTTGAGATCTGTTAAATACGCAACTAAGTCATTTACTACATTATTAATTAGTTTATCTTGATAAGATGCAATTTTCTGTAAATTAAACGTTTGGTGTTGTGCATAACTATTTGCCATACGCGCTTGAGGTACTTCATGTTCTGGTTCCATTGGATCCTCCACCAATTCTTTTACTTCAGTTTTTTCCCAAATTGGGCCCTTCCAAATTTCAGCATGCTCCAATCCCTGTACAACTCCTGGAATTTGCTTTGCTTCTTCTAAGGGTATAACTTGAGCAACGTCATCTACCATGTTAATATATACATCACTATCATTAAATTTACCACTTCTAGGCGTTAAATCAACTAAGTTATAATAATCCTCACCTACATTTAAGACTACGTGAAAAGAAGTAGCAAATTGAATAATATCACCTTCTTTAAATTTAGCTTGTAACGGTTCTGGAGCAGCCTCAATATTAGGTTCCACAAAAGCACCCGTAAATTTTAGTTCATAATGATTCTCTAAATGACTTCCTTTTACTTGATTTTCAAGTATTTCTTTAAAGAATGCTTCTTTCTCTGTTATAGAACTGTATTCATCTTTTCCAATAGTAGCTAATTCACGTCCAGAATCTATTGCTGGATGATAAACTTTTAAAGATTTAGAACCTTCGTCTACTAATCTGAACAAAGATAAATCTGACTCTAGAGGAAGAGCTTGTATCATATCTACAGTAAGTCCTTCATTTAATGACTCAACTGAAGTTTCTTCTACTGTTTTTTCTAAATCTTCATCATTAACAACAATTTCATTTTCAATTACGGGAACATCAAAAGCTACAACTTTTTTACCTTTAGAATCATAAACACTTGCGTGTAGTTTAATACTACCACTAAATTTAATAGTTGAACTTGTTTCCCCAACTACTTGTTCTAACTTTGGTTCTGAAACTGCATGTAGTTTCCCATTTCCAAAAAGAGTTACTAGTTTATTAATAAATTTGTTTTCACTTTCGAGAACTAATTTACTTGACGCCTCATTTATGCGTGCTAATTCTCCTTCTGTTAAACGACGAAATACGTCTGGTTGCTGAAAGTTTTCTGTTGACATTATACATCTCCTTTAATTTTTTAGTTAAATTTGTGACAAATCGGTTTCTCACGAGTTATATAGTAATCAAGAAATATTATATTGTTTACTATTTACGAAAGTCTTGTATTACAAAACGCAAAAACGTAAATCTATATATTTACTTACCCTTAATAATCCCCTTGATATTCCGTCGCGGGCAAACTTTCGTACCACGAAACTTCATAACTAGGCATCATAGGTGTCTTTCTGTCTATGGGTTTGTTCAATAGATCAAGTCTGACTTTATATACTTCTAAATCTTCAGGTTTTGGATAATCTGTAGTTGAATTGTTAAAATCGTGATAAACATTACCACCACCATCACTATCATTATACTCATGCTGCTTTGTATAAATATCTTCCATTTGCTGATCTGTGTAACAAGAATCAGCTACTTTAGTTTGATTTAAAGAAGCTGATACTAACCAATTTATATTTTTTACAAACGGTTTAGATGTACCTTTTCGTTCTTCAGTCCAAATTTTAGTTACTTCAATAGGTGATCCTGTAATAACTTTAACACCTTCTTCTTCGGGCCATATAAGATACGCATGAACAGTTTCATCCCAATCAATATCTTTAGTTTGTATAATTCCTTCAAAACTAACAACTTTCCCGTGTTTTTGTACGTCGTATCGAAAAGTATAGTTAAAACGTGGTTTAGATACTAATGACCACCACAAACCAACACCCGTATATTTTCCAAGTTTTCCTTCAACTACATTTTGTATAAATTGTTCTGGATTATTTACTACAACATTACGAAATGCCGTTACTGTAGTTCCTAATTTATTAAAATAAACTTTTGCTTCATTAACTTCTTTAACAATATCTGGATCAGACCATTTTTGACCAACATCTAAATAATCACCTTTTCCAAATTTTCTAGCAAATAGATTTGGATCAAATGTCCACGGAATTGAAGCAGTCTTTTGATGTTCTTTTTTCCATTTCTCCCAATTAGTTTGTGTCCAAGTTTTCGTAAACTTACTTTTATGTTCTTCCCACCATTTACTAGCTTTTTCTTCATTCCATTGATCTTTCTCAAATCTAATTGCTTGAATTCCAAATTTACCATCTTTTGTTGTTCCTACTATGTATGATAAACCGGGAGTTTCTAAATCTTTTTGTTTATAAGAAGTCCACATTTTTTCAAACTCTTTTGGATCTCTTAATCGCCATCTACCCTGTCCAGGTCCTGAATTAATATCAAACTTAAATTTTTCTATCTCACAACTACCACACTTAGGACATTTTTCATCTATCATTCTTGCTTCTTTTAAACTGCCGGGTTGTCCCCAGAAATAGTGAATGTCTTTCTCACTATCATATATCCATGTTAACGGTAAATTATTTGATTTCCAGAAGGTAACTATTTTACTATTTAGTAAGTCAGAAAAGTCAGGATGAACATAAACTAACGCTAAAAACTCATTTTTACTAATTTTAACAGCATTTTCTACTACATTTGACATTTCTATAG
>Ga0315291_10012570_pt1 | contig 10274 bp, 8 predicted proteins | sample YL17G12_20_MG_FD_203070 | JGI IMG/M metagenome (GOLD analysis project Ga0315291, IMG submission 203070) | Sediment microbial communities from Yellowstone Lake, YNP, Wyoming, USA - YL17G12_20 | ecosystem: Environmental > Aquatic > Freshwater > Lake > Sediment | place: USA: Wyoming | collected...
CTGTGCTCAAGGGGCTGCCATCGGCTTACGACAAGGACCTGCAGGAAGACAAGCAGCCGCTCTTCGAGGCTGCCGACACGCTGGAGCTGACGCTGCCGGTAATGGCCGGGTTGCTCATCACGCTCCAGGTGTACCCTGAGCGTATGCGGGCGGCGCTTGACCCGGGGCTGTTGGCCACCGACCTGGCGGATTATCTGGTGCGGCGCGGCGTACCCTTCCGGCAGGCGCATCACCTGGTCGGAGGGGCTGTGCGCCGCGCCCAGGATCTTGGGCTGCCGCTTGACCATCTGCCCCTGGACGAGTTGCAAGCCATCGACAGCGTTTTCGAGGAGGACGTGGTGGAAGTTTTCAGCTTTGAGGCTTCGGTCTCCCGCCGGAATGTAGCAGGTGGGACCGGGCCGGAGGCGGTTGAGGTGCAGATCCGAAAAGCGAAAGAGTGCTTGAGTTAAAATATTCGCAGTGGATATTGCTTTACGGTTCTCTCCGATTCAGCCTGGGCAATGAGAAATCCACATAATGATTATAGGAGGTCGCGATTCGATATGGCAAGGAACCTGGTCGATTTTTTGGATAAAAACCAACAAAAGGTTTTTTTAAGTTTAGCCAGCCCGGCTAAAATACAGGCCTTCTTGGACGGGACCATCTACAGCTCAGATGAGTTCAATCGTTGTCCATTGAGAGTGTTGCAGGATGGCATAGCCCATTGTATGGATGGTGCCTTATTTGCTGCTGCCGCTTTACGCCAGATTGGTTACCCTCCTCTGGTCGTCGATTTGATCCCAGAGCCGGGCAAGGATGACGACCATATGCTTGCTATCTACAAGCGGGATGGTTTCTATGGGGCGGTAGCCAAATCCAATTTTGTCGGGTTACGCTACCGGGAGGCGATCTACCATAGCCCGAGAGAACTGGTGATGTCCTATTTTGAGTCCTACTATAACGTCGATGGGGAGAAGACTTTGCGCGGTTATACTGTCCCCCTCAACCTGCAAGCTTTCGATCCACTGGAATGGATGTGGAGTGATGCAAACCTGGGTGTCATCGAGCGCCGCTTTGATGAGATCCGTCGATTTCCCATCCTGACGGCTAAAATGGTGGAGAATTTATCCCCTACCGACAGGCGTACTTATAAAGCCGGCATGCTGGGAGTGAACGAGGCTGGTCTTTATAAGCCTAAGCGGTAATAAGTGGGAATCCCTGCCATTACGGACGTGCTCCGCAGGCCTGCAAGCACGCTTGCATGTGGCCGCGCGCCTCGGCAGCGATGACGGCGCACTGCACCAGGCTGTAATTCTTGGCGCCGATCACCTCCAGGTCCAGTGGCCCTGCGTAACCGGCTTCATGCAAGACACGGATATAACCAACCAGGTCAATGTCACCGCGCCCATTGGCCTGGTCTTCGGGGCGGCCCGGTCCCTGCTGCCGACCTTTGCAGTCGCGGATGTGGACGTGCTTCACACGGGTGATGACAGCCTGGATGGCCTCGACCGGGTTTTCGCCGGCGCGGTGGATATGCGAGGGGTCCATGTCAATGCCGAATGCGGGTGATGAGGTCGCTTCCATCAGGCGTAGCGTGGTGGGGGTATTGTAAACACTGGCCCCGACGTGCGCCTTAACGCACAGGATCACGCCATAGCGCTCTGCCATGAGAGCCAGCTTCCCGAGGGACTCAATGGACTGTTGGAGGCTGGCCTCGTCACCCGATTTCCCGCCGGGGCCGCAGTTGATGATCGGGATGCCGATCTCCACCGCTGCCTGGAAAGCCATCTCCATCCGGGTAGGGTCCTGGGATGGCTGCTCCATCGCCAGCAGCCCTAGCCCAAAATCGCGCGCTAACTGCTTGATCTCGGGCGCAATTTCCTTCCATCTGTCAAGCACCAGATGTTCGCTCATTCCATCAATGGCTGAAATTTCGATGCCATCGTAGCCAGCCATGGCGATGTGTTCAAATGCGGTCCGAAGGTCGAACCCGCCAAACAATACAGAATTAGCTCCAAGTTTCATGGTGTTCTCTCCAAAGGTCATTTTACGTATACGATTGTCCCGTTTTCGAGCGACTCGATGGCGGACTGCAGCACCTTCTGGGCGGCAAGGCCGTCTGCCCCGGAGCCATCAATCTCTTCTGGCGAGGCGCCCGCGCTGACCTGCTCCAAAAAGCGATGGATGCGATCCTGGAAGGTATCCTCGAAACCGCGGAAACCGCCGAAGACCGGGTTGGTGTATACGGTCTTTTCCAGGTCGCCAGCCGGGTACAGCGTGGCCTCGCGGTACATATCTTCGATGACAAAGCGCCCTGCTGTACCTGCCACTTCGCAGCGTTCCATCGGGTGGCCGCGCTCGATGTCGTAGGAACCGGTCAGGCCGCCTACGACGCCGTTCTTGAAGCGCATACCGAAGTGGGCGGTTGACCAGATCTTGCGGCCGGGTGCTTTGGTGGCGAAGCATTGCACCGCCTCGACGTCACCGCAGAAGTGACGCATGATGTCCACCGTGTGCGGGTGGAGCGCCTTGATTTGAAAGTAAGGTGAGCTCTCCGTGGGGTTCATGATCCACATGCTCATGTTGATAAAGAGCAGGTGCCCCAGGCGGCCTTCGTTCTGCCACTTTTTGGCCAGGCGGGCCGCAGGGGTGAAGCGGTGGTTCAGGTTGATCCCGTAGCAGAGGCCTTTCTGCTTGGCTTTTGCCACCATCTCTTCGGCCTTCGATATCTCGTTCGAGATCGGTTTTTCGCCCAAGACATGACAGCCCGCCTCCAAGGCTTGTATCGTCGGCTTGTAATGGTCGCTGCTGTACTCGTAGCCGCCGGTGGTAATGCTGCACACATCGGGCTGCAAGGCGTCCAGCATTTTTTGTGCATCATAAAAAGCGGGGACGTCCAGGCGAGCGGCAGCCGTATCCGCCCGATCCTTCAGGATGTCGCAGACCCCCACCAGCTCGGCCAGTGGATCGGCTTTGTATAGTTCAGCATGGCGGTTGCCAATCGGTCCCATGCCGATCACACAGACTCTCAACATAGGTTCACTCCACTCGTGCTTATACTTTTACCGGTACCTCATAACCATATTCGAGCATCGCTGGCTCAAAGAAATCGTAATAGTTGATACCCTGGTCAAGCTTCCAGCGTCCCACGCTTTCTGGCTGCACCGGGATCTTAGCCAGCTTGATGCCGAGGAAGTCCTCCAGCCTTGCCAGGGTTTCCTCCTGGCGCAGGATGAAGTCCTCAAAACGGACCTCCAGCCAGTGCTCCGGCTTGGGCGTGGCCTTGACAAGGTCGTGCTGGTATTTCCAGGAAATGGCCCGGCGCAGCCGCTCATCTTCGGTCGCCGGGTGCTGGATACCGATCGGCGGCAGGTATTACAGCGTCACCACGTTGCCGGTTTCCCAGGATTGGATGGTCGCCTCGATGATGCGCTGCACTTTGAGAGCATCTTCACCCGAGGCGTTAATCTGGTCAGGGGCGACTCTGGCGATGTTTTGCTCCACCCATTTAGCAAGCCGGCTGTTGAATGTCTCGCCGAAGCTCATCATCCCGCCGATGTAGTCGTAGGTCTCGGTTTCGCGGGAGAAGCGGGGGTAGAAATGCAGATGCTCGCAGGCGTCTACCAGCACAAAACGGGCCTCAGAGCCGACCACTTCCAGTGTCTCCAGGCCATAGCTTCCGCCAGCGTCGTAACTGCCGGTGAGGTGACCGATAACCCCGTTCTTAAAGAGCAGGTTGACCTGGACGTTCGACCAGCACACACGGCGTCCATCCGGGCCATCTTTGCGTGGACCGCGCTTGAAGAATGCCTGCACCTTCTCCACGTCACCGCCGAAGTAGCGCATCACGTCTAGCGAGTGCGGGTGCAGGGCGCGGATATGGAACCAGGGGGAGGTCTCGTTGGGGTTGTTGATCCACATCGTCATGTTGATGATGTTGATCTCGCCCAGTCGGCCGGAGGTGACCCATTCTTTAGCACGTAGAGCCGCCGGGGTGAAGCGATGGTTGAGGTTGATACCGTAGCGCAGGTTCTTCTGCTTGGCCAGGGCGACCATCTCCTCGGCGTGCTGAATGTTGTTGGAGATGGGTTTCTCCCCCAGCACAGGGATACCGGCTGAGAGAAGCTCTAAGGTCGGCTTGTAGTGGTCGCCGCCGTTCTCTACACCTGCGGTACACATGCTGGCTGCGTCAATCTGGATACCGCTGGCCAGCATTTCCTGCACCGAGTAGAACCCCGTGCAGTTGAATTGGGCTGCCGCTTTATCGGCCCGTTCTTTGATGATGTCGCACACGACGACGATTTTACAAGCTGGGTTCTTCTGGTACACTCCGGCATGGATGTTGCCTATGTTGCCAACGCCAACGATTGCGATGTTCAGTGTCATACTCATCTCCTCTATTTCCTCGATTCGGCCTGTATCCTGGCAGCCTGTTTCGGGTCGCCAATGTGGAGGGTGTCGTAGGCCTGTTGGGAGGTCTTGAATGCCCCAACCCCTTCGTGACCATGCCAATCTCCCTGGTGGTCGATGGGGTTGGACAGGCCGGTCTCTTTTTCGCGTTTGGCAATCCACGCCTCCATGCGGCCCTTCAGCAGTGCCACCACATCCGGGTGGCTGTCAGCCAGGTTGTTGTTTTCCAGTGGGTCTTCAATCAGGTTGTATAGCTCAACCGGCGGTTTAAAGTGGAAATCCGGTTCGAGTGCTACGATCAACTTCCACTCGGGTGTGTGCCAGCCATGCTTGCGCATCCAGGTGCATTCGGTGATGTAAAACTCGCTCTGGTGTGAAGGCACTTCGCCGCGCATCATCGGGGTCAGGCTTTTCCCGTCAAAGGGGATATCGGCCTCAATCCCCGCCAGCTCCAACAGGGTTGGCATCAGGTCCTGGAGCAAATTGTACCCGCGCACGCGTTTGCCGGCTGCCACCTTTGCAGGATAATGCAGGATAAAGGGCACGTGCAGGGTTGGCTCGTACAACCCGTGGTGGTCGAACCAGCACTCGTGGTCGTAAAGCGTCTCACCGTGGTCGGAGTTAAGCACGATGATGGTGTCATCGAGGATACCGCGGGTTTCCAGGGTGGTGAAGATGCTCTGGAGGCAGGCGTCCATATAGGCCAGCTCACTGTCGTATTGGGCGATGACGTAGTCTTTATCGGTAATGCCCGGCGGCATCCAGCTGGCGAAATAGTCGCAGAAGGGTTTAAAAGCCATCACCGGCTGCATCGAGGTGTTGTTGGGATCGCATTCATCCCCATGGTAGAACATGCGCTCAAAAGGCTCGGGGGGCAGGTAGGGTGAATGGGGATCCATGTGGCGCAGGAAGAGGAAGAATGGCTTTCGGCGCGATGCCAGCCGTTCCAGTTCGGGGATGGCAACGCGGTTGAGGTTCTGCGCTTTGGGGCTGCGACCCTCGTTCCAGCTGCCCCAGCCGGCATAGTCCAGGTATTTGTCAAAGCCGCGTGAGCTCGGGTTGCCGGTGAACCCAACGCAAGTGGTGTTGTAACCCGCCTCACGCAACACCTCGGCGAGGGTTTTGACCTCCGGTCGCAGCGGCCCCTGGTGGCGCAGGGCTACCACCTGGGTCGAAAAGACATCCATGCCGGCCAGCATGGACGCGTACCCGCTGGTGGTAGGGATATGGGCGCTGTAGGTGTTCTCGAACAGCGTGGCACCCTGGGCCAGCCGGTCAAGATGGGGTGTGGTTAAACGAGGATAGCCATAACAGCTCATGTGGTCAGCGCGCAACGAGTCGACGCCGATGAGCAGGATGTTGGGATGACGCTTTTTTGCCATAGCACGCTCCTATTAGATAAATTCTGGTGTGAAACTGCTCCTGGTGGGTCTGCGACTCACCAGCATAGGGGTCGCAGACCCCAATGGAGCGACATTAGCAGTTTTTTACACCAAGAATTAGATAGCCTCTCTCCAGGCCATTTCAGTCGAATAATCCAGGTAAAGTTTAATAGCTTCCGGAGGCACATTCCAGGGGATATGGTTGCCAATGCACATCATATACCCCCCGGACATGTGCCCTGTCTCCACCATTCTCTCTACCATGGCTTTGATCTCCTCGGGATTGTTCCGCATCAGGATCCGGTTGTCGCCTTCCCCTGCCAGGAAGCAGTCCCTGTACCTGCCGGCCAGAGCTTTATAGTTGGTGTAGGGCTCACTAATGATCCCGATAGCGCCACAGGTCAGCACATCGTCAGCATAGGTATCCATGCAGCCATCTGCCATGAATACCACCCACTTGCCGGCATCTTTGAGCAGCCCCCAATATTCCTCGTAGCGCGGGAAGACATACTGACGCATCCAGCGTGGGCTGCAGACCGGACCGCGCGACGTGACGATGTCGTCGTGGCAGATGACAAAGTTAACCGGCAGGCGAGCGAAGGCGCGGAAGACGCGCCGGTTGATCTCGGCGAATTCATCCATGACGCGCTCAAAGCGCGGGTCCAGGCAGCACTGCAGGAACAGCTCCCAGCCAAAGCAGAGCAGAGGCCACATAAAGGCGGTATTGTAAAAGCTCACCTCGGAGGCGACCCCTTCCGGAGCCCGGTCGCCCCATTCGGAAGGATAGTTCTTCCGTAGGCGTTGGTAGATAGCGTCCTCGCTGGAATAATCCCAGTTCTCTACCACGTGTACCCAATCGGTGAAGTCGCCCTTCGCCAACGGGCTGAAGGAGAAGACCTCCTCGGGGGAATGGAAATACCCTTCACCGTGCTGAAAAGTCGTTGTCTCTCCGTCGCCCCAGCGGACGGTGTAGCGCTCCAGGTCCGCAGAACACCCATCCACTTCGAAGCGCGGCCGGGACCTGGGCTCATCGCTCGCTGGCACCGGTAAGCCTAACTGTGGGTACCGTTCCTTGAGCTTCAGTCTGCACAGGCGTGGGTGCTCGTAATAGTCAATGCCGGTCAGGTAGGTCTCTGCATCCGGGCATGACCAGTGTTCCCAGTGGACGATCTTTTTCGGGCCACGGCCCATGAACGTTTCGTAGCGGTAATCAACCATCATATTTCACGGGAAATCCCGAAGCCTCATATCACTCATCCAATTGTCCTGGCCGTAACCCCATCGGCAGGGGGGCAGGTTGGCGGCAGGTGCTGGATAGCTCGATGTGGCGGCCTTCGCGAGATGCCTCGTGGATGGCGTGCATGATGTCTAGGACGTGGTAGCACAACTCGCCGCTGGCACGCTGCGACCGGCCCGTGCGCAGGGCGTAGCCCATGTCGGCTACGCCAATGCTGCGGCTGTTCTTTGAGTAACCATGAGTCAGTGGGATTTCGGACCATTCGCCGGCACCCGCCCGGCGCAGGCGCACCGGACCGCCAAACCCGTTCGGATCGGGAACGCTCAACGTCCCCTCGGTGCCGTAGATCTCGATGAGGGGGACGTTCGCCGACCACACATCGAAGCTGGTGACGATGGTTGCGATTGCCCCGTTGGCAAAGTCCAACACACCCGCCACGTGGGTGGGTACGTCCACCTTGATTTTGGTGCCGTAGACCGGCTGGCTGGTGATCGTACGCTCAGGGAAGGTGATGCGCGCTGAGCCGGCCACACGGCGTACAGGGCCCATCAATGAGATCAACGCCGTCAGGTAGTAGGGGCCCATGTCGAACATTGGGCCGCCGCCCAATTTGTAGTAGAACTCGGGGGCCGGGTGCCAGCTTTCGTGGCCGTGGCAGAGCATGAAGGCCGTGGCGGCGACCGGTTGGCCGATCCAGCCGTCGTCGATCAGCTTACGGCAGGTCTGCAGACCGCCACCCATGAAGGTGTCGGGCGCACCGCCGACGAGTAGCTTCCTGGCGTTGGCCGTGTCCAGCATGCGCCGGGCGTCCTCGCGAGTGATGGCGATGGGTTTCTCGTTATAGATGGACTTGCCTGCCTCGAGAGCCGCCTGGCCGACCTCGGCGTGAGCATTGGGAATGGTCAGGTTGAGGACGATGTCAATACTGGGGTCGCCCAGCAGTTCCTGGACGCTGCATGCCCGCGGGATGTGATATTTCTCCGCCTGGGTTTTGGCGCGCTCGAGGATAATATCGGATACCGCGGCGATGTTGAGGATCTCGAAAGTTTGGCCCACCTCGAGGTAAATGCCGCTGATGTTGCCGCAGCCGACCACGCCGACGTTGACCTTGTTGTTGACCATGAGGTAATCTCCTTAGGTGTTTTGTTGGCTCCTGAGACAGGTGGTTATCTTAAAATCGACCTTCCAGGAGCGCCTGCTTCCGTTTCATGTAGTACATAAAGTTCTCTAAAGACACATCCGGCGGCACCGTGTGATCCACGGCAGGGATGAAGCCGCCCTCCTCGATGAGCGGGATGAAGGTGCGCAGATGTTCGTCGATCGCCTTCTTATCCTTCGCCAGCTCGCGCTTGTCCACACCGCCCCACAGCCTCAGGGAGCGCCCAAACTTCTGGCGCAGCCGGACCGGGTCCTGATCTGACGCTCGCTCTAAAGGCCAGAGCACGTCGACCCCTGCGTCCATCATCATCGGCATGACCGGCTCGGGGTTGCCATCGGTGTCGATGCCGAAGTAGCGCACGCCGTGCGATTTACAGAAGTCGACCACCCGCCGCAGCCTTGGGTAAATGAACTCCTGGTAGCTCCTGGGGCTGAGCAGCGGTCCGGATTTGCACGCCAGGTCCTCATTGAGATTGACATACTCCACGGTGGTCTTCTCCAGCACCGGGCGGGCGGCCTCGATCAGGAATTCGGCATGGAATTCCATGATATCGTGCACCAGCTCAGGTTGGTCGTAGAAAGCGTATGAGAGGCCCTCGGTTCCCAACAGGTCGCGGGCAACCCAGTAAAAGCCCAAGGTCGTGGCGTTCGGTCCGAAGATGAGGGGATAGCGCCGGTTCCGCCAGCCTTCCACCCTGAACATCCACCAATACGGCTCGTAACGTTCCAGGAAGATACGGAAACGAGGCTTGAGAGCTTGCCAGTCGTCCATGTTCTTTACTGGAAAGCTGATGTAGGTGTCCATGGACATGCGGCCCCCGCGCGTGGTCCCTTCTTTAAGGGCCTTCCGCACCCGGCCCTGGGTATCGCGAAAAGTGACCGTCCGCTCGTCTTCAGCGAGTGTCTCCTCGTCGAAAGGCGGGATCATGCCCCCATTGAAGCGGATGAACTCACGCGGGTCCATGCCCAGGGCTTCTTCACCGGTGAACCAGTCCCAGTGCAAGCTGCTCGTATCCAGCCCCTCCTGCACCCAACGGTCGCGTGTCTGCGGCCAGGCACCCAGCTCCCAGTTCGGCACCCGGTCGACGGGTTGGTATTCCATCACAGCCAGAAAGCGCTCAAGATCGGTCATGGATTGTTTTGGCATATTCCCTCTCGTCTTTTTTTTAATCCTGCTGGCAGACCTCGCGCAGGCGCCGCAGGTAATAGGTGTAGTTCTCAAACGGAATATCGGGCGGGCAGCTGTGGTCGGTGTGCGGGATGTACCCGCCTTCGCGGATCAGGGGGAGCACTCGGGCCAGCTCCGCCTCGATCGCCGCCAGGCCGCTCGCTAGAGAGCGCTTATCCACCCCACCCCAGATGCGCAGCTCCTTCCCATACTTACGGCGGACCGCCAGCACATCCATCCCAGACTGGACTTCGAACGGGTAGAGGAAGTTCAGGCCTGCCTCCAGCCAGACCGGGATCAGTGGGTCAATCTGCCCGTCGCTATCCAGGCCGATGTACTTAACGCCCCGGCTTCTCAGATAATCCACCACCTTGCGATACCTGGGCAGCATGTATCTTCGCGCCATGCTGGGAGAAACTAATGGACCGGCTTTATAGGCCATGTCTTCCCAGAAAGCGAAGGCATCGATCTCGATCACGTCCAGGATCTGCGACATTATGGCGATGATGAAGTCCGCATTGGCTTCCATCATCTCCTCCAGAAAGGCCGGGTCATCATAAAATAACGTGCAGAGCTTCTGTACGCCGACCATATTGCGCAGCGGGCCGAAGAACCCACCCCAACGATCGGAGATCACGACCAGAGGTATAGGCTCCGTACGCCAGCGCCGGAGCTGATCCTGCCAATCAGGTCCGATACGTTGGGCCAGGTCTGGCTGCATGCGTTCCGCCCAGAACAGGCGGAATTCTACCCGGTTCTCGACGGGGAACTTCAGGAACTGGGGCATGGAGCTCATGGGGTTGTTTTTCAGCTCCTTCATCAGGATCCCTTCGTGGTTGATGTAGACGATATGGCGGTCGTCTTCGGTCACCACGCGGTATTCAAATGGCGGGCTTGGGAAAAACCAGTGACCAAAGGAGTTCCTGGCGTCGGCGATCCC
>Ga0315291_10012571_pt1 | contig 10273 bp, 2 predicted proteins | sample YL17G12_20_MG_FD_203070 | JGI IMG/M metagenome (GOLD analysis project Ga0315291, IMG submission 203070) | Sediment microbial communities from Yellowstone Lake, YNP, Wyoming, USA - YL17G12_20 | ecosystem: Environmental > Aquatic > Freshwater > Lake > Sediment | place: USA: Wyoming | collected...
ACGTAGCGCCAGGAGCTGGGCACCACCTTAACCAGCCAGCTGTTGGCGTCGAGCTTCTTGTCGGCGTCCCTGAAGAACCAGTCGAGGATCTTCACGTCGGCGTCGGCCCAGACGTCCTCGCTCCACGTGTCGGTCTCTTGCGAGCCGGCGAACAAGACGTGCGGGTCCTTGGCCGCGTCGCGGGACGCCGCCATGCTCAGCGAGAAGCTGTGCTGGCTAGGCGCGTAGCAGTGCTTGTCCCACTCCTCGGTGAGGTTCACCAGCTGTGAAGCGGCAAGCGGCACCTGGAAGTGGACGTCCAGAGGCTGGCCCTTGGGGCACCAAACCGTGTCGCTGGGCTCCCAGCCGTACGGGGTCGGCGGAGGCACCACCACGCCGTTGCAGGTGAGGCTCAGGTTTTGCACCTTGGCCATCAGCTGGGCGGTGACGTGGAAGGAGAGCTCGCAGTCAGCCGGCGGCGTCATGACCTCGTCGACCTTCGGGTTGACGGCGAACGCGCCCTGGTTCTGGATGATCTTGTCGACGGTGAAGGGCACGTCCTCGCTCACGTCGATGTCGGCCACGCCGTTCACGGTCTGCTGGATCGTGACGATGGTCGTGCCGATGACCGGGAAGCTGACGGATGCTGATGCGGAGTTGTTGTTGAGGTTGGGGTCGATCACGTGCACGGTGGTGATGGGGTCGAGCCCGTCGTTAGCAGTGAAGGTGTGGGTCGACGCATTGGTGCAGGTGACCGTCCACGTGTCGTCGAAGATCTGGTTCACGCTGGGCACCAGCAGTGGGGTCTCGCCCTGGCGCGGGTTGGGGCTGGTAGTAGTGCAGTCATTCGGGAGGTTCAGCACGATGTGGCCCATGACCTTCGCCGCGACCGGCCCGTTGTTGTGGACAACGCTGCGCACGGTCAGGTTGAAGGCCACGCCTGCCTGGACAGAGGCCGGCGGGTTGAGGAAGGAGCTGGAAACCTCCTTGACGTCGGCGTACTCCCAAGCCTCGATGGCGATGTACTTCTTGTCGACGTTGTTGGCGACTGCATTGTCAGTCACCGGCCAGGTGGGAACTGCTGACTCCTCCAGGAAGATCTGGTGGTCGCTCCTGGCGTTGCAGTGCAGTTGGTACTGCCGCGTCTTGACGGCCGTGCCGAAGGCCGGAACGTTGGGGATGACCGTCTCGAGTTGGCTGTAGAGCACCAACTCCACGCCGGGCTCGCCGCAGTCGGGCACACCGTTGAGGTTGCTGTCGGTGTAGCCGTTGCTGGCCCAGTCCTCGCAGAGGGTGTCCTCGACGCAGTTGTCACCGGGCAGGCAGACCCAGTGGGCCTCACACTTGTCGGCCGGGTTGGTGAGGTTGGACTTCAGCAGCTCGCGGAACTCCACGCCGTCGGGGGCGTAGAGGCCGTAGTTGCCGTTGGTCGCGGTGGCCTGCACGGTGAAGCTCTTGGTCGTGCTGACATCGACATCGATGTCGAGCGCCCTGTCGACGCTGATGGACACGTCGGTCTCAGGACAGCCGTCGCTGTCATGGTCACCGTCAATGTCCTCAGCTCGGAAGTCGCAGACATCGGGGCCGTCGAGGATGCCGTCGTTGTCGTCGTCTGGGTCGCAGACATCGCCCAGGGCGTCGCCGTCGTTGTTCGCCTGGTCGGCGTTGGCGATCTCCGGGCAGTTGTCTACCCAGTTGACGACGGTGTCGTCATCAACATCAACGTCCGCGGCCGTGACCACCGGGTGGTTCTCACACTGGTTGTTGTCGTAGTTGGGGTCCGGGATGGTCAGCGGCTTTATGTTGGAGATGATCTGCAACTCGTACGTGCCAGCGTCGCAGGTGACCGCGTAGTTCAGGGTCGCGGTGGCCACCTCGTTGGCGTTCATTTCCCGACCCAGCACATCGGACATGTGGAAGGTGATCTTGCTCACCTGCATGTTGCCGACCTTGATGGGCGTCTCAGGGTTGTGGCTGTAGGCCGACTTCCACTCGGGGTGGCAGGCAAGCGGGCCCATCAGGGACAGCTTGACCTCCACGTTGTCCGGGCCAGCGCCGTTGGTGACGACCACGTTCACCGGCTCCTGGTGGGTCAGCTTGACCGGGACGGACGGTGTCTCGTCCTTGACCAGGTCACACGAGATGTCGGTCGCCGGAGCCATGCAGGTGATCGTGTTGTACTTGGACTCCGTCTCGCCGATGTCCCTCCAGGTGAAGGCGCCGGTGATGATGTGGGTCAGGTGGCTAGAGCCGGTGGGCACCACGCAGTACTTGATGATCTGGCCCGTGTTCACGCCGCCAGTGTTGGGCGTGATTCCCAGGGTGATGGTGTCCGAGTTGAAGGGCGTGCAGATCTGGACGCTCGGCGTCGGCACTTGCGGGTCACCGGTCACGCCGATGCTCAGGAAGGGACCAAGGCCCTGGCCCTTGTAAGGCGCTCCCGCCATGCCCAGATCGAACACCAGAATGTTCACCGGGATATTGGTGATCGCGGTCACGGCCCAACCGGCGGAGCGCCCCCAGAGCATGGCATTGGGGTACTTGGCCACAATCAGGTTCACAACGGGATTCAGGTGGCTTGCCCAGGAGACCTCACCCGTAGCGTTCGGCGGGTTGATAGGACCTGGCGCAAGGGCGGGACCAGCTCCCGCGTAGTCCACCAAGCAGCCTGTCTCAGGCACGAAGGTGCCGGTCGTCAGGCCAGCGTAGCCCGGCGGTGGCATGCACATGTCCCACACGTCGGTGCTGCCATTTACGGGAGTGTCGCAGGGCGCAGCGACACCGAGCGCCACGCTGAAGTCGATCTTGCCTACCTTGGCGGCGTTGGTTATGCCAGGGCAGGCGCCGCCGAACAGCGGGCAGGTGGCCCAGGGCGCGCTCGTCATCCAGGCGAACTCGCCCGGGTAGTCAGCGACCACGGCCATCGACACTGCCGTCGGCATGTCGCCCATGAACCCACCCGAGCCGGGGACGGTGGAGATGCTGCGGCTCTTGCAGGGGAACAGCGGGCTGGCGATGCAGTTGTCGGCCGTCGGATTCGTTGTCTGGTCCGGCTGGCTGCTGTCCACGATGTAGTCGAAGCTGCCGCTGCGGTGGCGGATGACCGTGAGGGTCACCACGCTGTACGCGAAGGAATCCACCGGCTGAGCCGACAGGTTGTAGTCGGGGCTCGGGTCGCTGATGTGCCCTGTGGAGTCCTTGATGTCCAGGGTGTTTTGGAACAGCAGGTTGACGATGTAGAAGCCCGAGTCCTCGTCGATGCACTTGCCCGGGCCGAGGTTCGTCCAGCAGAGCGACCCGACGACGTTGTCGCCGTCGTCGTCGATGCCGTTGATCGGGTCTTCGTCGATGAACTGGTCGCCGTCGTCGTTCATCTCGATGCCGGCGCGGCCGCAGGTCACGGTGAAGACCTCGTCGAGCGTCGGGTCGGTCGGCAGCTCCACCTGCTCCTGCGGGTTGACCGGGAGCACGATGCAGCCCTGACCCAGGTTGGTCGACGTGCCCACGTAGGCCGGCGGGAATCCGCCAGCACCGGGCGACAGGCTCGCCGTCTTACTGACCAGCACATCTACCGGACTCCAACCACTCACGACCGTCATGACCTTTCTCATGGTGATCGGGGTGGCGTCGCCCATGTAAATGGTCGGGTAGGGCAGCATGCCCGGCGGTGTCTTGTCGATCGCCTTCTGCGCCGGCAGGGTGCCCGCCTTCGGCCCGAAGCTGGTGATATCGACGTCCGAGTCAGCCAGGCAGTGGACGGTAACGTCGAGGTCCTTCTCGTTGTTGGTCTTGATCGGGTCGTCGATCGTCTCGTCCGCAGGCCAGATCTCGTTGTGGAAGTGCCAGACGTGGGTGCTGGGCTCCAGGCAGGTGATGTCCCAGTCCTCGTACAGGTCGACGTACTCGCTAACCTGCAGGTAGACCTGCTTGTGGACGTCCAGCATGTCGGGATACTGGGCGACGAACACTGTGCTCGGCGGCGGGTCGACAGCAATAACCTGGCCGTTCAGGGTCACTACCAGCGGGCCGGGCAGATCAAAGTCCTCCACCGAGACGTGATAGGAAACGCTGCCGCCCTCGGGCGGGGTGCCCTCGACGGTGAGGTTCGAGAGCAGGCCGGGCGGGACCGCCCCCATGGGCCCGTTGTTGTGAAGCCGCTCGTGCAGCTCGAACCAGAGCGTCGAGCCCACATCCAGCTCCACGGGCTGAATCAGGGGGGCATGGACGGTCTCGGTCACCGCCTCGAATATGACCTTCTTCAGGTCCGTCGGCTCAGGGCAGGGCGTGTCGATGGCGATCAAGCCGGTTTCCACCTGGGTGGGGTCGTAGCGCCCAAAGATGGAGGAAGCGAAGTACGTGGGCGCGGGGGTAAAGGTAACGGGCACGACAATGGGCCCGGCCGCCGTGACTTTCAGCTGGTAGCGGTCCATGACCCCCAGGTCCTGCCCTGCCACGGTCGGCAGCTCGGCGGTCACTTGGCCGTTGCCGTCCGCCATGGACACGTTCAGGATGCCGTCAACGTCCGGGAGGGCCGGTGTGGGCTTCTCGCCGTTGTCCGCACATCCGCTTCCCAGCACCATCCCCAGCAGCCAGGCGTTGCACCTTGCCGGGGAGGGAAGTATGCGCTCGACCTTGATGTAGGCGTTGTTGTAGTTCATGAACCAGTCGCCGCCGGCCAGGTCCTTGCCGTTGGGTATGTCATTCAGGAAGACGTCGACCTCGAAGACGGGGCCGGGATATAGGCCCGCCTCGACCGACTCCACCCGGATGCACTTCTGGATGGTCCCCAGCGTGCAAGACCCGTTTGACGGCGGCTCTTCGACAGGCAGCGTGCAGGAGTTGCCGCTGGGGTCCATGTCTAGACCGAAAATGGTCGGGGGGTTTCCAGTGCCGTTTTCGGCCTGGGCCGTCTGGTTCATCCCCTGCGAAGTGAGCAGGAGAAGCAACGCTAACAGCCCTACCGCTATCGCGGCGCCGGTGCCCCCGAATATTGCCTTTCTCATGATGGCCGCACCCCCTTAGGTAATTGATTCCCGATTAAGCCTATCCTCGATTGGCGGTCTATCCGAATCGCATCACCCCTCCCTCTTCCTTGCGCTCTATCCTAACTTTGGTCATCGCGTCCTTATTGAGCCCTCCGGCCGTCCCCACCTACTGGACGCACTGCTTGGGCATGGCAACCTTGGCCGGGAACAGCAGGATGTCGGAGGAGTTGATCCAGTTGTCCGGGGCCACGTCGTAGCGCTGCTTGTAGGGCTTGGCTGGCGCTGGTTGCACCCCCTTCTGGGTCGGCATGGTGATGTCGGAAGGGTACGCCAGGATGTCGGAGGAGTTGACCCAACAGTCCTTGTTCAGGTCGAAGGCCCAGGCATCGTGCTTGATGGCGCCGCCACAGTCGTTGCCGCACCTGTCGAGCGTGTCGGTGCCGACCCACCATTCGACGGCGTTCGTGGCGCCATCGCCATCCGCGTCGCCGGGCGTGGCGCAGCCCGCGTCGGCCGCGTCGATGGCGGTGTCTCCGTCATTGTCGATCCCGTCGTCGCAGACCTGCTGGAGGCCGTCCATGCCTACCTTCTGGTCGATCGCTGTGTAGACGGCGATGGCATCTTTGGCCACCCCGTTTGGCCTGGCGCCGGCATCGTTGAGAGGAGTCAAGAACGTCAGAGCGGAGTTCTCCGGCCGGCCGAAGGGGCTGTAGTTGACGTTGGGCATGGGGTCGCAGAAGTTGCCGATGCCGTCAAGGTCGGCGTCCTGGTTAGCCAGCGGGTCGACGTTCTTATGCTGTGGGCACGGATCACCGTTGTTGGCGTAGCCGTCCCCATCGTAGTCGGCAGCGGAGGCGGTAGTCGGCCACAGGTCGCAAGCGTCGCCGATCTTGTCGCCGTCAGCGTCGAGCTGAAGCCGGTTGTAGTCGATGGGGCAGTTGTCAACGCAGCTAGTCGTGCCGTTCGAGCAGGCAGTGTAAGGGTAGGAGGTGTAGGGAGGCGGGTTGAGGATCTTGTCGCCGTCGTGGTCGTTGCCGGGGGCCGAGGCGGGGTTGGAGCCCAGCGCGGTCTCGGTGGCATCGCAGAAGCCGTCCCCGTCGGCGTCGACGGAGGGGTTGCCAAAACACGCCGGCACCAAGTTAAAGGCTGCCTGGTAGGTGCCGTTCGCGAAGGTCGCGCTGACGACGCACCCTTCGTCGAACCAGCCGTCGTGGTCGTCGTCGACGTTGTTGTTGCAGGCCGCGCCGGTCTCGGGCGATGGTGCGCCGGGCAACATAACATCTTGCACCCGCCCCTCGCAGGCGTCGCCGATGTCATCAAAATTGATGCCGCCGTCCTTTGGCCAGGGCTGAGTGCGCTCGCTCTCAATCTGGGGGTAGACGTTACTGACCAGCGGGCAGGTGTCGTTGCCGTTGGAGTACAAGTCGCTGTCGAAGTCGTTACCGTCGTCGACGGCAGGGCCCAGGGTACCATTCGCCACCGTGTCGCAGCAGGCGTCGATCATGTCGCCGTCGGCGTCAACGCGGAATTGGTCTTCCTGGTTGGGGCACAACTGACAGGTCTCGTAGTTGCTCTCCCAGGCGTCCTCGTCACCGTTGCGGTAGGTCTCGCCCAGGTAGTTGTAATAGTGAGTGCCGGCCGCAGCGGGGTTGGTCCGGGCCACGTCTCCGCCCTCGTCGTCCGTAGTCGTCAGGTTGTCCTGTGTCTTACCGTACAGGCTCATGGTAGACATCATGGGGGAGCAGAAGAAGTTGATGGAGCTGGGCTTGGCGGGCGCAGACGGGTCGAGAAGCAGGGTCACCGAGGGATAGCCCCAGCTCGCATCGAACTGGCTGTAGGGGTGGGGCGGCGCATACGGCCCCATCTCGCTGACGTCCTTGGCGGGGCAGCCGTCGTTCACGGTAGGGAAGGCGCCATCGTTAGCGGCGTCGTCGTCCACGTCGTTAGCGCAGGCGGGGTTCTCCGGGTTGGGTCCTTTCGTCACGCAGCCGTCGTTGATCCTCGTGTCGGCGTCGTCGTCGACGGCGTCCTTGATGGCGCACGCTGCAGCCTTGCCGCAGTTGGCGGTGGCCCCCGGCAGGTTGCACGGGTTCGCCACGTTATCCTCGGCATAGGTCGTCTTTATCGGGCAGCCGTCGTTGATCCAATCCCCGGCAGTGCCGCCGTCATCGACCGCGTCGTCGTCAGTGGCGTTGACGCACGAAGGATTCTCCGCCAAGCTCCCCACAACCGGGCAGCCGTCGTTCACGTTCGTGTCGCCGTCGTCGTCGGTGTTGTTCTCGCACTGGGATGTGAACGCGCCCTTGGCGAAGACTATGAACTGGAGGAGGATGTGAGCGCCAGCTACGGATGAGTAGCCAGTCATGCGAACCAGCGGCGTCAACGGTGGCTTGGGGCCAGCGCCGTCGGGGTCGAACATCCTGTTGTTGAAGTCGGGGTAGCAGTCGACGTGGTTCTGCAACTCCGGGTCTTCGGTGTCATGGCAGGCGTCACCGGCGGCCGGGTGAAGGTCCAGAGTGTTGCTCATGTCGGCCGCCACCACGAAAGTGTTGGCGGTGTCAGTGGTGCCGTTCTGCATCTTGAAGGCCACGGGCAGGAGGCCGTAGCAGGGGTTGTTGAGGGTGCCGAGGTACGTGTCCGATCTCACACTGCCCAGGAGAGCCCCCAGGTCCAGGGAGCCCGCGGGGGTCAGCGTGAAGTCGCCGTCAGTGAAGCTTACCTGGAGGCCTGCGGCGAACTGCGTCGACGGGTGTGGAAGCACGTACTTCGTATCGATGTCCGCCGATTCGCCTGTGGCGTAGGGGTTACTGCCTGAGCAGGAGGGGTCAGTGACGTCGCCCCCTGCCGGCAAACACTTCATTAATAACTCTGCGCCTTGATCCCACCATCTGGTGGCGCTACCGGGGTGGGTCTGCGAGGCTAAACCGAGGATGGAAATCGCGAGGGCTAGAAGAACAAGTACCGTTAACCGTTTGCCGGCCATACGTATATCCTCCCCTTTGGTGCGTCAAAGGCGCACTATAGCCACTTGCTCCCGGCCGGCTGAGAACAAATGGAACTTATGTAATCGTACCACTCAATTAATACACCCGCCCCAATGTTCTGTCAAGACCTTCCACCCCCAAAACGGTTAAAAATAGAAAAATTGTAGAACTTATCATTCATGAAAACTGTTTCTATTGAAGTCCGCCCTGGCCACGGCGGATTGGCGTCATTCGCCCCGCCTCGTCCGGCCGCTTGCCCCGAGGCCGGCGGCTCAGCGCCCGTCGCTTCTACTGGCCGGCCTGAGGTAGGTCGAGGAGGTAGATCTCGCCGGCGTCGACCCTGCCATTATCGGGGCCGTCGGCATCTGGGGCCACCAGGATGATCTCCGGCCTGTCGTCGCCATCGAGGTCGCCGCTGGCTACGGCCGCTCCCAGGCCGTCGCCTTCGTCGGCTCCGAAGATTATCACGTCTTGCTCTCCCAGGGCCGGGTCGATAACCCCCCGGAGGGTAGGAGAGCCAAAGATAATGTACGCCTCGCCTGCCTGGTCCCTGCTATTGTCGGGCCCGCGAGCAAAGCTCGTGCCCAACATGAGGTCGTCGATGCCATCGCCGTTGAGGTCGCCGCGGGCGGACGAGGAGCTGAGGAGGTCGTGGGCATCGAGGCCGGGGATGATGACATCCTCCTCGCCCTTGCCAACGTCGATGGTGCCGCCCAGGTCAGGCGAGCCCCAGATGATGTACGCTTCTCCGGCAGTCTCCCTGGTGTTGGTCGCGCCGTCAGCACGCTGGGCCACCAGGACGATGTCATCGATGCCGTCGCCGTTGAGGTCGCCGCTGCTGGCCGAGAAGCCGATGGCATCGTTGGGGTCAGCGCCCAGGATAGTCAGGTCCTGCTGCCTCTCAGCGATGCTGACCGTCCCCTCCAGCTTGGTGGAGCCGAAGATGACGTAGACCGTGCCGGCGTTGGGCCGTTCCCCATTCGGCTCGTCGGCGGCCTCGGCCACTGCGATGATGTCGCCGATGTCGTCGCCGTTGACGTCACCGCTGGCCATCGCATCCCCCAGCTCGCTCCACCTTTCGCCGCCGCTGATAGTGAGATCCTGCTCTCCGTTGGGGATGCTGACGCTGCCCCTGAGGGTGGGCGAGCCAAAGATGACGTACACTTCGCCTAGCTGCGTCCTGGGGCCACCCACCGGGCTCCCCGGCTCGCGCCCGGCGAACGGGGCGCCCAGAACCATATCATCTATGCCATCGCCGTTGACGTCAGCGACGGCTATCGAATCGCCCACAAGGGCAAAGCCCTCCGCTGCGAAGATATCGACGTCCTCTCCGCCTTCGGCCAGGTCGATGGTGCCGCCGAGCCCAGGGCGGCCAAAAATAACGTATACCTGGCCTCGATCGGTTCTGGTGTCAGGGGGCCCCTCGGACAGAGGTCCCGACACGATGATATCGTCGATGCCGTCGTCATTGATGTCGCCACTGGCCGCCCCCCAGCCCAGGTTGTCCCCCTTGTTGGCACCGAAGACGGTTAGATCCTGCTGGCCCTGGGCGACGTCAACCGTGCCGCTCAGGTCGGGAGAGCCAAAGATGACGTAGGCCTCGCCGGCATCCTCCCTGGTGTTGTCCGGGCCATCCCCGAAGCGCGCTCCCACTAGGAGGTCCGCTATATCGTCGTCGTTGAAGTCGCCCACGGCTAGTGCAGGTACGTCGTTACTGAGATCGCCGACGTCGGCGGCGAATATGGTCAGCTTAGGGCTGGCCGTCTGCAGGTCGACGACCGCAGTCTGCCCGCCGCTCGGCCCTGATGTGGGGCTTACCGCTGCCGCCGGCGTCGCGGTCGCCCGCGGCGTCGGCGATAGCCTGACGGTAGGTGCAGCCGTCGGGTGGGCGGTGCCAGCCTCTTCCTTCTCCCCGCAGGCAGCGAGGGCGAGGCTCACCACCGCCAGCCCTATCATCGCCCAGGCAGCTCTTCGCTGAAGCATGGCTCTCCCTCCTGCGGCCCGACCTTTGGCGATTCTAGCCGTGGCCGCTATGCCCGTCAAGCCTCCAGCCGCTGGAGGAATCGGTCCATCTGCTTTCCCCCGTCGGCTGGGATCAAGCGGTGGCAATTCTAAGGGTCAAAGACCCACTGAGCGCCCTCGGCCTGTGTCAGCAGGATGAGGACGCTGCTGAACCGTTGAAGACTGGCCAGGTTGCTAATCTCGGGCCTGGCCGGGACGAAGCGCTTCCAGCTTTGCTCGGGGGCAAGAGCGTAGATGATGCTGAATTTGCCAGCAATGCTGGCGGTTGCCGCTTCCACCTCTTTAGTCTGGCCGAGGTAGCAA
>Ga0315291_10012572_pt1 | contig 10273 bp, 7 predicted proteins | sample YL17G12_20_MG_FD_203070 | JGI IMG/M metagenome (GOLD analysis project Ga0315291, IMG submission 203070) | Sediment microbial communities from Yellowstone Lake, YNP, Wyoming, USA - YL17G12_20 | ecosystem: Environmental > Aquatic > Freshwater > Lake > Sediment | place: USA: Wyoming | collected...
CAGGAATTCCAGCCCGGACGACCGCCGCTACCTGCTCTACAACCCCACGAGCAAGATGAAGGTGACCCTGCAGGCCGAAGAGGTGGTCAGCCTGCTGTGGGAAGTGATCGCAGCCAAGGGATTTGAAAAGGACACCTACTTTCACATGGCAGCCGCCGATATCATGGGCCCGTCTAAGCTCGAGGGAACGGTCCACGTGAACATCCAGCTCATCCGCAAGTTCATGCAAAACTACTTCTTCAACCCCGCCGAGTATCCACCGGTAGCTCCGGACCTTTCGGAAAAAGACGACCTGTTCCTCTTCAATCAGGGCCCCACCAGGGGACTGGGAAAAATACAGTTCCACGATTATAAGCCAGTCTTCGAGGCCAATAAGGGCCTGCCCAATGTGGCGGCCTTCATGAAACAAATAGATATTTTCAAGGAGATGCTGGAAAAGGCGGGCCCGGACAAGGCCCAGGATATGGACCCCTCGTGGTCTCTACCTGTGGGCGAGATGTTTTCCATTGTTGTGTACGGCCAGCTCATCCTCGAGCAGACCAGTATCAACGGAATCGATTCAGACATTCTGAACCAGATGTTTGATTTCATGGTGCGTGACTTTGCTCAATTTGCCATGCAAATCTACGGCAATCATAGTTCCAAGGATGCACAACGAGATTATTGTGTCAAGATTATGCTTATTAAGGCAGTGCCAGATTCCGAGCAATATGACCGTGTATGGCAGCAGCATGTTTCCGTTTTGAACGGCGAGTACGCCATGAATGAGTAGGCTGGCGATGAGCGTGAAAATGTGGAAACATAATCTGTGGGAACTCCTCTTGAGATGTTGTTCAAGACGAAGGAATAACGGTTGAAGAAGCCGCTATTCCCTCAATTTTTGAAGGCACAACGCTCCGGATGCTTGTTATCGCAGCGTGAATTCAAAGACGCTATGTAATTCAGCTTCCGAGCCTGGCTGTCATAAGCCTTTGGTCGCCGGTGCAAATACAGCCGCTGCCAGCTTTTATATGAGGGGCCCGGAATCAATAGGTTGGCATCTGGGGCAGAAGTAGGTGCCGCGGTTCTGCACGGGGAGCCGCTCGATGGTGCTGCCGCAAATGGGGCGAGGAGGAGATGCGAGTTCCGTTGTTCATAACCCCCTTAGTCCCCCTTATCTTATGGTGGAGAGACTACCTCCGCCATGGGCAACCTTGAAATCGAAATGGGCTATGCAGATTCCGTCTCTGTATTCTTCTCTACAGACTCGCTGGCTGGACTGGAATTCCCAGTAATGCGGCCCTCCTCTCCGGGTTCTATACCATCGTAATAATCCAGTTTCTTGGCGCAGCCAGCAGCACCACCCCCTGCGCACGCACAGGCACAGGCGCAGGCACATGCTACACAAGCACAGGAATGGGCAATGCAAGATGGACCGCCTCTGCTTCCTGCACCTCCCGTTGTGAATATATTCATACCAGGTTTACGGTAGGAAAGACTATTTAAAGCCCAGAATAATATCCAGGGGTTAATGAAGTTACCATTGTAATAGTAGTTTCCATTGATATCAGGGGTTAGCTTCTTCTCAGCCACAAACTCATCAAATCTAGCTTGTTCCTTATCAGAGAACTCGGTACCTTTCTTATCTTTCTCCCACTTCTCTTTTGCCTCTTTCAACTTACCATCTAAATTACCCTTCTCATCAAAGATATACTCTTCCGAAGTAGAAGGTTTCTCTCTTCTCCTGCTTCTAGCCACCATAACAAGTAAAAGACCAACCATGAAAACGGGTATTAGTACCCACGCCCAATTGAAGCCGGGACCAGCAGGTTCTGAAGGTTGAAGAAAACCTCCATCATAAGATTCCATTCCAACGTTAAACGTATCTCCTCTATCTAAACTGGTCTGCCACGCCACGATATTACCTATTACTAGAGCAGGTTGAGGTGTGAAATTATATGAGCCGACCGGCACCGGCGAGTTCAATGTAATGGTGAGGTTATCAGTAACGCAGTTGTCATACCATCCGGGGGTGAAATCTATCCTCCACTTTCCTTCATCGGGTAACCTTTCCAGGAGGTTTCGCTGGATTATTGAAAAAGATATGGCAAACGTCTCACCGGAAGCATAATCTCTATCCAGCGTCAGGTAGACTCCATACCAACCCCCGCTGCTATCTTTCCTGGCAGATGCAACATTGTCTCCATAACTTATGATGTCGAAATTGCCATTTGTAGTACCGACTGTCACCCAGGGTATATGACCACCGGTGCATAGCCATTCCTGGTAGTATGTGATATTTACACTGCCATCAGTTAAAGGAGTCAATTCAACAGTGTAATTCAGTATTTCATAAGTACCGGTATCGGCATATGTCGGAACAGGCAGCAAAGTTAAAGTAATAAAAGATATGGCAGCTATCAATAGAACTCTTCTCATTTCAATTCTCCTGTCGCCAGGGGACAGCTACCCCCGCAAGTCTCCAGCAGATTACAGGACCTACATTCATCGCTGATGAAGTAGTGATTTCTGATCTTCTTCGCAAACTTGTTGCTCCAGATCTTTTCCCAGCTATCCTTTTTAATATTCCCCATTTTGTGGTTGAAGAGTGACTGACAGGGAATGACAGTCCCGTCCGGCTCAATGGTTACATTGTACTGAGCAGCCGAGCAGCTTTTTATTCCCAAGCCTAAATCTATGGGATTCAACTTCTTGTAGCAGGTGGGGGTGTACCAGTTAAACTCTATCTTCAGCTCTTTAGCTTTTGCACAGGCATTTTTCAGGACGCCCTTTAACATTTCCTCGCTCAGCCCGTCTTTTTCAATCGCCTTACACCCCAGGCCACTACATATCAGACTGTTACAGGCTATACCTTTGATCCCCAGCGAGGCCAGGAATTCCATAGTAGAGGCGAAATGGGCGGCATTACGCCTGGTAAGAGTAGTATTGGTATAGACATTCAGGCCTTCTTTTACTGCAGCCCGCATTCCATTTACAGTCTCTGCCCAGGAGTTGGACACGCCGGTCATGTCATCGTGTATGGACTGGTCATTGGATTCAATACTAACCTGCACATAATCCAGGCTTGCTTCCATTAGACTCCTAGATAGCTTAGGTAGTAAACGGCCATTCGTAACCAGGCCGGTCACGAACTCTTTAGCATGACTGACCAACGGGACCAGGTCATCTCTCAATGTAGGCTCCCCACCGGTAAATACCACTTGAGGCACCCCTGCTTTCCAAAGCTTATCAAGTATTTGCGTCCAATCTGCCGTGTCCAATTCGTTGGTTCTATGCGAGCCACCTGTATAGCAGTACGAACATTTATTGTTGCATCTATAAGTGAGCGCCAGGTCTACTCTTGGCGGTGCGGCTAGTTTGTTCATATCTATGACTTGCTGTCCGATTCCCAGGTCATAAACCGGACATTTGTTTTCAGCTATGGCAAGTATTTGAGCATATAAAGTATCGAAGTCGCTAAGTACTCTCTCCTTGGTGACTGTAGGGTATTTCTCTTCCATTACTTGTGTGATCTTAGACTTAACTACCCCCTGGTCGAATTGTGAGGTAGAACGCATGGCATCGATATATGCTTCGACATAGTCAGCTGCCGTAGTATTGAGTATTAATACTTTCTGACTGTTTATCCAAAGAATATTGTGGTTATCATCCCTTCTTAGATGTAACCTGAGCCCCGGTACCGTTATATGCTTAACCCCTTGTTCACTCATTCGTACTCCTCTCTTTTCATAACCCCAAACTGTCCTATGAATTTGTAAACTAAATCTTATTCCTGATTATACCACTTGCTAGCTCAGTGAAGCTTGAGGATAGCTTGAGGGTTCACTGGAGAATTGGCAAGGCCATTCATAAGGTAAAGATACGTCTAGACGAACCAAGGGTTTAGGAAGCCCTTGGTCGTTAGTGCAAATCCACCCGCTGCCAGCTTTTATATCAGAGGCCCGGAATCAATAGGTTGGCATCTGGGGCAGAAGTAGGTGCCGCGGCTCTGCACCGCGACCCGCTCGATGGGGCCGCCGCAAATGGGGCAGGGTTCGCCTCCTCTATGAGCAACCTTAAAATCGAAATGGGCTGTGCCCAGCTCGCCCTCAGGGCGGACGTAGGTATCCACGCTGGCGCCTTTGCTGCCGATGGCTGCCTGAAGGACTCGGCAGATACAATTATGTAAAGTTTGTACTTCTGCAGGCGACAAGGCGTCGGCTTTTCTCAGAGGGTGAATGCGAGCGGCGAAGAGGGCTTCATCGGCATACATATTACCGATTCCAGCGACGATACACTGGTCGAGAAGCGCTGCTTTTACGGAGATGTGATGCCGGCTTAATCTTTGCCCCAGAATGCCCGCGGTAAAGCTTTCATCCAGGGGCTCGGGGCCCAGCTTGCCGACCACAGTATCGGCATCGTCTACCAGCCACATTAACCCCAGCCGGCGCCGGTCTCTGAAAACAAAGCGGTGCCCATTAGAGAGGTGAAAAACCGCCCGGGCATAGCGCTCAACTTCCTGGGGATTCAACAGCAAGCTGCCGGTCATCCTGAGATGTATAATCAGTGACTTGCCATTTGACAGGTGAAAGATGAGATACTTTCCCCGGCGTCCCAGGCTTTCTACCTTCTGCCCGATTAACCCGCGACGGACTTCTTCAGCAGAACCACCGGACACCAGCTCGGTATCTAAGATGGTAACTTGAGTGAAGCTTTGCCCCACGACCCAGGGCGAAAGCTCGTTCTTAATCGTCTCTACCTCAGGCAATTCAGGCATTTCATCCCATCTCGGCCCAGTTTTTGCCCAACTTGATATCTATCTTCACAGGCACACGAAGCTCAACAGCCTTGGGCATAAGTTCAGTAACCAGGGATTTCATTTCCTCCACTTCCTCTTCGATCACCTCGAAGAGCAATTCGTCGTGTATTTGTAACAACATCTTGCTCTTAAGATTCCGCCTCTCCATTTCCCGATATAGATTTATCATGGCCATTTTAATGATATCGGCAGAACTGCCCTGCACCGGCGCATTGATAGCCATGCGCTCCGCAGCCTCCCTGACCATCCGGTTGGGAGAATTAATTTCGGGCAGGAACCGCCGCCTCCCCAACACTGTCTGGACATAGCCCAGCTTCCGAACTTGCTCCTTGGTGGCTTCGAGATATTCCTTCACTTTGGGATATTTCTCGAAATATAAGGCAATAAACTGAGCGGCTTCCTCCCGGCTGAGATTGGTAGCTTGCTCCAATCCATAATCGCTCATGCCATAAATAACCCCGAAATTGACCGTTTTGGCATTTCGGCGCATCTCGAGAGTCACTTCATCCCCGGGAATGCCGAAGAGTGTAGAGGCAGTCGTGGCATGAATATCCTCGTCCTCGGCAAAGGCGGCAATGAGGCCGGGGTCTTGAGAGAGATGGGCTAAGACCCTGAGGTCAATCTGGGAATAATCGGCGCTTAAAAGGTATGCTCCGGGCGAAGCTATAATGGCTTTCCTTATCTTATTCCCCATCTCAGTCCTTATAGGTATATTCTGGAGGTTGGGGTCGCTGGAGGAAAGCCGGCCGGTAGCCGTGCCGGTCTGGTTAAAATTAGTATGTACCCTCCCCGTCTTATGGTTAATAAGCGCGGGCAGGGCATCAACATAGGTTGACTTGAGCTTGCTGAGCTGGCGGTATTCCAGTATGAATTCGATTACGGGATGAACGCCTCTCAATGCCTCCATGACCGAGGCTTCGGTGGAATAGCCGGTTTTCGTTCTGCGAGACTGGGGCAGCTTGAGCTCTTCAAAAAGCACTTTGCCTAATTGCTGGGGTGAATTGATATTAAATTGATGCCCGACATTGCCGTAGATTTCTTTTTCCAGTTTCAGTAGTTGCTGGCCTAGCTCCCGAGACATCTCACGAAGCAGGTCGGTATCCAAAAGAATGCCATCTTTCTCCATAGCCACCAGAACTGGAACCAAAGCCATTTCCACTTCGGTGAAAAGCTGCCACAGCCCCTGCTTTCGTAGCTCGGTTTCCAACCTCTCCCTTAAACTCCAGACGATGTCCACATTGGCACAGGCATGGTCGGCAACTCGGCTTACCTCGAGCAGGGACAGGGAGCTTTGCTTCTTTCCTGTGCCGGTTAATTCAGCGGGGGTTACTATCTCAATGCCCAGCTTGTTAAAGGCCAGCGCTTTAAGCCCCAGGTTTTTATCGCCAAGGAGATAAGCCGCGAGCATGGGGTCGAAATTCAGATTCTCAAGCTTCACCCCACAACCAGCTAATACCGCCGTAACATGCTTGCCGTTGTAGGCAATCTTGCCTATGCTGACATTTTCTAAAATTGGCTTGAGCCTGGCTGCGACCCGGGTTAGCGGCAACTGCGGCGGCTGATTTAAGCCCTGGTGCCCCAAAGGTATATAAAACGCCTCCCCCCGAGCTGGCGATATGGCTATCCCTACCAAATCCGCCATCATAGCCTTTTCGCCCGTAGTTTCAACCTCGATGGCGAGGCCCTGTGCTTTTTCCAGTTCGCCTGTAAGCTGTTCCAGAGCTGTCTCAGTGTTCACCATGTGACAGTTGACTGCCGAGGGCTGAGAGCTCTCGGTCTTCATTCCCGCCTGCCAAAGTTGTACGGCGGGCAGGTGGGGCAGCCTGGGAAGCAAATTGATGAACTCAAGCTCCTGGAAAAGCCTGGCCACCTCGTTCCGGTCATAATGGCTTACCTGGCAGGTTTTCAAGTCCAGCTTGATGGGAACATCTTTGACTATGGTGGACAATTCTTTATTCCGGAAGGCCTGAGCGCGATATTCGCGTAGCGTGTTCTGCAGCTTGCCCGGCGTTATGTCTTCAATATGGTCGTAGATTCCCTGGAGGCTGCCATACTGCTGAAGTAATTTAGCGGCTGTTTTCGGACCGACACCGGGCAGGCCAGGTATATTGTCCGAGACATCGCCAGCCAGTGCTTTAAGGTCAGCGAGTTGTTCTGGTCTGATGCCATATTTTTGCTCTACTGCCTGTTCGTCATAAAGGATGGTATCAGTGAAGGTTCGCCTGGGAGCAAGGGTTTTCACCCGGGGCAAGACAGCTTGCAGCATGTCATTATCCCCGGTAACAATAATGGTCTCAATGCCCTGCTCATCAGCCTGCTTGCTCAAGGTGCCCAGAACATCGTCGGCTTCGAAGCCGTCAATTTCAAAAACGGGGATATGGAAGGCTGTCACCAACTGGTGGACCTTTTTTATCTGGCTTTTCAATTCCTCGGGCGTGGCCGGGCGCTGCGCTTTGTACTCCTCGAACATTTCGTGCCTGAAGGTCGGGGTGGGACGGTCAAAGGCCACAGCCCAATGAGTGGGCTTAAAATCAGCAAATACTTTGAGCAAGGTACTGGCAAAGCCATAGACGGCATTTACTAGCTCCCCGGTTTTGGGTTGGGTTAGCGGGGGCAGGGCGTGAAAGGCGCGGTGCACCAGGGCATTGCCGTCAAAAAGCAGCAACAGTGGCTTCTCTTCCTTGGCCATAGCCTTATTATACTATGGCGCCGCCGAGACACTAAACAAAAGAAAGGAGAAATTTAATTCCTCTCATCAAAAGCTTAATGACCAAAACATGATAAAATCATGCCAGAAAGCAAATGGCGGGCAACACTCAGATTAATACAACCGGGCGTAACCGTTTCTGGGAGATAGACCTCTTACGCACCGTCGCCATAATAATGATGATAACCTTCCACACACTCTATCTACTTAACTACTTTGATATCCACAACACCGGCGTGCCCGGAATACATTATGGGTTCTGGTGGTGGTTTCCCAGAGTGACCGGTGGGACTTTTATTTTCGTCGCCGGAGTATCGCTCACAATCACTCATTCCAGAACAATAAGAATGTCGGGGTTTATGCGCAGAGGCTTGGAAATATTCGCATGGGGCATGGGGATTACCCTGATTACATGGCTAATATCCAGAGAAGGGTACGTCCGATTCGGCATACTTCACTTCTTCGGGATTGCGTTCATACTCGCGCCTTTCTTTTTAAGATTCCGTTTCATCAACTTGATACTGGGTGCTGCTCTGATGGCAGCAGGTATTTACCTGCAGGTACAAAGGGTTTTCGTCGACTTTCCCTGGTTACTCTGGCTGGGGCTGCTGCCACACGGCTTTTGGACGATGGATTACTGGCCGCTGCTGCCGTGGTTCGGCCTTTTTCTTGTGGGGATGTTTTGCGGCAAAATGCTATACCCGCAAGGAAATAGAAGGCTCAACATTCATGAATTCAACGACCCTGTTACCTCAGCGCTGACTTTGCCGGGAAGACATCCGCTGGTGATATACCTTGCCCAGTGGCCGACAATTATCGGGCTCCTGCTCATCCTGTTCCCTGCCAATGTGCTCCCCTACTTCCCCCCCTTCCCATTCTAAGCAGAACGCAGAACTGCACCGACGCCCTAGGAATTGGTAAAAAAGAACATCATTACGTAGATGCCGAAGTGTATGATGAAACAAGGCAAAAACGACCTCGTTCGGTATGCCACGTAACCAAAAATAAAGCCGCCGGGGATGCAGGCCAGCGTTTCTAAAAAGGGCTTGCCCAGATGAAGCAGCACAAAAGGAATGGCCTGCACAAAGATAGCGCTTTTGCCTATCGATTTTTCCAGACCAAACAGCATATATCCGCGGAACAGAAATTCCCAGGCAAACATGTAGAGTGCGGCGTCGAGCAGCAGCTCGGGCCAGTCTATGTGAGACTCGTGGTAGTAAGAGCGAAACTCAGGCATTTTACCGACTTCATGGAGAATCAGCGCCATGGCAGTAAGGCAGACTGCGGTTAGAATTATCGCCGATTTCCAGCGGCCAATGCGGATGCCATAATCCCGGGGCTTATCCCGAAAAAGCAGCCAGCCCGCCGCCAGCGGGACCAGCAGGTAATAAATGAGCTCTGTGGCCCGGGGGAAATCGATGTTTAAAGGATGGTAATGTTCCAGAACTAATACCAGCGTGGATATGCCGACCACCGCCACAAGATTCAGGTCATAGCCCCATAATACCCTGCTCTTGATGTACTTTGGCATTCCAGTTGCGACGGATTACGCCTTTTTATTAATCCACAGTCCCAAACCGCCTTCTAATGCATTAGTGTACCACAAACGACTGTTTAGACAATCCGCTAAGAGGCAGCCACGCAGCGTTAGCAGTTGACATTCGAAGCAGAAATCTGCTATAATTTTTTTTCAAAAGCACATAGCTGAGAAAAAGCCTCCTAATGTCCTTCTTGTGATGTAGAGTGCTGAGTTATACAGAAAGGCGTGCCCATTGGTACAAGGGTGATACACCACCACCAGAGGGGTGTCGCACTTGTTATGCCAAGAGCCGACCGTGTCTCGCACGGTCGGCTCTTTTATTAGAGTAAGGCTTAGGAGAAACCAAATTATTACCCTCGTGGTTCCAAGACGAGGGAAGGAGGTAGGAAATGCAAAAAAGGAAACACAAAGTGTGGCTGCTAGTGGGGGCAGCAGTGATAACCCTGATGCTCACCTGGGCTGGCTGTGGCTCAACTGGCATTAGCCGTGAGCAAGCAATCACAATCGCCACCCAAGAGGTGGTAGATGACGGGGTAATGTCTCTGGATGGCCGTGATACGGAGGTCGTGGAGGAAGCAACTTATTGGCACATTTACTTCCCATTTTCCTCTCTGAATCTGCGAGGCGGTGAGCCTCATGTCTGGGTGGACAAGTCGAGCGGCAACGTCACCAGAATCTACTACACCGAGTAAGTGAACCCTTACCAGATACAGGACAGCTTGAAATGTCAATGGGAAAAGGAGGAAATGTGAAAGCTAGTTGGAAATCATTCATAGCCTTATTGTGCGTGCTAATAGCCTGCATTGCCTGGAGTCCAGCCGTGCTGGCCGTACCTGCGGTCGCAGAGACGGCCGCTGGCCCCGTTCTTGCTGCCGAGATTGGTCCTCTGGGAACCAACAAAACTGCTGAGCAGATAGCCAATGACCCCGTTGTCCAGGCAGCGATTGGTGCGGCCTGGAATGCTTCAAATGCAGACAATGCTACTACCCGGCATGAGGAAGGGGGGTGGATCTATGAAGATGCGGATGGCAATCTAACAGTTGGGCGCTGGCCTGCCGGCAATCGTAGCGGGATCAACGCTACTCCCCCTATGCCGCCATTGGGTGGGAAAGTAGTCGGTGAGTTCCATACCCACCCCAATTGGCATCCGCCAGATGGCAAAGACGAAGCAGGCACGGAGTGGAAGCAGGGACCCAGCGACACAGATAAGAACGCCAAAACTCCAGGT